>Ga0131853_10000327_pt1 | contig 86262 bp, 76 predicted proteins | sample TergutLab28metaG_FD_92764 | JGI IMG/M metagenome (GOLD analysis project Ga0131853, IMG submission 92764) | Labiotermes labralis P1 segment gut microbial communities from Petit-Saut dam, French Guiana - Lab288 P1 (version 2) (version 2) | ecosystem: Host-associated > Arthropoda: Insects >...
AGCAAACGAGAAAATTTGTATATTTTAGCTGATTAAGTTTTATAAAACACTTGCACATATAGTTTAGATGTGGTAAAGTTTTCAACAGAAAAGCAACTATCAAAACCTACACCTTTTGATAGTTGCTCCTTCCCTGCTAATACAGCACTTCCACGCCCCCGCCGGTTCGCCAATTCAGCGAACCCAGCCGGGGGCGTTTTGATAGTTTACTCTTCCTACACCCGATTCCGAATCGCTTTTACAATCTCCATCACCACAACCGCCCCCAGGGCCAGTCCGGCGGCGATCCCCCACTGGGAGAACCCGAACGCTTCCGAGATTTGAAAGACCTCCCGCACACCCGGCAAGATGGTCAGACTATACAACCCAAAGCAGATCACCACCGCCCCTACCACATATGGGTTGGAGAACAGTCCCATCTCGAACACAGTCTGCCGATCAGAGCGAGAGGAGAACGTCTGCAACGTCCGAGCCAAAATCAAAGTGGTAAAGGCCATTGCGCCGCCGATTTCCGTTGAGAACTGGGTCATACCGATATACTGGGCCGCAATGGTGGCGATACCGATTAAAATCCCCCGGACGAGTACGCTCTGGAACAGCCCCCCGCCGAAGATGTCCTCGTTCATATCCCTGGGCGGGCGATCCATCACCTGTGACTCTTCTTTCTCCAATCCCAGGGCAATGGCGGGGAGTGCGTCGTTGACCAGATTGATAAATAAAACTTGCAACGCCGTAAACGGCTTGTCCCAGCCCACCAACAGGGCGAATATAATAGCGATGATCCCCCCCAGATTCCCGGAGAACAGATAGCCCACGGCTTTTTTGATATTGTCAAAGATCGTCCGCCCGATGGACACGGCGCTGACAATGGAGACGAAGTTGTCATCGGTCAGGATCATGGCGGAGGCGTCTTTGGCCACCTCGGTACCGCTCCCCATGGCGATACCGATATCCGCCTGTTTCAACGACGGCGCGTCGTTGACCCCGTCCCCTGTCATGGCGGTGATCTGCCCTTTTTTCTGCCACGCCTTGACGATCCGAATCTTATTCTCCGGGGACACCCTGGCATAGACGCGGATATCCTCCAGCTTATCGTCCAACTCCGCCTCGGACATGGCGTCCAACTCCATGCCCGTGACGGCCAAGTCCCCCTCCTCCACGATCCCGATTTCCTGGGCGATGGCGTATGCCGTAGTCTTGTGGTCTCCGGTGATCATCACGGTCTTAATGTGGGCGCGCTTGGCCTGGGCGATGGATCCGTACACCGCCTCCCGGGGCGGGTCGATCATGGCGGTGAGGCCGATGAGGGTGAGTCCGTGCTCGTCCTCCAGGGTGAGATCCCGCTCATCGGAATCCACCTCTTTCGTGGCATAGGCCAGCACCCGGAGAGCCCGGCGACTGAAGGTCTCATTGGCCGCATGAAACGCCGCCCGCTCCGATTCCGTAAAAGGTTTGATTGCACCGTCCACCAGCACGGTTGTACAGCGGGAAAACAACACATCGGGCGCACCTTTGGTTAAAATCCGCAGTTTGTCCATGTCTTGGACAGTGGTCATCAGTTTCCGCTGGGAATCAAAGGGCAGGTCTGCAATCCTGGGGGATGCCTCTCTGATTGCCGCGGGCGACTGGCCCAGAGTCTCGATATAATCCAGGAGCGCCGTCTCCGTGGGGTCGCCGATCCGTGTGCCGTCTGCCTTGCAGATGGCGTCATTGCAGAGGGCGATGGCGGGGATCAGCAGGGAATCTTCGATCTCGCCATCCCCCGGCAAAAACGTATCTACCACGGTCATCTTGTTCTGGGTCAGGGTTCCCGTCTTATCCGTGCAGATGACCCCCGTGCTCCCCAGGGCCTCCACCGCCGAGAGTTTGCGGATAATGGCGTGTCGCTGGGCCATCTTCTTCGTCCCCACGGCCAGATCGATGGTCACAATGGAACTCAGCGCCTCCGGGATGGCCGCCACCGCCACGGCGATGGCGAACATAAACGCACCCAATATTCCAGCCCACAGATCACCGCCGGACACGACCTCCCGATAGGTCAAAACGGCAAAGACCAGGATACACAGGGCGAAGATGGCGAGGCCCAGCTTTTTACTAAAGTCCTCCAGCCGCCGCTGGAGGGGTGTCTGGCGATCCTCCGCCGTCTCGATCAGCTCTGCGATTTTCCCGATCTCCGCCTGTTTCCCCGTGGCGGTGATGAGGACTTCCCCCCTGCCGTGGACGGCGACAGTCCCGCTGTAGACCATATTCTTCCGATCCCCCAGAGGGAGGTTCCCCTCTAGGGTCTCACCCACTTTCAAAACCGGCTCCGACTCCCCGGTGAGGATACCCTCGTCCACTTTCAGGGCGCTGAGTGCCATAATCCGCCCGTCTGCCGGGACGAAGTCCCCCGCCTCTAAGAGCACCAGATCCCCCGGCACCAATTCCCGGGCGGGGACGGTGATGGTCTCCCCATCCCGCCGCACCTTTGTGACAGGGGCGCTGATCTCCCGCAGGGCCGCCAGATCACTCTCGGCTTTCCGCGTCTGCACCACAGAGATGATGGAATTCACCACCAAGACGGCGAAGATCACAATAGATTCCAGCCACTCCCCCAAGGCCAACTGGACGACCACCACAATGGCCAGGATGAGTATCATGGGGTCTTTCCAGGCGTCCAGGAGCAGTTTCCACAGGGGCGTGCGCGCCCGCTGGCGGAGTTCGTTGGGGCCGATTTCCTCTAAGCGCCGCTTGGCCTCTTTTACAGAGAGGCCTTGTGGAGAGGAATCAAGCTCTTTCCACAACGCTTCCTGGGAGTTTCGATACGTTTCCACGTTTTTCCTCCTTTGATCGGCAAAATAAAAAACCTTTGCCAATACTAGTATTGGCAAAGGTCTTGTCAAACACACATGATCTGGTGTCAATAAAGCCGATGGAGGGGACCTCCATGTGATGACGACTTTATTCTGGACGCAGGGTGCGCCCACTAACTACTCCCCTTTGATGGGATGATTGTATCTCATATTGCGAAACTTGTCAAGACTAAAACACTGTCCCGCCCAGTAGATACCAGCGCATGGTCATAAGCAGGCCGATCAAAAACACGATAGGCACCAGTATGCGAAAGACCGGGCGCTTCTCCGTAAAATGCGCCAAAAATAGAAACAGCGGCGCGGCGGCGGCCATATATCTCCCACCGCTTAATAGCCAGGATACGGAAAAGGAAATAAACGCATAGCCCAGCAAAAATACGATATAGACAGGATTTAAGCGTTTCACGCCGGCATACAAGAGCATGAGCGCTGTAACGGCAAAGGCCAAAATATTGGGGACCGCTATGGTATTTATAAAGGACCGCTCGGCATAAACAATGCTTTCAAACTGCAAAATAATAACACTTCCAAAATACGTAAACTGGTTGTGCCAGTGGGTGCGTTGATAATACATGAACTGAAACGGATCACCAGTGACGTGCCAATTGACGAGCAGATAAATCACGACGCCGAAGAGCATGACCAAAATCCACGCGCCTTTTCTGGCAATGAGCCGGCGTAGTGACTCCCACTTGGTCTGCTTGACCAGATCAAACACTTTGTAGTGTGTCATAAACTCCACCGCCGCAACGACGATGAGCACCAGGCCCATCATGCGGGTCAATATGGCAAAGGCACCAATGATCCCTGCAAGGGGCCAGTTGTGGGTGCGGATATAGTACAGGCACATGACCGTCGTGAGCAAAAATAAGCTCTCGGTCATGGGTACGCCGAAAAAGAACGAGTGAGGCGCAATGGAGATCAAAACAATCCCCCATCGCGCAACCGATGCTTTAAAATCACACCGGATCAGGCGATAGAAATAGCACAGCGCGAGGGCAAAACTCACAAAAGATACGATATACGCCGCGGCCAGGTAATGACCCACCGGGACATGGATCAACCTGATGAGCCATCCATACAGAGGAAAGAACACCAGCAGCAGATGTTTGTCGTTTTCCGTCCAAGTATATCCGATTTCCGCCAAATTCAAATAGTGGGTTGAATCCCCTCGGCGGAAGGCATAAAAAAGATCAGACACAGAGGGCGATTGCCCGTCTAAGACTAGGATGGTATAGCCCAAGATTAGCATCACAAGCCGTACGCCCAAGGCGAACAGGATGATCTTACCGTAAGGGGTTTTCTGTTTCCGCTCCGAGGTGGTCAAATTTTCATCGACAACAATCAAGCTTCGCATCCACGCAAGTGCGCTATTCTTGGAGATCGGGGCGGCCAGAGGCCCGGACGTCCCCCACCCCGCTGCGCGGTAAATACGCACCAGTACCAACAGGGTGGCCATCCAAAAAATGATCTGTGATAGGACTGAGAAAAACATACCGAAAATGATCATTGCCGCCTCGCTACACCTTCGTCATTTGCTTTGCCGCCGCCCGGAGCATCAGGCGTTTTGTCCCCATGTCGTCAAAGGCGATCTCAATCAGGGCGTCATTGCCTACAGGTTGAACGTCGGTGATCATCCCTCGGCCAAAGGCCTTGTGGGTCACCTGATCGCCCTTTTGGAAGGCGGGCAGCCCTTGTGGAGCGCCTCCCGTGGGAGACATGGGATGGGACCAGGATTTTCTATCCCGCACCGGCATCTGACTGCGCCGGGTGTTCGCCCCGGAACTGTATCCCCCCTGGGCCTCGTCGTCGAAACTGACATCCCAACTGGCGCTGCCATAGGCCGGGCGGTGGATGCCCTCTTTTTCTACGTAGTCCGCCGGTATCTCCTCTAAGAATCGGGAGGTCTGATTGGCCGTGGTACGGCCGAATAATAGCCGCTGATTGGCACTGATCAGGTGGAGTTTCGACTTTGCCCGGGTGAGGGCCACGTAGCAGAGCCGCCGCTCCTCCTCCATCTCTTCTGGGTCGCCCAATACCCGGTGGCCGGGGAAAATCCCCTCTTCAATCCCCACCAGATAGACGTGGGGGAACTCCAATCCCTTGGCACTGTGCATGGTCATCATCACTGCGGCATCGGCGTCGGGATCTAAGTTGTCCAAATCCGTGTAGAGGGCAATTTCGTCCAAGAATCCCTTCAGACTTCCGTCCTCGCTATTTTGCATATAGCTGACAATATTACTTTTCAGTTCTTGGATGTTCTCAATCCGGGCGGCGTTTTCCTCCGGCTTCTCCTGGAGCATAGATAGATACCCCGTGGCATCTAAGAGCAGGTCGTAAAACTGATCCAGGGGCATCTGTGCCGCCTTCTCCCGCAGATCCTCCAACAGATTGCCGAATCGGATCAGTTTCGTCGCACTCCGTTGGAGTTCCGGGTAATCCCGGACGTGTTGGATGGTCTCGGATATGGGTCGCCCTGCGGTTAAGCTGCTCTCCCGCAACCGCTCGGCACTGGTCTGGCCGATGCCACGGGCCGGGACGTTTATGATCCGCAACAGCCGCAGATCGTCGGCGGGGTTGGCCACCACCGCCAGATAGGCTAAGACATCTTTGATCTCCGCCCGGTCAAAAAAACGGGTACCGCCTATGACCTTGTAGGGGATACCGTTTCGCTTAAATGCGTACTCCAACTGGTTGGACAGGGCGTTCATCCGGTATAAAACTGCATGTTCTCCCCATTTTCCGCCCTTTCCGAAATGATCCAGGATGGCCTGGGCCACGTAGGCCGCCTCGTCCTCTTGATTCATGGCGGCGTAGTGGGTCAATTTCTCCCCGTCGGCCTGTTCCGTCCAGAGATTTTTCCCCTTGCGACCCATATTATTTTTGATCACGGCGTTGGCCGCCCCTAGGATGTGTCCCGTGGAGCGGTAGTTCTGCTCTAAGCGAATCACACGGGCATCCGGGTACTGGTGCTCAAAGTTCAAGATGTTCTGGATGGTTGCCCCCCGGAACTTGTAGATACTCTGGTCGTCGTCCCCCACGACACAGATATTGCCGTGGCCACCGGCTAGGAGGCTGGAAAAGAGATACTGCAAATTGTTGGTATCCTGGTACTCGTCAATGAGCACGTAGCGGAACTGGCGCTGATAATGGGCCAGCACCTCCGGCTCTGATTGGAGCAGTTTTACAGTCATATATAACAGATCATCAAAATCCAGGGCGTCTGCCGCACGGAGCCGCTTTTGATACTCCGCATAGGCCGCACCTATGTGTCGCTTGCGGTAGTCCTGGGCCCCCTCCGCCGACTCCAGATAGGCCTTGGAGTTCAACAGAGCGTCTTTCGCCCGACTGATCTCCGCCAGCACGCTCCGATAGGGGAAGGATTTTTCGTCTAGATTTAAATCCTTTAATATCCGTTTCATCAGGGACTGGCTGTCGGCGGTATCGTAGATAGTGAAGCCGGAATCAAAGCCCAGCCGATCAATGAACCGCCGCAGGATCCGGACAGAGGCCGCATGAAAGGTCATGGCCCAAATGTCCCGGGCCGATCCCCCCAACTTATTTTCCAACCGGATTTTCAGTTCATCTGCGGCCTTGTTGGTAAACGTAATGGCTAAAATCTCCCAGGGCCTGACGGGGTTTACGGCGCAGAGTTCTCTGGCCCTGGTCGCCCCCGCCTGTCTGAGGGCGGGATTGTCCCCGCTGGCCAGATAGAGCCGCAAAAAGGCCAGATCCGTCTCGCCGACCCCCGCCGGGATCCGATCCGTATCGGCACCCGCACCAAATTGAACGAGATTTGCAATCCGGTTGATGAGCACCGTGGTCTTCCCGCTCCCCGCCCCCGCCAGGAGGAGGAGCGGCCCCTCCGTGGCCAAGACCGCCTCTCTCTGCATATCATTGAGGGCGGCAAACTCCGCGGCGATAACCTCCCGCCGCAAGGTAATAAATTCCTGTCTGATTGCATCTGTCATAGTGTAGTATCCTGTCTTTCGCATGTAGGGCGCGACGCCCTCGGCGCGCCGTTTCCACGATTGCGGTGTGAAAACGGCGTGTCGGGGCGCCACGCCCTACAGTTAATGTCCGATCTATTTCGTACCAAATATCCGGTCACCGGCGTCGCCCAGGCCGGGGACGATGTAGCCGTGGTCGTTTAGCTTCTCGTCCACAGCGGCGACGTAAATCTCCACATCCGGGTGATCCGCCTGAATCCGCTGGACACCCTCGGGGGCCGCCAGGATACACATGAGCCGGATCTGCTGACAGCCGTAGCCCTTCAAGAGATCAATGGTCGCCGAGGCGCTGCCGCCGGTGGCCAGCATAGGGTCTAATACGATTACTTTCCGGTTGGCGATATCTTTGGGCAGCTTGCTGTAGTATTCCACTGGCTCTAAGCTCTCCGGATCCCGGTACAGGCCCACATGCCCCACCTTGGCCGAGGGGATCAGGCTCAATACCCCGTCCACCATGCCCAGGCCCGCCCGTAAAATGGGTATCACGGCCAGTTTCTTCCCGGCGAGGCGGTTCGTCTTGGCAATGCCCACAGGCGTTTCCACTTCCCCCGGCTCCAGAGCCAAATCCCGGGTGGCCTCGTAGCACATGAGGGTGGTCATCTCGGTCACCACCTCCCGGAACGTTTTGACGCTGGTCTCCTTGTCCCGCAGAAGGGATAGCTTGTGTTGTAGCAGTGGGTGATCCAGTAAGTGCAAACTCATACTCTATATCTCCTTTTTCTCCGCCCGCTCCCGCTCTGCCTGAGAGGGTCGGATATATTGTGGGTTGATCTCGCAGGGCTTGTCTCCTGGCAACTCTATGGCCGCCATGGCGACGCCCCAGGCGGTCTGCTGTACCAAGTGCTCCGGCAGGATTTCGGCGGAACCACCCCAGGCGATCAGCCAATCATGACAGAGGGCCGCCCCATCTCCCACCAGAATATATCGAGAATCTTTGTCTTTTTGACCAAAGAGTTCTTCTATGGCAATGGCCCGATCCTCCGTCAGACGGCGAAGAACACCATCTCGATTTTCAAATAGGGCATTGTAGACCTGATCCCGCCTGGCATCCATCACCGGACAGATGGTCCCCTCCCCCAGATGCATGGCCTGATGGGCCATGGCCGCAAGGCTGGACACCCCCACCAGGGGCTTGTCCAACCCCCAGGCCAGCCCTTTGGCAGTCGCCACGCCGATACGGAGTCCCGTAAAGGAACCCGGCCCGTGGGCCACGGCGATCTTGTCAACATCTTTGACCCCGAGTCCCACGCCGTCCAGGAGGGCGTGAATCATGGGTAGAAGGGTTCTGGAATGGGTCAACCCCGCGTTTTGCATGTTCTGTGCAATGAGTTTCCCGTTCTCCAAGAGAGCCACAGAGGCAGCCTTGGCAGAGGTCTCAAGGGCTAATATCCGCATAAGGTCGATTCCTCTCCCGCAAATCCCGTAATGGTGATCCGCCGTGCGGTCTCCCCGGTTTTTTCGATCTGGATGCGTATGGTGTCTGGCAGAAAGGCGTCTTCCACCCGCTCGCTCCACTCCACGGCGATGACCGCCCCCCGCCGGAGATAATCCTCCCAGCCGATCTCGAACAGTTCTTCGGCGGAACGCAGGCGATACATGTCAAAGTGGATCAACGGGATTACACCTTCGTACTCGTTGACAATGGTATATGTGGGGCTTGTAACCTGTATAGCAACCCCCAATCCCCGGGCCAAACCACGGGTAAAAGCAGTCTTCCCCGCCCCCAGATCGCCGTAGAGGGCCAATACCACACCGCGGGGCAGGCGCACCGCCAGATCACAGCCCGCCTGCTCCGTCTCTTTTTCGCTATGGGTGCGTATGGTCATTGTTTCGTTTCTTCTTTTCATGTTGAGTAATTATATCAGATGCAAACCGGATTTTCAATTGTACAAATGGCATCTTTTATGGTAGAATGTCAGTTATTCCTGCTGTCCTCGCACCGCCGTAGGCGGGGCGCGGACAAGGACGGCATATTTTGAACTGTGTGAATCGCTAAAAATCTATAAAAGGAGTTTGCCACGGTGAGACGTGCGGGTAAGGCAACTTTAGAATACATCAAAAAAGCGGACATGTTCCTATTGGTCCTCTCCCTCATCTGTTCTATATTTGGAATTGTTCTGATTTGGAGTTCCACCCGCGCCTTCCCCGGCGGGGCCGCTCCATTTTTGACCATTCAAATTTTAGCGCTTTTCTTGGGACTGTTCTGCTTTGTTCTCTTTTCCATTATTGACGTGGAAATCCTGGCCCACAGGTGGAAAGCGATACTTATTTTTAATGTCCTGATCTTATTGTCTCTTTTTGTGTTCGGCGTCGGCATTGAGGGCGGTGATCGGATCTGGCTCCGCTTTTTCGGGATCGGCATCCAGCCCAGCGAGATTGTCAAGATCACGTTTGTCATCCTGATGGCCTATCAAATCCAGTATCTCAAGGAGTATAAGAATCTCAACTCCTTTTTCTCCCTGATGCAATTGGCGGCCCATTTCGTCTTGATTTTTGTGCTTTTGCCGGATATGGGCAACTCACTAATCTTTCTATTCATCTTTATCGTGATACTTTTTATGGGCGGGGTGAAACTCCGCTGGTTCGCTTTGGGTGGCGCGCTTCTCATCGCCCTATTCTTCATCGCCTGGGAAGGGGGCTTCTTTGCCGGGTATCAAATGAATCGAATTCTCGCCCCCTTTGACTCCAGCATCGACCCGCTTAACCAGGGCGTCCGTTTCCAAGTCCACCGCAGTCGCATTGCCATCGCCTCCGGCCAGATCTTCGGGCAGGGCCTGGGGCAGGGTGCCCAGACCCAGACCAGACACGGTGTGCCCGAACAGCATACAGACATCTTATTCTCCGCCGCCGCCGAGGAGTTCGGCTTCATCGGCGCATTGGTGGTAATCGCCCTGATTGTTCTGGTCATCATCCGCTGTTTCTATGTGGGTGCCCGTGCCAGAGATACCCTGTCCGCCCTCACCTGTGTCGGCGTGGGAAGCTTCATCATGTTCCAGTCCCTGATCAACATCGGCATGACTCTGGGCGTCGGACCGGTCATCGGGATCGCGCCCCCCTTTTTCGCCTATGGAGGATCGTCCCTGGTGACCACCTTCATCTCGCTGGGCCTCGTCTCCGGCGTCAAGATGCGAACCGTATCGCCCTGGAAGCGATCATTGTACTAAATGGCTGTGTCCGCCGAAGGCGGACGGATTACAAATATCGCCGCAGGCGATTCCTACAATTGTTCATTGTTACTTGTTATCTGTTAATTGAAAGGAGTGAGCACCTCTGCTCAATATAGATATCAAACTGCTCCGCCGAGAGGAGTCCGGCCAAGCCATCCGGGTCGGCGTCGTCGGTGCCGGACAGATGGGCCGGGGCTTAGTGAGCCAGATGGCGCTCATGAAGGGGATTACCCCTGCCATCGTCTCTGCAACTACGACAGAACGGGCAAAACAGGCCTTTTTAAATGCCGGGATTCCGGCGGAATGTATCGCCGTGGCTAAGACGGCGGACGAGGCCGCCTATTACATCGAATCCGGCAAGTACGTGGCCACGGACGACTTCTCTCTCGTATCCTCCACCGGGCCTGTGGACTGTGTCGTGGACGCCACGGGCATCCCCGACGTGGGGGCGAGGGTCGCTACCGAGACCATCCGGGGCGGCAAGCACATCGTCATGCTCAACGTGGAGACCGACGTGGTCATCGGCCCGTATTTGAAGCACTTGGCCGACACCCAGGGCGTCATCTACACCGGGTCCGCCGGGGATGAGCCGGGTTCGGTCATGGAACTCTACTCTTTCGCCCGGGCTATGGGGATGGAAGTCCTTGTCGTAGGCAAGGGAAAAAATAATGGCTTAAATCAGACCGCCAACCCCGATATGATGGAAGAAGAGGCCCTCCGGCGGAAGATGAACCCCAAAATGCTCACCTCCTTCCGGGACGGCACGAAAACCATGGTGGAACTGGCCGCCATGTCCAACGCCACGGGCTTTGTACCGGACATCGTCGGCGCCCACGGAATCGCCAGTGACGTGATGGGGTTAAATCAACTATATAAGCTCAAACAAGACGGCGGGATATTACACCGCCACGGGGTAGTGGAGTTCGTAGAGGGCATCGCCCCCGGGGTGTTTGTCACTGTATCCTCCGACAACGAAGAGGTGGCCTATCAACTGGATTATCTGGCGCTCGGCCCCGGCCCCCTGTGGACCTTTTACCGGCCCTATCACCTGTGCAGTCTGGAGACGCCCCTGACAGTTGCCAAATGCGTCATCGACGGCGAAGCGACTATCGTCCCCCGGGGGGGACTGGTCTCTGAATGCATCGCCGTTGCGAAAAAAGACCTGGCCGTGGGAGAACTGCTCGACGGCATCGGCGGCTATACGGCCTACGGCACAGTGATGGAGAAATCCCAGTCCGATCCGGCGGGCTATCTGCCCTTCGGTCTCATCACCCCCGGATGTAGGATGAAACAACCGGCCAAACAGGGCGAGTGTTTGACCTATGATATGGTCGAATTGGATCAGAGCACACTGATTTATCAACTGCGCAGCGCGCAGGACGCCATGATATTTGAATCATAAACAGAGGGAGGCGGCTCCACATGGATTCAATCAGCAAATCTGTGGTCAAGCTGGATCACGGGCCAAAAGTACGGGGCGAGGCGCTCTATGCCCCGGACCACCCCATGGAGGGCGTGCTCCACGGCAAACTGCTCCGATCTGACCGAGCCTATGCACGGCTCCTCTCTGTCCAGGTGCCGGAACTGCCGGAGGGCTATGTTTTCGCCGACTGGCGGGACGTACCGGGAGAAAACGTGGTATTACTCATCCTGGAGGACACCCCCGTCTTTGCAACAGATACGGTGGAGTTTTTAGGCGACCCCATCGGCATTGTGGCCGGGCCGAACGAGGCCGTGGTAGATCAGATCCTCTCCAAAATCCAGGTGGAATACGAAGATTTACCCCCTGTCTTAGACCCGGAGACATCGGAGACCATCTTCTTCGACTACAGTCACCAACAGGGCGATGTAGACCAGGCTTTCGCCCAAGCGGATCGCATCTATGAGGAGACGTTTCGGACGGGCTATCAGGAGCACGGTTATCTGGAGACCAACGGATTGACCGCCATCCCAAGCGACGGCAAACTAACCGTCCACGGCTCTATTCAGTGTCCCTACTACGTCCACAAGGCCTTGAAAAAGGCCCTGGGCGTGGAGCACGAGGCAGTCCAGGTGATCCAGGACGTGACCGGAGGCGGATTTGGCGGCAAGGAGGACTACCCCTCCATCTTGGCCTGTCAGGTAGCGGTGGCGGCCCTAAAAGCGGGCAGGCCCGTCCGCACCATCTACAGCCGTCGGGAGGATATGGCCTATACCAGTAAGCGCCACCCCTCCCGTAGCCGATATAAGGTGGCCGTCAAAGACGGCAGGGTCACGGCCATGGATATTGACATCCTCTACAACGCCGGGGCCTATACCACCATGTCCATGGTGGTGCTCCAGCGGGGCGTCATCTGCGCCAACGGGGTCTATCACATCCCCAACCTCCGGGTACGGGGCCGATCCGCCAAGACCAATACTGTCCCCAACGGGGCATTCCGCGGATTCGGCGCACCCCAGACTTTTTTCTCCGCCGAGATGATCATGGCCCACATCGCCACAGATTTGGGGATTGATCCCCTGACATTCAAAGAGGCCCACGTGGCACGGCACGGAGATCCCACTTCTACAGGCGGCAAATATCACTTCCCCGTCCCCCTGCTGGAGATGAGCGAAAAGCTGACCCGGGAAGTGGATTACTGGAATAAACGCAAAGAATATGATACGCAATCAGGCCGATACCGCCGGGGGATCGGATTCTCCTTCAGCTTCCACGGGGCGGGATTTACAGGCTCCGGGGAGCGGGATATTATCAAGGCCGTGGCGGCCCTCCAAAAGTATCCGGACGGCAAGGTGGAGATTCTCACCGCCGGCACCGAGATGGGCCAGGGCCTTCTGACCACGTTCGCAAAGATTGTCGCCAAAGAGTTGCATTTACCCCTGAACCAAATCATCATCGCTCTGCCGGACACAGATCGGGTGCCGGATTCGGGGCCCACGGTGGCCTCCCGCTCCGTCATGGTGGTGGGTGAACTCCTCCGCCGGGCGGCGGCCCGATTGAAAGCGGAGTGGGTCGACGGCGAGGCCCAGCGATTTGAAGAGAAATTCCAAGAGCCGGATTTCGTCATCCCGTTCAATATAGAGACCTTCCAGGGCGATGCCTACCCCACCTATTCCTGGGGCGCCCACTGCGTGGAGTTGGAGATCGACACCTTCACAGGTGAACACAAAGTCTTAGGCGCCTGGGGCTGCTACGACGTGGGTACCCCCATCGATATGACGGTTATCGTGGGTCAGATGGAGGGGGGGCTGCTCCAGGGCATCGGCTACTCCCACATGGAACAGATGGTCTGCGACAGGCGGGGCTGTATCCGCAGCAACAGCTACAGCGACTACACCATGCCCACCAGTGCCGACGTGCCGAACATGGGCGTGATGATCCACGTGGAGGAGTACCCGGAGGGTCCCTACGGGGCCAAAGGTGCAGGAGAACTCCCCATCGTGGGCATCCCCGGGGCCTATATCAGCGCTTTGGAACAGGCGCTGGGGGCAGACGTCCACCACATCCCCTTTTCCATGGAGGATACTCTATCTAAATGGACGGAGGTGCAGACGCTATGAGCATTCCCTTCACCCTAAACGGAACCCCCATCACCTGGGACGGCAGCGCCACAGATCGGCTATTAGACGTACTACGGGCGGAGTTCACCTGCACCGGCGTCAAATGCGGCTGTAACGAGGGCGAATGCGGTGCCTGCAGCGTGATCCTAGACGGGCAGTTGGTCAACTCTTGCATGGTCGCCATGGGCCGGGTCTGGGATAGTGAGATCACCACCATCGAGGGATTCCGGGAGACGGAGGCATTTCAAATCCTGGATCGAACTTTCGCCGAGACGGGGGCCGTCCAGTGCGGTTTTTGTACCCCCGGTATGATCATCGCCGCCGCCTGTCTGTTGCAACGAAATCCAAGTCCCACAGCGGCCGAGATCCGGGAGGCACTCTCCGGGAACCTCTGCCGCTGCACGGGATATAACGCCATTATAAGCGCCGTAGATCGAGCGGCAAAGGAGGGGTGCCGGCCATGAAAAACGGATTTGTCCCCCAGACTTTGACCGAGGCCTTGGCCATCCGCCGGAGAGAACAGGTCACCCCCTACGGCGGCGGCACGGATTTAATGGCGGAGCACCACCGGGCAGGCACCTATCTGTTCCTCCACCGAGTGCCGGAACTCACCCGGATCACAGAGGACGATACCTATCTGCGCTTGGGCGCCTGCTGTACGTTTACACAGGTGGTCAATCATCCGGCGACACCGGCGATTCTAAAAGAGGCCATCAGTCGAATCGCCGCCCCGGCCATCCGCAACCTGGGCACCGTCGGCGGCAATATCGGCAACGGCTCGGCGAAAGCGGACAGTGTACTGATCTTCTTCGCCTTAGACGCCAAGCTCCGGCTGATGAACGCAGACGGGGAGCGGATACTCCCCATCCGGGCGTTTTACAAGGGCCGGAAAGAATTGGACTTAGCCGAGGACGAGTTGATTGTAGAAGTCCTCCTTCCCCGACAGATGCCGGAACGCTATATCTACCACAAGGTAGGCGCACGGGCGGCGTTGGCGATCTCCCGGCTCAGCTTTGCGGGACTCTGGTCCGTGGAGGACGGGAAACTCACCGCCTGTGCCACGGCCTTTGGCGCCATCGAACAGATGGTGGTACGGCTGCCGGAGGTGGATGAGATTCTAATCGGCGTCCCCGTCGCCCAGCTCCACCGGGTGCGATCTCAGTATCTGCAAGCGTATAGCGCAAAGCTAAACCCCATTGACGGCAGGATATCCGCATTATACCGGAAATCTGTCTGTCTCAATTTACTGGAAGATTTTCTGGATCAGATTCAGAGTGCTGAGTAAAGGAGGCCACTCCCATGATAGGAAAAACGCCCATCCATGTGCCTGAACTGTTCGGCTCTATGGTATTCAACGAGCCGGTGATGCAGGAATGGCTGCCGGAGGAGACCTATCTGGCCCTCAAGCAGACCATGGCCGAGGGGCTGCCTTTAGACCTCTCCGTGGCCAATGTAGTGGCGACTGCCATGAAAGATTGGGCCCTCACCAAGGGGGCCACCCACTACACCCACTGGTTCCAGCCCATGACGGGGGTCACAGCGGAAAAGCATGAGAGTTTTATCACCCCCGACGGCAGCGGGCGGGTGATCATGGAGTTTTCCGGCAAAGAACTGATCAAGGGCGAACCGGACGCCTCCAGTTTCCCCTCCGGCGGCCTGCGGGCTACGTTTGAAGCCCGCGGATACACGGCCTGGGATCCCACCAGCTACGCCTTTGTCCGGGGCCACTCCCTGTATATTCCCACGGCCTTCTGCTCCCACGGGGGCGAGGCGTTGGACAATAAGACCCCCCTCCTGCGCAGCATGGAGGCCATCAATACGCAGGCATTGCGCATTCTGCGCCTCTTCGGCAATGACGCCACCCGTGTCACTGTCACCGTGGGGCCGGAGCAGGAGTATTTTCTCGTAGACCGCAAATATTACTACAGTCGCAAAGACCTCACCTATACGGGCCGCACTCTGTTCGGCGCGCCGCCCCCCAAGGGACAGGAGTTAGACGACCACTACTACGGCTTTATTAAAACACGGGTCTCCGCCTATATGAAAGAGTTGGACGAGGCCCTCTGGGCCTTAGGTATCCTGGCCAAGACAGAGCACAACGAAGGCGCCCCCGGCCAGCACGAACTGGCCCCCCTCTTTACCACCGCCAATGTATCCGTGGACCACAACCAATTGACCATGGAGATCATGCGCAAGATGGCCAAGCAGCACGACCTGGCCTGTCTGCTCCACGAGAAGCCCTTTGCCGGGATCAACGGCAGCGGCAAGCATGTCAACTGGTCCATTGCCACCACAGACGGGGTGAATCTCTTAGAACCCGGTTCCTCTCCGTCCCAGAACGCCCAGTTTCTTTTATTTATAGCGGCGGTCATGCAAGCGGTGGACGCCCACCAGGATCTGCTCCGCATCTCCGCGGCCTCCGCCAGCAACGATCAACGCCTGGGGGGATACGAGGCCCCGCCGGCCATTGTGAGCATGTTCATCGGCGATGAGTTGGAGGCTATTTTCGAGGCCATCGAACACCGGAAACACTACGATCCCCAGCACCCCGGCGAACTCTACGTGGGCGTGGACGCCCTGCCCGGTATCCCACGGGACGTGACGGATCGTAACCGCACCAGCCCCCTGGCCTTCACCGGTAATAAATTTGAGTTCCGAATGCCCGGATCCTCCCAATCTGCGGCGGGACCTGTGACTGTATTCAACACCATCGTCGCCGATTCTCTGGCCCAGTTCGCCGACCAGTTGGAGGCCGCAGACGATTTTAGCGCCGCCTTAAACGCCCTGCTCCGCCAGACGATCCAGGCGCATAGACGGATCTTATTCTCTGGCAACGGCTACGATGCGGCCTGGATTCAAGAGGCGGCCCAGCGGGGTCTCATGCATCTCCCCACCGCCGCCGATGCGATTCCCCATCTGACTACACCCAAGAATATCGCCCTCTTTGAGCGCCACGGCGTCTTTTCCAAAACTGAACTCTACGCCCGGCAGGAGATTCTTCTGGAAAACTACTGCAAAACCCTCCGGATCGAGGCCGCCACCATGGTGGAGATGGTACTCCGGGACATTTTGCCCGCCGTGATGGACTACGGCAAGGATCTGGCCGACACCATTGTCGCAAAGACAGGCGTATCCGCCGAATTCGCCTGTAGAGCCGAGCGGGCGCTTCTCCTCAAGATATCCATCCTCACCGATACTACCTATGAGCAGGTCACAGCCCTCAAAAACACCATCTCCGCCGGGGTCGCCTTAGACAGTTACGGCTCTCCCGCCACTGCCCGACACTTCAACACCGTCGTCCTCCCCGCCATGGCGGCCCTCCGCCAGACAGTGGATACGCTGGAGACCCTGGTGAGCAAGGCGTGTTGGCCGTATCCGTCCTATGGGAAGTTGATTTATTTGCATTAAACTCCCTCCGTCAGGCTTCGCCTGCCACCTCCTTTACAAAAGGAGGCTTTGGGGTTTCAGCAAAACAGAAATCCCCCATAGAATAGGGATTGATCTCTCCCTATTTTATGGGGGTTGCTTTTGGTTTGCTGTTCAAAATTTAGTATTACGCACAGTAGAGAACTTCGCCAGTGCTTACAACTTCCTCAACAAAGCCGCTGGGGTCTTGTGCACGGTCAAGTAAGATGGGTTCGATATCTGTACTGATACTCCTTGTCAGTTTCCACAACAGTGCGGAATCTTTCAACCAATCTCCTGTATAGCCGTCAAAGATAACCGCAATATCAATGTCGCTACCCTCTGTTGCGCTATTTTTCGCATATGAGCCGTAGAGAACAATGCTGTAAGGGTTCAATGCCTTACAGACTTCCTCAGCGTATGTGGCGGCAGCTTTTAAAGCTGTTGTTCTATCCATGTAACCAACTCCTCTGTTTGCCGCATGAGCAGACGGCATTGGTCTGGTGATAAAATGCGCTCAATTTGTTGTTTGTATGCTGGATACCTCACTTCAATTTGCAGAGGGTTTAACACATCGAGTAGGTCAGTTTGTTCTTCAGCTAGTATATCCAAAAGACCGCCCAACTCTGCAAGTTTGTTTAGGTTGTGGATTTTAGGCGCTATAGCACCAACGCTTTCTATTTTTGCCTTCAAAGCCTTTTCTACGGCAAGATGGCACAGAAAGCCAAAATGCAAAAGCTTCCTGCTGTTTAATAAAACATGCGCTGCATCTAAATCCTCTTTTGCAAGGTCAAGCCAATAGTTTGCTTTATCCATAAGCTATCACCTTCATTCTCAATTTAAGCATGTGTTCTTGTCTAAGTATAGCATATCTTCCCACTAAAAATCTACACCTTTTCCTGCTCTTTAAAGACTCCCCCGGATGCGGGACACGTACTCCCGCATCCGGTTTTCAGCAAAACAGAAATCCCCCATAGAATAGGGATTGAACGCTCCCTATTTTATGGGGGTGTTGTGCTTGTACTTTTACGGTAATTTAAAATCGCCTAACAGCTCATCAGCGGTGATTCCCAAAACCTGTGCCAAAATGACAATCTCGAAATCCTGCACAAGCCTATGTTGCCCCTCAAGACGTGACAAACTGGTTGCGCTGATATCTAGTCCTGACACCTGCAATTGTGCCAAAAAATCTTTTTACTTTATCCCACGGGCATTGGCGGGAGGTGCTTGCGCCACCCCGCGAGGTCAGACAATATGAGTATACGCAGCATGGTGAAAAAGTACACCATGCTGTAGGAGGTATTCTGACATAGAAAGGCCGCCGCTTTTCCTTTCGGAATAGCGGCGGCCTTTCTTCGACAAAAACTTGAATTCCACAAAAATCGTGGTATAATACAATAAATTACACATCCTCAATGACACCGGCTGCGCTCACTGGAAAACAGCCGGTTTTTGTGGCTTTACGGAGGAAAACAGATTGCATACACGATTACCCTACGGCAGAATGGTGGCATTTTCCCTGGGGGACTTCTTTGGGGGCGGCGCTTTTAACATCATCAACTTTCTCTACCCCGGATTTTTGGCCCTGGCCGTCGGCCTCCCGCCCGCTTTGGCGGGGCTGGTCATTTTCATCGCCCGGATCTTTGACGCCCTCATTGATCCGCCCATCGGCCATTTTTCCGACAGATTGCGGGTGCGGTTCGGGACGAGGCGGGGTTCTCTCTTAGTCTCGGCGCCGCTGATTGTGCTCTCTCTGTTTCTGACTTTTTATCCATACTCGAACCCCAGTCTCACCCTGCGGTTTTTTCTGGCCCTCTTCTCCTATATGTTCTTCTGTGCAGTGCAGAGTTCCACCATGATCCCCTATTACTCTCTGGTCAGTGAGGCCACAGAGAACTATACCGAACGGGCCCGGGTGACAGTCTTGCGGCTGGGCTTTTCCATCTTCGCCTCCATCGTATGCGTGGCCCTCCCCGGCGTGATTGTGGGTCTATTCGACGACAACACCGGATACATTGCCATGAGCCTCATCTTCGGCGTCGTCTTTATGCTGTGTGTGGCCGCCACGGGCATCTTCGCCAAAGAGGGGATCCCCGCACCCACACAGACGGGGCGATTCGTCCTCCGGGATTTCCTGCGGCCCTTCAAAGTGAAGCCCTTCCGCCAATATCTGGCCATTTTCCTCTGCTGCCAGATCACCATGGCAGTTATGAGCGCCCTCTTTTTCTTCTATGTGGACTTCTACTTCTCCCGTGATTTGACCGCCGCAGGCGGGACCAGTATGGTCGGCCTCATCGGTGCCGCAATTTTATTCGGGATGCAGATTGTGGCCCTCCCCGTCTATTTGAACATGATTAAAAAGACCAACAAGACCACAGCCTATGTGACGGGTGCCGTGATCTGGATCGTCGGCGCCCTGGTGCTCTTCGTGTTGCCCGCCAACGCCAATCCCCTGTATCTATACATCCTGGCGGCGGTCTTGGGTTTTGGGATCAGCGGCCCAGGTCTGGTCCCCCACGCCATCTTGCCCGACGTGATCGATGTGGGCGCACTCCAGTTTAACGCCCGGGATGCCGGGGCCTTCAGCGGCGTCTCCAATATGATCATCCAAATCGGACAGGCGGCGGGGATCGCCGTGGTCATGGCTATCATCGGCGCGGCCGGCTTTGTGGAGCAGAGCATCTATGAGGGCGCCGCACAGGTAGTCTCACAACCTGCCTCGGCGCAACATGCTATCATCGTGATCCTGGCGATAGCGCCTCTGATCTTCATGTCCATGGGCATTTTCGTCTGTACACGGTATCGCCTAAATAAAGACCGACACGTCCAGGTGCTAAAGGCCCTAGAGGGCACCCCCAAAGAGAAGGAGGCCGTGTTAGAATCACTATGAGACGAGAAACGCGCACCTCCAAAGAGACGATTAAAATCCCCAACGGCCTGATCTATTTCATCGCCTTTCTTCTGCTCTACCCGTTTTTGAAACTCTTCTTCCGCCTGAAGGTTGATCGGCGAAACTATAGGCCGCCCAAAGGGCCTTTTATTGTGTTGAGCAATCATATCTCTTTCATGGATTTCGCCCTGGTGATGATGGCCCTGTATCCCCGCCGCCTCAATGCGGTGACGGCACAGAAATTTTTCTATTTCCGCCCCCTCAGTTGGCTCCTGCCCGTGATGGGCTGTATTCCGAAGAACTTATTCGATTCTGACGTCCGCTCGGTGAAGCATATCCTAAACGTCTATAGGCGGGGTGGCCGCATCTTGATTTTCCCCGAAGGACGCTGCGCCACAGATGGGGTCTATGCGGGGATGAGTATCTCCACCGGGAAGCTGATCAAAAAATTGGAGGCCCCGGTGGTCTCCTGTCGGTTGGAGGGTTCTTACACCTGTATGCCCGGCTGGCGCAACGGCCTGCGCTTCGGACGCGTCCGTGTGACCCTGGCTAACCTATTCGACTCCGCCGACGCCCAGCGCCTGACCCTGGAGGAGATCAACGATCAGATCGACGCACGGCTGAGCGGCGCCGATGCCGAGCCTCTGGAAAAACCACTGGCTCTGTTCCGCACCCGCCGCCTAGCAGAGGGGTTGGAGCATTTCCTCTACTATTGCCCCAAGTGTCAACGGGAGTTCACCATGGAGACGTCTGGCAATGTGATCCGTTGCACAGCCTGCGATAACGCCGCCGCGTTGGATCGCTACGGGAATCCCCATCCGCTGCACGCGGACAGTGTCGTGCCGGAGACCATACACCAATGGAACAGGGAACAGACCATACACGAGATGCGCTCCATCCATGCACACATGCCCCCCGTGCAGGTATCCGTCCTGGTACGGATGCCCGCCCCAAAGCCGGGAGACGGGCTGGCCCACGTGGGACGGGGTATCCTCTCCCTCGATCCCACGGGATGGCGGTATGCAGGGGAACTAAAGGGAAGGGCTGTGGAACTCTTCTTTCCCCTCCAATTTGTCCCGGCGATTCCCTACGATCCAAACAATAATTTTCAAATCTACGCAAACGGTAATTTTTATTCCTTTACGCCCACAGACAACCCCAGCGCCTGCTCCAAGTACGCCATCATCGGCGAGGGCGTATATCGCCGCTTTGCGCCCCATATGCAGATGACAGCGGGGTATAACAGCGGGTTTGAGATAGAACCACGGGACATAGGCTCCTTTGAAAAAGGAGCTGTCACAAGGTGAATTGCCGCCCTGCGGCAAGAGAAGGCCCTCTGGGGGGGAAGTGCCGGAGGGAGCGCCCTTGACCTGCGGCGCAGGGAAGAATCCTCCAATCCTCCGGCACTTCGTGCCACCTCCTTTGGAAAAGGAGGCTTTTAGAGCAGACAAAGGGCGCACAGTGTGCGCCCTTACTCGTTTTCTGGCTCTTCAAAATTGTATTCAAATAGCTCGTCCGGCCTGACGGAGAATATCACGCACAGATTTTCTATATTTTCATAGCTGATTGACCTTGTTTGATTGTGTATCATTTTATGAAATCCCTGGTAGCTCATCCCCAGCTGCTTATACAGCCAATACTTCGTTTTTCCATGCTTCTCAAGCAATTCCAAAACATTTAGACGTAACACACTTCTCACCTCCAAGTATCTCATGTGTTCGTCTATAATATCGTAAGAATTTCATTGACTTATAGCCGTAAAGTTGCTATAGTTATTTTAGTGGATGTGGCAAAATTGCCAAACTATAATCAAATCTCTTCAACGCCATAACAGAGGCCACAAATGCACTGCAAAAAGCCACCGTACTCTTGCAGAAGGCCCAGCTGAGCACAGAGGAGACCTATATCTCCAGCAAAGAACCTAACATTTTTATTTTACCCAAGCGCAAAGACGACAACGCCGAGGACAACGACGTCAAATAGCAATCGTCACCCTCGGCGTTTTACTATAGCGGCCTACTCGCCCTGCACTTTCACGTAAAACTTACGATTCCTCGGCGGGTCGAACTCGCAGAAATAGATTCCCTGCCATATACCCAGCGCCAGCTCCTCTGTTCAATAATCACCGTGGCACTAGAGCCCACCGCCGACGCTTTCAGGTGGGCTGCACTATTGCCCTCGCCGTGGCGAAACTCTGGGCGATTGGGGAATGCCCTGTCCAATCCCAGGAGCAAATCCGGTATCACATCCGGGTCGGCGTTTTCGTTGATGGTGATCCCCGCCGTGGTGTGGGGGCAGAAAATTATGGCAATGCCGTCTGTGACGTCGCTTTGGCCACGGCCTCCCGGACTTGCGGGGTGATGTTGTAGAACTCTTCCTGTTGCGCTGTGAGGGTGTATGTATAGACCATGATAACCGACCTCCTTGAAAAGACGAAACTCTCCTGTAATCAGGAGAGTTTCGTTGTTTTATCCCTCGTATCGAAGTGCCTCAATGGGCTTTTTCCGTGCCGCTTGATTGGCCGGGGATAGCCCGAATATGAGCCCGATGAATATTGAGAACACAATCGAAAGTATCACGACCCCCGGTGATAGATGGAAACTCATCAAATGCCCAAACAACGCCGTGGCCACTTGAAGGACAATCCAAGACGCCGCTACACCGATGAGACATCCAATGAGGCAGATCGTCAGGGCCTCAATGAGAAATTGCAACATAATACTCCGCCGACTGGCTCCAATGGCCTTGCGGACGCCAATTTCTTTTGTCCGCTCGGTGACAGATACCATCATAATGTTCATGATCCCAATACCACCCACCACAAGGCTGATGACCGCAACGCCGCCCATGAGAATTGCTAACAAATTGGTGATCTCGCTCATCACCTCTCCCACGAGGGCTTGGTTGAATAGGTCGAATGCGTCCTCGTCCCGGCGGAAGCGGTTTAAGAGCATCTCGTCTATGGCAACCTCGGCGGCGTACATGTCGGTACCGGAGGCAGATACCAACATGGTGGTCACGGCACTGGATAGCGTGTCAGACATCCGCACCGCTGTGGTGTAGGGGATATAGACGGTGTAGCCCGGCATAAACAGGCTGATAAAAGTCTCTTGGTCTGCAAGGACACCTACAATGAGAAAGGGCCTGCCCTCTAGGAGGATTTCTGCTCCCACCACATTGGGCGTACCGAAGAGTTCCTCGGCCGCGCTTTCGGCGATGACGGCAACGTGGGTGTTATTCGTTACATCAGAGGTGCGGAGAAATCGACCGGATATCAACTCCAGATTTGAGATATCAGCATAGCTTGGTGTCGTACCGGTAACGGTCGCCTGTCCGCTCTCGTCCCCGAATCGAGCGGTAGTGGATATCTGGTTAATGGGCGCCACTTCCCCAATGTCTGCGTGGGCAGTGAAGGAAGATAGTTCATCCAATCGTAGAGGCCGTCCACCATCATCTGTGATGGTGATCCGGATCTGGTCGGTGCCGAGGCCTTCCACCTGCTCTGTCACCGCATCCCCGGCGCTGGTGACGAGACTGACCAATACCACCAGGGCCAAAACGCCCACAATGATGCCAAGCATGGTGAGAAACGCCCGCATCCGATTGGCGGCGATGGCTTTCATCGCCATTTTTATGCATTGCCATAGCATAGAGTTACGCCACCTCCTGCACGCGGCCGTCTAATATCCGGATCCGCCGCGGGGCTTGGTCGGCCACACTTTGGTCGTGGGTGATGACCACAATCGTGTTGCCCTCGGCGTGGAGACGGTGGAACAGGGACATAATCTCTTTGCCTGTACGAGAATCCAAATTTCCTGTGGGTTCGTCAGCTAACAGCAAGCTGGGCTTTGCGGCCAGCGCCCGGGCGATGGCTACCCGCTGTTGTTGCCCGCCGGAGAGTTCAGTCGGCTTGTGACTTTTTCGATCAGAGAGTTCGACTAAATCCAGCATCTCTGCCACCCGCTGTCTGCGCGCACGCATGGAGAGCCGCTGGTAAATGAGGGGTAACTCCACATTTTCCTCCGCCGTCATCCGGGAGAGGAGGTTGAAGTTTTGAAAAATAAACCCGATCTTGTGGTTGCGAATCCGGGCGAGTTCATCCTCGGAGTAGCGCTCAATCCGTTGGCCGTCTAACTCGTAAACGCCGCTGTCCGCCGTGTCAAGGCAGCCCACAATATTCATCAATGTACTCTTCCCACTGCCGGAAGGGCCGATGATGGCGACAAACTCGCCCTGTGCGATGCGGAGGCTGGCCCCGTCCAGGGCGCGCACCTCCTCATCACCGATGCGGTAGATTTTAGTGACTTGTTCTAGGGTGATCATACATCGCCCTCAGCGGGAACCATCCCGAAGTTGGGCCAGCGCGGGGCATTGAGAACCGTGTAATATACCGTATCTCCGGCTGTGAGCCCTGCAATAATCTCTACATATACCCCGTCAGATAGGCCAGTCTGTACGTCCACTGGATCTGTCGGCACGTTGCCTTCTTGACCGGTGTAGACAAATACCCGCGGACCCTCTTCCTGCAATGCCTCAGCGGGAATCAGCAGAATATCGTAGGCTCTATCCGTAGTAATCACGGCAGAGGCGCTCATACCGGGCAACATCTGGTCGGTCCGGGGCAGAGAAATTTCTACGGTGTACCGGGCGCCGCCGCCGGTGGCGACACCGGCTGTGTTAATACGGGAAATTTCACCCTCGAACGTCTCCCCGAGCACGGCGTCTAGGGTCACTTCCGCTTGTTGACCGGTGGATAGACTTAAAATATCCCGCTCATCCACCGACACGGTGAGACGCATGGTGTATGCCCGTGAGATGGAAAATGCGGTGAATTGGTTGGCAGTAGCAGCGTCCATCCCTGGGAACCCGGGGGCGTCCATATCCATATCCGGCATGGCAAACCCGGGCATACTGCCGCCAAAGCTGGGCATAGAAAACCCGGGCATATTGGGCATCCCCGGAACGTGGGGCATACCGGGACCACCCGGAATTTCAAGGCCCGGTGGTAGCGGAGTTGGCTCCGGAGTTTGCCCTGGAGTCGGCTCCGGAGTTTGCCCTGGAGTTGGCACCGGAGTTGGTGTCGGGGTTGGTGGTGGCGTCGGAGTTGGCGTGGGTTCGGGCGTAGGCGCAGCCGCTGTCTGCGGGAACGCCACGGTGATAGCCATGCGTGTCCACGAATCGGTCTGTACGCCGACAATGGAAGCGCCCGTCGCGGGGAACCCTTGGGACTCCAACCCATTCAACACTGCCTGCCCGAATGCAAAACCACTGTTTGCCGTGAGCACAACCATGGCGCGGTAGACGGTGCTATGTCCAAATGTCGAGTCGGCAGGCTGCCACTGGACGGTGCCGGTAAAGCCGGTCCCGCTTACGCTCCGCTGGGGTGTCCTACCGGGGGACGGCGCGGCGAGAGACAAGCCAGATAGGCTTGTAATCACAGTGGTTTCCGTCTCCGCCGGGACAACTTGATCAGACAGGCGCACGACACTGGACGTTTCCGATGCCGCAGTGGTCCGATTGGACAGGCGCACGACGCCGGGCGCATCTGAGCTCTCGCTTGGCGTGTGATTCATGAACCCGAACATACCGCCGGGAACCCCCGCCGGGAAGCCACCGCCCGCCGGAGGTGCGCCGCCGGCGTTCGCAGAACTGTCCCCAATGGCTACGCCTTGCACAATCCCGTCAAACTCTGCGATTAGTTCCCCAGTCTCTGCCAGGGCCAACAAGGTGCGTAGTGTCTCTACCAACTCCGCCCGTTCGGCCACCATGGCACGATAAGCGGAGGATACGTCTAGCTCTGTCAACGTGAATAGGGTCGCGCCGGCGCGCACACTGTCCCCCTCTTGCACGTGAACCCGAGAAATGGTGCCGGAGGTCCCGGTAACTTCCATGGTTTCGCCGCCGTCAAGCGCGAGGGTGAGCAATGCGCCATGGGCCAGCATCGTGTCGGTGACCGAATCGTCTACCTCGGCGAAAATGGACTCTACTCGCCCGGCCACCCGGGTCGTGATGGTGGCGTTCGCGCTATCTCGTCGGGCGGTTTCGATTTCGCCGTCTAACTCGTCTAACTCTTCGTAGATATCGGCCAAACGGCTCTGGACGGAGCCGAGATCAAACACCGCCAACACGTCGCCTGCGGATACGAGATCTCCGGACTCTACAAAGACCTCTTGTGCCGTGAGGCCCGTGGGAATCATCACTGCTTCTCCGCCTTCGGTCTCCAGGTTCCCTGTCCCCGTTACCGTAGTGGCGATCTCGCCTGGGACGACCTCTACTGACCGTAAGCTCTCTTGTCCCAAGGCCACATTCGCCGGGCCGGGCAAGAACAAAACGATCAGAAAAATGATAGCCAGAATCCCCAAGATAATGAAGAGGCCTCGGCGCTTCTTTAAAATATGTATCATATCAAATATCCTCCTAAGAAAAACAACGCTATGGTTTAGTATATCAGTTTGTTGTGAACAGGCCATGAACAATAACATATTTATGACCGTTTTTAGTCATTCTATCACAAAAACGTAAAAGAAGCAACCATTTTCCACCGCCACGCAGGGCAGAAAAAAGACGTTTCATTACAATTTATGTTACATTCTATTTTTTGATTGACAAACTCCAAGACAGGGCGTATACTTCACATAAATTAAAAGTTAATTAATGGCTTTAATTATTAATTAATAATTAGCTGCAACTGATCCAATTGCGGCGAAACGCGCCGAAAAGGCGGGTGCGTTGCACTTGGAAATACCTCTGTATGATGCGCAATCGAAAAACGGCGATTCTTTTTTCAAAAAATCACCGCCTTACGAAACCGTAATTGAAGCGTATGAGACACACGTTCAAGCTCTCCCTCAATGTAAAAAGCTCGGGTGTAATTCTCCTCCGGCTTGATTAACGACTAAAAATACGGTCAAAAATGGATAGAAGAAAGCGTCTTAGAAAATCAAACATGTTTGCCACCTCCGGGATAATTTTAAAAATAGAAAAGTGAATGCCAAATGAAACATCTATTTGGCAATATAAGCGGTGACTCTTTTTTTCAAAAAATCACCGCTTATACTACGTGATAAAAACTTAAGAGATAAAGAGGAAAAATGAAGCAACACCTGTCATCAGTGCTGACCAAGTCAGGCCAATCCACGTAAGAAATCCAGATCCTAACATAATTGCAGTCCTTCCTTTCTTATATATTTTACGTTCTTCAAACAAAAGATCGCATTATTAATTAGTTGCCAACGAGATTTCCAAGAAAGCTGTTGATAAAACCAGTAACAACTGCAAACCCCTGGAACATACCTGTAAGCCACATACCTACACCAGCACCAAACATATCTTTGCACCTCCCGTTAGAATATTTTTGAAAATAGCAAAGTGAATGCCGAACAGGGCATTAGCTTTGTCGTAAAGCAGTTATTCTTTATTTTCAAAAAATCACCGCTTTTACTACGTGATAAAAACTTAAGAGATAAAGAGGAAAAATGAAGCAACACCTGTCATCAGTGCTGACCAAGTCAGGCCAACCCATGTAAGAAATCCAGTTCCTAGCATAATTGCAGTTCTCCTTTCCTGTATACTGTTGCCCTTCAAAACAATTGAAACTTACTGGGGACACCTTCTCAAGCTTCAACGCAATTAAAGCGCCATGCGTACGCGTTTACGTGTTTTTGATTAGCCGCCGAACCCGCCGAGAATGGCCTGGAACATTGCGCCAATGCTGGCAAAAACCGAAAAACCTCTTACGATCCAAGAACCTGTGCCTGCACCAAACATTTAGTCGTACCTCCATAATAATTTTTTTGAAATAACATAATTATATAAGTTTAATGCCCAACAAATCACGTGTCCCTATGATAAGAATTACTTAATTCGATAGGACACTAAACTTTTGCTACTCATATTACACTTCTTTTTTCCTAATGTCAACCATTTTCTCTAAATTTTTTGCTGTTTTTCAATGCTATAATGCTCTGAAAACATCATAACATTCATATATAGCATTATATGTAAAAAATAACGATACAATATAAAACTATACAAAAATTATAAAGTTTCTTGAAATTGGTACAATTTCTATTGTACCCTCGCATTTTTCAGTGTTGAAAATGTTGACATTGGTTTTTTTTGTGTTAAAATAATCTTTAATAAACTACATGGCAATACGATAGCAGTACGTAGTAGCAAAGGAGAATATATTTTAACATGAAAGCAAAACGATTTTTAGCAATTCTTGTCTCTGTGCTGATGGTTCTGACGCTGTTCCCGGCGGCCGCACTTGCAGACACGGAGACGCCCCCAACAATCAACTTCCCAGCTGTGGGCGGGACATTTCTGGCTTCAGATGGCGTGGCTTGGCGTGTGTTGCACGCGGATAGCGCCGGCAACCATCTGATTATCACCGAGCATGTGCATCAATGGGCGGTCCACAGCCCCACCTCCGGATGGCGCCCTCTTGCGGACTCTAACTTGCGCACGACATTAGACAATTGGATCCTTGCGCCGGAACTTGCAGCAAACGCGTTGACGCCGGTGGGCGCAGATACTGATGTGCGTTCCGCACCTGGCAATTTCAGCAGAAGTGAAAATACACCTGCCGGCCGCACCTCTCCTGGGGCGCCGATTCCGGCTGCAACTGCGGCAACAGGGTTGTTTTTACTCTCCATTTCAGAAGTCAACGAATACTTTTCGCATCCCCTAGCGCGCATCGCGTTTACTGCACCGCTTGCACCTGGTGCACTGATACAGACCACCCACTGGTGGCTCCGGTCTCCCGGTAATCCGGGCACACAGTCCCAGGCCACAATTGTCCACCTCCTCGACGGCGAGGTCAGCCCTTGGATACACCACAGCATGACACATGGTGTCCGGCCCGCTCTGTGGGTAAGTGACGGGACGATCTCTCTGCCGCCCTGCTGCAATCCGGACTGTATCTGCGACCCCTGCGAATGTGAACCCGGAGATTGTTGCTGTGATCCCATAGACTGCGGCAACCCCAACTGCACCTGCGACCCCTGTACGTGTGAACCCGGAGACTGTTGCTGTGATCCCATAGACTGCGGCAACCCCAACTGCACCTGCGATCCCTGCGAGTGTGAGCCCGGAGACTGTTGCGATCCGCCCTGTGACTGTCCGGTTTGCAGCTGCACAGACTGCACCTGCAACGATCCGCCAATCTGCAACTGCCCCGGTACGGGCTGCGATTGTGCAGATTGCAACTGCACAGACTGCGACTGCGACGACATCCCTTGTGATTGCAATGCAAACTGCGATTGTGCAGACTGCAACTGCACAGACTGCGACTGTGGCACCCCCTGTGACTGCAATGCCAATTGCGACTGTGTCGATTGCAACTGCACAGACTGCGACTGTGATGTAGCGCAGGTTCTGTTCTTCTGGAACTACGACGTTGCAGACGACAAAGACGAACTCTTCTATGAGAACACAGTTCGTTTAGGCACAACTCTGACAGTGCCAACTGCTGGCGCCCCTGTCCGTGAAGGCTACATTTTTAGCGGCTGGTATTTAGAACCAGCAAATGAGACAGCCAAAGGCTTCGATACATACGTGACGGAAGCCCTTCTCTGCGATGACGAAGGTCACCTGCGTCTCTACGCGAGCTGGTCGCCGGCGGAGCAGCTCCACAGATGGTTCATGCAAGGTACTGATACCGGCGTTTTTGTTCCACAAGGCATCATCACCAGAGGCGAAGTAGCGGCCATTCTGGTTCGCACCTTCGCACCGGCCTCTAGTCCGGCGTCTCCCCCGATAACCGTATTTACAGACGTGGCCGGCCACTGGGCATCAGGCTACATTGCCTGGGCGTATTTCCATGGCTTTATCCTAGGTGATCCGCCTGACGCATCAGGCAACCGCACATTCAGACCGACTGAACCCGTCTTGAGAGAAGAGCTTGCAGCCATGGTCGCACGGGCAGCAGAGCTTGACCTCACCGATACCGGTGTACCCAATTTCTCTGACGCCTGCCAGACCACCGAGTGGGCACGTCCCTACCTCTACGCCGTCGTCAACGAAGGTTGGCTACGCGGCGACGGAAATAGTCTGCTCAGACCGACTGACGATATCGAAAGAGCCGAGGCAGCGGCAGTGATCGCCCGTGCGCTGGGCCGTTACGGTTCGATCAATACAGCCAACCTGATAGACGTCGCCGACGATATCCGTCTCTTCCCAGACGTAAATCCTGCTGCATGGTACTTCTACCTAATCATTGAAGTTTCTCACAGCCACTACTTCCTGACAGAGACTGTGGTGAATGGCGAAACGTCAAGAGAGATGGAGCGGTGGACCGAAATCATTTGGCCTACCTAGAGTACAATAATTGAGATCGCCTTATATAACAATAAAAGAAAGTAGGTAAATGAACCATGAGAGCAAACAGATTCAAGCGCGGCACAATGAAACTCATATCTATGGTGCTCGTTGTCGTAATGCTGCTGGGTAGCACCTTTGTGTGGGCCTCCGCCGATGACTATTCGCAGGAGCCGGAATTAGCGGCCTCGGCTGTGCAAAGATTTCGGGATTCAAGCGGCGTAGTTTGGCGCATACTCCACGAGGACGCGAACGGCAACCTTCTGATTATCACCGAGCATGTACACCAATGGGCGCTCCACAGCCCCAGCTCCGGATGGCTCCCTCTTGGGGACTCTCACTTGCGCACGACATTAGACAATTGGAACCTTGCACCTGAGGTCGCGGCAAACGCATTGACGCCCCTGGGCGCAAACACCGATGTGCGCAACACACCCGGCAGTTTTAACAGACATGAAAATGCACCTGCCGGTCGCACTTCTCCTGGACTACCAATTCCGGCTGCAAATGCGGCAACAGGATTGTTTTTACTCTCCATTTCAGAAGTCAACGAATACTTTTCACATCCCCTAGCGCGTCTGGCGTATAGCATTCATACGCCTGGTTTGCAGACGACACATTGGTGGCTCCGCTCCCCCGGCAATCCAGGCACGCAGTCTGAGGCCACAATTGTCCACCTCCTCGACGGCGAGATCAGCCCTTGGATACACTACGGCATGACACTCGGCGTTCGGCCCGCCCTATGGGTGAGTGGCGACCTAGTAGCACCGCAGTTCCACAAGTGGTTCATGCAAGGCAATGAGCATGGTCAGTTCGCCCCCCACGGCATCATCACCAGAGGAGAAGTAGCAGCCATTCTGGTTCGCACCTTCGCACCGGGTACTGACCCGACGAATCCCCCGGTGTCGGTATTTTCGGATGTCGCCAACCATTGGGCAGCAGGCTACATTGCCTGGGCGTATTACCACGGCTTTGTCCGGGGCGATCTGCCTGACGCGGAAGGCAACCGCACATTCAGACCGACTGAACCCGTTTTGAGAGAAGAACTTGCAGCCATGACCGTAAGAGCAGCAGGACTTGATATCACTAACACTGGCACAATCAACTTCCCGGATGCCGGCGAGATCAGCCATTGGGCCCGCCCCTACATCTACGTTGCTGTCCGCGAAGGTTGGTTGCGCGGCGACGGAAGCGGTCTGCTCCGACCGACTGACGACATCGAAAGAGCTGAGGCAGCCGCAATTGTTGCCCGTGCACTGGGCCGTTATGGCTCGCTCAACTCTGCTAGTTTGGCAGACGTCGCAAATAATCTCCGTCTCTTCCCGGACGTTGCAAGAGGGACATGGTTCTTCTACTTAGTCATCGAAGTTTCCCACAGCCACTACTTCTGGTCAACTGCAGGAATGGAGCGGTGGATCGCCGTCACTTGGCCCACCTAAGTACAATAAGCAATGGTCTCATACTACAAAGACGACTATAATAGTCGTCTTTGTAGTATAAAGCACAAATAGTCGATACCCTTATACAACAGCAATGGAAAGTAGGTACAGAAGTCATGAGGACAAGCAAGTTCGGACGCGGTATGACGAAACTCATCGCATTGGCACTCGTCATTGTACTGGTACTGGGCGGTACCGCTACGTGGGCCGCCGCCGACACCCCCGCTCCACCACCACCCCAGCTCAACTTCCCGCCTGTGGGCGGGCTGTTCGCCGATTCGACAGGCCTAATTTGGCGTGTACTCCACGAGGACGGAAACGGCAACCGTTTGATTATCACCGAAGAAATACAAATTGCACTGTGGTATGCCACACTCCCGGATGTCCGTTGGGTCCCTTTCGCCCAGTCTAATCTACGCGCAGCATTAAACGGCGCGGGTCTCGCACCGGAGATTGCGGCAAATGCCCTGATGCCGCTCGGCATAGGCACCGACGTACGTAGCACACTTGGCAACTTTAACGCAGAGGAAAATGAGCCTGCCGGTCTCACCTCTGCCGGGCCGCGGGCGACAGTGTCGCAACAGGGATTGTTTATACTCTCCATTTCAGAGGCGAATGAATACTTTGCAGATGACGAAGCGCGTCAGGCATATGGCGGCGCGAGTTGGTGGCTCCGATCTCCTGGCAATACGGGCGCGCTTACGGCCACAACGGTGCTGGGCTCTGGCGCTATCACTCTTTCGCAATCTTTTATGAATCATGGACTCCGTCCCGCTTTGTGGGTGGATGGCACCTCTGTTGTACCACCCTGCTGCGATCTGTACCCGGACTGCACCTGTGACGAACAACCCTGCTGTGATCTGTACCCGGATTGCAACTGCGACGAACCGCCCTGCTGTGATCTGTACCCGGATTGCAACTGCGACGAACCGCCCTGCTGTGATCTGTACCCGGACTGCCGCTGTGACGAACCGCCCTGCTGCAATCTGTATCCGGATTGCAACTGTGATGAGCAGCCCTGCTGCCCAGAATATCCGGCCTGCACATGCCCGGAGTTCCATGCGGCCTATATGTTCGGAGACCCTTACGGCAACTTCCACCCACGGGACAGTATCACCCGTGCAGAAGTCGCAGTAATCCTTGCCAGAACCCATATTGAGGGCTATGAGTCCAACGCTCTGCCTCCCGGTATGACCAGCTTTCCATTTAACGACATAGCGGCCCATTGGGCGCGCTTCTATATCGCTTGGGCCTACGATGCAAATTTGATACGAGGGTATGCAGGCAACTTCAGTCCGAATGAGTTCATCACAAGACAAGAACTCGCGGCTGTCCTCGCAAGAGCCAGAGGAGACGTCCGTCCCGCAGGCATCAACCCCTTCTTCGATGCCGATACCGTATGCCCCTGGGCAGCGAACTATGTATACACGGTATACCGTGCAGGCGTAATGGTCGGCGACGACCATCTCAACTTTAATCCGCAGAATCCCATTAGCCGCGCGGAGGTGGCAACCGCCGTGAACCGTATGTTAGGCCGGATCGACAGCCAAAGGGCGCTCGGGTTGGCCGAGCTGGTGAATGCAAACTCCGCACGTAGCTTCCCAGATGTAGCAGACACCGCTTGGTATTTCCCATCCGTACTAGCCGCGGCAAACGACCACTATCTGACACGGAATGAAGATGGCACAATTAACTGGAAAAAAATCGTGCAGTAAACATTGCCTAAAGTCATAGTCTGATTGAAACGACCCACAGGGAAGCTCCCTGTGGGTCGTTTTTACGGGGCCGGCGTGCTACGACGCCGGCCCCGCCTGTTATACTAGATTAACTTCAAAAGCGTCTCGCTTTTACTTCCACTTGGGGTTGTCAATGATGGTGGGCTTTCCGTCCCGCTCTACGATCAACTTGCGGTAGCCCTTCGTCTCAATCGTGCCGTAGTCGTGTCCCGCATCCCCGCGGAAGGCGAAAAACGTCACCAGAGGCGTATCTCCCGTATTGATGCTCCGGTGCGCGTACCGCTTGGGAACATAGACCATCTTTCCGGGTTCTAACGCATAGGCCTCCCAATCTCCCTCCGGATTCTCCACCAGCATATAGCCCTGACCGGACAGCGTGTAATACACTTCCGCCGTATCCAATATGGTGTGAAAATGTCCCTTCGTCATGAAATACTCTTCGCCCACTTTGCCCGGATATGTAATAGATGCCCCGGCGGCCACATCCCCAGGATGCTCCGGTGCGCCAATCTCGTAGAACTCATACACCAGCGGATCGCCCTTTGCGATCAACTCTGCCTCGGCCACGGAGTCGGCAAACATCCCCTGCATCTGCGAGAGCAGACGCTTTGTCGATACCGCCGTTTTCGACAACCCGGTCTCTTTATCAAAATCCAGTACAAACCCTTTTTCCCAATCATATGCCATGTCGCTGTTCCTCCCTATTTTTATGCTTTTTATGCGTTCTTTGCGATCTCGCTTAATTTTTCGAGCATTTCACCCTCAATGGGGATCTGAAACACCTCGGAAATGACCTGGGTCCAGCCGTGGATGAAATAGATCCAGCCGTCTTCCACGTGCAGATTCTTCGCATCCTTTTGCGCCTCGGCTTGGCGCATAAAAAGAAGGTCCCCCCTGTAGTTGATCTCCCATACCAGGCTGTTTTTTGAATAGTCTACATCGTCTGTGGTCGGGGAGCCGGGTGCGTCTTTGCCCAGCCCGGTGGCGTTGACCACCAGAGAATAAGGTGGCAGTTTCGCGATCACCGCGTCGTTTTCGGCGGGGGTCGGGCAGTGGATACAGGTGAGATTGATCCGATCCGCCACGCGCTTCAGATGCTCTTGCGCAGAGGCGAGCCGGGGCGTGCTACGATTACAGATTGTGACTCTCTTCGGCACATTATCGCCCCATTTTTCCTGGGCAAAATAGAGGGACATGGCAAGAGAACTGCCACCGGCCCCCAAAAGAACCACTTCCCCGCCATGATCCTTCCAGAAGTTTGTAGGCACAAAGTTTTCTAAAGAGAGTCCGCTGGAGATGGGATCCTTCGCGTGGGCGCAAAACTTCCCATCCCGCTTGGACAGACACGACACCTCGCTGAGTTCCTCGGCATAGGGGTCAATGTAGTCAAACATGTCGCGGCAGGCGTTGAATAGATCAATTTTATGGGTCGTCACAAGAGCCCCCATGGACAGGGGATCATTCTTGAGAAATTCCACCACTTTGCGGTACTCTTCCGCAGGGGCATGTAATGGCAGATCAATTCCTTTGATCGGTGTGTCTTCCAGTCCCAATGCTTCAGCCCACTTGGGAAAAACCTTCATGATGGAAGATGACTTCGTCGTCACGCCGATGAAATATAACGTCGGTCGGGTCGCAGGCATCATAAACATACTCCTTTTTCGAGAAATAGTATGAAATGTAATTACATTTCATACTCATTATAATCTATTCCATTTTGGTTGTCAATAGACGGTTTTTCACAAATTCCTGTCGATTTTCCTCTTGCTTTTAAAAGAAAATCTTTAAAATTTTTTCGCATAAAAACGGAACATGCTATTGAAAATCTAGTTGTAATTACATATAATAGAGCTTGTCTTGTATGTTCCCCCGCCTTTGGCGGGAAAACATACAGGGAGCTCTTCCGACAAATACATCTTAAGGAGGCTTCTGTATGAGAGCTACTTTATTACCCATGTACCTACCCGGACGCAATGAGCGCGAGCAAGAGGAGTTTATAAATCAGTTGGCCATATTAGAAGAACTATATGGCCAACAAGCAGAGTTCCTCTCCCCCGTACCTGCGGGCGAGACAATCTCTGCCCAGGTGGACGCTGTGGTCTTCCCGCAACTAATCGGTAGCGCATTCGAGGCGAAGGACATCCTCTCCAGAATTAATATCCCCATCGTGGTGCTGACCTCTCAATTTGGAACCGTCGAGATGTGGGACTGGGAGATCGTCTCTTTCCTCCGAGAGGAAACGGGCTTGACGGTATTTTCGCCCTACACAGTAGAACTCGCAAAAGTCATCCTGCGGGCGCTGGGCTCTAAACGGGCCATGGGCGACGGGATCCGTTTTCTCATGTTCCAAGATTCCCCGGGAGAAGGGATGCAGGCCGGTATCTTCAAGCGGTTCTACTGGTGGGAACAGGCTTGTACCGCCCGCATGGAGGAGGCTTTTGGGATCAAGATTCTCTACCGCAGTTACAAGGAACTCAACGAGCGAGCGCAAGCGCTGTCCGATGAACAGGCAGAGGAAGTCTGCGCCGGCTGGGATGTCCCCCTGTGCGGTGTTTCCCGGGAGAACTATCTCAAGGCGGTCAAACTCTACAAGGCGGTCAAAGATACCATGGCGGAAGTCGGCCAAATCCACGGCGTGGGCGCGAACTGCTTAAATGAGTCCTTCCTCTCCGAGACAACCCCCTGCCTCGCCTGGAATATGCTCTACGAAAAGGATGACATCATCTGGGTTTGTGAGGGCGATACAGTCACCATGGTGAGCAAATTTATCGTCTATAACGCCCTGAAGCGCCCCACTATGATGACGAATATCTACCCCTTCCTCGTGGGTATGGCGGCCTTGAAACACGAGAAGATCGACACGTTTCCCGACGTATCCAATCCCGACCACCACGCCCTAGGTGTGCACTGCGGATATTTCGGCCTCGCCCCCCAGAGCTTTTGCAGACGTTGGGAGCTAAAACCCAGAGTGCTGGAGATCGTGGGCGAGGACGCCCTCATGGTCGACTGCGAAATCGAACCGGGACCTATCATCTTGGCAAAAATCCATCCGAATATGAAAAAAATGATCCTCATTGAGGCCGAAATCTCGGACTATGTCCAATACCCCGGCTCCGATTGCCGCAACGGCGCGCTCATACACTTCAAAAACAACAACGGACACCAGATTATGCAGACCCTCTGCTCCCACCACGCACTCATTGTCAAGGGCGAATGTGTGCACGAGTTGTTGGCGCTGGCGCAGGTTTATCAGTTCGACACGGAAGTTCTATAGGAGACAACAATAGGATAGAGCGGCACCGGTCAATCTGCCGGCGCCGCTCTATCCTATTGTTATGTTCCGGTTAAGCGCTTAGGGTCTCCCCTCCATGCGGACGGAATATTCGTATTTATCCCCCAGGATTCTGTTGATCGCGTATTCCGTTGGCCCGTCGGAATCATAGGTAATACGCTTGCTTATGAGTAGCGGCGCACCGACTTGCACATGGAGCATCTGGGCCTCCGCAAAATCGGCTACACCTGCGCTTAAGTATTCCGTGGCGCTGGTGAGTACAATATTGAACTGTTTCTCAAGCAACTCATATAGAGAGGTGAACTGGTCAACATACCGCTCTATCCCCGGCACGAGGGACTGGATCAAATAATTTGTCATAATGCAAAAGGGCAGCCCGTTGGCGTACTGCACCCTTTGGATACGCACGACAGTATCGTCTTCCTTCACTTGCAGGGCGCTTGCAACCTTTGTACCCGCCTGCACATGGTCAATGTGCATACTGTGGGTAGACACCTCCTTGCCCTGACTGCGCAGGGTTTCGGTGATCGAGGTCAGCGCACCAAGCTTTTGTACCGTTGAGAAGTCAAGCACCATGGTACCGCAGCCCTGCTTGGCATCCACATATCCGTCCCGGGCAAGCAGTTCAAGCGCACGTCGAACCGTGGTGCGACTGATGCCAAATCTGCTCTCGATCATATGCTCGGGCGGCAACAGTTCACCTGGTTTGTATTCGCCGTCCCGGATTTCCTGTTTCAGGATATTGTATGCGGTTTTGTACTTTGGCTTTTTCATATACGATTCACACCCTCCCTTTATATCATTAGTACGATTTGCAACATTCTTTCCATATATAGGCATCATAGCACATTGTCTCGTGTAACGCAAGAACATTGTCGCATTTTTTAGTGATTTGTTATTAATTTTAGACATGTTTTTTAAGCAAAGCTTAGATTGTGACAGGCTGCTGTATTACGCCACATGCTCATAACAATATATTTTACTGGAACCCTCGTAAAGTGTTGACAATCTTGGGCCTATACGATATATTCTTAATTACAAGTATATGTATATCTGGGAAAAACAAAACAACTTAGGGAGGAACCCGCTATGAAGATAGGCATTGACAGCTATTGTTACCACAGGTTTTTTGGCGAAGTTTATAACTTTGAACGTTCAAAACAAAAGCCCCCCGAAAAAAATATGACCATGGATGATTTTCTTGAGCGGGCAAAGCAGCTCGGAGTGGACGGGGTCTCTTTGGAATCCTGTTTCTTCCCCAGCTTTGACGACGGATACTTTAGAGAGTTAAAATCAAAGCTAGACGACTACGGATTTGACCGCGTATACGCCTGGGGACACCCCGATGGCCTGGAGCGCGGCCAGAACCCACAGGCCTACGAGGGCGTGGAAGATAGCTTAATCGCCTCTATCCCAAGGGCCAAACTTATGGGTGCAGAGGTTATGCGTGTTGTGGGAAGTAGTTTGATGTTCCGCCACGAGCCCCACGGCCCCCAGATTGAGGCGTTGGCCAAACAGTTCAAAAGCGCCATGGAGGTGGCCAACGACTATGGCATCAAGCTTGCAATTGAGAACCACATCGATTACACCGCCGACGAAATTCTCCAACTGCTGGAGATGGTGGACAACAAAGACTTCGGTGTAAACTTCGACACCGGCAACTTCCTACGCCTCCTCGACGACCCCATCGTTGGGATGGAAAAGCTGGCCCCTTACGTATTCGCCACACACATAAAAGATCTCCTGCCAAATCCCGACGCGAGACCGGACGACTGGTTCTTCTTCTCCGGCGTACCTGTGGGCTGGGGACTGATCGACAACAAACAGCTGGCCGCTATCCTCAAAAAGCATAACTATCAGGGCTTCCTCGCAGTGGAGATCGACAACCCACACCCCGATTGGTTCGGCTGTGAAGACGAAGCGGTCGGCATCAGCGTGAAGAATTTACGCACCATTGCGGAAGAACTCGCCTAATTTGCGAAAGGGGTATCCAACATTGAAAAAGCAACTAAACGTGGGGATCGTTGGCACCAAGTTCATGGGCAGAGCCCATAGCAACGCTTGGCTTGCCGCCCCGAAGTTCTTCGACACGCCCTATACCCCGGTATTAAAAGCGGTCTGTGCACGGGATAAAGACGCAACTGCTGGCTTTGCTGAAAACTGGGGATATATTGATGTCGAAACGGATTGGCGTGAACTGATTGCACGTCCGGACATTGATATCATTGATGTCTGCTCCCCTACCGCCAACCACAAAGAGGTGGTTTTAGCCGCAGCTGCCGCCGGGAAGCACATTTTCTGCGAAAAGCCCTGCGCGCTCAGCTCAGCCGATGCCAGGGAGATGGCCCAGGCCGCCGACAAGGCCGGCGTCGTGCACTACTTAAACCACAATTACCGCCGTGTTCCGGCCATTGCTTTCGCAAAACAGATGATCGACGAAGGCAAACTCGGCACGATCTACCACTGGCGGGGTGCCTATTTACAGGACTGGATCATGGATCCAAACTTCCCTCTGACGTGGCATCTGCAAAAGGAATACGCGGGCGCAGGGCCTCACTTTGACCTAAACTCCCATGCGGTAGACCTAGCCCGCTACCTTGTGGGCGAAATCGACAGTGTCAGCGCCATGATGAAGACGTTTGTCACCGAGAGACCCCTGCCGGGCGCGGGTGCCGCCACTTTCACGTCAGGCTCTGACACGGGGTCCGCCGGGATGGGCGAAGTCACCGTCGACGACGCCTCCTTCATGCTGGCCTCTTTCGAGAACGGCGCTTTGGGTTCCTTTGACTCGTCTCGCTTTGCGGGCGGACGGAAAAACTACAACTACTTTGAACTCTACGGTAGCAAAGGCAGCTTGATTTTCGACCTCGAAAACATGAACGCATTGCAATACTGTAACCTGGAAGACCCCGCCGACGAGCAGGGCTTCCGCACCATACAGGTGACCAATGCCGCCCACCCCTTTATGGACGCGTGGTGGGCCCCCGGCCATATCATCGGCTACGGCAACACCTTCGTACACGCCGTGAAAGACTTCTTGGACGCCGTCGCCGGAAAGTCCACCATAACCCCCAACCTCTGGGATGGTGTGAAGATCATGCAGGTACTGGAAGCAGGCCAACTGGCCGCCAAGGAAGGACGTACTGTCAAGTTGTCTGAACTGGAATAATCGTTTGTTGTGTCCAGTTCCGTATTAAGGGCTTTCAAATCCACCCAAAACCCAAAAACACTGCAATCTGACGGTTGCAGTGTTTTTGAGTTTTGCATATGAAACAGAAAAAACATATATTGACAAAATTTTAGCTGTAAGTGTAAAATATATTGTCAAAGATTGCTCCCGTTTTCATATCTATATAGCAAAAAGGAAGATCAAATAATGGAGATTATTTCAAAAGCTGTTAAATGTGGAGATTGTAATATTCTGCGTGGCACCTCCGATTGTTTGCTAATCGACTGCGGAAGCGATAACCGAGGAAATTTTGCAAATAGCGCAGCGTTTTCATTTAGCAAAATCCGCCGTGAAGTCTCTGATAAGAGCATAACGGATATAATGGTGTCACACTTTCATAAGGATCATTTCATTGGAATACTCAAAATTCCTGATACCTACTCAATCAACACGGCATATTTACCATATAGCATTATCGATGGAAAAGTCTTATATTCAGAGGGAATCGGACGATTGCTTGCGGTTGCATCGCCGAGAAGCTGGGGATTTCAACTGTCCAAAAATATAATAGGCCTGTTCAAAAAGCTTAACGCAATATCCAAAGAAGTTCGTTTTGTAAAAAAAGGAGATTTCATTCCTTTTGACAAAAATAGAATCCGTATATTGTGGCCGGATGTAACCCCCGCTTCTATTTACATGGAACTTCCGATTAGGCGGCTTGACAAGTCTGATGTCCCAGACTCCATTCGAGGAAACGAGCTTTCGTCAATTGAAAAAAATATACGCTCCGAAACTGATTCTTCGTTATCATATTTTGATGCCGAAAAAAAGCTTTCAAGCGACTTTGACAGATTAATTGGAGAGAGAGACAGGGATTTATTAGCGACAACACAAGAATTTATAGGATGCTTCAGTTCCTTTTTGATTGGACTTCACAATGAAGAGAAAACAGAAATCAACACAACTATCGCGGCATATGAACGCCTCATGCAGCAGCGCAAACTATTTAGAGACAAAATAGACGAAAGCATGAAAGGCGACATAAATCATTTATCACTTCAACAATACCACAGCCTTGTGACCTGTATGAATGCCATCAGTATCATATGCGATTGTGGCAATCGGTTTCTTTTTCTTGGCGATGCTCCAGCAAAGATTATTGAACACATAGTTCCGTCATGCAAAAAAAGGTATACGTTTGTCAAAGTCCAGCACCACGGGACCAGTCCTTATTTCACTAAAAAAACACCGAAAGGCGCATATAATCTGATCTCAAATGGGGGGCATACGTGGCGCAAAATATGTGAAAACAATGTAGGGCTAAACACTGTGATTTGTACAGACGCCCATATTAATCCACATGATTATTGCAAATATGTCCGTACGGCAAGAACAGGAAGCTGTTCCTCCAAGTGTATTAAAGTTGTTAATGGTCAACATATAACATCTGTTTGAAGTATAAGCCTCACACTATCCAGCTAACAAAGAGACTTGACTCTATTTTAAATTGATACTACAAAAGCCAGAGGCCCAGCTAAAAAGTTTTAGCTGGGCCTTGACTTTCTTTTGGTACGCCCGGAGAGATTCGAACTCCCGACCTACTGGTTCGTAGCCAGGCACTCTATCCAGCTGAGCTACGGGCGCATAATGCTTGATTATAATAGCACGACCTCTTCCAAAATGCAAGGCTTTTTTTCAGATTAAGGGAACCACCTTCTCCGCTCCTGCCGTTGACGGCGTGGGGCGGTTTCCATGTCCACCAGAATAATTTCCTCTCCGACTTTTGTGACCTGATCCCAGAGGATAATCAGATCTTCCCCTTTGCCGAGCAAACCAAAAAACCGGGCCGGACCGGGGACGATGAGTGCCGTCACTTGTCCGTCCGGCAGGGTAATCTCCACATCATATACAAACCCCAGCCGATGGCCGGTATTGAGATTGATAATCTCTTTCGCCCGGAGATCATACGCTGTACAACTCATAGATACCCCTCCTTACGTTGCAGTATATTCGGCAGAGGGTTTGTACTATGTCCCCCAAGCGTTTTGACGTTTTGGGAAAATTTTTACAACGAAAATGAAAGAGGCACACCGTATCAAAGGCCGCCTCCAGGGAAATACTGTCTGCATCAGTATCCAACCCAAGGAGGATGTGGCTTATGCAGGGCAAGGTAGAGATTTGTGGTGTCAATACAGCGAAGCTCAAGGTGCTCAGCAATGAGGAGATCATGGCTCTGCTCCGCCGCACCAAGGAGGGAGACCGGGAGGCCCGGCAGGAGCTCATCGCCGGAAATCTCCGCCTGGTACTCTCTGTGATCCAGAAGTTTTTAAGCCGGGGCGAAAACGTGGACGATCTGTTCCAGGTGGGGTGCATTGGACTCATCAAGGCCATTGACAATTTCGACATCAGCCAAAATGTACGATTCAGCACCTACGGCGTCCCCATGATTATCGGCGAAATCCGCCGCTATCTCCGGGACAACAGTCCCATCCGGGTCAGCCGCAGTATGCGGGATTTGGCCTATAAAGTGCTCCAAGTCAAAGAACGGCTCATGGGCGAGACCCAGCGGGAGCCCACCGTGGAGGAGATCGCCCGTGCACTGGAGATCCGCCGGGAGGACGTGGTCTTCGCTTTAGATGCCATCCTGGATCCCGTGAGCCTCCACGAGCCGGTCTACACCGATGGCGGAGACGCCATCTGCGTTATGGATCAGGTGGGGGATACGAAAAATACAGACGAGAGCTGGCTGGAACAAATCGCCCTAAACGAGGCCATTGATCGCCTGGGCGAGCGGGAAAAGCACATTCTGGCCCTGCGGTTCTACGATGGCAAGACCCAGATGGAAGTGGCCGGTGAGGTGGGCATCAGCCAAGCCCAGGTGTCACGGCTGGAGAAGAATGCGATTAGCCAGATTAAAAAGAATCTTTGAGGGCAGTTTGTCCCTCGGTATAACGCCACCCTGCAATTTCAAAAATTGCAGGGTTTTTTGCTTGACACCCACCCATACTTCTTGTTATCATGTAGTTAAGCCCCTTGAAAATCCTCTCAATGTCTGCCGCATTTTTCAAGTGGTTTAACTACAACATCACGGGGAGCTCCAGCCGGGGCTGAGAGGAAGCGCTCTGCTTCGACCCTTATACCTGATGCGGGTAATGCCGCCGTAGGAAAAGTAAATCCAAAGCGGATACTTCACCTTTTCCCCTCGGCGGGAAAAGGTTTTTTTATGGAATAGGAGGCAATCCCATGCGTGTCAACGGCCAAGATATTCACCTGGGTGAGACCTGTACGCTGCAAGCGTTCCTCCTGCGGGAGGGTTATGTCTTAGATCGAGTGGCGGTGGAACTGGACGGCGCAATTGTCCCAAAATCCGCCTTCGAGACTGTCGTCCTCAAAGAGTGCGATCAATTGGAGATCGTCTCCTTTGTAGGTGGCGGCTGATGCGGATCATCTTAAACGGCAAGCCCATAGAGTCCAGCGCACTCACGGCTTTTGCTCTGCGGACAGCCGATGAAGTAGTCATCCTAAACGGCTTTCAACTCGCCGAAGACCGCCCGCTATGCGCAGGAGATCAGGTCGTACGAATCCGAAAGGGTATCATGCCCGGCAAGGACGAACTAGAGGCCATGATGTCCGCCCGCCACACCCCCGGTGTCCACAGTCAGATGAAAGCCGGGCGTGTGGCCATCGCCGGTCTCGGCGGCCTGGGTTCTCACATCGCCGTGATGCTGACCCGGATGGGGGTCGGCGCCCTGCTCCTGGTGGACTTCGACGTGGTGGAACCCAGTAATTTAAACCGCCAGCACTACACCCTCTCCCATCTGGCAACGCCGAAGACAGAAGCTCTGAAAAGCCAGCTTGTGGAGATCAATCCTTTTATCGAAATCCAGACCCAGGCTATAAAAATCACGGCGGAAAACGCCAGGGAAGTTTTCGCCGGATACCCCATCGTGGTCGAGGCCTTTGACAGTCCGACATCTAAGGCCGATCTGATTAACGCCCTCCTCCCCACCGGAGATACAAAAATCGTGGCGGCCTCGGGACTGGCTGGTTTCGACAGCGCAAACAATATCCGGACCCGACGGCGATTCTCTAATCTATATCTCGTAGGAGACCTGGAATCAGAGGCCCGAGAGGGGATGGGTCTCATGGCCCCCCGCGTATCGGTCTGCGCCGGACATCAGGCAAATATGGTAATCCGGCTGCTCATGGGATTGGACAGTGAATAATACAGCGAAAGAGGTGCTTTGATGCAGGATAAATTGACTCTCGGCGGACAACCTTTCTCCTCCCGCTTCATTCTGGGGTCGGGAAAATTTACCTTGGAACTAATCCGGGCGGCCATTGAGGCCGGCGGGGCGGAGATCGTGACCCTGGCTCTGCGGCGGGCGAATCTCAAGGGGAATGAGAGCATTTTGGACTACATCCCCCCCGGGGTCACCCTCCTGCCCAACACCTCCGGCGCACGGACAGCGGAAGAGGCCCTGCGAATCGCACGACTATCTCGGGAACTGGGTTGTGGCAATCTGGTCAAAATCGAGGTCATCCGGGACTCCAGATATCTCCTGCCGGACAATCTGGAGACCATCCGTGCCACAGAACTTTTGACAAAAGAGGGGTTCGTGGCTCTCCCTTACATGTACCCTGACCTGGAGGCGGCTCGGCGAATGCGGGATGCGGGGGCTCAGGCCATCATGCCCCTGGGTGCGCCCATTGGCAGCAATAAGGGGCTTCTGACCCGTGATTTTATTAAAATCCTCATCGCAGAAATCGACCTGCCCATTATTGTAGACGCCGGGATCGGTCGTCCCTCCCAGGCCTGTGAAGCCATGGAGATGGGGTGCGCCGCCGTCATGGCCAATACGGCCATCGCCACGGCGGGAAACGTAACGGCTATGGCCCACGCTTTCAAACTGGCCATTGAGGCCGGACGGGCCGCCTATTTGGCCGGGCCGGGCCGCATCTTAGAGGACATGGCCGAGGCATCCAGCCCATTGACCGGATTTTTGGAGGACTAAATGGCACACCACCACACGCAAACCAATCACATGGCCTATCAGCCCCATATGGAGGTCATCGAATCGAATATTTTAGACCAAGTGCTCACTCTGGGTACAACTTATAATCCAGATACGGTGACAGCGGATCAAGTGCGCACCGCCCTGGCCAAGGATCGGCGGGATATCCAAGATTTTTCCGCCCTCCTCTCCCCCGCCGCCGATCCCCTATTGGAGGAGATGGCGGCTGCGGCAAAAGTCGAGACCGCCCGACAGTTCGGGGGCAATGTCTCCCTGTTCACCCCCCTCTATCTGGCCAATTACTGCGTCAACCACTGCACCTACTGTGGATTCGGGCGGGACAACCCCATCCGCCGGGGCAAGTTGACCTTTGATGAAACCCGGCGGGAACTGACCGCCATCGCCGCCACGGGATTGGACGAGATTCTGCTCCTCACCGGGGAGTCCCGGGAGATATCCGATCTCACCTACATCGGGGAGGCTGTCAAATTAGCATCGGAGATGTTCTCCACCGTGGGGCTTGAAATCTACCCCCTCAACACCGATGAATACGCCTATCTCCACGCCTGCGGCGCAGATTTTGTCAACGTCTATCAGGAGACCTACTGCCCGGAGACCTATGATCGTGTCCACCCGGACGGGCCGAAGCGGGCGTTCCCCTATCGGTTCCACGCCCAAGAGCGGGCCATCCGAGGCGGGATGCGGGGCGCCAGCTTCGGCGCGCTCCTGGGCCTGGGCGAGTTCCGCCGGGACGCCTTTTCGGCGGGACTCCACGCCTATTTTTTACAGCAAAAATACCCCCACGCAGAAATTGCCTTCTCCGTGCCACGCTTCCGTTCCTTTTTGGGCCAATCGGAGCGCGACCTCTCCCCCGTAGGGGAGCGGCAACTGCTCCAGGTCATGCTGGCCTATCGGCTCTTTTTGCCCTTTGCGGGACTCACCATCTCCACCCGGGAGCGGGCGGGGTTCCGGGATCACGTCATCGGTCTCTGTGCCACGAAGATCTCGGCTGGCGTCCTGGTGGGGGTGGGCGGCCACGATCTAGAGCCGAAAGGCGACGAACAATTTGAAATCGCCGACGCCCGCAGTGTGGAGGAAATCCACCGCATGATCCAAAGCCGGGGCCTGCAGCCCGTCTACACCGACTACATCAGGGGGGATTGATCGTGAAACTGGACACCACATTATACCTCATCGGCGGCATTGACAACCGGAGGGAATCTGACTTTCTGGGTATTATCGCCCAGGCCTGCGCAGGCGGCGTGACCCTGTTCCAGCTCCGGGAGAAAGAACTCTCTGGCCGGGAATACTACGATCTGGCGGTAAAAGTCAGGGCCGTGACTGATCGGTTTGACGTCCCTCTGATCATCGATGACCGGGTGGATATCGCCCTGGCCTCCGGTGCCGCCGGGGTACATCTGGGCGCCGCCGATCTGCCCATCAGGGCGGCACGGGCGGTCATGGGGCCGGATGCCATAATCGGTGCCACCGCCAAGACCGTGGAACAGGCCCGAACCGCAGAATCCGCCGGGGCGGATTACCTGGGCGTGGGGGCCATCTATCCCACCAAGACCAAGGTGGTGACCGTGCTCACCCCTGTATCGACCCTGTGTGATATTCTAAAGAGCGTAACAATCCCCGCCGTGGCAATCGGCGGCCTGGACGCCGGGAATCTGGACGTGCTCCACGGCAGCGGCGCCCACGGCATCGCCGTGGTGCGGGCCATTATGGATAGCCCCACGCCAAAGGAAACGGCGGCGACCCTGCGGCAGTTGACCGAAATGCATATTCTAAGCAAAGAGTTTCACTGTGCATCCCCCGCCTGCGGCGGAGAAAATATGAGAGCGGGAGAGTGACGCACTTGTTGAAAATACTGACTATAGCGGGCTCCGACTGTAGCGGCGGCGCAGGAATCCAGGCGGATTTGAAGACTATCGCCGCCCACCGGATGTACGGCATGAGCGCCATCACAGCCCTCACGGCCCAGAACACCACCGGCGTATTCGGTGTACAAGAGACGCCCTCGGAATTCGTGGCCCAACAACTGGATGCCATTTTCACCGATATCGTCCCCGATGCCGTTAAAATCGGCATGTTGGGCCGCCCGGAATTGATCCACGTCATCGCAGAAAAACTGCGGCAGTATGGCGCAAAGCATATTGTCTTGGATCCCGTCATGGTGTCCACCAGCGGCAGTAAACTCTTGCCCGACGACGCCATCCGAGCGCTGACGGAGGCTCTCTTCCCCCTGGCCCGAGTAATCACCCCCAATCTGCTGGAGGCCCAAGTCCTCTGCGGATTCCCCATCGAGGGCGAGGATGATATGCGCAATGCGGCCCGTGTCATCGGCGGCGGCCACGCCTCGTCGATTTTAATCAAAGGCGGCCACGGCAGGCAGGATGCCACGGATTTACTTTATGAAAACGGCGCCCCCCACTGGCTCCGCGGGGAACGGATCGACAACACCAATACCCACGGCACCGGCTGTACTCTATCCGCCGCCATCGCCTGCCGTCTGGCAGAGGGGCGCCCACTGTTGGAAAGTGTAACCCTGGCAAAAGCCTATCTCACAGGGGCCATCGCCGCCATGCTGAACCTCGGCGCAGGCCCCGGCCCGCTGGATCACGGATATTGGTAACTGCCGCCGGGAGCCCGGCGCCAAGCATAAAGGGGCTCCCACGGGGCTTGTCCCATGGGGAACTATGGAAGTTTTGCCCGAAATATGATAAAATAGAACGCATCACAGGAATATCGGCTTCCACACAGGAGAATTTTTTAATGATTAAAAATTTTAGAACATTACTTCGGCTAGGCAAACCATCAAAACTCATTGTGATTTTATCCGTGGTTTGTACCATTGTTGCAAGTATTGCAGGTGTCATCATACCGCTTTTGCTGCGGACTTTAATCGACGGTGGGTTTGAGCATTTTTCTCTTGCACTTGGGTTGCAAATTGCCGGCCTATTTGTGATTCAACTGGTTTTGGCAGGCCTTAGCTTTTATCTCATGGGCCTGACCGGAAACAAGATGATTGCAAGAGTAAGACAAGCCGTATGGGAGAAGATGATTTATTTGCCGATCCCATACTTCTCTAAAACCATATCAGGCGAAAGCGCAAGCCGTATCGTAAATGATACGAGTGTTGTTCGCTCCCTCATCACGGACCAGGTCCTCGGATTTATCCAGGGCGTCATATCTCTGGTGGCCTCTGTTCTCATACTATTTATCTTAGATTGGCAGATGACGTTAATCATTGTGTTAGCCGTGCCGCTGACAGTCTTTGTCATCGTCCCTCTGGGGAAAATCGTCCACAAGATATCCGTGAAAATGCAGGACAAAACGGCTGAATTAACAGGATTGCTCACCCAAGTTTTGACCGAGATGCGGCTAGTGAAAGCATCCAACGCTGAACTGGAAGAAATTGAGCGCCAAAAGACATCGGTCAACAGCCTGCTGAAATACGGTTTAAAAGAAGTAAAAATCTACGCACTTTTGCAGCCGGTCATGCAGGGGATGATCTTTTTAGTCATCTTCGGCGTGATCGCCTACGGCGGCCTTCGGGTATCTTCCGGCACCCTAAGCACCGGGACACTGTTTGCATTCATCATGTATCTCTTCCAGATCATTATGCCGGTTGCAGGGTTTGGTATGTTTTTTGCACATCTGCAAAAAGCAAACGGGGCGAGTGAGAGGCTGATCGAAATTCTAAACGAAGAGGGCGAGGATTTACACAGGGGCCACGATGTAGATTTGAGCGATAAGCCCATTATCTTCGATAATGTTACATTCAACTATGATGAAGACACAGAAGTGCTCAAACATGTTTCGTTTAAGGCCAATCCCAATGAGACCATTGCCTTTGCAGGACCTTCTGGCGGCGGGAAAACCACAATCTTCTCACTCATTGAACGATTCTTCCAGTTAGATGAGGGGCGGATTTTACTGGATGACATGAATATTGAAGATATCTCCTTACGGTCCTGGCGCTCACAGATTGGTTACGTGCCGCAAGAGACCAGTTTGTTTGTCGGTAGCATCAAAGAGAATTTATGCTACGGTCTGGAGCGTGAAGTGAGCGAAGAAGAACTGTGGCATGTGGTGGAGCTGGCCTGTGCAAAAGATGTGATTGAAAATCTCCCTGATCAATTTGAGAGCTTAGTCGGAGAGCGTGGATTAAATCTATCCGGCGGACAACGTCAGAGACTTGCAATTGCAAGAGCTTTTTTAAGAAACCCGAAAATCTTGCTGTTAGATGAGGCGACGGCAAGCCTGGACTCCCAATCGGAAGCGGTTGTCCAAGAGGCCTTGGCGAATCTGATGAAAGGGCGCACAACCTTCGTGATCGCACATCGCCTTTCGACGATTGTCGACGCAGATCAAATCGTCTTTGTTGAGGATGGACAGGTCACCGGAATCGGCACACACGAAGAATTGAGCCGCAATCATAACCTGTACGCAGAGTTTGCGGCGCAACAGTTCAGCAGAGAAGAAAAAGCTGTATTGCGTACAGAATAAGCAGAATCGAACACAGCCCCAACCGCCATCCCATTTGGGTGGCGGTTTTCCGTTGTAAGCATTTCTTAAGAAATATGCCAACTTGTTTGTAAGATTCCCCTGCTATTCTTATCTTGCGGGATTCGTGTTTCCCCGCCGAAGGCAGGGGAAGCACGAAGGTTATCTCTTTTTCAAGTAAGGATGTGGTATAATTGGAGCAATTCCAACACGCGGAGGGCACACCCTATGACGATGCATATTCTCATCTGCGACGACGATAAGGAGATCGCAGCGGCCATTGCGGTCTATTTGACGAATGAGGGCTACCAGACCCATCTGGCCCACAACGGTGTGGAGGCCCTGGCCGCCCTGGAGGAGACCGATATCCATCTGATCCTCATGGATATTATGATGCCCAAGCTGGACGGGTTGCAGGCGACCATGGAAATCCGCAAGCGCCGGAATATTCCCATTATTATGCTCTCCGCCAAAAGCGAGGACACAGATAAGATCATGGGCCTGTCCCTGGGTGCGGACGATTACGTGACAAAACCCTTTAATCCCTTAGAACTCATCGCCCGGGTCAAGAGCCAACTCCGGCGCTTTACCGTCCTGGGCAGCGCGCCGACGCCCCAAGAGGGGGTATTCACCGTAGGCGGACTGACAATTGATGACAACCACAAGACCGTCACCGTAGACGGCGCAGATGTGCGCCTCACACCGTTGGAGTACAAAATCGCACTCCTCCTGATCCGAAACCCGGGCAGGGTCTTCTCTATTGACGAGATCTACGAACGGGTCTGGGGAGAGGACGCCTATGCGGCGGACAACACCGTGGCCGTACATATCCGGCGCATCCGGGAAAAAATCGAATTCGATCCGAAGAATCCAAACTATATAAAGGTGGTATGGGGAATTGGCTACAAAATGGAGAGGCTGGACAGCGCTTCCAGCCGTTAAAATTATATGTTTTATCTTGATTATCGCACTGTGCTTTGTCATACTCAATCGCTTTCTGGCTCTTGTTATGACAGAGTCGGAGACACGGGTCAGCCCAAGCATTGTATTTGATGACTTGTCTGACAATCAATACTTCTTTTCCCGTCACATGCCCCTGCCGGTGTGGAATGCGGGCGGCGTCCTGACCCTCCGAAACGAGACATCCATCCGTGCCGGGGAGCACGTCCACTGGGAGCCTTGGGAGCATTGGGAATTAGCCGATATGCACTGGGACGAGGTTGATGAACAGGGGGTGCACCACTGGGAATGGTCTCCCCAGCATGGATGGCAGTCTCAGATGCGCTGGTCTCTCGATCATTTCGCTACTGAACACTACGACTACATCGCCGTAATCAGAGGCCCCACGGTTGGCTATAACTCTCCAGAGCACAGGCAACTAGAGCAAAACGCCATTGCCTCTCAACTCCGTAGTTTCCGCCTGACAATGGAAGAATTGACCAACACAGAGGGGCTCCTCTATTATTTACAGACCGGCACCGTCATCCGCTCCAACGTCGCCGCCTGGAATCGGCAGGATGTGAATTATTTCAGATCCCATCCCGTCTATTTCACTGCGGACACAAATACCCGGATGTCGGCCTCCCACCCGGTCAACTTTGGCTGGGAGTTACCTCCCGATGCGACACTCTATCTCGCCTTTACCGACGAAGTAGTATCTGCCCAAACCGGCCTGTTCGCCGCAGTACGCACGGCCTATATCCGGGACTTCGCCATCATGGGCGCATCTGCACTGCTGATCCTGGCGTTGCTGGTAATCTCCCTCCTGGGTGCCGGACGGCGGCGGGGTGTGGACGGCGTCCACTTTGCCCAGATCGACAAGCCCTATCTGGATTTGAGCCTGGCAGCCGTATTCGGCTGGGCCGCGCTCTCTGTGATTCTCTTTTTTTACTTTGTAGATCAGACGCAGTTCGGCCCAAGCGTTGCCATCTGGAACATGCTATTCGCCGTATTCGCAATCTTTGTCGGCGGCCCGGCCCTGCTGTGGCTATTGAGCTTTGCAAAACGCATCAAAGCCGGGGGATTCTGGCGACACACCCTGCTCTTTGTCGTCCCCACCCAATGCGGACGCAGGATTCTGCACTTTGTGCGCTCCCTGTGGGCGGGCGCATCCCTGACGGTCAAGGTGATCGTGATTTCCACCGTCTCCTTTTTCCTCATGCTCTTGGTCGGCGTTATGGGGCTAAACACATGGCACCCCGCCCCCATATTCCTCCTGTCTTTGCTCTTTACCGCAGTCGTCACATTCTTTCTCCTGCGCTATGCCCTGCGAATTTACAAACTGGAACAGGGCGCACGGGAGGCGGAGCACGGCATCTACGACAGCGAAATCCAAGTCGGCGGCGGGGAGCTGGGCCGGATTGCAGATTCCATCAACAACGTCTCCGCCGGGATTCATCTCGCCGTGGATGAGCGCATGAAGAGCGAACGGCTCAAGACCGAGCTCATCACCAACGTGTCCCACGATATCCGAACGCCCCTCACGTCCATCATCACATACGTCGACCTGTTAAAACAGGAGGGTCTACTCTCCGAACACGCACCGGAATACCTGGATATCTTGGAGCAGAAGTCCCAACGGCTGAAAGCCTTGACCGAGGAATTATTCGAGGCCGCCAAGGCCGCCACGGGCAATATTGAAGTGAACATCACGACCCTGGATTTCGTTCACCTGCTCGACCAAGTCTTAGGCGAGCTGGACAGTGCGATCCAATCCTCCGGCCTGGAATTACGAGTCAATCTGCCGGAACATCTCTATATCCTGGCCGACGGCAAGCTCCTGTGGCGGGTCATGGAAAATCTCCTGTCCAACGTGTTCAAATACGCCCTCTCCGGCTCCCGTGTATATCTGGACGCCGTACAGGAAGGCCCTCTCGTCCAGATCGTCTTGAAAAACATTTCCGCCACGGAGCTAAATGTGGACCCCGCCGAGCTGACGGAACGCTTCAAACGGGGCGACGACTCCCGCACAGACGGCGGCACGGGCCTGGGGCTCTCCATCGTGCAGAGCTTCGTCAACGCCCAGGGCGGGAAATTCACCATCGCCATTGACGGCGACCTGTTCAAGGCCACGGTGTGTCTCCCGTCGGGGAACAACTAACCGCCGATTGCAATCCCACGGAACGTCACACGTACCACGTCTTCTGGGTGGATAAACTCCATGGAGTATTGAAGCGTAGCCACATCAAAGCCGCCTTCCGCCCCGTTGAACCTAGGCTCTACTATCGTACCGTCCGCCAGATATAAGACGAGGGGATTTTCCTGGAAGATATCAAAACTACCGACGACAGTTATCAGAACTTCAACACTTGTTCCGCCGAGAAACACTTCCGTGGGGTTCCCCTCAAAATAGCCGCTGAATCCCCCCGGATCAAGTGCGGTGTCCCCGCCGGGTATCGTAAACTCCCAATTTCCAGACATGACGTGCTCTGCCACCTGACCCGTCCACACCAGTGTCAACTCATAGGGACTGATACCGGCAAGGCCAAAATGGCACTGCTCTCCCGGTACGCCATAGTGAATGGTCCCACCGCTGGGCCAAATGATTTCGCCATCTGGTCTCATTAATCCAAGCATTGCCCAGCCCCAGCCATAGACGGCAACATCTGAATCCCGGCGTGTGATCGTTAGCCTGCCAGTATCGTCCATCGTGATCTCTGTAATTTCAATAAACGCTGCACCCGGCACAACAATGGGGCCATCCATGCCCATATGTGCTCCGATGTTAAACTCCGTGGGTTGCATCTCAATATTTTGAATGTTGGATGCAATGAAGTCAAACTGCACTACTATCTCTCCGGTCTCCCCCACATCGACGTGGGGGAGAAAAAAGCTTGCGTGCACCGTGTGTTCGTCTTTAAACCGTACATCGACGGGCATGTGCAAATTGAGGGGGATATATCCCAGTCTCTCATCCCGCAAAAGGAGCATAAACGAATCAGATAACCGCTCCCCCGTGGGGTCTGTGATTTCCAGCTCCAAGTACAGACCGCCGATGCGGGTATCCTCCAAGAACGCCGCAAGGAGTGCGACCTCAATCTCCCCCTCACTTACGTGTACAGTGATATCCTCGCCTGTTTGGACGTAGGGTGCGGCGCTCTCTCCTCTGAAAATCGACTGGAAGATAGAACCGAAATTAATCGTACCGGACACGGCCAGCGCCGTCGTAGCCAGCGCAAGGGTGAGTATTACCGCAACTGCCGCAAACCCGCCCCGAAACCGGCGTGGCGCAGATGGCTTTACGCCAACTGTGGCGTTTCGCACTTTCTCCATGGTGCGCGCTTTGATCCGATGTATATCCCAGGTCTCACGTTGTGCTCTCATTGCGTATATGCCTCCTTGCCCAGAATTTCCCCCAGCTTCTTCCTGCCCCGCACCAACCGCTGCTTGACCGCCGCCTCTGTCATGCCGATTCCGGCACCGATTGCAGCGGCGGTTTGCGCATCGTAATAGTATCGCAAAAATATCTCCCGGTCAGGGCTGTCCATGTTCAAAATCGCAGATTTTACAGCGAATTGTTTCTCTCGGGCCGAGAGCGCCTCGTCCATCTCGTAAGATTCGGCCCCCATGTGTGCACTCTCAAGCGGCACGTCAGCACGGACATCCCGCAGTTTATTTTTCGCCTTGTTGCGGGCGGTTGCGGCGAGCCACGGCTTGAGTTTTTCCACCCTGTCTGCGTTTTCCCACAGGGCAAAAAACACATCAGATGCAGTCTCCTCAATATCTTCTCGGGACAGGCTTTCGCCGACAGTATTGCGGATTACAACGCACAGATACGCCGCATATCTGTCCATGATTTGCTCCAGGGCGTTCTCTTTTCTGCGCCGAACTGCACGGAGCTGTATGAAATCAAACATCGCCGCCCTCCACCTCCTTGTTTTTGTATAATAACGGCTGTCACTAATAAAGACACAAAAAATCAGGGTTCGGTGACGTGAAACCGGGAAATGTTTCAACATTCTCCCGCCTGCGGCAGGGAAATACACGTATTCGTACGTGGGTAATCGTATCAAAAAAGCAGGGCGTTGACAACTGGGGCAACTCTCTATATGCTAATATACACGATATCTGAATATCTGATCGAGAAAGGGCTACGCCCATGGAATACAACTTTGACCGCCTCATTGACCGCCGGGGGACCGACTGTATCAAATACGACGGTGCCGTCCGCCAGGGTAAGCCAGCGGATATTTTACCCCTCTGGGTCGCAGACATGGACTTCCCCGCCCCGCCAGCTGTCCTGGACGCCATGACAGAGCGGGTGCGCCACGGCATTTTCGGCTACTCGGAGCCGGCCCAGGACTATTTCGACGCCCTGAAAACCTGGTTTACAGGCCGGTTTGGCTACACATTTAATCCCAAATGGGTGGTCTTGACCTCCAGTGTGGTCTCCGCCCTCTGCACCGCCATCCGTGCCTATACGAACCCCGAGGACGCAGTTTTAATTCAGGAGCCGGTGTACCACCCCTTCCGGGAAAGTATCCTGGCAAATGATCGACGCCTCGTTGTGAATACCCTCCAATTAACGGGAGACGCCTACACCATCGACTTTGCCGACTTCGAGAGGCAGATCGCCGAACATCAAGTGAAGCTTTTCATTCTATGCAGTCCCCACAACCCGGTGGGCAGGGTCTGGCGGGTGGAGGAACTGCGGGAACTGGTTCGGATCTGCATGAAATATGACGTCCTGATCTTCTCCGATGAAATCCACTGTGATTTCGTCTTTCCCGGCCACACCCACCACGTCCTGCCCGCCCTGATCCCCGAAGCGGCGGAGCGTATGATCCTCTCCACCTCCCCCAGCAAGACGTTCAACCTGGCAGGCCTGCACCTGGCCAACACGTTTATCCCGGATCGGGACTTGCGCCGGGCCTTTTGCCAGGAGTTAAACCGCAGCGGATTGTCCCAGGCCAGCAGTCTGGGGCTCGTGGCCTGCCGGGCCGCCTACAACGGCGGGGCGGCGTGGCTGGATGCGCTGCTCGCCTATCTCGCCGCCAATATGGCGGAGATGGATCGGTTTCTCAAAGCGAATTTCCCGTCGGTGCGTCTCATCCCGCCGGAGGGTACCTATCTGGCCTGGGTGGACTGCCGCTCCTTGGGGCTCTCCGCCGACGCCCTGGATTACAAGCTCACACAGGAGGCAAAGGTCTGGCTCAACCGGGGCGACACCTTCGGCCCCACCGGTGCCGGCTTCGTCCGCATCAACACCGCGTGTCCCAGAAAAACCCTGGAAACTTGCCTGACACGTCTGGCAATCTCCCTCGGCGTATAACAAAACAGGAGGAATCTCTCATGGCTCATATTGCAAAAAATATATCGGAACTCATCGGTAAAACCCCTCTGTTGGAACTCACACGCTACAGCGCCGAACAGGATTTAACCGTATCACTCTTGGCTAAATTGGAATGTTTCAATCCCGCCGGGAGTGTCAAGGATCGCATCGCTCTCGCTATGCTGGACGACGCTGAGGCCAAAGGCAAACTCACTCCTGGCAGTGTTATTGTAGAACCCACCAGTGGCAACACGGGCATCGGTCTCGCGGCTGTAGCCGCTACACGGGGGTATCGAGTGATTCTCACCATGCCGGAGACCATGAGCGTAGAGCGGCGCAATCTACTCAAAGCCTATGGCGCGGAACTGATCCTCACCGAGGGGGCCTTGGGCATGAAAGGCGCTATCGCCCGGGCCGAGGCACTAACAGAGGAGTTAGACGGGGCCTTTATGCCCAGCCAATTCAAAAATCCCGCCAACCCCAAAATCCACTGGGAGACCACAGGGCCGGAAATCTGGCGGGACACAGACGGCAAAATAGACATCTTCGTAGCCGGAATCGGCACCGGCGGTACCATCAGCGGGGCGGGGGGATATTTGAAAAGTCAAACCCCCAATCTCCATATCATCGCCGTGGAGCCGGCGGACTCCCCCGTCCTATCCCAGGGCCGGGCCGGGCCACATAAAATCCAGGGTATCGGCGCGGGGTTTGTGCCGGACATCCTAGACACGGCGATTTACGACGAAATCTTCCCCGTGTCCAACGAGGACGCCTTTATAGCGGGCCGAGCAGTTGCACGTACAGAGGGAATCCTGGTCGGCATCTCCTCTGGGGCCGCGCTCCACGCCGCAACCCAGGTGGCAAAGAGGCCGGAACACACGGGCAAGACCATTGTGGTCATCTTCCCCGACACCGGAGAGCGATATCTCTCCACGGCATTGTTCGCCGAATAAGCCTGACAGGAAAAAGAGAGGTGGCGCTCCAGACTTGCTCTGGAACGCCATCTCTTGCGTTTCTTCGATCTGTATAAACCATTGACCGAAAATCAAAAAACCCCGGCAGTCTAAGTGGTGTATAAATGCGCTACACCCCCCTTACAACATACCTATACCTGTGCAAGGCTTCTCAACATACTCTCTATGGAGATCCCATATCCCTTTTCCGGATTGTTGATCAACACATGGGTCACCGCCCCCACAATTTTGCCGTCTTGGATGATTGGGCTACCGCTCATGCCCTGAACGATGCCGCCGGTCTGGGTAATGAGCGCGGGATCTGTCACAGTGATCATCATATTGCGGTCATCTCCGCCGGAAAAAATCCGAGTGATTTCAATGTCAAACTCCTGGATTGATTTGCCGTTGATATTCGCCAAAATTGTCGCCGGACCTAACGCAATATCCTTGGCGCCACCGATTGGCAGGGCTTTCTCTTGCTGAAACTGAACGTTGTCCTCCAGTTTACCAAAAATACCTGTGAGGGTGTTTGCTGTCAGACTTCCGATCTTCTTCGCAAAATCAAACTCCCCCTGCAACTCCCCCGGCATACCCGCTTCGCCTTTGCGGACGGATTTTACCGTAGCGGGCATAATGGCCCCCTCCCCCAGTGGTACGAGGGCACCCGTCTCCACATCGCTCACGGAGTGGCCCAGCGCGCCAAATAGTCCACTGGCCGGATCATAGAAGGTCACCGTGCCGATCCCCGCCATGCCGTCCCGGAGCCACAGGCCCAGTACATTTGCCCCCGATTGATCTCTCGCCGGGAGCAAATGTGTTTGCAAGGTCTCCCCCGCCCGGTCTATCTGCACAGCCATTATCTCGGTGCCGGATTTTTCGATGGCCGCCTTGAATTCCGCCAGAGAGCTGATCCGCGTCGTCCCCACTTGGGTGATCACGTCCCCCGGAAGTAGTCCTGCCGCCTTAGCTGGAGAGACCGTCCCCGTATCTGTCTCTACTTCCCCAAGGGCCACGATCATGACCCCGTCACATTTGATATTTATCCCCACAGTCTGTCCCACCGGCACAAGTTCCGTCGGCATCTGGGCCGCCAGCGCCATGGGTGCAACTGTTAATAAAAGTGTCAAAGCCAATACCGTAGCTATTGTACGCTGTTTCAGGCCTTTTGCACGTGTCCACATCATATAATAATAACTCCTCTTCTTTTTTCAGAGCCCTTTCAGAACCTCTTTCATTATGGCTGGTTTTGCGGTTCTTTACGCTGGAATCTTTTCACGATTTTTGTTTTTCGCACATAGAATAAAAAAATGGACTGCGAAAAATTTATTATATGAGGGGAACTCTTTATTATGCGAGATTATCCACTTGGAACCAAACACCCGGACATTGACCTGATCCAACTCGGCCTCATCCGGGCCGGGTATGACCCAGGCACGATTGACAGCATCTTCGGCCCCAGGACTCAAACCGCCCTGGCGCATTTCCGGGCAGATCGAGATCTGCCCGCCACCCCCGCAATCACACGGGTGGACTGGCGCGCTCTTGTCCCGTTTCTCGTAGGCTACGTCCGCCGCAGGATCCAGCCGGGAGATACGTTTTTCGCCCTGGCCAACCGCTTCCGCACCACTGTCGCCGCAATCGAGGCGGCAAATCCGGATGCCGCGCCGGATGCGCTCCAACCGGGCCATATGCTGACCATTCCTCTGGGCTTCCCTGTCGTACCGACGAATGTCCACTTTACATCCCGGGCGCTCTTCTACACGCTTAAAGGCCTCACCGTCCGCTATCCCCATATCCGGCAGGAGCGCATCGGCAAGAGCCTGGGCGGATTAGACCTCCCTGTACTCCTGTTCGGCTTCGGCGACCATGCGGTGAGCTATAACGCCGCACACCACGGCAACGAGTGGATCACAACACCTGTCCTATTGAAATTTCTGGAGGACTACGCCCACGCCCAATCCACAGGCGGTCAGATCGGGAACTTAGACGCCGCAGCGCTCTACGCCACAACCACCCTGCACCTGATCCCCATGGTCTGTCCCGACGGGGTGGATATCGCCACGGGGGCACTGGATTCCGGGCCGTTTTACGAATATGCGACGCTCCTGGCGGAACACTATCCCCATATTCCCTTCCCCGACGGCTGGAAGGCCAACGCACGAGGGGTGGATATCAATCTCCAATACCCGGCCAGCTGGGAGCAGGCGAAAGAGATCAAATTCGCCCAGGGCTTCACTCGCCCCGGCCCCAGAGATTACGTGGGCCGCTCCGCCCTATCGGAGCCGGAGAGTCGTGCCATGTACGACTACACCCTCCGCCATGAGTTCGCCCTGACCCTCTCCTACCACAGCCAGGGCCAGGTAATCTATTGGCAGTATCTAGACTATCTCCCGCCCAACTCCAGAGAGATCGGCGAGGTTTTCGCCCAGCTCTCCGGCTACGCCCTGGAAGACACACCTTTCGCCTCCGGCCACGCCGGGTACCGGGACTGGTTCATCCAACACTTCAATCGGCCCGGCTATACCATCGAGGTGGGCCGGGGCGTCAACCCGCTCCCCATCTCCCAATTTGACAAAATTTACGCCGACAATCAAGCCATGCTGGCCATGGGACTCATTATCTCCGCTTAGGGGGAGTGATTTAAATTCGCTCTCTCCCGCTTAGGATGTGCGCTTGACCGATCCGTTATGCAGTGGTATGATACGCATAAATGCCTATATAACTATTTTGTCAGGGAAAGGCTTTTATGATGAAAAAGAGTATTGCCGCCATACTGGGGGTATTTTTTCTATACACACATTTTTGAATTGACCCCCAGCCCTCTTTTCTGATACAATAATGATAGTATGTAATTTTTTGCGATTTTTTGGGGGATACACATGTCTGATATAAAAACAAAAACCTTACAACGCACCTCTTTCCTGCTGCAGGCAAAGCGGAATCAAACATTAAGCGCCTTCATCGGCGTAGACGGCTTTGTGGACGAGATCATCCACGTGGTCAGCAAGCGGCATGACGCCCACCGCTTTGACCGGCTGGAGACCATCACCGAGTACGGCGAGCGGATCCTCCGGGCGGCGGGGTTGAGTACCAATATTGAATACGTCTCCGTCCAGGCAAAGCTGGGGGGCAACGGGCCGATCTTCTCTAACGCCCTCATGGAGTACGGCGTCCGTACGACCTATGTGGGCAGTCTGGGAAAACCAGATATCCACCCAGTATTTCGCCCCATGGCAGAACGGGCCACCGTCTATTCCCTGGCCAATCCCGGCTTCACGGACGCCGTGGAGTTTTATGACGGCAAACTCATGATCGGCAAACACCAGACTCTCAAAGAGGTCAACTGGCAGAACTTCCGCACCGCTCTGGGCGGCCCGGAACAGATTGCCGCTATGATCAGCCGCTGTCAACTCTTCGGCATGGAGAACTGGACCATGATGCCCTACATGGGCGAGATCTGGGCCGGACTCATGGAGGAGGTCTTCCCGCTCCTGCCCGATCAGCCGGTGAAGCCCATCGCCTTTTTCGATCTGGCAGACCCGGAAAAGCGCAGCGCCGACGATATCCGAGAGGCCATGGGGCAAATTGGACAATTCGAGCAAAAATTCCGCGCCATCCTGGGCTTAAACGAGAAAGAGGCCTATGATATCGCAAGGCTCTTCGACATCTATCCCGACGATTCCCTCCCGGAAGTCGAACGGCTGGAGGCTGTCGTCTCCGCCCTGTATCAGCAGTTGAATATCCACTGCCTAGTGGTGCACCCCATCCGCTATGCCGTGGCCTGCACGGCGGATGGATTGTTCCGGGCTTTTGGCCCCTACTGCGAAAAACCGGTGCTCACCACCGGCGCAGGGGACAACTTCAATGCGGGCTTCTGCTACGCCTATACCCTGGGCTTAGACCCGGAGGCCGCCCTGGTCGCAGGGAACGCCACATCCGGATTTTACGTGCGCCAGGCCAAAAGCCCCAAATTAGACGACCTGCTGGACTTTTTAGATCACTGGCAAAGGGGTACCCTATCATCGTGAGATACGCAGTCAGTGACAACATACAACTTGCAGAATATTTAGACTTTGATGTGGTAGTCGTGGGTACGGGTCTGGCGGGACTCTATACGGCCCTGCACATCGACCCGGTCTACTCCTGTTGTATTCTAACCAAGGAGCGGCTGGATCTCTCCAACTCCTGGCTGGCCCAGGGCGGGATTGCCGCCGCCATCTCCGACGACGACGCCCCTCACTACCACCAGGAGGACACCTTCATCGCCGGGGCCGGGCTCTGTAATCCCGAGGCCGTGTCCGTCCTGGTGGACGAGGGACCGGCGGATATCCAAACCCTAGTCTCCATGGGCGTTCCCTTCGACCTGGACGAGCTGGGCGAGTTGCGGATTACCCGAGAGGGCGGCCACCGCCGGCACCGGGTCGTCCACGCCGGAGGAGACGCCACGGGAAAAGAGACGGTAATGGCGCTCTCTGCCCGTCTGCCCCAACAGGAGAACGTCACCCTCATGGATCGCGCCTTCCTAGTGGACATACTCTTAGATGAGACGGGCGCCACCTGCGGTGCCCTCATCCATACCCAGGGTGCCTATCGAATCATCCGTACCCGCCACTTGGTCATCGCCACCGGCGGCATCGGACAAGTCTACGCCGCCAGCACCAACCCGGAAGTGGCCACAGGAGACGGCATCGCCGCCGCCCTGCGGGCCGGAGTGACTCTCCAGAATATGGAGTTTGTCCAGTTCCACCCCACGGGCCTGTGGTCAAGGGATGCATCGGGCCAGATCTTTCTCGTCTCCGAGGCCGTCCGGGGGGAGGGCGCCGTCCTCCGAAACCGGGCGGGTGCACGATTCATGGAAAGCCAGCACGAGTTAAAGGACTTAGCCCCCCGGGACATCGTGGCCCGTGCCATCGTACGGGAGATGGAGTCCAACGATGACACCCATGTATATCTGGACATCCGGACCCGCTCCCGGAACTTCCTCGCAAACCGCTTCCCCACGATCTATCAAACATGCCTGGATCAAGGGCTGGATATGAGCCGAGACCTCATCCCCGTATGTCCTGTCCAGCACTATCTCATCGGCGGCATCGTCACGGATCTCATGGCCCAGACGAATATCCCTGGTCTCTACGCCTGCGGGGAGGCTGCCGCCACCGGCGTCCACGGAGCCAATCGTCTGGCCTCTAATTCCATGCTGGAGTGCCTCGTCTTTGGCCGCCGTGCCGCCCTGCAGATCAACGAGGCATTACAGATCGCTCCGCCGGGGCCGCCACCCGCCTATGTACCCCCAATCCCCCGTCGGGCCGCCTATACGATTGACGAACCCGCCCTGCGCTACCGATTGCAGCGGACTATGAGCGCCCACTGTGGCGTCGTGCGCAGCGAGGCGGGACTGCTGGAGGCCAAAGCAGAGATCGCCGCCATCCGGCGGGAGCTGGAACAGGGCTTTGATGACCGCCGGATATATATTGAGCTTTTAAACATCGTCACCGTAGCCGAGTCCATCGTCGCCGCCGCCCTGGCCCGCAAAGAGAGCGTCGGCTCCCACTATCGGAAGGATTAAACCACTATGGATTATCTGGCACTAGACAACCTATTGCGCCATGCACTGGCAGAAGACATCGGCACAGGCGATCTCACCACCACCAGTTGTATCCCGGCCACCGCCCAATCCAAGGGGCGCTTTTTCGCCAAAGAACCGGGCGTCATCTGCGGTGTGGATATTCTCTGCCGGGTCTTTGCCCTGCTGGACCCCGCCGTTTCAGTCAATCCCCAGGTCTCTGACGGGGATCGGGTGGAGACCGGCACCATCATCGCCGAAATCGCAGGCCCCGCCCGGAGCCTGCTCACCGGGGAGCGGGTTGCCCTCAATCTCCTGGGCCATCTATCGGGGATTGCCACTAAGACGGCCCAGGTCGTGGCCGAAATCGCCGAAACCCACGCGAGAATCTGCGATACGAGAAAGACGACGCCGGGACTTCGAGCTCTGGAGAAATACGCCGTGAAAACAGGCGGCGGCTCCAACCACCGGTTCGGCCTCTTCGACGGCGTACTCATTAAAGACAACCACATCATAGCCGCCGGGGGCATCACCGCCGCTGTCGCCGCCGCCCGTCAAACGATCCCACACACGATTAAAATCGAGGTGGAGACAGAGTCCTTAGAACAGGTACAAGAGGCCCTGTCCGCCGGAGCGGATATCATCCTGTTAGACAACATGGACTATCTCACCATGGCCCAAGCCGTCGCCCTGGTCAATGCCCGTGCCCTGACGGAGGCATCCGGCAACATGGGGGAAAAAGACCTGGGGCAAGTCGCCGAAACCGGCGTGGACTTCATCTCCATCGGCGCTCTTACCCACACAGTCCGCGCCCTGGACTTGAGCTTGCGGTTTTATGAAGGGAAACATACAGTAAACGCTTGAGGACTCGTTATTTATGGCAGAATTTGATACAAATCTGAATATCCAAACCATTATCGGCTTATTTTTCTTGGCTCTCTCACTGGTGCTTGCCGCTCTGGGTTTTCTTCTTTGGCGGTTTGAGTTCTTAGATGGAAAAAGCTTCTTCTTCAGCCGTACATTGGGGGCCATATTTCTAATCGGCAGCGGGATTTTGGCCTTTACCACGGTACTGCTGCTGATATACGTGCGGGCGACCATGGGCTGACAACACTGCCGACATTTAGGAGAACCTATATGCTCTACTTCAACTCCGGATGTGCGCTCTGCCTTTATAAACCAGAGGCGGTGCGTACTCTACTTGCATTTTTAAGCACAAAATCCCCTGATATCACACTACATACTATCTGCTGTCACTACGATCCGAACATCCCTTCTGGTTCCCGGATTATCAACGTGTGCGCCGGGTGTGATCGGCGATTCCGCTCTCTATACGAGGGCGTCTCCACTATATCCCTCTGGGAGATCCTCGACGAAACAGATTCGTTCCCCTTTCCAGACTACGCCGGACTCGCCCTCTCAATCCAAGACCCCTGTCCCGTGCGGGAGCGCCCGGAAGTCCACCGGGCTGTCCGTAGTCTGCTGGGTAAGATGAATATCCAAGTAATCGAACCGGAACACTCCGGCACGTGCTCTATCTGCTGCGGGGACAGCTTTTATCCCCATCTACCTGTGGCGGAAATCCACAAAAAAATGCGCAAGCGAGCGGACGCCATGCCCTGCGACGAAGTCTGCGTATACTGCGTCTCCTGTATCAAATCTATGCACATTGGCCGCAAGCGCCCCCGGCACCTGCTGGATCTCCTGCTGGGCGAATCGACGGAGCCACAGGTGACTGATACGGTGGCGTGGCATACGCTTTTGGAGGGGTATCGGGCGTTGCATATGCGATAGGCGATGTGCAAAGAATTCCCAAAAGCCTCCTTTGGAAAAGGAGCCTCTATATCAAGTAACCACACCCACACAGAAAGAGAGCCGATGCATCCGCATCCGCTCTCTTTCTCACAGCTCACTATTTCTCTTTCACCACATCGCCCACTTCAAGGGTTGCGCCTGCGGGCAATCCGTTCACGTCGATCTTCAGATTCTTATTCACCTTCGCATCGTACGTCCCGGCCTTCATCACTTCCACCAGATCGAATCCCAGGGTCTCGTCTAACACTTGGGTGACGGATTTCAGTACGCCTGCCGTGTATCCGGCCACTTCGCCGGCCACGCCGCCGCCTTCGCCAACACCGCCCACGTAGGTGATCTTGCCGATGTTCCGCAGGGGCTCCGCCGCGGCGGCCACAATTGCGGGATACTTGTCGATGACCATTTGCAGCTTACCGGCCTCGTTCATCTTCGCTAACGCCTCGGCTTTGCGCTCCAGGGCCTCGGCTTCGGCTAAGCCCTTGCGGCGGGTGGACTCCGCCTCGGCCGCGCCTATGACTTCGATGGCCCGGGCGTTGGCTTCACCCTCCTGCTTGATGAGCTCGGCCTTGACTTTGGCGTTTGCCTCACCCTCTAGGCGCATTTTTTCGGCTTCCGCTTCGGCCCGCAAGACTTGCTGATACTTCTCGGACTCGGCCACGAGCCGAACTTTCTCTTTTTCTGCCTCGGCGGGCCGGATGACCTGCTCTTGGAGTTCGGCCTGTTTGCGCTCGGCTTTGCGCTGGGCCAGTTCGATGTTTTTTTGCTCGGACTGGATATCAATCTGTACTTTGGCCTCAGCCACCTCTTGCTGGCGCTTGGCCTCTAGGATCACCGCGTCCATGGCCGTGTTCTTGACCTCTTTGGACGTGATGTTCTCCTGGATCTGGTAGGCCGCATCGGATCTGGCCCGGCGGGATTCCTGCTCCTCTTTAAAGGCGAGAACTTGTAGATTCCGCTCTTTCTCTGCCTCGGCGATCTGAGTCTCGGCATCCAATTGGGCCTTTTTCCCGACCTTCATGGCCTCGGCTGTTCTGATCTGGCGGTTCTTCTCCGCATCCGCCTCGGCGATGGCCGCATCGGACTTGACTTTGGCGATCTGCTCTTTACCCAGGGCCTCGATGTACCCCTCTTCATCGGTGATATCGTTAATGGTGAAGGATTTGAGTTCCAGCCCCATCTCCTCCAACTCTTTCCCGGCGACTTCCTGGACTTTGATGGAGAAACTCTCCCGGTTGTCGTAGATATCTTCAACACTCATGGAGGAGACGATCTCACGGAGCTTGCCCTTACAGACCTCGGAGGCCTGGGTACGGATCATCATAACCGTATCTTTGGCGTTGGCGCAGTTGAACTGTTGAACTGCCGCCAGGATCGACTGCTCGGTGTTCTTGACCTTCAGCACCACGATCCCATCGGCGTTGATGGGGACACCCAGCTTCGTCTTCGTCTGCCGGATCTCCACCGGGAACATGATATTTTCCAGGGTGATGGTGTCCATCCGCTGGAACACGGGGATCACGATACTACCGCCGCCGGTGATGACCTTCGGCTTGCCGATACCCACAATCACGCCCGCCTTATCAGACGGCACTTTTTTCCAAGTGATACTAATCGCAATCACAACGACCAAAATAGCCCCAATGATTGTAAGGACAGTTCCCATAACCGGTGATAATTCCATAACTTTGCTCATCCTCCATTCGTGTTATTGTGTTCCATTCTATTGAACGGCACTGAGACGTAACAGTGCTTATTCACCATGTCGATCCCCGTGACAACGACGGTTTCACCCTTTGGTATGACCTCCGGCATCCAGTCCTGCAGATCCGGGTCCATTCTCGCACGAAAGGAGATAGGCGCACCCGTGCTGTCCTGCACGGAGATGGTCCCCATACAGCCCGCTGCAATCCGGAGGGTAACCGTTCCCGTTTGCCCCCGCAGATTCCGAAAGCACATGGCCTCCGTGCGGCTGTCCTTGAGCCGCTTGATCAAAAGCCGGTACAGCGCCCAATAGAACAGCGCCGCAACGAGGAAACAGGCGATTAGGAGCAGTACGGTGAAAAGCGGATTGGTCATAAACTGCTCCGCCAACTGTCCCGTGGCCCCAAATACCACGAGAAACAGGCAGAGACACATGACATTAAACGGAATAATCCCGCTCCCGCCGACAGATGCGTCCACATCCAGATCCACATCCGCCCCCACGTCAAGAAATCCACCGAACCACCCGGTAAGAATATTGAGCAGCGGAATGGCAAAGCCCACGGCGATACAGACGGTGAAAATAAAGTTTAGCGCAGCCACTATCCACCTCCCCTTCTATATTGAAAACGATTAGATATTTTTAGTATAACATAGGTATACCGCAATCGTCTATAAAAAAACGTAACAGCTTCTGATCTTTACTATTCAGGAACAACTTGAATCGTCCCGTATTCTTTTTCGTATTGCTCGACCCCCTTTTTTATCCAATACTCAAACTGGCTATTTAAAGGTCTTTCTTCTTTTTTTGCTATGATTTTTGCTTTTGCATGAAAAACCTCATCTAGTCTTAATTGCGTGGCTATTCTATCTGGTTTTGCCGCTGGCATACAATACACCTCTTTCTATTTAGTACCTTAACAATATCATAGTGACACTAGAAAAAATAGGTTCTATTTAGTATCCTTTAGCATTGACAAGCCCGTGCGATATAGAAGGCATCGCACGCTATGGCACTTACACCGCAACCTTAAAGTTTGGCATTCGACTTATGGTTGAAATATTTATGGATAACCGAGATTGAGGTTGGCACAAGATAGCAAGGGCAGACCGAAGTCTGCCCTTGCTATCTTTTTCACTTTAACTCTTGTCTTGAACCCTCACACCAAAACCCCGCTCCGCTCTAACAGCCGCCGCACCTGCGGCCCCAGGACCACCAGCAGGACAAGCTTGATCGCATCTCCCGGCAGAAACGGCAACACCACGCCGTAGAAGGCGACTTCTAAGCTACTGCCCGTCACGATCATAAATTGCACCATCCCGCACAGGAAATTGACCGCCATACCGATGACAATCCACAGGGTCAGCCATAGCACATTGCGCTTCGCCGCCCCTATACCGGCAGCCCATGCCATGAATGGGAAAGAGAGAATAAATCCCCCCGTCATCCCGAGTATAGCGCCAATCCCACCGGGGACGGGGCCGGCGAAAATGGGGAGCCCTACTGCGCCCAAGAGGACATAGACCAAAACGGAATATGTCCCCCGCCGCGAACCCAGCACAACCCCCGCCAGAGGGATAACAAAGGTCTGTAACGTCATGGGCACACCTGTTGGCATGGGAATCCGGATCGGCACCACGGCGATAATTAAGGCCGTAAAAATGGCGATAAAACACATATCCCGAATTGACAATCTATTTCGTTCCATTTTTTCCTCATTTCTTTTTGATGCTTTCCCCGCCGAAGGCGGGGAAATAGAAGGCTTCTCTTTAGCTGTGAGGAGTATACTACAGGTCAACGCCGATTGTCAACCTTTATTTTTTTTAATTCGGTTTACAATCAGATGTATAAATGCCTCTGGAGCGAAAACACTATACTGCATCAAACGACAAATGGGGATGAGTGATTTTGCGCAGTGTGGCAGTGTTGGAGGATCGGGATGGGCAGGTGACCACCCTGATCCGGGATGGGCTTATGGCGGGAGAGCGGGACGGCTGCGTGGTCATCACCCGGGGTGAGCAGCTGGACTCCTTCTCCGGGGCATATGATCTCTTTGTCGTGGCCCACAGCGGATTGGAACGCCTCTCCAGTCCGCCGGATATCTGCTGCCGCGCCCTCCTGGTACCGGGCAATGTACCCGGGCAGACTATTGCGGGAATCCGATCAAAATGGGTGGTGAGTTATGGCCTGTCCGGAAAGGACTCCATCACAATGTCCAGTCTCGAAAAAAATGCGGCTGTGCTGGCCCTCCAGCGGGAGCTGATGACCCTACAAGACGAAGTGATCGAGCGGCAGGAACTCCCCATCCACCTCCCTGTTGGGCGGGACTCGGAGGAGAGTATGGCCGCCTACGGCAGCCTTTTACTGCTGGGCGTTATACCTGTCCTATCATAAGCTCGTACTGCTTTGCATATACTGCCAATGGAATTGTCAATGCTAATCTGGAAGACAGGAAACTGTTTTCCCCGCCTGTGGCGGGGGAAACACAGTCAGATTTATAGTAGCAAAATGAGGTGGAGCCATTGGATGAGAAGTGGATCAACAACAGCGTGGAGCTGACCGGGGTCTTGGGCGGGCGGCCCGTGGTCTCCCACATGAGCCGGGACGAGGTCTATTATATATTCCCCCTCTGCATCCACAGGCTGAGCGGGGCATCGGATACCATCAATATCATGGCCCGCAGAAGCCTGATGGAACAGGTCACGCCCAGAGCCGCATCAAAAATCACCGTGCGGGGAGAACTTCGCTCGTTTAATAACAAGACAGGCCGGGGGAATCGTCTGATTATCACGGTCTTCGCCAGAACCATCTCCCTGGCCGAAGGAGAGGACGCAAACCAGGTGACCCTCCACGGTGTGCTCTGCAAACCGCCCAATCTGCGCCGTACCCCCATGGGCCGGGAAATCTGCGACCTCATGCTGGCCATCAGCCGCCGATATGGGCGCTCGGACTACCTCCCCTGCATCGCCTGGGGCCAAAACGCTGTGGAGGCCAGCGCATGGCCTGTGGGAACCGGCCTGGAGGTGACAGGCCGAATTCAGAGCCGGAAATACATAAAGTTGGAAAATGGGATCTCCGTAGAGAAAACGGCCTTTGAAGTCTCCGTCATCACCCTGCACTTGACCGAGGAAAAATAGTTATTTTTGCGAAGTTTTTGCTGATATTTCCACGAAAGAGCTTGCATATAACGTTTGGATCAGGTAAAGATAGTACCGAGATTGTCAGACACTTGACAACTCATGAAAAGGAGAGGTTGATCCCATCCGGATACAGCCATCCGATAATTGAAGGAGATGCATTTATTATGGCGAGATCTAATAATCTCTTAAATCCCAACGCCCGCGAGGCCATGGATCGCTTTAAGATGGAAACTGCCAACGAAGTTGGCGTCAACTTAAAGCAGGGTTACAACGGCGACTTGACCGCACGCCAAGCCGGTAGCATCGGCGGCCAGATGGTTAATATCATGTGTCCCGTACGACCTATGGGATTCCGCCGAACGTGCAGGACGGTGGCGGGTTACGGGAAGCCGGTTACATACGATGTTTGGGTTGGGATTTAGAGCACAAAAAAGTGGCGGGAAGCGCTCCGCCACTTTTTTCACTGACTATCTTAGTACCCCAAGCCCTGCTACTATGTCAACGTAATGTCTGGCTAAGCATACCAATTGCATATAGCGGTACATTCACAAGCCATTCTTCACAACGATAATCCGACATAGAGGTTCGTGCCGCATATTCAGGGCTGAACTTCTCAACATAAGACTTGAGGCTTCTTGCCTTCAGATTCTCCTCGGCCTTAACCTCTAGCGGCACGACCTCCATGCCGTGTTGAAATACAAAATCCACCTCTGCCGTCCCCTTTGCAGATGACCAGTAATAGGGGCGAATACCTTGAGTGGAAAGCAACTGTTGTTGCACATATTGCTCCGTTAAAGCACCCTTGAATTCCTCAAAAATCCTGTTCCCTTCAAGCAAGGACTTCACATCCAAGCCGCTTTTCGCCGCCAATAAGCCGACATCTAACATGTATAGCTTAAAGGCATTGTCCTGATACGCAGACAGGGGCATCCCGGGCTTTGTGACCCGATTTATTTTGTGAATCATACCACAGTCTAAAAGCCATTGCATGGCAAGTTCAAACTCTTTTGCTCTCGCGCCCTGCCGAATGAGGCCGTATATGAATTTCTTGTTTTCTTTTGCAAGTTGCGCTGGTACACTGTCCCAAAGCATACGGATACGCGGGACACTTTCATTGGGTGCGTGTTTCGAGAAGTCCTGTTCATAGCCTTGGAGCAAGCGATTCTGAATCCGCCGCACCTCGCCATAATCTTGATTGCTGACAAATGAAGCCACGGCTTCCGGCATACCGCCAATAAAGTAGTATTGCCGTAACAGGTCAATATATGTTGATCTGAAGGCCTTGATGAGCGCCCAGTCTTTGCTTGAGAGTAGCTCGACGAGTTCTGCACGGCCGACCGCCTCTAAAAACTCCAGAAAGCTCATGGGGTACATATCCATAAAATCGACCTTACCCACCGGGAAGGATGTCCCTTTGTGCAAAGCTACCCCCAACAGAGAGCCCGCCGCCACAATAGAATACTCCGGGGCATTCTCACGAAAATACTTCAGGGCGGCAATCGCCTGCGGCACTTCTTGAATCTCATCGAAAATGAGGAGTGTGCTCTGTGGGTTTATCAATACGCCCGCCTCAATTTGCAGACCGGTCAACAAACGACCAGTATCGTAGTTTCCGTTAAATAGAGCCTCCATCCGCTCATTATTGTCGAAGTTGACGTAGGCAACGGTTTGGAATTCATTCTGACCAAATTCTTTCATGAGCCATGTTTTTCCCACCTGCCTTGCCCCACGAATAATCAAAGGCATCTGATCAGACCTGTTTTTCCAAGCAATTAGCTCGCTCATCGCGTAACGCTTCACTGCGATCACCTCCGTTTGTAGAGATAGTATATACTATCTGCTACATTTTTTCAAGGATAAATTCGTATCGAAACAACACTTTTTCTGTGATAAAATAGTATATGAGAAGATTTGATTATTCGCAATTTTTATGATATCTTTAACAATGATTTAGATCGCCAAGAAATCGTGCGAAGACGGGAGTATTCATTGTGGGGAAATCGTTAGTGTTGGCTGAAAAACCATCGGTGGCGAAGGACTTAGCCAGAGTGTTGGGGTGCCGGCAGAAGGGTGAGGGGTGTATAGTCGGAGACCGCTACATCGTCACCTGGGCGCTGGGGCATCTTATCACGCTGGCCGACCCTGAAATCTACAGCAAGGACTACAAAACATGGAGCCTGGAAACCCTGCCTATGCTCCCCTCCAAGATGCAACTTGTGGTCATAAAGGAGAGTTCCAAACAGTTTCATATTGTGCAAAAACTACTCAGGCGCGCGGATGTTTCCGACATTATTATAGCCACGGACGCGGGGCGCGAGGGCGAGCTTGTCGCCCGCTGGATTCTGATCAAGGCGGCCTGCAAAAAACCCGCGAAACGGTTGTGGATATCCTCGCAAACGGACAAGGCAATCCGCGACGGATTTCAAAACCTCAAACCCGCCGCGGATACCTATAACCTATTCTTGTCGGCGGAAGCCCGCTCCGAAGCTGACTGGCTCGTGGGCTTAAATACCACGCGGGCATTAACTTGCAAACACGGCGCCAGCCTGTCTGCCGGACGCGTACAGACGCCCACCCTCGCCATGATCGTGGCCAGAGAGCAAGAAATAAAGAACTTCGTGCCAAAAGATTACTACACCATAAAGGTGCAATTCGGCGGATTTTCAGCGACATGGCTATCCGCGGGTGGACAGTCCCGCCTATCAAACCGAGCGGACGCGGAGGCGGTTCTGCAGAGAGTTTCGGGCAAAGAGGGCGTCGTGTCCGATATACAAAAGCAGTACAAACACAAAGCGCCGCCCGCCGCCTATGACCTAACCGAACTGCAGCGGGATGCCAATCGCAAATATGCGTACTCCGCCAAGGAGACGCTGTCGATTATGCAGTCGCTTTATGAATATCACAAACTACTCACCTACCCGCGCACTGACTCGCGTTACATCACAGACGACATTGTCCCGACGCTCCCTGACCGGCTGCGGAGCGTCGCGGTGGGTCCTTATCGGGAACTTGCCCTGTCTCTCGCGAAAACGCGTCCGCTGACGACGCGGTATATTTTGGATAACAACAAAGTGAGCGACCATCACGCGATTATCCCCACGGACGAGCCAGTCGATTTATCATATTTGACACCGGAGGAGCGCAATATATACGACTTGGTCGTGCGCCGGTTTCTGGCGGTACTCAGCCCTGCGTTTGAGTATGAGGAGACCAAATTGACCGTAACAGTCGGCAAGGAACGCTTTGCCGCCAAAGGCAAGATGATACGCGCCCCCGGCTGGAAGGTCGCCTATGGGCAGGCGTTTAGCGACGATGATGAGGAAGATGATTCCGATGTGAAAGAACAGACCTTGCCGCAGATACGGCAAGGCAGTAAGTTGGACATGAAATCCTGTGACATCGCAACCGGTAAGACGAAACCGCCCGCGCGATATAACGAGGCGACGCTGCTCACCGCAATGGAAAATCCGGGTGGCAAGGAAATGAGCGCCGATATTCGCGCCATCCTCAAAACGACAAGTGGACTAGGTACGCCGGCCACCCGGGCGGACATCATTGAAAAACTGCTCTCGTCCTTCTGTATTGAGCGGCGCGGCAAGGAGATTGTGCCGACCTCAAAAGGGATTCAGCTTGTGGGGCTGGTTCCGGAAGACCTCCGTTCAGCCGAGCTAACCGCGAAGTGGGAGCAGGAGCTGGCGCTTATCAGTCGTGGGGCGGCGCAAAAAAAGACATTTATCGACCAAATGCGAAAGTATGCCTCGGAGCTTGTCAGTGCCGTTGCCGCAAGCGACACAAAGTACGTCCACGACAACGTGACGCGGGACAAGTGTCCTGACTGTGAGCGTTTCCTGTTGGAAGTGAACGGTAAAAAGGGAACCATGCGTGTTTGTCCGGACAGAGAGTGCGGCTATCGCAAAAACCTTTCTATGCAGACGAATGCGAGATGCCCCAGCTGCCACAAAAGGCTGGAGATGCGCGGCGAGGGGGAGAAGCGCCTTTTCGTATGCGTCTGCGGACACAGGGAGAGACTCTCTGATTTCGAGAAACGTCGTAGCGAGTCAGGCGCGTCAAAGCGAGATACGGAAAACTATCTGCGAAACCAAAACAAGCAAAATAATGACAAAGGAGACTCCGCACTGGCAAGCCAATTGGCAAAATGGATGGAGCAGCAGGATTAGGGTGACTTTTCTGTTGCGCCGGGGGATATTGACAAGTACCCTCGACTGTTTTCCATTTGGCTAGAACTTCGTATCATACTCCCACGGTTGCCCGCCTGCGAAGAACCCGCCGTCTATGCGGAACTCCTGTCCGGTGATGTAACTACACGAGTCCGCACAGAGCGCCACCACCAGCCCGGAAATATCCTCGGAAGTGCCGGAGCGATTTAGGGCTATGCGATCCAGTAAGTATTTGCTACGCCCCGGATGGTCCCAAAGAGGTGCCGTGAGTTCGGTTCTAATATGCCCCGGACTCACGCAGTTGGCGCGTATGTTGTACTTGGCCCACTCCACGGCTATTGAGCGCGTAAGCGATACCAGTCCGGCCTTACTGATTCCATAAACGCTGCATCCGCCCAATATCATACCGGTGTTGTGCGAACCTATGTTGATAATTGAGCCGCCCTTTTGCTCTTTCATGTATGGCGCAACGGCCTGGCTGAGAAAGAATGCGCTCTTGAGGTTGATTTGGATAATTCTGTCGTATGTAGCTTCCTCTACATCCGCCACGCCCTCACGCTTGTTCGTCCCCGCACAATTTATGAGGATATCAATACGTCCGTTTATCTTTGCAATGTCAGCTACAACCGGGTCAAAGCTCGCCATGTCGGACATATCCAACTTGAAAGCATCCGCCCGCTCACCCAGTTTTTCCTTAAATTTGACCAATCGTTCCATGTTGATATCAGTCAAGGCGACGTGCGCCCCTGCGGCCCATAGCCCCTCGGATATTGCGCCGCCGATCGCTCCGGCTGCACCGGTAATAAACGCTGTCTTGCCCTTTAACGAGAACATTTGTTCTAAATTCACACTACACGCCCTCCTGCAATATAATTACGGCTAAAAAACCGCTTAGCTATCCACAAACACAATATTCGGGAATTTCACCAATGTCCCGCCGCAATTTTTCTCAATTGCCGGAAAAGAGAAGGGCTTTGTAATCATCAGAGGGCCGTTTTCTGTGGCGATAAAGGCATCCTCTGCCTTCGCCCCATTGATAACGGGATTAAAGCAATAGCCTTGGTTGGGGACAGTAATCCGATGGGAGCTTTCTGTCAGCATGTAATCCCGGTTATTATAGCTTTGCGCACCGCCTTGGCCGTGAAGCGGCCACATATCGCCATGACCTAAATCCTCATAGGCCTTTTTGCAGGCCCGGAAACCGGCGATATCATCTTGCCCTACCTGAATGGCGGCAATACTTCTGGCTTCCACTTCGGTGCAGACATCAAATATTCTGGCGATTTCTTCGTCTTTTTTACCAAAGTGCACCATGCGTGTTACAGTGGTAATCAGGCCCTTATATCTGCCGTTTACGGAGATACACAAATGTTTTTCCAACACTTTCCCGGTTGGGATGGCGTGGCGATGATCATATGCCCGTTTATCTGTCGCAACCAGAAACAGCGCCTGATCAATCCCTTTGCTCCATAAAGCATTTGTCAAGCCGCCGGTGATTTCATATTCCGTCATGCCAGGCCGCACAGTGACGATATACTCCTCGAGTGTCTGGGAAAGGGTGTCGCCCAAGTGCATATACCGCCCGATTTCGTTCTCGGTCAAGGAATAATGGAGTGGATTGATCTTATCTTGCATGAATTTTGTATTCTGGTAATGCATGTCGCAGGCGATATTTGAGAGATCACCACAAATTTCCTTGATTTTACCCGGAATCTGATCTTCATACCAATCGGTTACAACCAATTGAAAGCCTAGCTCTTCCAGCTTTTCTTCCTGGATCATGCGCGGCGCTTCGATTACATTTGTGATCGCATACTGAGTATCTTTTGTGACCAGTATATACGCTACGCCCAACTCAACATACAAAGTTACAATGCTGTTGCTTCCGGCGGTGATCCAAGCAAAGTTTTGGTGCTTCATCAAAAGTACGCCGGATAAGCCCTCTTGGTCAATCAGTTCTCGTACGCGGGCAAGTTTAATATCTATTTCCGCCTTACGAGCAGCAATAGAGGTATCTTCAACATACACTTTCATTTCTCGCTCTCCTCTACGTTTATTATTATAAGTCAACCCGCTTGCCTTCCTTACAGGAACGATGAACTGCATCAATAATAGCCTGCACGATATATCCGTCTTCAAACGTGGCCGCAAGGGGTGCAATCGGCTTATCTTCCGCTACGCAATCCAAGAAATGGGCAAGCATGTTAATATGTCCATGTTCCCAGCCAAGGCCGTGGCCTCTGGGCCACCATATGTCCATAAAGGGGTGATCAGGCTCTGTTGCTCCAAGTTTGACCCATCCGCGCACTTTTGATGTCGGGGTATTCGGCTGGTAAACATGGAGGGTATTAATATCCAGCACATCATAACGAAGGCTGCCTTTAGAGCCAAATATTTCAAAAGAAAACTCACTTTGCTTGCCGTAAGCGACACCAAGGCACTGCATTGCCCCTGTTGTAACGCCGTTTTTAAACTCCATTGTATAATGGTAGCCTTCTACGGCCTCTGACTTTACCACGCCTTTTCGAGAGTTCCGCTCGGTTACGTATGTCTTTGCGATACCGCCGCCTATGCTTGCAATATCCCCGATCAAAAAGCGGGCCATGTCAATCATATGGGACCCGATGCCCTGGTCTACCCCGCTGCCCGGATTTTTCACAAACCATACGTCCTCAACAGAGGATTCGGCTGTGCCCGGATCCTGGTAATAGTTGCAGTCAAAGTGATATATCTGGCCTAAGTCACCGTTTTTAATTATTTCATACGCCAAACGCACGGCAGGCATAAAGCGATAACTAAAGCAACATAAATGCTTCACTTTGGCAGCTTCCGCCGCTTGCCACATTTCCTTTGCCTCTGAGGTCTTTAGGGACAGCGGCTTTTCGCATATCACATGCTTGCCCGCCTTGATCGCGTCAAGGGTTGGCTGGTAATGCGCCAAGTCGCCGGCGACATTGTCAAACACATTGATTTCAGGATCTTTGAGCATTTCATGATAATTTGTGTATACCGTCTTTAAACCGAAGCGTTCGGCGAACGCTTTGGTTTTCGCCTCGCTTGTTCCGCACGCCGCTTTTACTTCCACATTCCACTTGCTTTTCGGGTGGAACATGTATTGCGCTGTCCGAAAACCATGGGTATGGATTTTCCCCATCCAGCCTGTACCCAACATGCCTACGTTTAATTGCTTTCTTTCCATCATAGCGCTTCCCTTCTTTCTAATTATAAATATACAAATCCACTATGCCGCTTTGCCTTTTCCAGATGCGATTCTATTTAACTTTCTCTCATTTCTGACCTGTATCAAATACTCAAGAGAAAGTATGCTTACGAGTAAAAGCGCCGGTATCATTTCCCGAACAAAGCCGCTGATTCGGAGCAAGGTCAGCCCGGTGTTTAAAAGTTGTATCACAAGCATTGCCAAGAATATATTAATGACGTTGCCTACACCGCCAGAGGGCTTAATACCACTGAGTACACCAATTAAAAGCGTGTTAAGTACCAGCGGAGCGCCAAAGTCTACTGTCGCCGCATTTGTCCTCGCAAGAATCATTAGCCCCGCAAAAGCGGCTAGCACACAGGAGAGAATATACGTTTTATAGATTACCACTTTGTTGTTGATGCCGGAATACAACGTCGCATTTCTGTTGGCACCAAAAAGCTTTAATTGAGACCCGTATGGCGTTTTATGCACAATGAGATATACAATGGCCCCCACCGCAATGAATATGATAAATGGAATCGGTATCCCTAAAATATTCCCCGAGCCTATATGCGCCACTTCTTGTGGAATTCCGAAGATCGCCCGGCCGCCCGTTATAATCATTGAAATTCCCAAAAATAAGTTCATGGTACCCAACGTGGTCAGAATCTCGGGTACTTTTAAGTTGGCGATGAGGAACGAGTTTACAGTTCCGCCGATCAGGCCAATTACAATGCAAACTCCCACGCACATCAGCAATATCAAATACACTTGAAGCGAAGTTGTCACATCCGTGACTAACGCCCTAATTATCATCGCACAGATAATTGCAGAAAGGTTGGCGAGGTTTACGATAGAAAAATTAACCCCCCGAGAGATCATAACGACAGCCATTGCTAAAGCAAGGAGGCCAACATCTGAAACTTGTACAAGAATTGCCCGCATACTAAGCGGTGTCAAAAAGACTGTAGGCCTAGTTATGGCCATTATAGCGAAAATAATTGCGCCCACTAACAACAATTGCGTTCTTCTGCTGCTAAAAATATTAGTTTTCACATTCTCACCATTCTCTTATCACGTTATATTGTTTTGATTCCGAACGGCTCACGCCAGCTTTTTTTGCGCCCGGTTACGCTGGTATGCCTGCAATGAGATTGCGCAGATCAGCACGAGACCGAATACAAATGCCTGCCAGTCTGATGATACTCCCATGAGAACCAGGTTGTTTCTGATCAGAATTGTTAAAAGCGTACCTAAAAACACGCCCAACATACTTCCCCTGCCGCCGACAATGCTCACACCGCCCAGTACCACGGAGGAGACAACAACGAGCTCCGTTCCAACCAACTGACTGGGATCGGCAAATCTGGTGACGGATACATGAATCACTCCTCCAATCGCATACATGGCGCCGGCGAATGTATAAAGCATAATGTTAAGCCGTTTGACATTATAGCCAGCTCTCTGTGCTGATATCAGAGAACCGCCCATGGCAAATATCCCGCGGCCAACCATCGTGTAGCGAAGCAAGAGATGCGTCAGCACCAATAAGCTTATTAATATGAAAACGGAAACATGTAGCCCGCCCAGTACAGTGTTATCCGCTAAGGCCAACGCACCGCTGGGCATATGCGCGGGGGTTACATAGATATGACCTATAAATTGGAGCATAATCCCTTGATAGATAACCCCTGCCCCAAGTGTAGCAATAAAAATTGGAATTTTGAAAAAAGCAATGAAAACCGCATTGAGAAAACCCAGAGATGCGCCGATTGCAATTCCGATCAGGAACATTAAAATCATAGGCTCCTGAAGGTCCAGCGCAACAAATATCCGAGTGGATGTATAACCTGCAAAAATAGCAATGGACATACAAGATAAATCAACGCCGCCATTTATCATGACAAGACCCACGCCGATGGCGATGATTCCGACCACTACACTTGTTCTCAACATGTCAAACACTGTATCCATTGAAAAGAATATCGGATTGATTATTGCAATTAGCGCACATAGTGCAACAATGCATACAATTAAAATTTGCTCGCTCCCTGAAAAAATTCTACTGAGACTTTTTAGGGAAAATTTGGTGCCAGAAGCATTCTGACTGCTATTCATAGGAGTACCCTCCAAAGGCCTGTTTTTATGCGCCTTTCGTTATTTTTTTGCTCAGGCTTTCATACGTAAGGTCCTGCGTGTCCGATTCAAACGTTATTTCTCCACCATCTATAACCAGGACACGGTTTGAATTGTACAATATCTCTCCAATGTCGTCTGAAACCATCACCACGGCGACGCCTTCCTTTACCATATTTTTGATTAAGGTGTGTATTTCAAACTTAGACTTTACATCCACGCCGACAGTCGGACAGTTAAATACAAACAGCGCAGGATTGGAGGCCATCCATTTCGCCAAAACAACCCTCTGCTGATTTCCACCCGATAGGCTGTGACCTGGGTCGCCGGATCTGGCTTTTATGGATAATTTTTCAATCCACTCCGTCGATAGCTTCTCCTTATCCCTCTCTCTTAAGATGCCGAACTTTTTTTTAAGCCGGTTCAACACTACCGCACTTAGGTTGTTCCGAATCGTCGCATCCAAAAATAGTCCTTCGCTCAAACGATCCTCTGGAACGTAGGCAATGCCGTTACTGATCGCCTCCGTTATATTGCGCACTGAAATTTTCTTGCCGTTTAAGAAAATTTCACCGTCAGTGGCCGGAAGCGCGCCGAACAGCGATTTTGCAAGTTCCAGTCTGCCCGATCCCAGTCTTCCGGTTAAGCATAAGATTTCACCTTGCCTCACACCAAACGAAATATTTTTAAAATACTCCCTGCAGGCAAGATTTTTAACCTCAAAAACGTACTCACCATCTGTTTTGACAGGGGGTTGTTTTTCCTCGATGATATTGCTTCCAGTCATGTAATATGCGAGCTTTTCTTGCTCAAATTCATCGACAGGGTCGTCTGCAACTACCTCTCCGTTGCGGATCACGAATACCCTGTCGCACACTGCAAAGATTTCGTCCAGCTTATGGCTGACGAAAATAACGGCCACACCTGATTTTTTCAAGCCATTGATAATTTCATAAAGCCTTTCGATTTCTATTTTGGTCAAGGTTGTCGTCGGCTCATCCATAATGATCAACTTGGCATCCTGCATGATAGCGCGCGCAATAGCGACAATCTGCTTTTGTGCAACGGACAAATTCTCAACAAGCATGTCGAGATTCATCTCCACGCCAATTTTCTCCAAGCTTTTTTGTGCAATTTCATTGCATATTTTCCTGCTGAAGCCAGATTTTCTTTTCTGTAGATGATAGCTTAACCCTATATTTTCGGCAACACTTAAATTGGGGAACAATGAAAAGTCCTGATAGATGACCTGAATACCTTCGCTTATTGATTGGCTTGGCGTGATGGACTTATATACCGTTCCATTGATAACGACTTCTCCGTTTTCATAGGGATGTACACCGGAAATAATCTTGATGATCGTACTCTTTCCGGAACCATTTTCTCCGGCAATACATAAGGCCTCGCCAGCTTTAATGTGCATATTGATATTTTTTAATACTTGAACCCCGTAAAAGGATTTGCAAATATCTTTTAATTCGATAACATTGTCGCTCATAACACAAATAGATCCTTTCATGAGAAAATACCTGCTTATACTGAGCCGCATCTACTAAGCCATGCCGAATTTATGTATTCTCCGGCAACTTCCTGAAAATAACATAACCTCACATTGGGTGATGGTCTCCCACCACCCAATGTGAGAGAATGAATTGTTTCCGCAATATTACCAGTATCTTTCTATGATTTCATCAATATTATCTCTGGTAAGCCACTGCCATCTGTTGCCGGTCACTTGTGTGCCGCTTACATTAACTGCGTCAAATCCTGCTACACCGAGATCCATACCATCATAGGCTCTTTCGCCTCTGAATATTCTGTATGCCAAAGTGGCCATCGCTTCGCCGTGCATTGACGGATCCCATCCGGTGACAGCATTCACAGTGCCATCATGGATGAAGTGAACGTATAAGTCCGCAACGCCATTGGTAATAAACGCAAATGTATCGCATCTGCCCGCTTCTGCGATAGCGCGTGCAATACCCGCTGAACAGGTCGAAGAAGCGCCATAGATACCACGAAGGTCAGGGAACGCACGGAACAATTCCATGGTCCTTTCATAGGCATTCTGGGGGTCGTGGAGACCTTCCATGTAAGGATACGTAACCAGCTCTATATTGGGATAATATGTTTCCATCGTTTCTCTGATGACATCCGCCCACAACACATGTAGTGCAGCGCCCAAATTGTTTACAAAGATAGCGTATTGACCTTCATATCCGATCATGCTGGCCAACTCATGTGCGGCGTTTGCAGCATATTCCGCATCAATAAACGGCGCTACGTTGTAGTAGAGATTGGTATTGAACGGCCCTTCATCACCAAGTACGATAATGCCGGCCTCCATTGCCCTTTGCAAAACCCCTTCCAGCGGCTCAGGAGAAACAAAACTTACGCAAAGCGCCGCATTTCTTCCCTGAACTTCAACAATAAAGTCTTCGATTGCTTGAATCTGCAATGTAGCATCGCCCGTTGTATGGCCGATCTGAACGACCTCTACATTCGGTCTATCCGCAGCAAATCTCTCAAAACCGGCGAACATTCTTGTATACCATGCCCCACCTATGCTCTTAGGTAGATGGGCGATGATTAACTCGTCGTCTTGAGCTGCATCCTCTGTCTGCGAAGCGCAGGCAGCCAAACCGATCACCAACACTAGGGCCAATAAGATTGCTACGATCTTTTTCATTTTTCTTCCTTCCTTTCTCAACAAAAAAATTATTGGGTCACCTTTTGCATACAAATGGGTATACAACATTCCAGAGCCTACTGACACTGCGACACAATATCCATACGTAAACGCTTTTATCTTTCACTCCACACGACATCACGTGGTCAACATTTTCACTTAATTGTCGACATCATATCACGCGATTTTTGCCTTGTCAACCTTTTTATTGGCTTTTTTAATATGTCTCGCGGTTCTTTCTGCACAAATATTATCTTTTTTCACAAAGAATCTTGAAATCAGTCATTCTCCATAAAAAAATTAAAAGGATACTTTTCTGATATTCCATGGAAAAGAGAGTCATGTTTTACAATCAACTCTAAGACTTTTTTCTCCTCACGGTTTATCAAGAGATCCACAATCTCATGATGCTCTCTCAGCTGATCCTGGGGACTGATGAGGTCGGTATATTGGGTTGCCTGTATAAATTTAATTCGGGTAAAAAGTTCGTTTTCAAATTTAAGAAGCTGCTGGTTCCTGCCAATTTTTATGAGTTCCATATGGAACTCACAGTCTTTTTTAATTCTCAGTTCAAAATTTTCCACTTCCGCCGCTTCAAAGCACTCATCTGCCAGAGTCTTCATTTTCAGAAAATTCATTTTGCTCCCGTAAAGCAGCGCAAGCTTCACTGCCATAATATCGTGGAACACGCGGACAACGCCAATCTGTTCAATCAATTCATCGCTGTAGCTGGCGATTTCCGCATATCTATTCGGATAAATAGTAATGATCCCCTCATGGGCCAGCCTTTTCATGGCTTCCCGGATTGGTGCGCGACTGCACCCAAATTGTTTGGCGATTTTTTCTTCAGGAATCTTTTCCAATGGCTTCAACTCCATAGATAAAATCATTTTCATCAAATATTCGTATACTTGCTCACTAATTATATGCCTGCCCACAACTGTCACCCTGTCCTTAATTATTCGTATTTGCCGCCCCTTTTGGACTGCTGCGCAAATATCTCTCCATGTTAATTATAGTGCAATTTTTTTGATTGTCAACTTCTTCCTAAGTGATCGTAGTGATTGATAATTCCGTCGGTTGGAGATAATGAAATAGAACACGAAGGAGGTTTTCTATGCCAAAAGATCAGGCGCAACCGGTCTCAGAAGAGCTTTGGCTCAATTATTTTAATAACTATCTTTTCGAGAAGCAGCTTATATCTGAACCCCAACGGAACAAGATGAAAAATCTGATCGGGCGACGGATGTATATCGCAAAAAAGGAACCCTGATGCAAAAAGCCTTGCCTAAAGCGGACAAGGCTTACATAGATAGATGGCGAGAAGAAACACTCCACGGCATGGCAGCAGAACGGAAACAGGAAGCCGCTAAGAAGAAAGAAAAATACTAAAGCGTCAAGGGGAGCATTGCAAATTGCTCCCCTAATCTCCGCCTGTACTTACCCATCATCTTGAAGCAATCAAGAAAGTATCTCTTCCCAATCGACCAATCTCATGCTATAATCAAAACATGAGAAAACGAACTTTGGAGGCGCTCTAATGGATACCTACGACATCCGCCAGCTCATGCGAACCAAATCTATTTGTGATATTCCTCTGCGTGTGACCTTTTACGCCCGCGTCTCGACAGACAAGGACGAGCAGCTAAACTCGCTGGAGAATCAAGTGTCCTACTATCCCAACTTCATCAAAAGCCATCCGAATTGGACATTTGTTTCAGGATATGTGGACGAGGGATTATCAGGTGCGACCACTGCCAAACGGGAAAATTTCCACAACATGGTAGGGGATGCCGAGGCGGGGACATTCGATCTCATCATCACGAAAGAGATCACCCGTTTTGCCCGTAACACCTTGGACAGTATTCAGTACACCCGCAAGCTCTTGTCCTGTGGCGTGGGCGTGTTCTTCCAAAATGACAATATCAACACCTTTGACGAAGATAGCGAACTCCGGCTCACTATCATGTCAGGCATTGCACAAGACGAACTGCGGCGGTTATCTAGCCGTGTAAAGTTTGGCCACCAACAGGCTATCAAAAACGGGGTTGTGCTGGGAAATGGGCGCATGTTTGGGTATGACAAAAACAACAAGCGGCTTGTCATTAACGAATCGGAAGCCAAAATGATACGGGAACTCTTTGCACTCTATGCTACCAACGAATACAGCATGAAGCAGATTGAGGATTTGTTCTGGGAGCGGGGGTATCGCAACCACAACGGGAAAAAAATCAGCCACTCCACCATGTCCAACGCCATATCAAACCCCAAATACAAGGGCTACTATGTTGGGAACAAGGTCAAGATCGTGGACATGTTTACGAAAAAGCAGAAATTCCTCCCGCCGGAGGAATGGGTCATGTTCAAAGATGAGACAGGTGAAATCGTCCCCGCCATTGTGGATGAGGCGCTGTGGGAGCGGGCAAATGAGGTGCTACAGCGGCGGAGCAAAGATGTAAAACGCCGCCAAAATCTCGTGAACCATCCAAATCTTCTGACAGGCAAACTTGTTTGCACCCACTGCGGAAGAACCTATTATCGTCGAGATAACAAAGACCGGCTCGGCAATATTAACAGCCGCTGGGTGTGTAGTGGAAAAATCAACGGCGGGAAAGACGCCTGTCCGTCTTTTGGCATCTACGAAAGCGAGATGAAGCCTGTTTTGTTTGAGGTGTTCAATGAGACATCTGAAGTTGCCGTCGATAAGCTGATTGAAGTCTATATGGAGCTCTACCAACAACTCGAAGGCAAGAATAGTTTGCAGGATGACATCAATCAAGTAAAGACAGAGATTGATAGCGAGAACAAGAAAAAGGGCAAACTGCTAACCCTTGTTGCCTCTGAAACAATTTCGGACAAGGATTATAAGCTCTTAAATGACGAAGCCAACAAGACAATTAGCGCGCTAGAGCGCACTCTCTTTGAGCTGGAACGAGAGTATGAGTCCAAACAGGAACACAAAGAGCATTTAGACCATATCCGTAAGGTGCTGGAGCAAGCAAAAAAGGATGCCAAACGGGGCATCATCAACAAAGAATTTGTAGATGCCTATATCGACAAAATCTACGCTACTTGCATAGAAGATGATACAACTGACCCACATTTGCTCAAAATGCGTTTGGAAATCAAGATTTTCATCGGGAAAACCACGGAAAAACACCTGGAAAAATTCAAAGGTCGTACGGGTCACACGAGTAAGAAAATGATCCAGGCGTACGAGAACAACCTGTAAGAAACAGCGAGTTAACACAAAGGGAGAGCCGAGTCGGCTCTCCCTTTGCGTTTTTGCCAGCTGTATGATATATTTAAAAAATCACGCAGTGAGAGGTGGATATTATGTATCAACTTTCAAAAGATCAAGTCATTTACGCCATGGACCCCACAAATCCCCCCGCGTTGACCGTGGCTCCCAACAGTCGGATCGAATTTGAAACCTGTGACGCCCTATCCGGGCAAATCACATCCGAAACCGACCAATTCGACGCTTTGGATTGGAACAGAATCAACCCCGCCACCGGCCCCGTCTACGTGAATGGCGCCGAACCGGGGGATATCTTATCCGTCAAGATCGAGCAGATCGAGATCGCCGACGTGGGCATCACCATCACGGGCAAGAATATGGGTGTGCTGGGGCATCTGTTTGAGGATACTTTCATCAAAGTGCTCCCCATCCAACAGGACGAGGCGATTTTCTCCGAACATATCCGCCTGCCTCTCAACAAGATGATCGGCGTCATGGGGACGGCACCGAAAGATACAGCCATCAGTTGCGGTGTCCCCGATCTCCACGGCGGCAACATGGACTGTAAAGAGATCAGAGAGGGCGCTACGATCCTCCTGCCGGTCAACGTCCCCGGCGGACTGTTGGCCTTGGGGGATTTGCACGCAGTGATGGCAGACGGCGAAATCTGTGTCAGCGGCCTGGAGGTCGCCGGAACAGTGACGGTGACTGTGGACGTGATCAAAGGAAAAACCCTGCCCCTACCCATGATCCTGACGGACACCCACGTCATGGCCCTGGCCTCCCACGAGGATTTAGACGTGGCAGTGGATACGGCAGTTGCCAACATGGCGGCCTATCTCTGCGAAGAGCACGGCTTCTCAAAATCCGAGGCGGCCATGCTCCTATCCCTTGCGGGGGACGTGCGGATCTGTCAGGTAGTTGATCCGAAGAAGACGATACGGGTGGAGTTGTGCAGGCGATATATTGCATAGCTCCGCTGCGGATGGGGAGATTACCATGAAAGTTGCAGTGTTCCACGGTAGCCCTCGAAAAGGGAATACATACCTTGCCACAAAGATATTCCTGGATGAATTGTCATCCTGCGGCGAAGTTCATGTCACTGAATTTTTCATGCCGAACGATCTGCCCGCTTTCTGCATCGGATGCACACTGTGTTTTCAGGGGGAGCATGAAAAATGCCCCAACGCACAGTATGTCACGCCGATTTTAGACGCACTCATCCACGCAGACGCCCTAGTGTTCGCCACACCCCACTACGGGGCCTGCAGTATGCCGGGGGCTATGAAAATCCTGTTTGATCATATAGATTTTCTCGTATTAAACGTATCTCCCAGAGAAGAGATGTTTGAGAAGAAAGCGTTTATACTCACGACGGGGGCGGGGTCAACTTCCGCCATTAAGCCCATGAAAAGTTTCCTGAAACACTGCGGCGTAAACCGTGTGTATTCTCTCGGCGTTCGGATGCTCACAGATCAGTGGGTAAATATGCCGATGGCGAGGCGGACACGCTATGAAACATCACTCCGGCGGGCGGCACAGAGGTTTTACAGGGCGCAAAAAGGGCGTCCGTATCTTTCGACGATTGTGTTCTATCACATTGTAAAATCTGTTGTGATGAAGAAATATATCGGTGCGGGAAATTATCCGTATGAGAATTGGAGAGAAAAGGGGTATTTTGATAAGCGCCCGTTTTAGCGGTACGGTCTGTAGAACGACCCCCGCCACATATTCGAGGTTGTACATGGATACACGGCGGGGGTTGCTACGTGCGTTTGATCTTTCGTCTAGTCGCCGAATGAAATTAGCAAACCGATACATCAATGTTGTGAAATCTTGCCGTGTAATTGGCTGGCCGGTTCCGAAGACTGTTTCACTTTGTCCTAAAACAATACCTTTCCGATATGCCCAAGCTATATATGGAGCAAACCATGCATTAGCTGGAACATCAACGAATGGCGTATAAACGCAATCCGTCTCATTCGCATATCGGCCATGATACAAACGGAACATTGTTCCAAC
>Ga0131853_10000328_pt1 | contig 86128 bp, 55 predicted proteins | sample TergutLab28metaG_FD_92764 | JGI IMG/M metagenome (GOLD analysis project Ga0131853, IMG submission 92764) | Labiotermes labralis P1 segment gut microbial communities from Petit-Saut dam, French Guiana - Lab288 P1 (version 2) (version 2) | ecosystem: Host-associated > Arthropoda: Insects >...
CAAAAGGTAATTCCCACCCCGATTACATATACCTTCACCCTATTCCAAACATCCATTCAACTACCCTCCCCCCCCCCCCCCACCCCGCAGCCAGTAGGTCATAATTCCATTTGCAGTAGAAATCCCTGTTATGACCAGTATAAGGCCCTTAGCGAAGACATTTGATCTCTCTTATAGGTATAAGGTACCTGTAAGATAGCCCAGTGATGCCTTTTACAGACAAGGATAGCTAAACATTCCAAAGAACATTGTATGGCAGCAAGCTGTTCCTTCTGCCTGCTCGTGTCTTTGAGGGGATTTGCATGGTGACATGCTCAAAGAAGTCCTCAACTGGCAACAATTCCATGTGTTTAAGTCAGAATTCTTGGTGTTTCCTCTATCATAAGTCTGTTTCTAGTCCTTTGAAAGTGCTGAAAACATAACTACTCAATATCACATAAAAATGTGAGGTTTTTTATTTGACTGGCTGTTCTTGTGGCAGTATTGTCACTGTCATACAGTCCCTTCCCAGTCTTCTGTCCGTGCATGAAATGTCTTTATCAGGGCATTTGGTTGTTCACACTCTCCACATGTGGCTGTTTGATTGCTCTGTCTTTGGAGGATTAGTAAACAATCAACCTTTGTAAAAGTCAGTAGTTGCAGAATGCATTGTTTGCATCTTTATGTAAATAGTTGTACTTGATGTTTATTTATTCAAGATAGAGAAATGATGTTGCAAAGATAATCACATTGCAGATAACATGGCACGGAGTTTCTGCAAAATGCACCTTTCATGAGTCACTTGTTTTTATAAAATCAAACTTTGGGTTGAGCTTTGTGTATGTAATGATCATATGTATAAATATGTATGTATAAGTGAAAGGTACAGTGCATAGATTGTACTGTAGTCCTACAACATTAAAAGTTTGGGGAGGTTTGTCAAGCGATTTGGGGGATGAGAACTGTAGATGGATGGACATGACCTTTCCAAAATGAATTCACTTTATGTATTTTATACAAACAGTGCATAATAATTGCATAAATATCTGTACTTTCTGGCTTACTGCTTTATGGAAAGAGAGAACATGTCACAAAATCTTCCTTTTTTGCAAAATAGCTCAGAAAAAATGATACTTTTAACAGATTCTCATTTTCACTTCAGTTTTCAAGTAGTTTTACCCTAGGTGACATATTTATCCATTTGTTTCTGTGTATTGCAAAAACTATCCACTCTGAATGGATTACTATTTTCAGTACCACTTTATATAGAATTAAATGTATATTAGAATTACCTCTAAAATACTGTTTCTTTTTACAAGCATTCAAAGTTGTAGTATCCCATTTACAAACAGTATTACTGTATTATGTTGCTCCAAGTGTCCATCTATCTGTCCATCTAGCCTCTAAATTTTGCCACAGCTAATAAGAATTATTTATTTATATGACTCTGTGATAATAGAAATATTATGGGGAATTTTGGCAACAGTAGACGATGCCTCAGCCCAGTATATACAATTAAAATTATTCCTTTGTTGTTTATATGAGATTTGTGGTAGAGAAGTGGCACTGGAGCAGGTTTTTCTTAAAACTTGTATTGGCATATTTACCAGCCTGTGATATTGGAGACAATAAATGTGTAAGAAACTCTGGTAAAATGATCTGCAGGGGAAAACTGAAGTACTATGAGAAAGCTGCATCAGTTCAACACATATCCCACCCAAATTTAACAGGGACTGAATCCACACCTCCATTAAGAAAAATCAGCAACAATCCACCTTAGCACAGCCTAGCAGTAACAGTTAATATATGAAGTAAGAAAAATAAATATTTGTTGCAGAAGACAAATTATTCAATTTCTTTGACCAGTGTGACATAATACTGCTACAAGAACATCAACACAGTGATAAAAGGGGACATCAGCATTTGTAGAACTCTTATAAATGTTTTGTCTTTAAACCATTCTAGATGTTGTTTTTCTTGTTCTTCTGTCTCAGGAATATGTGCACTTCTCAGAAATTTTAATTTGTTTCTGTGTTACTGCTCATTGTTAATCATGTATGTTACTCTTTTATTTCTGTAAAATTTCTTTCCGACCATCACAGGTTCTGCAATCAAGAAACTTTCTCAGATCAAACAAAATGTTGGGCAGCTTTAAGTTAGATGTGGCAACAGTGTGGGCTCAGCCAGGTATAGTGAAAGTATAGTCCCTACACTCACTGTCCTAGAGACCAAAGTGTGTGCTGCGTACTGCGTCTTGCAGCAGTAGAGTTCCCTTGGTGATGCATCAGTCACTGACAGCAGCATCCACTGTTGTTTGTGTTCCCCTCACTTGCAAACATATCTCTCAACAGTAGTACTTTTATATTCTCAGGTTGAAATTTTGAATACTCTTGCAGTTGTTGCAAAAAAGTAACTGGTGTCCACACTGAAATATGGAAATGAGACTCATGATAAAATCAGAAGAATAAATTTGAAAATCTACAAGGGAATGTGAAAATAATAAGGTAACAAACACTGTGATTCTGAAAACTTTAATCTGGCTTTGATGTATACATGGCAGAGATGCAGCAGATGGTATCAATCAGGCCTCCATGTGTTCACCATTGACATTTAAGCATTTGTCACAATGTAGCAAAAAGGCTTTTAACCTGGCACGGAAGAGATCAGTGTAACATGTCTGTGACCAGGAGTTGGCAACTCATATTTTGTCAGTGTCTGTTGCAATCGAGATGCTTCTTGGCAAGTACAAACAGATGGAAATCACTGTGCATTATATCATACCTGTAGGGAGGGTGGTTCTTTACCTTCCAGCCATAGCACTGTAACTATCACAGTCTGGTTAGAAGTATGTGGTCCAGTGATTTCATGTTTTTGGACCCCTTAAAAGGCATCTGGTTGGCAAGCAGTTTGCAACAGACACTGATGTGAAACAAGCTGTCATGTCCTGGTTACAGACACGTGACACAGATTTCCATTATGCCAGGATGCTAGTTTTGGTGCCATGGTGGGAAATATGTTTAATCCAAACTGCAGCAAACTTTACCCTCCTGACTACAGGCAACTGAAAACAATTGTTTTACACTGGGTTACAAGCCTTGGTGCTGCGGTGAGATATATGCTGAAATGTCACTTTGCCAAGTATGCATTGATGTCAGAATAATGTTTCCAGCAACAGAGGGTTATACTTATTTTTTGAAACATCCCTGTATATTAGCATTTAATTTAGAAATTTATGATCCTTTCTGCTTTATGAAAGTTAAAAATTAGGATAGGAAAACAATAAAATTGCCAGCTGTTTTGTAAGGGTTTGGATTAAGCATTATATCTCTCAGGAAGAATAAATTTTAAGTGTGTTGAACTTAAAAACAAAGTGCTCAGGAGAATATCTGCAATTAAGAAAATGAGGAAATGAGCAGTTTAGGATTTTGATGTCAAGCTGATTCCTGTGTGCTAGGAATATCAATAAAATGAGGAGAAAAGGAATGTTTATAAAATATTAGGAAGGCAGCTCTTAAAAAATGGCCAGTTAATAGAATAAAAAGAAGATGTGAGAGTAACATGATGTGGACATTAAGGAAGTATGCTGTGAGCATGGACGGTGACTGAAAGTAGCTGAGGATCATGTCCTATGGCAAGATTTGGTGTTAGCACTTTGAGCTCAGGTTTCTGCTATTAGTGGTTTAATTTAGTTTTAGTTACTGTAAGCAGATATGCAACAAACAACAGTAGGGTATTGCTGTTACTGGTGGAGATCTCCAAGAGACTCTGCTACAACTGCTTAATGTGCCACTCTTTGCTCACAGCAATGAGTGCAATGCTGTATGTTATATATGCGCACACATGTACCTGTGTCAGAGTGCTGGCAGTGTGTGTCATGCCTGCCATAGTCATTAACCACACTAGTTAGTTTTTTCAACCCTTGGCAAACCACACACAACTCCACGGATGCTGTAAATAATTAATGGCATTCCATCCTTTGAGGAGATTGTACAGAAAGAGAGGGAGGTGCTATGGTGCTGCTTCTTTTGAAAGTAAACTTTTTATTCTAGAAAGATGAAGACCAAGACAATAGTATTTTAATTTTTTTTATGTAAAATTAAAAATAAATTCTGTTTCTTAAACCTCTTTGAGTCAAACTCTTCATGGCAAAATGATTCTTGCTTAAATATATATAGTATTAAAGTGGCATGCTTCCTTCCTACAAACATGTGGGAAACCTGGGATGAAAGATATTTTCTCATCAAATGTGACAGGGCAGGAAAGCTAAGCTATGTCAAAAGTGAACCATATATGGCAGAAAACAAGCTAGAAATATCTTCCAGTTGACAGTGAATAGGTTACCACAGCAATTCATAGTTCTAGGCTCCTTTGGTTGGTGCTGAATGCACAGAATATGCTTTCTGGATTAGGCCGTGCAATGGAATAAGAACTTACCCATGTTTTGGCAAATGTCAGATATGTCCTTTACCTCTTATCATGACCCCTAGTTTTCCAGAAAAATCTTTTCATCACATCTCTTAATAACCACAGGAAGGGTCGCTTATTGGTTATCATCACTTTCTTCCCCTCTCCATTCTGGCTCTCACCCACTACAAGAAGTACAAGACAGCTTCTAGGAGAAGAAATCTTATTCACCTTGAGGACAGCAACTGCAATGTTTGACACATTATCAGGGAACTCCCACCTCCTATGTTGCCAAATCCCAAAAAGTATTCCAATGCTACACAACAAAACTTGTTTGTGTTGTATGTTGGCAGTTTTTCTTGGTTTAAAGAAAGAGGTGGAGAACCTCTTGTGGGAACCAAGAGCAGATTGCAAGCCAGTATTAAGGTAGACCTTAACTTGCACACCAATCCTCAGCAGTTTCTTAACTTACATTATACCAATTAATCCTTTAGCTTGTTTGGTTTTTCCCAGCTATTCCCAATTGCATTCCATTGAGGAAGTTTTATTCATCCTACAAGCAAAGATGAAAGTTATCTTAACTGTTAAATACTAGTGTGTCAACCACTTTCAGAGTCTTTATATAACTTATCTCCTTTGTTCATTTGAAATAATAAAATGTTTTCTCAAACTGTAGAAACCATTGCTTTTCCTCTTTGGATGGACAGAAGACAGAAGGTAGATAATTCATTAACTGGAAAATATTTTACACTCTTCTGCCACTGAAAGGCTTTAGTAACTCTGTTATTCTTTGAAAGTGGTGTTGGTGTCAAATTTCAATTAGGAAATTTTGTGTTAAAGAAAAGTATAAGTTATATTTTGTCACATGACTTTGAAATCGTTCGTGACATCAGAACATAACATGGCAGGTATTGTATACATAAAATAATGGTTGTGGCCTGTTTCCTTTGTTAATACCTCTAAATTACTGTGTATGAAATAGTGATAAATGTAAATATTTAAAAGTGTATTTACATTTCTTTACACAACACACAGTTTAAAACTTCTGTTTTTGAAAGCAATAGACTTTAAATTGATCATTGTTGTTACAATACAAAGAAAACTTAATAAATCAGGAGTATGTAATAACAGTGAATAGTAGGTCTTCAATCATATTTTAATGCAGCACCACATTAAAACAACATAACAAACATTTTTTTTATTGTAGTTAGAAAACAGTTAAAATTTGTTTGTTTTTCTCATGGGATGATGGCTGGGCCTATGTAGGGCTGTCTTTTTATTTTAAATAGTATGCCTTTGCAAGTTTAAAGTGTGTACAGATGTGAATGTAGATCTTCACTTAAATTTTGTTTTGTGTTCATCTGAGATTGGCAAAAATTGAAATGGCCCAATGAATTCTCATAAGTTTTCCCAGCTGAGTCCTTCTCAAGTTGGTATATACATACAAATGGATGGATGGATACATAGGATGGGCAAGGCACCTGAAAAGGGCGAATAAAAAAACATGCTACAATTTAGAGTATATGCATTCAGAAGAAATTTTTTTGTTATATTGCATACCTGACTGCACTTTTGCAGAGTATATTTGCTGTTGAAATTTACAATGTGAAGTCACAAATTATTTTTCCTTTTGTTTCATTAAGTATTATCTCATAAGAATATTTTAATATGCAGTTTGTAGACATTAATGAAATCTGTGTTATGTATCATGTTGCAGTTTGTATTATGATGGGCCATATTGTTAGAACATTGATGAAGTTTGATGTCAGCTTCATTTAAAGTGGGGTTGTTGTGTGTAATTGACTTGAACCAAATTTAATCTTAATTTTATTGTCCTCTGGGTAATGACTCCATGTTCTCTGTTAGGTGGGTACCAACATTATAGAGGAACACAAGTTCACCTACTGTGACAATGGAGTCAGCATGTTCCTCCCAAAGTTTAATATCCACTGACTAGATTTCACAGTATCGTAATACTGAATAATCCAGTAGGAATAATCGTGACCCTGAAAATCTAAAACCTCACATAAATGTAAACTTACTTGGTATATTTTAATGTGTATACAAGTGTTGACTGTAATAGAATTCCTTTATTACTTTCGGTGATATGAAGTGCAGACACACTGATGTAACTTCATCTTATAAAGTTTATGCACCTCATGTACAAAATGCTTAAAGATACAATAAAAAGTAACATGGTATTCTATAATTGAATCTTTAGTCTTATCTTGGCACAGTTGTATAGCTGAAGTATATGCTGTGTCTGACATTCAATAGACAAACCTAATAAGCAGTGCTATGTCACCATGCATAGTCTAACTATGCAGGTTGCTGTACAATCTCCTTGCAGCCTGATCACTTAGAACTACTATAGTTTTGTAAGTAGTTGTCCCTTGTATGCATCTTTCACTTTAATCCCTATCTTAGGCAAGTCTGACTTTCCCTAAAGGTGATGGAAAACCACTGTTGAGCTGCATACTGATTAATAAAACAAATTACTATTTGATCTGATTTATTTTAATGTCATTATATGATAAAGAATCTAACTATTTTTACTGTGAAAGAACTGTTACCATTACCATTAAGAGTGCTGTCCAAAGGAGGATTTGCATTACTATTATCTGTACTGAATGTGAGAAGTTTCAGTTTTATCTGATTCGCTGTTCTTAGTAATGTGAAAAATCCTTCCCACTGTTATGTAAGCACTCCATAAAATAGTGCATAAATGTGTCTACTGAAATGATTTAAATGATGGTATTACATTTTCTAAGCTAATTGTCATATAATGCCCACTCTTATTTTGTGTGTCTCACCCAATCTTTGTCTGCACTGGCTGCTGCATTCTGTTTGCAATGGTTTGTTTGCTTTTCTTCTGCTGCAGTGTTTGCACAGCATGACTGTGTGTAACAGAGTTTAACAGGAGTCAGTAAATTGCAGTTTCAAGGTCACCATGATACGTATTCACTGTTACACCTGTTATTTTATAGAGTATTTTTTATGCAATATAGTTACACTTATAATCCAAAAATTTAAAATTTTTTTGTGTTTGTAGTTTCAATTGTGTAATTCAAATAGTAGCTTCAGCCACTGGTGATGCCGGAAGGTCAGATAGCCTGTATGCTATTCCAAGATTGCTTATGGAATACTTTAAATTGTCTAAGAAGTATGTCTATGTTAAGGTAGCCATCTCACAGGCTTGTCACATTTGAGGATGTATGTAACTATGGTGTAACAAAAATATTCCAGTACTGTAATTACATACAGTATATGCACTAAAATAGACATAAGTAGATATGGGCGTACAGAATATTGTTATCAGTTAATGGTTAGTGAATGAAACTAATAAATTGATGCACTTTCTAAATCTAAGGCATAAACATATCTCAAACAAATGAAGAATTTTTTACTTGCACTTTCCTGAATGTACACTTTTTTGTCAAGCATTGCAATCTACATTAGAGACCTCTTTGTGTTGAAAAAATTAACTCTTTTAAGAGAAGTGACTACTGATTGGTGATTGCCATTTGTGTGGAGTATGTACTTGGCACATATTGAAGATATAATTATTTTAGGTAAAATTTATAATTGTCATAAATATTCCAATCAGTATAAATATATGGCATTTAAAATAGTTACCTTGTATGGTTAAGTAGCACACTATAGGATGTGTCAAAATGTGAAAAGTTCACAATTCTGAACATACCAAACTGGATTTGGTGACAGTTAAGTTTACAAAAACTACAGCCTAATATTGGAGTGATGGATATCCTAGTGCGTACCAGACAGATTCAGAGTCCTTGAGTAGTTAAACCAGTTGTGACAATCATGTTTTCTTTAAAGTTACATACCTTGTCACTGAAACTGTAATTAGGGACCAAACAAGAAAGCCCAGGTGATAATGCTTGTGACATATTTGAGAGGTAACAATTTCCAATCTCAGCCAGGAAATTGACAAACCTGAAGCTTTGTGGGTTCTTTCAGTCCCTCAAGGCAAATGCCAGGATAGTACCAACTGAACTATGCAACAAGCTGTGACTGCTTCCTTCTCTGTTCTCTCCAGTATTTTATCCATTGATCATTCTACGATTTGACATAAAATGACTGTGCTAGTACTGAAACCATTATTAAAAAAAGTATAAGTAGAGTGATTGCACTATATTGGTTTACTTCCAGTTAATATACATATATCGTTACAGATCATCAGTTCTACCATAAATGGGCTCTTCTGACCGACCCCGATGATATTGCAGGGGGGCCAAAAGGGTATCTGAAATGTGACATCAGTGTGATTGGTAAAGGTGATTCAGTCAAAGTTCCACCTAAAAGTGAGAAGGATGAAGATGATATTGAAGCGTGAGTATCTGCTGAAACTTATTATGTTGTAGTTGTTCACTTCATTGTTCATACACTAACCTTTGCTTTCTCTGTTCTTACCAGGTAGTTTCTGATTAAAATATTAGTTGATTCCATGCACTGCTCTTCACTTATTATTTCACTTAAAATTATATGCCATTTTGATCTGATTTCATTTGGTTCAGAATATCAAAAAAAGGAGCTTCCCTCTTATCTCTTAACAGTTATACTAAGAACAGAAATTTCACATACATCTTCAGGATTTTGAGTTCTTGATCTTCAAGGCAGATTGACTAAACTGTGACTTGATGCTAGTATTTATAATTGCTAGCCATAAGGCATTGGGACAAGTGCCATTCTGATTTGTGAGCTTGTCCTGACAGCAAGTCAGGTTGCTGTTTAGTCATGTCTTGAGGAAGCCGCATTCTGAAATATAAATAAACCAATCCATCACAACATGCTGTCATCACTCTGGGGAGGGAAAAACAGAAAAAAGAAAGAAAAAATGCATGAAAAGGAATCAATGAAGTGAGACTGTTTGTGTATGTATGTTTTGGTATTGTTACTGTGTAGATTTTCTGTAACACATATGAGCCACAGCTGACCTGTATTGAAATAACGTTTGTTAGATAAAAACGAAAACTGAACACACTTTCCCTTGCTTATTGACATAGGACATAATAAAATTACAATATCTCTTTTTGTCTGTATTGTCTGTTTTAAAACATTGGGTATAAAACTGCATGTAAGTTAACTGGGCTTAAAATGTCGGGATAAATTAATTAGGGATACATTGAAATGGATAGCAGTTGAAAATTGAATTACTGTGCAGACTTCCCTTCTGGAGTGGACTGTTGCTCCGCTCAGAGTAAGGAAGTTTAAAAGCAATGTTTTTTATGTGTTAAGGGAGAAGAGATGGGATGTGTTGTTAGAGTGTTTTACGGGGGAGGTGTAAACAATATGTTATTTGGGTGTTTTATATGAACAAGTGTAGAAATCTGTTGTGTGGGTGTTTTGTGAGGGAAAAGATAAAAATGATGTTCGGTTGTTCTGTGGGGAAAGAGTGGTGGGAAATTTGTCCAACTGCAGAATTTTTTTTTTTGGTGTTTTCCTGATTTAAATTTGTCTTTCTAGAGTCTGTGCCCTGTTACCTCAGTGTTTCATACACAATGTGGTGCTTCATCATCTACATACATATGGAAGGTGTTTCTTACTTCAATTTTAAAATTATTTTTCCCACAAAGAAGAATCAATTTGAGTTTCAAGGCTGTATATTTCATTCACAGTTTCTACAGAGTAAGCATAACAAACGCTTGCCAGCCAAGCCTGGGAGATTTATCTGTCCTTTACTTTCAGCAGAACAGTGGACAGTCAGAAAATCAGCAAAGTAATAAGATATATGTGAGAGTAATCTATTTGGAATATTTTATTATAATTACTCTAGAGATTGGTGGTCATTTGCATTAAGTGCCATTCAGAAGTTCAGAACTCATTCTCTGCAACTGTTTGCACAATGTGAATCAGGTTTCTCACTTGGCACACCTACTGTTCTTATAATTGTCTATTCCAAAGATGTCTTGAAAGAAGTGTTAGGCATCATGTGCTGACTGCTTTGTCCTGTGCAACTGTGTATCAGTAAGGATTCTTTGCCCTCAGCACAGTGAAATCTGCCCCATTCTCCTCATTCTGTGACCTTTTGTAGGTACTTTTATGTGAATATTTTCTTTGGCCAATGTCAATTGTCTGTATAAAAAAAAATATGTTTCTTAGCCTGAATCGGTCTGTGCTGCAGGTAGAAGAAAAGGATACCTACTGTATGTAGCTTATTACATAAATGCCTTGTTATCACTAGACTTTCGTGGAAATATAGTCTTTGGACCAACTTTGCTTTGTTTGCTGTACCCCACACAGTAGATGTGCTGTCCTTCTTTCCCACAGACAGAAACAGAACCAAGTTCTGAAATATTGTACATTTATTTTTGTAGACAATTTAAAATGTTAAGCTAAAATGACTTTGGTTATTCTCATGTTGGTACAATAGTTTACATATGGAGCTTTGACTGTGTTGTTGTTGTTGTTGTTGTTGTTGTTGCTGTTGTTGTTGTTGTCATTGTCGTCTTCATCATCACAGTCACCACCATTGTCGTTGTTGTTAATGCCATTCTATCTGACACATGATACTGTATTTCAGAAACCTGCTTTTGCCAGATGGGGTACCAGTGGAGCGGCAACGTGCTCGTTTCATTGTTAGAGTGTATCGGGCAGATGGACTGCCAAAAATGAACTCTTCCATTGTTGCAAATGTGAAGAAAGCATTTACTGGTGAGATGAAGGATCTAGTCAATCCATATGTGCAGGTCTCCTTCGCTGGTCTTACTGTAAGTTACGGTTGCATTTTTATTGTATTTTATAGAAGAAGACATAATTCCTCTGTAGTTTTGTAGTCCAAAATTGAAAATTTTTTAGTATTATGTCTTCATATCCTGTTAATTCTCTCCAAGTATAACATCAGAGTTTTATGATTTTTTTTTTCACAAAGTATATAAAGTGAAAACTTAACTTGGAGGCTATGTCTATATATTCTACCAGGATGTTGACTTAAAAGCAAATTATCTGTATGTTGTGGAGACATCTCAGTGAAAATTATTTTACTTCCCCCAAGGGCAAGACAAGTGTCAAGAAGAACAGTTATGCTCCTGTGTGGAATGAACAGCTGGTGTTTACAGAGATGTTCCCTCCACTTTGTCAACGCATCAAGCTGCAGCTCCGTGACAATGACCCTGTCAATAACACTGTCATTGGGACACACTTCATTGACCTGAAGAATATTTCGAATGATGGAGAGAAGGGTGAGCCTCCTCAGGTAGTTCCTGCACAGAGAAGAGTAGCAATGTGCTAGTTCCATCAAACAAAAATGTAGAAATTTTGTTCCAGCACACAGAACTGTAGCAATGTAGTAGTTCCCTTGACAGAAGTGTAGCAGTGTGGTAGTTCCCTTGAACTGTCACTATGTGGTAGTTCCATAACAGATTTGTTGCACTGTGGTAATTCCCACACACAGAAATGTAGCAATGTGGTAGTTCTGTCACACACAACAGTAGTGTTGTAGTTTTCCACGCAGAGCTATAGCAGTGTCATAGTTTCCTCTCATGAAACTATAGGCGTAATAGTTTTCTCACACAGAACTGTACCAGTATGGAAGTTCCATCACTCAGAACTGTAGCATTGCGGTAGTTCTGTTACACAGAACTGTGGCACTGCAGTAGTGTGGTGTTTGGTCTTGGGTTAAGACACAGCAATGTCAGAGCATGCAGAAAAGTGTGTGTGCATGTGTGTGAAAGAAGGCTTGCTGAAATAAGTCCGTCATCAATTTTTGTAGCTCTGAAGTTGATGGCACATACAGCTTCAGTCGTAAGATAATAAAGGTTGAAAAATTATTCAGAAACACATTGCTTTATTTAATTATGTAACTTACAATACCTCCCTCTTCTGTTCCAAAAGATTTGGGTGCACAATTTAATTTCTTAACGTAGTCTGAGAAATATTAGTGTGCTCTTGACTCACCTGTAAAAGAGAAACATGTACTCCAGAATATAGGGATGAATGTGTACTGTGTTCATATAAATATTCAGGTAGTTAAAGCACTCTTGCATACCACGCCTACAACAAGTCTGTGTACATAATACTGTCTTCATCCACGTGATAATCTTCTGTGACAGGCAGTTTCTATTGCTTTGTATGGCTGCGAGATCATGCTGCAGGTCAAATGACACGAATAATGCCTTTTCAATTTTTCTTAATTTGATGACTTCCCATCACTCTGCCTGTTTGTATCAGATTTTGTACCTGCTAATTCCTTGCAGGCTTTGGAAATAGTGCATATGGACTAAATTGTTGTTTGTACATAGAAATTAAATGCTTTTAATATACACGGATTTTTTTTCTTAATATCACATTGAAATATGAAGGTGCATTTAATGTGTAGTGAAATATGGCAATACCAATTATGCTATCAATGAGAATAAAATGGGTACATAATATAGAAATATCTGTGTTCATGTTGGGAATTGAACACTGGGCATCCATTTTGTAGGTAGTTATATCAGTGACTGAGGTCTCTTGCCTTATAATATGTTGTACATAAAGAAAATGTTATAATTAACTAATTTGCTCACTAACTCCATGTAGCAAAGTCCTTCTTGAGAATGTAATGATTTCTTAGCCAACCAAGAAACTCCTCACATTGTCTCCAACATGAAGGTTCATTACTGCATTTACAAGATCTTATCACTTGTTCCTATCCTGAGCCAGATCAATCCACGCTGTCCACCCATCCCATTTCCTGAAGATTTATTTTCCAATAATCCTTCCATCTATGCCGAGGTTTCTGAGCAGTCTTTTCACTCAGACTTCCCCACCACAATCCTGTATGCATTCCTAATCTCTCCCATACATGTCCCACCCATCTCATCCTCCTCCAAAAATTATGTGGGAAGGAGCGTCAGTCATGACGCTCATCATTATGCAGTTTTCTCCAAAGGCTATTTAAATCAAATAATCTCATAAGATTAGAATATAGAAAATCTGAATGGCATAACAAAGGGTTAACATACACTCAAGAATTGTCATGAAAGTGTCATGGTATATTATTTTAAACATAAATATAAATATTATTTTTTATTTAAGAGAAATGTGAAAAATTAATTAATCACCCATATTTTCACAGGGTTTCTGCCAACTTTTGGTCCTACATTTATCCATCTGTATGGGTCAACAAGAGACTACAGTCTAATTGATGAGCATTCAAACCTTAATACAGGTCTTGGAGAGGGAGTTTCTTACAGGGCCCGCCTTCTTGTGGCCATCCGTACTGAAATCACAGACAACATTGATTTTGCACCATCAGAGGTAGAGGTGGAACCCACATTCCCAATCAGTGAGGTAAGACCAAATTTTCTTTGTTTATTTGGTTTCATTTGATTATTGTGTAAAGGCATATAATGGTGGTTGATTTATTACACTGTATTTGCTCATTACCAATAAATATATATACATATGTGACAGTTTGAAAGCCAACTTTGTTCATGTCTTTAGGTGACTGTCAGTCTAACAATAGATTTATCATTTTTTATATTAGTGTTCAGGATCAAAGATATAACCCATAGATTACTGATCATGTAGACTGAATCAAGTAAGAGTAGCTGGAGCTTTATCTCTGCACCCCCTCTGTGCATTTATCGTGTGCTTGGGAACTGGGAAAATTTTGCTTTACTTTATGGACTGTTGGTATTGATTTTTTGCAGACGTCCTATGGAAAGAATGAAGAGTTCTTTTTATTTGCTACAATTATTGATGCCACTATGATAGACAAGAAACTGGGAGATAAACCTCTTTTCTTTGAAGTCAGTATTGGCAATGCAGGAAACTCTCTGGATGGCCATAATGAGACATCAAAGGACTTCAGTGAATTAGACAGTGATGAAAATCTAGGTATGATTTCATACAAAGAAATTATATTCAGCTGTCTCTTGGGGATGAAATATTTGAGTGCCACTTTGAGCAAAACTTAAAATGAACTTTTTCAAAACAATGTTGAAGATTACTGTCTTCTATGATGTGACACCATGTAAACTGGCATATATGTACTGACATTTCAGAGGATTCTGCTGCCTCTGTCTGCAGGGAAGAAGAATCAGCTTCATGTGTAAAAGCCAGAATATGTATAGAGAGAGAGGGTGTATCAGGGCAGCATGCTGGGCTTATATAAATGGCCTCTAAGTAAGGCCCCAGACTAATTTCACCGTTCCCTTTTCTTTCTCTGTTCCTATTAGTTTACTGAGAGCCATCCCATACCCTACCTTGTCTCTGTATCTGTATTGACTTTTCTAAGCATTCTTTATTGATACACTAATCTTCATAGACACCATTGTGACAATCTCATACTTCACAAGGTGAAATTAAACATTATGTGAGGAAAAAGGAAGTTAACAACATTACAGAGAGATTCATCCGTGAACTCTGTGCTTCTGAAATGTGATACCACATCAATGGGTAACAAGTTTCCAACACTTTGAAGGTGTTTGTTTGAAATGTCAGCCACTGTTTACCTATTGACGTGGCATTATATCTCAGAATAAAGAAGTCCTCAATCAAATTACTGCAAAAAACATCAATAATCACATGTTAAGCTTGTTTACTGTGTGTTGAAGGCCTATGGTGAAGCAAATGTCACAGAATATGAGCAGGTTTGTGGCCATTTGTTGATTAGTGAAGGAGAGAGACAGAATATAATTTTGATCCAGAAGTTTGTCTTAATCAAAAATGTCATGAGGCATCATTATCTTTGCAGTTGTGTGTATTTTTTCTGTAAAAGACATAATAATGTCAGAATCTCATATTCCAACAGAAACAGTAACTACGGGTTCTCTGTCATGGCAAAGCACCACGTCACCTGCCAAACCAATGACTAATGATCACATATATCACTTTTTGCCTTACTGGGATAACAAGCCCTGCATGCATGTGCGTTCAGTGTGGCCTGACTACAGGAGGCGTATGTACAACTCCAACATCATAGCCAGGATTGTGGACAAACTGGTGAGCAATGTACACAATCTGGTATCACGTATGTGGTAGTAAATCAAGTTAGTTTCATAAATGTGTTTAAATTTCAGCAAACTTGCATATTGCAAATGGGGGTAGCACTTACACTGTTGATCATCTGCAGTACAACTGTTGTCAGCATGCTGAGTCAATGTGACTGGCTCAAAGCATTGTTGTTATTGATTGTCACACTTGTTTACTGCCTTGTTCCACTTTGATGGTGGTCGAGTGATGTATCATAGTTTATAATGTGCCTGGATTGAATAAAGATGTGACAAAGCAAAATTCAGTAATTTCATTGTGAATAAATGTTTTGTCTAACGCGTGTCAAGAACCAACTAAATGCACTTAGTTCCACTGATGTATTTTTATTGTGATATTTTCAAATAAACATTTTGGCCAGTACTCTGGCCATCTTCAGTGTGACATTTCTGTTACAAGAGTAAAGTGTGTTCACATGTGTTAAATTACTTCACAATGTTTTTATATGAATTCCAATACTGTGGAGTAATTTCATACACTTGATCACTCTGTATTCTTATAAAAGAAATCTCACCCAGAAGATGGCTGGATTATCAGCCGAAACATGTAGGTGAAAATATCACAATAAAAATACATCAGTGGAATTGAGTGCATTTTGTAGGTTCTTGATACACATTATACAAATTAATGCATGGAATATGGACCATATTAAAAAAAATTCTATGATTTTAAAATGTAGGTAATAATGCTTCTCTGATGTAATAGTGCCTTATTGTTTTCACTTAAGGTATCAGATAACAGAAACGACCAGTGACTTCAAGAAGTGTTATGAATATTTCAGCCTTCTCTTTTTTGGAAGGCCTATATGATATAGTGAAATTAAATGTGTTTGATATTGTCAGAATACAGTGAATATGAACAGAGCAGAATAATGTTCAGAACTTTGCTGGAAGAAGAGGGGGCCTGCTGTTGGTCATAAGGCTTAATTTCATTGTAATGTATAAGTGTATAGCAAATAATTTTTGTCCTGTTAAAACAAGGTGGTGTTTTAAGACTATTCATTGTCCCCAGGAAGAAGGCCTGTCAGAGGTGCACTCTCTCAGTGAGCTGGAAGACCCAAATGCGGAGAAAATGCTGCGGTCTGTGTTGGAAGAGCTTTCTATCAGTTGTGCTCGCTTTGTTTCTATAACAAAAGGAAATGGATCGGGTGCTGGGATGGGGAAAACGAAGCTCGACAAGGAACATCTTAAACTCTGTCAAAGAGAAATTGTGAGTTAATATTTTACACTAAAAATGCACTGATCACTGATGGAAACAATTCAGACCATTGATGCTATGTGGCACACAAAGTTAAGGCTTCCCATGCTACAAATGCGATAAAATGTACAGAAACCAAACTCTTCTGCCCTGATTGGCTTTAGAAACGTCTCCTACCTTGTCTGGACAGTTGTAGCCATTATCTTGTAATCATTGAACAATACAAATTTTGGTTTTCAAAGCTTCTTAGGCAAATTCTTCACCATAGTATACAGTCGAACCCCGTTATAATAACATTGGTTTATATGGCACCTCACTTATAGCATCAGACATTCTGTGGTACCAATTAATTTCTTGCTGTTAACCACAATATTATACTCCATGTTTAATGCACTCATTTATAACAACACAAAATATAGAGTCCCCTGGTTGCATTATAATTGAGTTCAAGTGTATGTCATTGTTTCTGAATTACTCATTTACTTCATGTTTTACTCTTACCTGTGCAAAGAATAATACCACATTTCTTGTAAAATAGGAACAAATTGGAAGCATGTCACGAAACTTGAAAGCTCTTGTCACCAAGCATTCATTCAAGGAGAGATATAAGACAGCACAGACTTATCTACAGAAGCTGAAGTTCCTTGTTGAAGATGTGAGTTGAAGTCCATACAGAGAATTTTTAATACAGCTTGACAGTCAAAGAGCTAGGCTAGCTCCTCAGTGAAGTGACTGGCTACAGTCTGTGTGGCTGGTGTCCATTTCTGAAGAAGTTCAGGAGGTTTTCCCTTTGCCATTATATTCACACTATTACTGGAGTCCATCCAAACTTCTGTGCTGTGACAAAATACAGGACTATACTTCCTGATTTACTTTTCTGTACACTTAATAGCATGCTGCTCAGCCACAGGGTTAAATGTAACTTTCCTGTTTATGTTTGTTGTGTATAGTTTAGTTGATAGATAACTGTACGTAACCAAAGACATCTACAAGGTTTTCCTTCACACAACCCATACTTTCAGAAATCAATTACAGCCATGAATGTGTAGGTAGTAAGTTGCCCCAAAACATTAGTAATCACGTACAGAATTCCATGCTGTCATAACCTAGAGGATCAAAATATTAATTTTTACCACCCTGAAAATCTTGTATAAGGAACCTGAATACAAAATTAATTGTAAACCAGTTTAAGGACAGTTACCATTAACCTATAATGTCCAGTTATGCAAACACTACAAGGTTTGGGACTTCCAACCCTTCAGTTAACAGTCACTGAATGGTTTTCTAATCCAGTTCTGCAACATGCTGATGAAATGAGTGGCACTCAACATGCTGCATTACTGTATCTGTCTGGAAATGACAACTTTTGGATGCTTTCTTCAGAGGCACATACACATTAAAATCACAAATTTGAGGATCCTTGGTCATAAAAATAATTATAGCTGTTACATAATAAACAGAGTTTTGGTCCTTAAATGTTTTTCTTTTAAGGGACTATATATAATTCTACTGCACACGGGGCTTCTTTGACTCTGATTTATAGTAGTGACTCAAGTTTCTGCATTGTTGAAATGCACTGGTACATGTTAATATAAGGTCATACAGTATATCTGCATGTTTCTTGGTGTTTTTGCTGTAAATAAGTTTATTCAGTAGTTATGGGTGTTGTATCTTATTTGCTTCATTACATGATTATTTAGGTTTATTTTGTGAATAAATTGCCATTATTTCATTCTTGTGATAGTTTACTGACAACTTGCAAATTGTTTACTTTAAAGCCTCAGCAGTCAATGCCTGATGTGTTTATATGGGTAATAAGTTCTGGCAAAAGGACAGCATATCAACGAATTCCAGCCCGTGACCTGATCTACTCAATTGTTGATGAAGAGAGTGGTCGTGACTGTGGAAGAGTACAGACACTCTTTCTGAAGGTACTAGTGAAAGTAATTTGCATACAAAATCTGATAGATATGATAGTAAGAGGGATAGATAGATAGATAGACAGACAGACAGACAGACAGACAGATAGGCGGGCAGGCGGGCGGGCAGGTACATTGTAACTGATCATGTTATAAGTCTTGTTTTGTTCACTCTTCTTATTTGTTCCTGAAAAGTGTATCCAATGTTAATTGTACATTATGGCTCTTTTCCTTGAGTAAAGTAGCCATGGTGTGAAGCTGATCGTTATGTCCTAAGTCCAAGGTTAAAAATGAGTGGTCCATTCCCCCTTATGACTCCATGACATGCACAGGAAAAACTACTTTCTATCTCTCCTATCTCTTCAGTGAGCACAATAAGAGCAGTGACTGAATTTCTTAATCTCCTCTGATTGCCATACTGTGAGAGACAAATTTTTCTGAGATACAGACATCTATAGCATGGCTGTCAGTGGTTTAGATTTTGTTGCATAATGTAGGAGTATATTTAGTTTATCCAAAATGATGAAATATTAATTGTTTTTGTATACTGAAGAAAAACACAGGTTTAATAGAATTTTGAAACTTTGTAGTCTTCCGCCAGATTAAAATATTAACTGAGTGCTGAGTGTGATGTGTTTTTCATACAGCTACCTGGAAAACGAGGCATGGGGCCTAGTGGGTGGACAATCCAGGTCAAACTTCAAATTTACGTGTGGTTGGGGCTCATCAAACACAAGAAGAATTTTGTCAATGGTCTGCCAAAAGGCTATGAGGTTTCTCATGAGATCAGAAATGCTGAGCGGCCTCATGCCCTTCCACCATCTGTGATTCACTATACAGAAAAACATGTATGTAACACTGTGAAATACTAAAATCATTTGCACCTTTTGTGTGCTAGGTGTGTCTGCAAAGTACTCACTCTTCTGTGTGTCAGCTGATTTTTGTTTATAAATTGCTGCTTTGAAAACTTCTGTAGTTTCAACAATTTTATGTGAAATCCAACTTAAATTCTTTAAGATTTCTGTATTTGGTATAAATAAACTTGTTCTAAACATTTTGTTGTCACCAACTTGTATACATAATGAAACCAGCATTTGCCATTCTATGGCAAAGTACATTTCTTATCACTACAATGACATGGAGAAACTAAACCTGCTTACAACTTTCTGTAGCACACTGGACTGACCATGTAAGAAAATTGGACTGCACTGCAGAGAATGGCATAAACAATACCAATACAAATAAACTATTTTTAATGATGAAAATATTAAACTTCTAACCTGTGAAATGAATTGCTTCTACAACCATTAAATGCACTGCAGAGCATCGTGGGAAAATAGAAAGAGATAATTTGGCTGTGTACGAACTAATTTTTTTATTCTTCTGTTATACTAATTTCAATATTCACACAAATTTATAGTAGTTACATTATTGGTCATTTTTGGTGTGAAGTGCATAAAATAAATCCATGATTGTAAGCTTGTGTTTGTCAATCTGCAAATTTTTTTCTCAGCAGCCCCTGAAAGGATTTTGATGAAATTGTTTATGGAAAATATACAATGGAAAATTGTCAGGCAAATTTGACTTTGGTTTATAGTAATTTTGTGTAATTCCTTCTTTATAAACCTGAAATCATTGAATATTCACCATATAAGACAGTGTTTCAAATAAGACTTGCATATAAGTGTGATCTGTGATTTATATTGTGTACTGCTGTATTTTATGAAACATGTTTGGAGGAACTGAGAAACTGTTGTAAAGGAAGGGTAATTCTGAACCAGTACATTCTGGCAGTGAAGTGAATTCGACCTAACAGTGTTTTATGTAATTTCATGGTACCAAATATAAGTGGAGTTTGTTTTAATATTTCCAAAGTAAAGAATTTATATTGATAAACAGAGTGACAGATGTACAGCTATAATATCCCAATTATGCTTGATTTATGCACTTCATGTAACAGACACTTAACTTGCAACAGATCACATTTGACATTGGATCAGTTAGTTTTGTAGATAAATACAATTTGTTGCAGTCATTCCAACTACGTGCACACATGTACCAGGCACGCTCACTAATTGGGTCAGATGCATCGGGATTATCAGATCCATTTGCTCAAGTCATCATTGGTGAATACTGTAAGGTGACCCAAGTGATTGATGAAACTCTGAGTCCTACGTGGGATGAACTGCTTATTTTTGATGAAATTCTTATCTATGGGACCAAGGAAGAAATCAAGGCAGATCCACCATCTATCATCATTGAGATTTTTGACCAAGACAAAGTGGTGTGTAAGACAGTATACATTTTATTTTAATTTCTTTATACTCATGAATGAGAAAATTAGCTTCTTAATATTGCAGTCTGTAAACTTCATTACAAAACATCAAATTTGTGTCAAACATTTTGGAGTAATGGTTGGCATTCCTCCCTTGTATATAGGAATTCCCAGATTCATACTCAGCCCTGTGTGGACCAACTAAGATTTGTGTGGTTTTGCATAGTCTGTCTAGGTAAATGTAAGGATATTATCCTAAAACAGGCCACAACTCTTGCCTACTATGTGGTTTCCAATTCTTCGTTTACAAATCACCTTACAATTATGCATAATCTAAGTAGTCAAAACTAATAAGTCAAAATCAGTCATTTAAATCTTAACCTTTAAAATTCCCATGACAACTTAATGTACTGTCTACTGTTAAAAGTTGTCCATGTCCATGCTATGATGGCGTATGGATGGACTAGACATATAGCTCCACTTATTCTTAACCTTAGCACTACAAGTAGATGGAGGTGATTAGTCAACATCAGGCCCTGGCCACTTCGTGCCTTAGAAAGAACCCTGGTCCATTTGAATTGCAGGTTGGGTGGGACCCAGAGTCAGTCTGGTCATTTTGGAGGAGAGAAAAGTTTGTTGTACCTGTTGGGATTTGAAACCTGAACCCTCCAGCCGTTAGTTTAGTTGCTATTGTGTCTCTTACTAGCTGCTGTGACATTAAGAAACTGCATTTTTCCACACAGTGCACTTGTGTATTTCAGTAAACACCAGTTATTTCCCTATATGGTGTCAAGCATTTAGTTTTCATACATACTGGGCACAGTGTGTGTGTTCTCTGAATTATGAAGTTAATTTTTATTACAGAGGGGGGAAGAGGTGCAGTCAATCACAGCTACACTTTTGCAGTGTCTTAATGTATATTGTGCACAGTGTTTCAGTTTTAACAAGACGCTGTGATCACAGACACCATGAATATAATTTAGAAAAATCACTTGCATATGACACAATAAAAATGTTTTAAGTGATTGAAATCTCAGTCTTACAATATGTTGTGTGTTGTAAAAACCATACTGCAATAACAGAGTAATAAAAATTAATATATATTGGGTTATATTAAAATGTTTTACAGTACTTTGATTGTGTGAAAGGATGATTATTTTTAATATATAGACCTCTGTGGGATGAAAATTTTGTGGTTATCTGAAGTAATATGTAGTCAAGTGTAGCCCTGTTTTTGTTTAATTAATTGTATCTATTCTGCTGTCCAGTTGAGTAGTACTTACAAATATAAATTAACAAATGGAATGTGTCCCTCATAATTATGGGAGGACTACTTTCTTCTTCTCATGTTTGAGAAGTACAAGATAACCATGAAATTTTTATTCCTCTGATCCCTGTATAATATAAAAGGATTATCCCTTAACATAGTCTGAGTATTGTATAATGTTTTTAGTATATCTCAATGTACATTAATTTTGATTTCTTTATTTAATTTTTTTATAGGAGCCATCCTGTTGTGTTATACAATATGATAAAATAATTTATTCAAACACAACGCATATATAATCATTAATACATAGTTGCAACATGTTTCAGTTCTAGTGAACCATCTTCAGGCCAGTAATTAATATATGAACATGGTGCACTTAGTGAGTGCGTACATTATGGGATCCCATATTGTTTACAAACCATTTTTTACGTGTTGCCAACTATGTATTAATGACTATAAATGTGTTGTTTGACTTAGTAAATTACTTTATCATATTTTATTATTTTGTTATTCCATTGCAGATTCTACAACACACAGCATGTTGTCATGTTGCAAGGTTGAGATCTCAGTCACTTAAAAAATTTTTATCATCTTGTATTTAAGTGTTTTGTATATAAATATTTTTATAGTGCCTGGTGATGGCTTTCAGCTAAAATCAACAAATTCCACAACATATGTTAAGACACTACCAAGGGGTAGTTGTGACTGACTTACCCTTTAACCCCCTTTTTAATAGACTTGTCACAACAGGATGTCATACATAAAAGTGAATTTTCATATATAATTTAGATAGATGCTGGTCTTCTAAGGTTAATATCCCTCATATTAGTTGAAGTTTAAAAACTTCGCAAAAGCTTATAATGATATCTGTACTAGTGATAGACAGTGGTGGTATAGAATTTTGTACACTATCAGAAAACTGTGTGTTTGTACCATTTTTGTTGCACTGATGACTTACAAGCAGAGAACTGTTTAAAAACTCAAGATGGTAACAGTCAAAAGTAGAGATACTGATATTAATACAACACTGTCTTACAACAGAATTGCAAAAAAACCTAATAGTTTTCTGTGTGTGTCATGTTTCTATTTAATGTAGGTACTTAAAATTTAAATGGAATGTTACGTAGTTAATAGCTTATATATTTATGTATTTGTACCAGAATTTCGCAGTCCATATGTACACAGCAGTGTAGGAACAAAATATATTTAGGCAAACTACTTTTATTTAATTATTGTTTTTCCTGTCTTATTCTGTGTTAAACCTTTTTTAGAAACACAGAGAAAGCATTTGCAAAAGGCAACCATTAGCATTACCATGTCTGTCTGTCTGTCTGCCTGCATGGAGCAGTGTGTCTTTCTCTGGACAAGTTTTCTTGAAACTTCATACTTGGAATTTTACTAAAATTTTTTTGTCTGTTCTGATTTTTGTTGAAGTCAGGCAAAAACAACAAACACTGTGCATGAAGACCTACATACATATATGTGATAGTTCTTTTCAGTGGAGCCAGATGTGTTTTTCATGATGTATGAACTGTGACCAAAGGAACATTTTCAGATCTAAAAATAACAACTAAGGTATTCTCTGTTCTCTGTGAGGTTCGAGTTGAAACTGAATAAACACTTGACAAACTAAACCTAATAAATCAGTTTAATCAATTTTGCACCCATTGTTAAGATTTGGAGAAAACTTACAGACAGTAACTGAGTGAGAGTACCAGAAGTGTCAAGCTCTGCAGACATTTTATAGCTTATTGTTTATTAGATATGGTGTTAAACTGCTGTTCACTCTGTATACAGAACCACAACATTTTCTAAATTATCATCCATTTTCCATTTCAAATGGATTTTACTGTACTCACAGCATACCATATTCTTAATGTTTATACTTTACACAATCTCACAGGGTAAATCTGAGTTTATTGGACGAACAGTGGCAAAACCACATGTGAAGTTAGCAGAAGAGCCATATACCAAACCACATTTTCCTGCCTCACTTGAGTGGTATGAGCTGACACGTGGACCAGACCATGCAGGGGAGCTGCTAGCTACGTTTGAGCTTCTACATGTGAGTTACAAGATTTGTTTTAAGGTTTTTTTATAGGCAGGAAAGCCACCTATGCATCTCGAGGATACTACACATGCAGGGTCATAGATATTCTCTTGGTTTCATGGCCAAATGATGGCCACTGGTCTTGCAAGTTGAGTTGTTTTATGTATTTGGTTTTTCTTTTCCTGGCACTTCTGTGTTTCACATTTTCTTAGATGCCCCTGTAATTGGGAAGAAGGAAAATAAAGAGAGGTGCTTCTAGAATATATAGTTCTTTTACTTACTGCAAGCTGAAAGAGGTGCTAAGTACCTCTGGTGCTGGTTTTGGAAGGAGATATTGGGACAGTATACACATCTGTGGATTACCCCTTATGTATTGAAACAGAAAGCCTTCATCTTCAGAGATGTAACATGTCAGCATACATGCTCAGGGACCCCATTAAAGTGATATTCTGTATGTGGCAGTGTGAATTATTAATTGCCATGCACTCTATGATATAATACCATGTAAGATTTTTCTGTCATCATGCTATACTTGACTGCTACACATTACTCATTCTTTTTGACTGTGCACATTGAAGCAGTCTACTTTGTGTGGGTGGTATCTTTGTGGTAGCTGTTCTCACTGTACTGAACTTCTACTTTTACTTCTCAAATGGCATGTGCAGACTGGACCATACTCCACTTGAAACATAACTTTGTTTTCATGGACCTATCCAAGTATCAAGCATAGGCAATACTCAGTTATTTCTGAAATGTTAATGACAGGGACATATTTTTGGTACATAACACTAGCACTTCCCATTTACCAAAGATGATTACTTGATTTACGTTTGCTACAGCTGCAAGCGCCATCTGACTATGCTGGCCTTCCAGCACTGCCTGAACCAAAACAAGTGCCAGATGCAATTCCAGAGACTGACACAGGACCCATGCTGCCTGTTCCAAGAGGAATCCGCCCCACACTAGCCAAATACAGGTAATGAAGAAGAGTGCTGTTTGGTGTTCTGGAATATGTGTTATATGGTTAGTGAAGAAAAATATGTCAGTTTACTGTGTGCACATATATGTGCATGTATGTATTGTATTTGTGCAGGCTCACATGTGTAAGGGTGAACAGCTGGATGGATGGCCCTCTCACTGTCTGTCTCCCATCCTTTCTTCTCGTCTGTTACTCCAAGATTAAAGCCTGAAATAATTAAAAATATGTCATGCTTCCCATTTTTAAGAAATAAAAATGAAAACAAAGTAAATGTATTGAAGTGTTCAGTACACATGTTGAGTATAATTGTACGTGGTGTGCACAATGTTTTAAAGTTTCTGAAATAATAATAGTGTTCAAATCTTAGGTGGATAATATTTGTTTTGCATTATCAAATATAGAAGAAGTGTCATGTTCCAATCAGTCAGGAGAGTGAAGTACAGTACCCCTTTGGTACTGGAGTTCAGTGCCCAGCGCACTCTGCAAAAAGACCAAGATTTCAAACATCTGCCCATTACTTTGCATGTTATTGTCTAATGACTGTAGTGGTCATTTGGCTCTCTCAGCATTGTGATGATGGCAGTCGTCGTTTGGCACCAAAGGGTTAATCTTAAATTGTTTAATTCATTTGGTTATTCTCTAAAATTGTAAAAAAGACACTTTTTTACTACTGCCACCACAGCTAGAATTTAAAATGGTCTCCCTTCTTCCAGTGTTGTTATAGGTAGTGGGAGTGGTTGTGATTGAACAGGTCAGATGGTTGTGAGGCCATGCTGAGATTTGTAAATATTAGAGTCTCAATGTAAATGTTAATTGGGACTGATAAAACTGTCATTAACATTGGAATCCATTTTAAATGTAAAACACCTGTTTGTTTCCAAGAACCCATGAAACACTGGTAATAAAATATACAGTAATTCAGAAAGCTCCAAAAGCATGAATGTTTATGGTTAGCAAAATACAAGCACTTTTCAGAAGCTCAGAATGTGTTAATTGAGAGGAGGAGTATCTCATTCCATAAATCACAAAAGCATTCAACCTCACTTAATGAAAACCAGAGTTTTTGCTGAGAGAGTTCTGCATAAGGGCAGGAGAGTGGGAAAGGCTGACTGTAGCCACACTCTCATCCCAGTTCATCAGAACTAGTCACAACAGGTTGACACAACAGCATTACAGTGGTTGGTCACAGAAGGTGCAAATCCCAAACATCAATTTCTCGAGCACTGTGACTCCACTGTATTCTTATCTTTTCCAGTATAGCATTCCATTTTTTAGATTTCTGACACTAAGTAGAGATTAGTTTTGTTACATGCATTTTAACTAATTTTTCTAATTGTGTTAGCATTCTCATGTAATACCTTTCCAAGCTAATGAATATAATGGTCTTATTAATATACTGTCCCAAAACTTCATGGTCTCAAACTTATTGTTTTATTTTTCACCCACAGAATAGAAGTTTTGTTCTGGGGCCTTCGTGACTTAAAACGGGTACATCTTATGACTGTAGATAAACCAAGAGTAGATATTGAGTGTGCAGGACACATCCTGTACTCATCAGTAATCCAGAATGCCAAGAAGAATCCCAACTTCAGCACACCTGTAAAGTTTCTAGAACTGGTAAGCCATTTACATGATGAGAAATGTGATGATGAGAGGAATGAGTTGGTACTGAATATCTTGCTATCTAAACCTTACTGCAGAGGTGATAGTAAATTAGTATGGTACTGTGGGATAATATAAAACTACTTAAGTAGACTTTAAATTTCTTTATCAGGTATTCGTTTTAACTCCTACTTGGGTCAAACAACAATCTTCAGATCTACTCTATCACAATAAAAGCTGCCTAAGATTCTTACCTTAAATGTCCAAGTAACCCTGTCATTTGTTTAAAACACCCCTTCACTTACTATCATGTATTTAGTAACCATTATATGCTTATCATGATTGGAGATTCTAGTACAGAGCATTTTGAAATTTGTGTTTGACATGGGAAACACTGGAGAACAACCTGCTTCATTGCTACTTTCACCTCCAAATACCTACTCTGCTACTTACTCAGTGGTTCTGCACTAACAAGCCAGGCAATAGCCATCTGAATATTGGAACTTCCTTAGTAGAAGCAACATAACACATTCATAACCAGATAAATTGCTTGTAAAATCTGCACACCCATGTTACTTGTGACATGTGTCACTCAGCCTCACAATTGAAGGCATCTTCGCATTTCAGAAACCCTATTTTCAGTCAGTCATCTTCTTTAACTGGTTTTTTTGTGGTTTCCCACATTCTGTCCAGACAAGTACTGAATTCATACCTTCAGATATGATAGTACAGTTGCTCGCTACATATGTATTTCCTAATTAATCATTCATACTCATTCCATTATTTGATGTAATCTATATAGTTGAGAAAATTTTATCAAACAAGCTAAGAAACATACTGTATTTTGCAAAAATGTATTTGAAAATAGAGGCATTCCTATACACTGTCATTGAGACTTTGTAAAGTTGGCATTGCATGTAGAAAAATGTAAAACTTTTTAAGGTATCTGATATCTGCTCCTGTGAAAACTTAAATCATTTTTACTCTTTAGCATTTTATAGTTGTCACAACCAAAGTGTATGGAAAGATGCTGCAAATGTATTAATAAAATTTTTAAAGTTTATAACAACTGCATCTGTGTCTTTTACTGTAAACATCTTTTATGAATTTCTGCTCCCCATCTTGCAGCAGTGACTCAATTCAGGCAAGTAGTGTGATCACATTTTTAAAACTCAAAAACCATCCATTATTCCTTTATGTCCTTGTTTTTCCTCATGACCTGATGCACTTGTATGATATTTGCACTTTATTTATTGCAGGAACTGCCAGAACAGGAGCTCTACAGGCCACCTCTGACAATACGAGCTGTAGATTGTCGCAGTTTTGGTCGATACACACTTGTTGGTACACACATGATAAATTCTATCCATAAATATATGTATGTGCCAATGACAAAGCGAGAGAGAGAAGCTGAGGAACGGAAGAAACCCTTACAGCAACTACAGAGTAGGTATAAGTATATTATTATGCTGTTCTTGGCGGTTGATACACTCAACATAGTTATAGAGTTACACAGAGAATCTACGATATGATGATTATGCCAGTAGCAGCAGTGATGGCTATGACTACAACCATGACAAGTGATTACAGTGTTGTTATCTTTAGGTAGGATATCCCTATTGCACTTTAGTCAATTTTTATATGGTTTTTTGCAAGGCTTTTGATATTGTGTAGGTCTGATGATGGCCTGGCTAATGGGCACAACTAGTAGCCTAAAAGACATGTGATTGTGTTGTGCAAGACTGTGTATTAAATTAAATATATATAGATTGTTGTTGTTGTTGTTGTCATTATAGTTGTATTTTTTATGTGTGTGCTAAGATGTTGATTTTTCAATGAAACCTCTTACTTCTACAAAACATATTTTGTCTTAATTTAACCCTATAAAGACAAAAGTGTATGTTTTGTGTAAGGCATGAATGTGTACAGTGCAGTAAACACTATCCACCTCAGTTATACAAAACCAATCTCTTACTGTTGGAATGTGAGCACCATGTAGAATTTTGAAATGTTGAACCTGGTGGCTAGTAAAGTATAATACACTTTCACAGTTAGTGACCTATGTTTAGGGTATGCGACTGTTGAGACATCACTTGTTTTGTATTTTGTTGTTATTCATGTTATGCTTAATTTTTGTGTATTTATGTTGTTTTTGACCTTTATTGTTTGTGTTTGTATGTATTCTGATTCTGTTGTTGGCCACTTGGCTGTTGACTCAGCATATTAATAAACAAGAATTGAATTGAACTGAATTGAGTTAAATCAGTATTATATTAAATTAATGGTACTAGTTATAATGATGGTTACAGTAAACAGGCTGTATTCATTTTCAGACTTTGATCCCAGTAATCCAAATCACATGACATCTGGAAATAATGTTGTTGTTGACAGTGATAACAGGGAAGTGAGTCCTTTGTTGCCAAAAAACACACCAATCACCTTGGACTATGTGAGTAATTGCATGTATTTAGTATATTCTATAGCATTGCCAGCATAATTTTTCTCACTTAATTTGAGAATGTCAAGTATGATTTCAACATTAAATTAAAGAAATTCACTGTGATAAATATCCGTAAAGTACTGCAGATAAATGTAGAACATAACTGCTGGTGAGCCTGCATCTGTAAGGAAGCTGGAAAAATACTGCATACTATGCTAAGTTTATTCTCTTGGTAAATTTAATGGTACAAGGAAGATTCAATAGAGACCTACTAGCATCTGTTCGCCGGGGATCTGTTTGGTTTGATCACATGGTCACCATAAGCATTGAGATATTCATCCTATGGAATCACAAAAATATGGTTAAGATTCTCATGCAATTGCATACAGTTGATAACACCACAACCATGCACCTTGCTTTCTGTTAGGAATTGATCTGTCTTGAGTGCCTACTTTAGAGGCCCAAAGACATAAACTTTATGGATGTAGGCCCCCCTCCCGATTATGAAATAAAATGCAAAAATACCTTGACACATGGTTGGACCAGGAGTTTTCTTTCTCTTCATGGGAGATTGAAAATGTTTTGTCTGCATGCTGGTTTCCTGTGATCCATAACAACAGCAGCAGCAAGGTTTGTCATTCACCACACTGCTGATGTATAAGTTTATTTTTAACACTGATTTTCTAGTAATTGACTTGGGGTGGGTTGGTACTGTTTGTATATGTATGCATATGTGTATACACAAGTGCATGTGCACATGCACACACACACACACACAGAGTTGCACGCACTGTTTGTGGAAATGCAAATATAGTGGCAAAAACTGATTACTTAACACTCACCTTGCATATATTTGCAGCAGTTAGACTGGTTTTTTCTTTTTTGTTTTATATTTTCATTGTAATTTAAAAATTCTTTTTGCATCAAGCTAGCCTAAGGTATGAGGAGATTTCAGAACATATTTTTCTTCCTGATAATGCTATGCTTGAGGCTTATACAGTGCAGGAGAAGTGCAGGAAGACTATTTGCAAAACAGTGTATTTCATTTAAAGGATAAAAATATTAAAAGCCATTGATTACAGGGTCAAGAGAATAATGTGGATATTAGGACCACTGTGAAGAATGTGATCTCCACAATACCAAGATTTTATGTTTTTTTTTTTCTTGGAGCTGGGATTTGAAATCAACAAATACAAGTTAATATTTGTCTTATAAAGACTCTTAAATCAATTTCATTGATTGAAAATTTGGTTTCTTTATCACAGAAACTTTCCATATTGAAAACCTACTCAGAAATATCCTTTTCTTAATGTCATCCCAAATATTTTAATTGTGTGTGAGAAATTAACACCTGAATCATCTCAAAACTCACAGGATTTTGAGTTATATAATCAGACTTACAGAATTACAATGGCACTGTATCTGTTTATTTTCCATGTACCACATTTGTAACAATTTTACACATACAGGGGACAGGACAACCTGGTACTAAGAAGGAACTAAAAACTGAAGCTAACAAGAAACGGAAACAGAGCTTACCAGAAGATGCAGACAATGATGAATCAAGCCGTGACTGGTGGACCAAGTATTTTGCATCCATTGAAGCCATGATTGAGGTAAATAAATAAATAAATATTTGTGACATTGTGCAATTAGAGAACTTAATTTATCTAGATGGAAATGTTGAATTTCATTACCACACTCTAAGGTTAAAGAATGTACAAATCTAGTGCAGACCCCCCTTTTCAACTTGCTATTTCTGCACCTGGGACCAAGATAAAATTTTGTGAATATGAGATTTACCAAGTTTATATGATGGCTTGAAGTCACCATTAAGCTGTAGTTTTCCTGTATTAGCCATCGTCCTATTATCTTCTACTGGTATGACTCATAACATTGTCCTGCAGTTATCCTTCCAACCAGAAATGCTGTAAGTTAAAATGATCAGAATGTCACTGGGAAGGCTGCCTGAATGCCCTTGGTAACTATAGTTAATGAACAGCTCTGTTCCTTCATCCAGAAGAAACCCCATACAGGATTCATATGAACAAGCTGCATACATTTCACTCTCCTCCTGTTCCTCCTTGTCTCTTAAGTTGAAATATTCTCTTCATCATTCTGTTTCCCGGCACCCAAAATATGTACTCTGTGATCAAAGTGAGTGGCTAGGTTTTGAACCCATAGTTATGTAAAAACTCTTACTTTCTTTTATTTGGATCCACAGGTGTACGTCAAGATACAGGAACATAAAATATTTTGGACTGGATGGTAGCGAGAAATGTTGAGAGTGACTGGAATTTTTACTTGCAGGAAAGCAAAGAGGCACGTAAGGAAATGACACAGATGCAAAACCAGCAGAATGGGATGCTGCCCATCTACCTTGAAGACACACCAGTTGCCACCACTGCAGCAGCACTGCAGGAAACAAAGCACGATCTCTCATGGACTGGCAGTGAAAAGATTGTTGAGAGAAAGAAGCATACTCTGAAGGGTGTATCTACAACTGCGAAGTTGGTTGCTCGTCTCAGTCCAAAGAGCATGCGCAGAAAGACAGAACAGAAAACGGCTCTCATGAAGGTTATTTTGTTTTGATGTTTAAATATGATGATAACCAGTTTAACAGAAGTAATTTCAGATATGAGCTTACAGAGATGATTGCCATGGTGAAGTGTAATTGTAGACAGAATAGATGAACATGTTAACTTTTCAAAAACTGAGGATTTTTCTGCCTGGGATTTGCTGACAGATGGTGTCCCACTTACTCCCATCAGGGTTGCAGACAAAAATTTTTGTGTCTACTGTTTTTTCATAGCTCAGAAAAAAGTAATTTTGCAGAGTACTCTCATTGTATTTCATTCCTAATATTGCTTCAGTTCTACTCTTCTGGGGTATGATGTTGTGTCAATGGGATACCATGCTGCATCAGTGGAGTATGATGCTGTGTCCATGAGATGTGATGCTGTATCAATGGGATATGATGCTACATCAGAGGTAATTGAATCCCGATGTTTTGAGGTAATGCAGTGTCCTAACCTTCAAAGGTCAAAATGTCCAAGAAGAATGATTACCTATTGATGCAGTATCATATCCACAAAAGAATGTAATCCTCAGCTATGCCACTGCAAAAACCTCAGAACTCACATGATATTACTTGTCCCCTAGCAGGAATTTTGCTTTTATAGACAAAGCCATCAATATTTTTGCTACTGAGGATCATAAGGTCAAGGGATGGTGTTCTGGCAATAAAAATTTCTCTTTTCCTGCAAAAGTATTTCTGCAAGGTCAGAAGAAAATGCAAATGTAACAGTGATTGAATCTGGATTTCCCAGGTATGAAGCAAATGTCTGTACTATTCACTGCAATGTTCATTATCAACAAACAATGTCCTGAGCTTTAAAATACCTCAAATAGTGGACACTATGCAACATATTTTTGGAGTAATGGCAAATTAGCAAATTGTTATTTATAGTTCGAAAATACTATGTGTCCTCATTATAGCCCAGTAGATTTCTGGCAGCTTACAGCAGATATTAAATATCACAAGGCATTAACAAGTATTTCAAATTGTGCAGATATATCCCAGTGAGCTGGAGATGCAGCAAGAATACAACGGCTTCAAGGAATGGTTACAAACATTTGAACTGTACCGAGGCAAGAAGACTGGAGATGACTTGGAAGATGAGAGCAGAGTTGTAGGAACATTTAAGGCAAGTTTACAGTGTGTGTCACACAGTCACATGTTTGTCTTATCTTAACCCTTCATCTCACGCTAACACAGTAGAACAGTATGGTACCCTGACACACTTAGGGTACTGGAATATGGCTTGTGTGCATGTGTGTGTGTGTCTTGATATTAACGTTTAAAATAGTGTAAAGACATAATGAATTTAAATGATGTGGCAAAGGTTAAAATGGTTGTTAACATCACAGCAACAGACCGACTGTCAACTGTGTGACTATTGCATATGGTATATGTACAGTAGGCACAGTCTAGTGTCCCAATTAGCTCTCTTCATGTGTACTGGATCCACCCTGATCTATGTAAAAAGTGATATGCTATTTTGATGTATTTAAAAAATGCCATCTTCCTTCTGGTGTTTTATGTTTAATAATTTCTTACATATCTTTCATTTTCCATCTTCTGGATGTGTTCAACCCAGTTGTGTCGTATCATCTATCCTCTTACCTACTTCCATTGTTTCTTGTCTTTACATAACGTATGTTCTGTGTGTCTAAACGCCACACCACCATCATGTCTGTAGGAACCTAATTTCGTAATATTTCTCGTTTAATCACTTTCTGTCATCCTGCAAATTATATTCACATTCGTACAAGCTAGCTGGAACTGCCATTGTTCTTCTGTGTATCCTTTCCAAGTTTCGTACCTCAAGGTATTTTTGCAGCACCACATGTTGAGTTACAACACAATTTTTCATTGTGGTTGTTTTAACAGTGCTGTCAAAAGCTCAAGATTCTGTAGCATTAAACTGTTGGGTGTTTGGTGAGTCATGAATTTGAAAGACTATAGTCCAATATGAAGTGGGCCTACATTTGCGATGGGAGACTTGGGAAAACCCCAAGGACCATCTGTCAAAGTGGCCAGTCTCCAGGCTGGGCCTTGAATTGAGAACCCTTGAAGAGCCACTCACCATGACATTTGATAATATTATATTACTGTCTTAGTGTCTGTATATGTGGTATGTGTTAACCTAAATACAGTAATTAAAAGTTTTCTCTCAGAGTTAAAACCCATGGCAGAGCTAATACACTTAATCCTCTAGTCACTAAATGGAACTTTGATGAGTGAACTGTTTTTCCTGTGTTGATAATATTGAAATTTATTCCCGTGAGTAATTTATTGTATTATGGCATAGGTAGATGTCTTCAGCTAATGTATTTTGTTGTTTCATATGCAGGGTTCAATCAAAGTTTACAAGTGGCCACTGCCTAAAGACATTGAGGACCACACAATTATGGGATTTGACCCACAGTATGGGTTTTTCCAAGGTCTCCCATCTAATGATCCCATTCATGTTCTGGTGCGTGTGTATATAGTGAAAGCAAATGACTTGCATCCAATGGATCTCAATGGCAAGGCAGATCCTTACATTGTACTGCAGCTTGGCTCCAAGAGAATCAGTGACAAGGAACACTACATTTCAAAGCAACTAAACCCTGTGTTTGGAAAGTGAGTTGCTTTAAGATAAGCTTGTGTAAGAGCATTGGAAATGTAAGAGGACTTCATGTGATCTCAGAATACTGTAAAATTTACTTGGACCACAATGAATGATGTACTTCACCATATAATTATTTTACTCTATATTCATTATGAAATTAAATGAAAGAAGCGTTTATGTATTTCACACATTCTGTTTTTGTGTCCCAGAGAGAGAATTTTGTCACCATATCTCAGACAGCTGGAAGTGGGTGTAAAATTGAAGTGTTTGAAATGAGGAAGGTACTGCATATGGCATTGCTTGGCAAGAATCACTGTGACATTTGCTTACATATCGTGATATGTGGCATAATGTAGCCATGTTGATGTTCTGTGCCATAAAACATGGAGGTTATGATGTCAAGATTGAGATCCAAGATTAAAGACATTTGTGTTAGCTGATGATTAATGCTTTACTTCCTTGAAAACTTATTTATATGTTACATGAGGTTCTGATTTACAGTAAAGTTGAAAAGCAAAACTAAGAGCATAGTATGGCCTCTTTCAGCTGTCATGTGCTAAATTCTTTAAGGAATTACTGTATTTGAGCAGTTTGATATTTTAAAAAATCTGTTCTGACAAAAGATTTTAGAACTTCATGTTGCAAGTAATTAAATGCTAGTTGCCCATCTCAAGAGAGCACATAAATGACCTCATTGACATTATTAATGGTGATAAATTGAGTACTGAGGTAGAGAAGGAGCTTGGGTGGTGTCAGTAGGTATAGTGACAAGGCTGTGAGGTGGACATCTGAAGAACTGTGAGTCCATTCCCTGGAAGGGCAAAAGAAAGTCTACAGTTGAAAACGAAGAACACTTGATCTGGAACAACAGATTCGAGATAATTTGACTATTGTTCCTCTTGACTTCTTAAAGATAATAGTTCAGTACGTGTCTTTCAAAATGCAGAAGTGTGTGCAAAATGCTGGGGAATATTGTGAAATCTGACACTAATGACAGTATATGGGCTTTAAAGTGGTGAAAATATTCCAGTTAGGAGATACAGCCATTTAAAATTAGGTGTTTACTTAATAATCACCTGTATTTTATTTCTACAGCCAATAACTGCCACTTTTAAATTTTGTTTTTTTAATTTTTAGTCAAGTGGTTGTGTAATGTGTTAATTAATAATTATAATATGGTGTAATTATTATATGCAGTACTGATTATCCAGTGTCTACAGAGATAATAATTGCCTGAACATATGTGATTGTGAACAGTTAAAAATGTAAACATGTAAGGAAATATTGATAAATTTTCACTCTATAAAGTTGTAATTATTGTTCACTTATTCTTATTTGGTACTGTGGCAGATATATCAGAATTTATTTACTCGTATTTGGTAAGATGGTCAGCTGTTTTTTTTTTTTATTTCTTTGAAACTAATATCATAACTTATATCAGAGGTATCTCTTAATACAAGGGTGCACAGTTTTCCAAAAATCTAGGAACCACCTCAAAATTGTAGGTGTCAGAAGCGTTACATGCAGCAGTATCCATGCTGTGGAACCACAAATATTAGCACTGACTTAAAAATTTTGTCACCACTGTAACAAATATAGTCACCTGGCCTACCTTGTGCCCAAGATTTGTGCTCCTATATTTTAATACATATTGTGGGAAAACAAGAAAACCCACTGAGTCCAAAGTTCGTAATTATTGCATTCAAACACACTTTTAAGAAAATTTTAATAATGGAGATAATGTTTACATATTTGTATTTACATTCATAAATGTTACATGTTGCAAAACAGAATTTTTATGCATATGAAATAATGTAATAATGTATCATTTTCATCTTTTTCCCTAGATGCTTTGAAATTGAAGCAACATTTCCTCAGGACTCAATGCTGACAGCACAGATTCTAGACTGGGATTTAGTTGGTTCAGATGATTTGATTGGAGAGACTCGCATTGATCTGGAGAACCGATTCTACAGTCGTCACAGAGCCACATGTGGTATTGCTCGCAAGTATGAAGAGTAAGTAATGCACCAACATGCCCATAAGTAAATAATCATGATAATAGTTGTATGTGAGAAAAATTTATATATGTTTATTGATTATATAGTTTTATTAGTATAACAGATTATTTCATAACAGTTCATTCATTAATTTTCATAATGACTTCTACCAGCATTGTAAATTAATTCTTAAGGTATTTAACATGGCTTATATGACTTAACACCAGCCACCTATGATTATTAGGTTTGTGAAGTCTGGGAAGCTGTGTTTGGCTGGACATGTAATGAAGATTTGTGTGTCAAGTGATTCTCACAGAATTGTGATGAAGATGTAGCCACTTGGAATACAAGAAGTAGTTGGGAGGATAATGACTTTAAGTTTGGTGCTAGGGAAACAGGTTATGAGGATGAGAAGAGCATATATATATATATATATTTGTGCGCGTGCGCGTGCGTGTGTGTGTGTGTGTGTGTGTGTGTGTGTGTGTGAGCGCGTGTGCGCACTTCTTGTTCTAACATCAGGGAGTCAATTAATTTAATACTTTGTGTCCATGGTTTGTTTGCTTCTCTGCATTATTTGGATGTCTTTCTGGCAGACATTATAAGTAGTATAAAGTGAACTAACTTTTCATTGCATGGTACTGATATTCACAAACACACCTGCTAATGAAAAACATCAGCTATAGCATAACGTAGTAGATTAAATCTCTGAGTTTTCTTCTTCCAGCTTTGGATATAACCAGTGGCGAGACCCCATGAAACCAACTCAGATACTTGCAAAGCTCTGTAAGGATGGAAAGATTGATGGCCCTTCCTACAGCAATGGTAAAGTGAAAGTTGGGCGTCAGACTTTCTTCCTTCAGGCAGATGACAGCGACTGTAATGTGAATACCAAAGGTAATTCAAAGCCCAGCATTTTCATGTTTGTTACCATTTTTATTTGACTATAAGCAGAGAGAGTTTAATCTTATGCCTCACTATGTCACTGAATCTGACTTTGTGTAAAATTGTGCATTGAAAGGGGTTTGTCTCTCTGTTTCTCTGTCTGTGTGTTTGTTTGTTTACATTTGCTTAAATATGATCTTTATTAATTAAATTATTATGTTATTATATCCATTACTTTTATTGTATTCAATTACTTGTTTATTTTTTCTTCTAAATTTTTTATGCCATAGAAGTAGACTGGAATTCATTGTGGTCTGATCATGTAAACTGCAGTAAACACTTGTTGTTGGCAAACTGAATTAGGAACAAATGATGAATCCCTTTCATTTTACTTCATTGTGCATGTGTGTGTGTCTGCACATGTACCATGTCAAAAAAAATATTTTCAGTAAAATTTTTATGCCATATTGGTATCTGTATTTTTTGTCATGTACCAGTTTTTATAAGGTGAGCTTTTTTCACAAAAATAATCAAGTTGGTTTGAGCTTCACATAAAGAAAAGTTATGTTGTACTAGTATGGAATAAAATTGATTTCTTTCAGTAACTTTTGGTGATCCTTCATAGTATATTCAATCATAATATGTTAGATAGTTTTGGAAATGAAATAGGTAGGTAGACACAAACTATCTGTCATGTTTTTGCTTTATATATTTTGTACAAATTATGTCTGATGTCACATAGTGTGACAGCAGCAGCTGATGTGGCAGGAGTGATGTCCATGAGTGAAATTATATTATCAGGGGCAGGAAGTTTGATTCACATTACATTCAAAAAATGTTACTTAAGAAACTGGGTTTCAGTATATCAGGGTACTGAAGAAGGTGTAAAGAAGGGTGTGAAGAAGGGTCCAGCAGATGTGGGGCTGAGAACAGACTCTAACCAGGTCCAGGGATAAGAGGGACAAAAAGTACACATGTTCAGGCATTAAGAATGGTTTACTTTGTTTAGAGGAATTTTTTATGTGTGAATTTGCTGAGATATGTGTTAATGAGTCAGGTGCCAAGTTGTTTAGTAACATAATACTGCATTGTTTTGTTAAAGTGTCATGAGATCAGTAATTATTTCTTGTAATATGTAGAAAATGACAATATAGGAATATCCAAAAAGTTCTGAAAGAATGTGTGTAGTTCAAGGTAGTAATAGTTTTGCATTGAACTATGCTATGATGAAAAAGTGACTAGAAGGGTCAATATTGTTTTGAAGTGCAACCTATGGTCAGAAGGAAATGGCATATTTTGTGTTGTGTTAGATCTAGAATGTAAATATTCTATTTAGCAATTGTTTTGTTTAATGTTACATAGTAATTTTTGTTTTTCAGGAAAGAGTGAAGGAGAGTAATAGGGAAATGAAATGGAGAGTACTTTAAAAATATGAGTGGGGTGTAAATGAAGTTGTTATGTAAGTGGAGTGTATAAAAAATATATATATGAGTCATAAAACTGCTAGGAAGAAGGGCCTTATCTCATAAGACAGTGAATATGCAGGAGTGTCATATTGTATTATACTACACACACCAACCAAATGAGCATCATATCACACAAAAATGTATAACATTTCTTGGTAACAAGGAAGAACAATTAACCCAATGAAATAAATCATCGGAAATATTACCTGGGTATGTTACACACTATCCACTCATTTTTGTCACTGATATGAAATTTTTATAAGACTGTGATTTTTCATATCGACTATCAAAAAATCAAATATGTTAGTTCTTTTTATTTACTTATTATTCTGTATTGTCTTTCTTTAACATGACAGGACTAACTTTATATTTGTGACAATCTGACTTGCAGGTCTGGAGGAGCACATGGCACTGGCTGTTCTCCATCGTTGGCACGAGTTCCCACGGATTGGCTGCCAGCTCGTGCCAGAACATATTGAAACTCGGCCCCTCTACAACCCTGATAAGCCTGGCATAGAGCAGGTAAAATATAGTAAATGATGCTAGTCTCCACATGCATTCATAATTCATGATTAACTGTCACCATCACTGATGTTTACAAATATTTCCAAAAGGTTGGATCATTCTGTGCCATAGACTTCTCTGTTCATGTCTGCCTACATAAAGCCACTGCCTTTATATTTATGCCTGTTCATACTCTACTCTGTCCTGCATCATCTCTATCTTCACTTGGTCCCACGTAATATTTATTCATCTATTTCTTGGATAATACCCTGCTTTTAAATTTTGTTCCTTCTTGTTGGTTTTTTTTTTAACAATTTTTGGAAACTTCACTTCCACTGAAGATGTAAGTCCTCTGGGACTTTAAACTGTGTGAACTCATAAGTAGTTGAGGTCTATGTTCTAATGGGACATGATGCCACATTATTGGCTAATTGGGTCCTGACATTTTGAGACAATGCAGTGATGTCATCTTCAAGGTTCGAAATGTCAGACAAGAATGGTTCTTCTTTGACACTTCAGCTTTAGACAACTGATATGCTTTTATTCCACCTTGATGAAAATAGGAGTTGTAGTTGACCATGTATTTACCAAAATAAAATTCACACATTGTGGCTTATTAGCATGTACCAAAATATATTTCACTTGTCAGTTTCAGGGCACCACCACCACCACCACCACCAACAAAGAGAGAGAGAGTTTTCATCGGAATCCCCTCACTAGTGGAGTATTTATAAATCTGTGTACACTGGACCTGTGTGACCTGTGTTGATTTAGTCTCAGTACATCATTTAGAGATGCCTGCATAACTTGCTGGAATTTATAGAGGATTAATTTTTTGTGCAGGGAAAACTAGAAATGTGGGTGGACATGTTCCCTATGGATATGCCCCTTCCTGGCCCAGCGCTAGACATCTCCCCAAGGAAGCCCAAGGCATATGAACTGCGCATAATTATATGGAACACAGATGAAGTGGTGCTGGAAGATGATGCATTCTTCACTGGAGAAAAGATGTCTGATATTTATGTGAAAGGGTGAGTGCTGATAAACCTTTCACTTTTATATAAACAAGGCTTTATTGTCATGTTGTGCTTCTGCTATGAAAACTAGCATCCTTGGCAAGCTGCTACCATTTGGTCATCAACAACATATTGGGTTCTTATCTGTGTCAAGACTGTGCAGTTCTTTAATTGCTGTGAGGAACAAAGGCCCTTTGTTTATGGTTTGGTCTCTTGTAGTAAACACCATGGACTGTTAATGGTTCTGATATTCACCAATGTAGGTAATGTGAAACAACTGATGTGTGATTACCAAAACCAAGCCAAGACTGACGGGTAGATACAGCTTCTCATGTATGTAACTAAGATATAATTATAATTTAGGATACCTGTTCACATCATTTTGAAGCATTATATGTCACATATTTTTTCTTTGTTCAGGTGGCTCAAAGGACCAGAAGATTGTCAGTGCACTGACATCCACTATCGTTCACTGACAGGTGAGGGAAACTTTAATTGGCGCTTCATTTATCCATTTGACTATCTGGTTGCTGAAGAGAAAATTGTAATCTCAAGAAAGGAGTCTCTGTTTTCTTGGGACGAGACAGAGTGCAAGATTCCTGCCCGATTAGAGCTGCAGGTATGGGATGCAGATCACTTCTCAGCTGATGACTTCTTAGGTATGTGTGTTCTCCTTAATCTGTCTTATGCATGAGTATGTTTGTACTTGTTCATTCTAAACAATTCTGAAAATGGTGTATTATAATGAACTGGACTAATGTTTTGGACATTGTCCATCATGTAGGTTTATCACAACATCTAGGGTTATCACTTTGTCCGGTGGTCTGGTGGGCCCAACAGAGTGGGTTACCAATCTTATCTTTCCACCTGAAACATGTTTGGAACAAATTTAGGCAACTTACAACATCCAGAATATTAGTCAAGATAGTTTGGAATGTGAAGATTTAAGTATTCTGGGGTGTTATGCCATGTTTATTGGTAAATATGAGTAATTACCAGTATTTCAGGGGACAATAATGCTGTCTTGGAATGTTGGACTCTGAAACATGGGTAACTCTTTACCAAGAAACACAGTGTTATATCCCAAAAGACTTGACTATTTATCAGCACAACCGTGAAAACCTCAAATCTTGCAATATTTGTACTGGATTTATTTATTTATTGTCCTGACTTTACAGAAGAAAAAGTATTATAACCTGTCATAACACAAAATCAAGGATAACAAACTGCAGGTTCACAAGGTTCACTTGTAAATTCACTGACTGACTTTATGTCACTCTTCACCTGTACAGAATTTATAACAATGGGTAGTTAACTGACTTGTGCATGCTGAAAACAGTGTTCATAAAGGAGCCTGCTCAATGAAATTATTCTCCTAACCATTGCCTGAGACGACTGCCGAAAAACCCAGAAGGTACATCATGCAAGACATACAGTCTTGTGGCTGATGTTTGGACCTGGCACCTCTCAGATACAGAGCACAATTGTTAACCACAGAAGTGCAGTGTGCAGTTTAAAATAACTAAGTGCAAATGTACGCCATTTATGGTCTGATCATTTTTATTCCTAGGAATTTACTGGTGCATATTCTTTTTAATAGCATGCCACACTGATGTGTTGTGCATTATATTTTCATAGATGTATGGAAACAAATTCACTACACTGAAACTTCTAAATTCTGGTCTGTAAGACCTTCTTCTACTTGCATCATTGGTGCAAAACACAGCTACTTTGCTGCAGGCCTCACAGTTCAAAAAATTTTGTGTTTTGGTCCTGTCTCTTTCTGATATCTTTTAGCTTGTTCATGAAATTTTATTTTTTAATTTTTTATTTCATTGTTATTTCTTTTTTTTTTTAATACTAGGATAAAATATGGAGATATTGTCCCTGTGAATAGGAGCAGGGTGAGCTGGCCAGTCACTGGGAACAAGAATCAAGGGATAGAGAACCAGCAACAGAAGAGCTCATCATCAGTGTTAAACCATCTTCACCCAATCCAGCTAAAGCTATCAGTTGTGTTAAGGTTCTCATAATATTTGTACTTCCATTTCAATTACAATCATAGTCCTCAATGTAGTCACTTTTCAAGAGGTTTTCTAACAAAAATTTCCTGTATGTAGTTTTCCCCTTCTGTGCCATGTATTTGCTCATTATAACCTTCCTAAGTTAATATCTCACTGTTACAAGGAAAAGAGTATAGCTATATCATAAAGTTTCTTCAAGAAGACTATAAGTACGTATTATCCTGGTCTCATGAAACTTTGAGACCATCATTTCTCCTTCCCCTGCCAATAATTATTCTATTACCCAAACTGTCTGTTTTGCTCCTTGATGTGTGTAATATGCTCTCTCAATTACATATTATCACCTGTGTTAGGCAATTTGATGGGCAGAAATAGAGAAGTTTAGTTTCCAGACAAAGTACCCTAACAGAGGACTAACTGAATTTCGTTCAGAAATGTTGGTTAATTATAGGTAATGACCAGATAGCGTGGAAGCAACACTTCAGCTGGGACCCCAAGGTTGTGTACACACCAACTGGTCACATCTAACATGTACCTCGAAGATAGAGATAGATAATTGTGGAACATTGCTGGAATGATGACAGCAGGGGTAAACCAAAGTACTTATACAATACATGTCCTGGTGCCACTTAGTCCATTATGGATCCCCCATGGAGTGCCTCCAGATTTATAAGCTGGAGTTCAACCTTTTTTGCTGTGGCAAGGTCACAAATTTGTTTAATGTAACTAATATTCTAATGCAGGTGCCATTACGTTAGACTTGAATCGCTTCCCTCGGGGTGCCAAGTCCTCCAAACTCTGCACCCTAGACATGCTGAGGACTGATGGATCTGTACCAATGGTTAGCATATTCAAGCAGAAGAGGGTGAAAGGCTGGTGGCCATTCTATGTCAAGAAAGAAAATGAAGAAATGGAGCTTACGGTTGGTACTCCATCTTACCCTAATGTACACTGTGGTAAAGAAATAGTAGTTACATCATTTTAACACACCTTTATATGGTAATTGAAGTAAGGATGCACTATTCAATTGTCTGCCTACTGGATTTACTGTTCAGAGCAACTTTCAGCATGCATTAATGAATTTAGTTCTTTTTTAAATTTGTAATAATGTGAAATATATTGCAGTTAACATATCCTGAAGAGAATCAGAGATCTTAGTGACGTAACTGTGTAATCATTACTAAATATTACTACTGTAATTGGAACAGGGCAAGGTAGAGGCTGAGCTTCATCTTCTAACACGTGAGGAAGCAGAGAAAAACCCAGCAGGATTCGGCCGCAATGAACCTGACCCCCTTGACAAACCCAAGTAAGTACAGTGGTCACTGGTTGTTGTTTGTATGTTTACTGTGTAGACTTCAAGGAAGTGTGAAGGATTTATACATCCACTGCTGCTCTTGCATTCTCCTCTAGCTTGTTCTCCTCCTGATTCTTTACTCCTCATTCTTACTTTTCAGATTCTTTTGATTGTTTGATTCTCATATTATTTAATGATGCCTTTTGAACTACATGAATATGCAGTGGTAGATGATAAGATTATTCTGAATGACAGGGTGGAAGAAACATACAAGGAAGCAGTCGTGTACTAATTTAAGTTTTGCATGGAGGAATTGAAGATAATACACACTCACACACACACAGATATTACAAACTGGACAGCCAAACCTCAGGAGAGATTCAAACACAGAAGCTGTGAATAGGAAGCAAAAATGCTAACTATCATACTTGCGTGAGATCCATTATTGTTATTATTATCATCATCATCATCATCACCACCACCACCACCACCACCACCATTATCATCACCACCACAGCCACCACCACCATCATCATCATCATCATCATCCTTCATTTTTATGATAATTGCTTCTCCTTATTTTGGTGTCTTCTTTCGAGCGTTCAATCTGAGATGATCTCTTACATTCCAACTTTCACTTGTGGGTAAGAAAATCCCACAGTTCCCTTTGCTCTCATATCCATTGTCATTTTGGATAGAGTACATTCTCTCATTCTCTTCACATAGCCAGACCAATGATGAATATATTTTTCTAAATTCTGTTGTAATGTGACATCTGCATATTCACGCCTGTACCAATTTATTGTACTAGTATATGAATACTCTACACACACTGCAGACATTTTTAAATACAAAATATAGGTTTTCAGCATTATAACTTGGTGATCAAGATTCATTTTTCTGATTCTTCCATCACAGAACTGTAAAATTGACAACTTTATGTCAATTTATAGCCTGTCTCCATGCATGCTTGCCCTCCATTGTGCTCTCCTTGATTTAATCACCTAACAGTACTTGGTGAAGTGGACAGTTTATAAAACTGTTTAGTTATAATTGTGTCCATCCTGCTAATCCCTTTTCCAAAATTCTCCACAGGACTTTGTTCTCAGACACCTTGTGGCTGTGCATGTGTATAATTTTATAATGTTTGCCAGCCGGCCAGATGCATCCTTCATGTGGTTCCTGAACCCCCTGAAGTCAATCCGGTACATTGTGTGGCACAACTACAAGTGGGCCATCCTCAAAATTCTGGCTGTTCTGGCTCTGGCAGTTGTGTTGTTGCTGTTCTTCTACTCAGTGCCAGGTTACACTGTCAAGAAGCTACTGGGTGCTTGAAACTCTGACCTCAACATGTACAGACGAGTCACAGTCACAAGTATTAGGCATCACACAGACCACTGTGATGTCAAGTACTGCTTCAGTAGAACAGGCTGAATGTGCCAGCTGCATAATCCTGTGCCCTAACACAGTAACTGGGGTGGTGCACTGGTATGAAAAGAAACTGGACAGCTTTCCAGAAGAAGGGCCATTAAAAGTAACCTGAATTCTTCACATGCTGCTAAAGTATGATGCCAAGCCTCTGGATGTCAGTGCCCTGTATATCCCTGCTTGAAAATTTTGACAGAATTCACAATATCAGGTCTTGGTCAGAATTTTCATGTATACTACATCATACCTGCAGACCATTGTTTGTCCACTGCATAGAGTGAGCCATGAATACTGACACTATTGTAGGAGCCATAAACCTAAACCTTGCTTCATAAGAATTAGAGGGTCATGGCATTAGGCCTAATATACATTTGTAAGGCTGCAAACAGCAAATACATTCCTACAATCATGTGCTAAATCAGGTTAGTGTCATGACTTGGAGCAGTCAGTAATTAACTGAACCTTATGTTATTGTACATAAAAGTAGGCAAGAACATGGCTGTGTAATATTGTAAGTGCTGTGGATGGTACTGTACGTCTGTGATTGCTGTTTGCAACATGAACACTACTGCCTAACAGAAAGACCAATGGCCACAACACGGGTATATATCCAGCTGCAGGCAGCTGGAAACTGGGCATTTGCACACCAAATCGGTGATGGCCATGGTTTGGGATGGGTAAACTGCTATGTGGTAGTAAATGTGCTGAGCTCTCAAAAGGGAATAATAAAATCCTTCCAAGTTTAGAATTTGGAATATGCAGTGTGAACACAATGTCCCTTTCCTGTGAGCAAAATGCTGTCAGGTGCTCTGTTTGATTCAGTTCTTTGTTCACCAAATCATGTTCCAGTCTAATGTTTAATTCCACAAACCTACCAATCTTAAAGTTTTTAAAACTTGTGAGTGTAGTTGTTATGGTTTGTTGTGTTTTTCCATAAATGGGCTTCAGATGAGATTGTCACACTCACTCTTCTGTTTGAAAAATCATGCTTCATTAGAAAGTCTGAGTGGGATATAATTATTTAAATTCTAACAAAACAAATAAGGCCTGATAAGGTTACATGTTTAAAAATATATGGACAGCATATATACACAATCGTTTTCTTTCCTTGTACTTAAATCATCATCATCATCTTCATTATTCCCATGAATTGGCTTAGGATTAACTTTGTTTTACTTGTATTAAGAAATAACTTCATAAAGTCAGGTATTTTAAAGTATTATGTAACTGCTCTATGTTTCAGGGATTATATATATATATATATATATATATATATATATATATATGCACAAGGTAGTAATTTTTAATGAAGTGACTAAAAGAAAGCCCATCATTGTATACCTACATTTAGAACAAGATTTTCTTCTTTTATTTGTTTTGCAGAGTGCTACAAAAACTGGGCCTGACAGTGGTTAGTGGTAGAAGTTTTACATTTGTTCCCACTGAGATGGTACATACCTTAGAATGAAACCCTATTCCTTTGATCATGTAGGTTTTATTTTCAGTATGTATTTACATTGCCAGTTGTGGTGTAAAGTAGGGGTGTACAAATTATCCAGAAATGTAGGAGCCACCCAAAAATATAAGGTGTAATCATACCAAATTTGGTGGTCATGGCAACCTGGTGCCTGGAATTTGTTCATGTGTTTGGCCATGTAATAATTCTAAATTGAGTAACTTACTATTAGAGCTTTTATGATTGCCTGTTTTAATGATGGGCATTTACCCTGGTGGGAACAAAGCAGCACTATATGATACAAAATATTCCTGGTGGGTAAAACGTTGAGATGACTATACAGTTTGTTTTCTTTGTTCTCAGACATGCAGTAGCATAGGAATCATTGTTTTAGTTCAAAACGTCGGGAATTTGATAGCACTTTATATTTAAATGGAAGGAAATTAGTCATGGTACATGTTACATTTTACTGTTAAATAGGAATAAATTTTAATTACATGTTGGAAGTATATTAAATTTGATTCTGCTGCTGTTGTGAATTTCACACACTGCATACATGTAAGTCCATTTACTTTTATGTGACCATATGAGGTGTAATGAGAGGGACCACTCTAAAATTTCAGATTTTGTCTAAATTCCTGATTTCAGATTTTATTAGCTCTTATTTCTATCCTAATATTCACCAGAAACTTCATCTCTGTTTGTTAACTTATGTCCATGTTTTTATTCAAGTAATACACTGCCATCAAAGTGCTCATTAGAATTAAAAATTAAGTCTAAAAAGCATATTTAATTTCACAGTACTATTGTTAGCATTCCTCTTTCATATTCAGGAGATCTTGGATTCAGTCTCAGTCCAGATTTATCCCAAGTGAGGTTATTGCTTCTTCCTGCATACTTCCACATTCATCATTCAGTCATCCACCATTTCAATTCTGAACAACCTGTGAGCTTGTAAAAATGTTATAAAACAACATGAGAACTAACCAACCATTTGGTGCAACATGAATCTACACTGCTTTATATTTTGTCTCACACATTTTTTAAGTACGATTCCTCATGAAGCCCAATTAATTGGTCATATGATGACAAGGCCTTCCCATTTCTCCTCTTGTATCCACTTATTTATTTATCTTTTCTCATTCAGTTCTCAATCTTCCATTTGGAATCCAAATGGTCATTTATTCAGCATCTTGATTTTTAATACAGTAATATGAGCAGTACAAATTTTGAAATACCTCATTATGTAATTTTCTCCAGTTCTTGGGCCACATAAACATATGGTTGGTAAAAGTTTCCAGAATTTTATGTTGCAGTATGTCAGTGCCTATCCAACTGGTTTCTTCATGAGCTTGTAAGGTTCTCTAACAATATTTCATATATGCTTCCTTATATTGAACGTTGCTATTGTATCTAACCTCATTAAGTTATATGCTCTGAAATTTTATTCTTCCATCCTCCCACAGACGTAACGCAAATCTTGGCACAGATCTGAGAAATAATTACTTCACTAGATTTAGCAGTCTTTGGAATATTGCTTTAAATTATTACTTTGAAGCTTTTAATGGCAAATAAATGCTAAAATGTTAAAAGAAAATCATTGCAGTGAGCAGCTGCAAGGTTGTGCTGTGGTATTTTTGGTTTCTAGGCATACCACAACTAAAAACCTGCTGTGGTTTCAGTGTATAAGAATTAATGTTAGGTGAATCTATCCTTTTAGGCCAACCACATATAAACAATGCTTTAAAATTCACTCCACTTTTAAAGATATAGTAGCAGTAAAAATGTGACATTGACATATCCCCTGTGTTGGAAACCATTACTGTTAATGTGTTAACTGTAAATTCTGGAATTAAATTATGTTTTCTGGCAGTAGCCTGCTAAATAATTTTATTCATTCAGCAGTAGTTAGTCATCACCAAGGTGCAAAATGATCTGCTTGAATGTGACTGTACACTCATATAAAATGAAACTCCACATAATGTAAGCTGCAGAACTACCTGTTCTCCTTAATTATCCCCCTATGAGAATTTCATACAGTAGAGCATTATAAGGGTGTCTAGTATATATATGTTGGTCATAAATGCCACCAGTCTAACAACACTTTCTATTTTAGTTTTAAAATTGGTGCTGAGACATATTGGGACTGAGTTCTTATACCATACTTGAAAAGACAATGCTCACTTTCTGTTTGTTTGCTGACATGCATTGTATGAGCAGCAGGGACTCTTTACAAGTGATTTGCATTACAGCAGTATGTGAGTCTGCAGTGTTGTGCTACTCCAGTTCACTTTCAAATTCAGTTGACTAGTGTGAGTATATGTGACAGCAGGCATAAAATTGTGCCTTGCCTTTCACTCTACCACATGGAGGTACCTAGATTTACAGTTGTAGATTTATTTCAGTCACTCACCAACAAATTTCTGCTTCTACGGTTTTTTACACTCAGTAACAATGGGGCCCTTGAAATGGAAAGCTTCCTGTTTTTATTGCATGCTGTTTAGAAGTCTGACACATGTAAATTTCATATAAATTCATATAGCATTGTTAAAGTCATAGTAATTTTGCAGTGCAGTCTCCATCTTTGAACAAAAGCATACACTCCCTGCAGTCTGTCCTCTGCAGCCACTGGCACTGGCACACAGCATTCTCCAGTGCGTTGTCATTGGCACTGTGGCATATTTGTAGGCTTTTTTTTTCAAATGACAAACAGGTGATAATCTGTTGGTGCAACTGGAGGACTCTAGGATGGATGTGGCAAAACTATCCACCCCATAATTTTTGGTGGCCTCTGTGGTGTGCACACTTGTGTGTGGCCTAGCACTGGCATGACCACTCACCTTCATTCAAAATGCCAAGTTCAAGAATGTGTGGAACTACTCCTTCATTCCCTGTACATTTTTATATCATGACACTTAACTAACCACAAGGACAACTTTACTTTTTCTTGGGTACAAAATCTAACTGCATCTCTGCTTAATAAATGAAGTTCTTACAGTGTTATACTGACAATAAGACAAAGTTTGGCAAATTAAGATGAGTTTAAACAGACAAATTGCTTAGAATATGTGGAATTCTCACTGCATGACATTGTTGTAGTTCCATAAGTATATTACAACTTTCAATTATGCTAAAACACAGTGATAATGTGGATGGACTTTATGTACTTTAAACTTTACTGTGTGGGATGTATTTCTATAATCTGTACATAGAATCAAATCACACTGATGTTTCTGTGTAAACAAAAAAGATATTAAAAGAAATGTCATGTGTTACATATGTTTAAGTATGTGGGATGTCTGGAGCAATCTGTGAGGTTTATAAAACCAGGTCTCCTTTCAGGCTGTTCTCTAGGAATATTGTATTTATTCTTAACACTTTGAAGCTCAGCACCACCGTGTTTAATTTTTAAAAACTCCACATTTTTTCCACACAGTGTAATTATGTGTTCCACACCATTCTTACAATAAAATACGACTCTCCCTATACAACATAATGCAATTGATCTTTCTCAAAGAAGCACACTGTGTTCTTTGAAGGCCAGGAACTGATTCTGTATGTATATATGTTGCAGATTAATTTTAGTCACCAAAGAGGTCATTTTCATTTTCCATCAGACATGTAATGCTAAATCATGTATGCACAGAGTATTCAAAAACTTCTCACTCAGTGTGGAAGCATTATTACAAATGTAAGGATGTTATTGGAGTTTAAAAATTAACAAAGACTTGGTCCCTTATCTCCAAGTACTGAAGTATGTCTATTAGTATTTCTTTCCATTGCGGTGTTGTTCCTATCATGATTTACTGTTTAGTGTTATGTTGTTTGCAGTGTCATCAAAATTCATGTAAAGAAGTAGGTTCCTATGGATATTTTTAACAGCAAACGTTACACACATGCTAACAAGCACCAAACCTGGGCATTTTTACACTGTCTAACAGAAGAAATGTCAAAATTAATAATGCAGAAATTTTTAATTCCATTATCTAAACAGACAGTAAGTATAAAATAGGTTATGTCTGAACTAGCCTGAGGCACAGATGGATTGTGAGAAAGATCTGCAATTGAAGATGAGCCACTTATTAAGACTTCAAAACACTGTCCAAACGATAACCTGTTATGCACATGTCATTCAATCAGTTCACAAAGAAATAGCCAAAAGGCAGTTAATGTTCAATGCTTATTGATTTTTCATTCTATAATAAGCATAAAATAAGTATTTGATTAAATTTTCTTGGCTAGACAGCCACTTCAAGATGTGATGGTTTTCTGACATTCAGGTACTAACTCTGTCCCCATCTTCAGGGTGTGTTGGTGGTTTGGTAGAACCAAAACTGATGACTGGATGTTCTTTGTGTATATCTCCATGTGGTCGGGCATAGGATGGAATGTGACCCCTCTGGTTAGTGGGAGTAGTCAAAATGTCATTGCACTTGGCCAGGACTGTCTATTGCTGGTTCTGGAGAGCATTTCAGTACACTAATTACCAGCTGCCACATACAACTGAATATGTATCCTGCCTCCCTGATGAAGGTTCCAGGATGTATTTGAATTTCTATAGCTTTGTTCACAATCCAGTTCATATATGTAGTTGTCCTATTCACTCTTCATGTTTTTGCAAATTGGATTGCGTGTCCTGTGTATAGTAGGTGCTCTTCTGCAGCTGAATTTTCTGTCTGGCCATGCTGCAGATGTCTTATGTATTCTTGGCATCTGATTTCAATAGTCCTAGAAGTCTGGCCCGCATATACACTTTACCACATTCACACTGAATGCAGTGCACCCCAATATTTTAATGCCTAGTTTTAATGTCTAGATTGTCCTTGATTGTGCTTAATGTGCTAGAAGTTATGGGGACAGAGTTAGTCCCTGAAACATCAGAAAAACTTCAAATCTTGATGCAGCTGTGTGCCTGAGAAAATTTCATTGAATTCACTCTCTGTGAAAGCTGGAAGACTAATATAAAATAATTATTTCCAGAATTTTATGAAAGATGCACACTTAATGTGAACCTGAACTAGAAAATATCTTGTATAATATGGTCTTCCTTCCATACACTCATATTCTCAACTTCTTTTAAATAGTTTATGTTCATACCACACATGTATATACAATTTAACAAAATCTTTTTGTACCATTACAGAATACACAATATTTCTTGCATTGCATATTTATTCACATTACGTTTTCCTCCTAGAATGTACAAAAACAATTCAGCACACAGTGATGGTGTAAAAAGATTTAATCAAATTAAACACTAGTTCATGGTATGAAAATGAACCATTTTAAGATATTAATGGCGAATCAAGTCACATTAATGTGGACATAATCTCCTGAGAATGAATACTTATTACCAAAACATGTAGAAGAAAAAAATGATGTAAATTAATATAACATAACAATGTAATATCCTCTGATGGTTTGACAGATTTTGTCACGTTCTCATCCTATTCGGTATGTATATGAACTGGGTTAGCCCAATCAGTAAATTGGCTGGATATGAACTGTGTGCTGCGATTAAGTTCTGAGAAAGGCCAGGACTTAGTGACTTTGCCAGCATGTCCAGACTGGCTCTGGGCTAGGTACTGGTTAGAGATACAGGAGCCAGAGTGTAAGATTAACCATTCAGCTCCAGGCAGGGCTGAGATTATGGAAGTGCGGTGCTTTATCTTCACTCCCCTTATACATTTTCAGTGTCATATTTGGATATTTATTAAGTATTTGTATGCCTGAGGGTACTATCAATTTGAACATAACCTATAAAACTGCTTAAAAACAGATATTATTTAATATGGCCATAAAGATTTGGATTAATTGCCTCTTCCAAAGAACACTGGGAGACCAAATTAACTGTAATGAAGCAGACACCCTTAACTAATTATTCAAAAGCAGCTGGCCAACACACTCAGGTGGTCAGGGAATTCTTTTTTTGGTATATCAGGTCATCATGTTCAGCTGGTACAGGTGAGGCATTAACAGGATCTTGCAATGTAAGTCCATAAGAGTTATAACTGGTGATTCAGTGTCATTTTATGTGGATCCATATGAGTTACATGTTTTGATCAGGAGGCCATGGTTTGGACAATCATAATGCAGGATCAGTTTATTAGCCTTAATAGCTACACTAGGAGTTGCTACAGACAACACACATCCGTGCAAGTGTAGTTTCCCTTCCTTCTGCTCCTGTCTTTTGTGGAAATTCATCCATGTGAACTTGTGCAACATATCTATTTTAAATAAAAATTACAGATTGATATATGCAAAGATATTACAGATTAAAACAATTATATATACGTATAAAAAAATTATTTTTCAAAACATGTGTGAACTGAATTACGTAGTATTTGTAACCAACTGACTTGTTTGTAAATTATGTATAATAATATAAAGCTTGTAAATATGTATCCAAGAAGTTACCTTAGCAGTTAATTTTATTTTAATATGTATTGTAACTTAGAGAACAAGAATCTTTGCCTAAAACATCTTTCAAAAAACACTATTCTGTTTGTAATAGGGAAATGACAGACATAGTTATTATAAGCATCTTAATGACAATACATGAATGATTTGTCATTACTGGTGCAAACTTTTAAACAGGGTCATCCAAAACAGGTTTTGAAAATTGTTCTCAGAGTACACTTTGTGTAAATTATATACAGTGAGGCTCACTGATCCTCCTTTATTTACATGGTGTTGTGTTCAACAGTGCATATTTGATTTATGATTTTCATTACTGTAACATGTTAACTGGTTCATAATTAGCTTTCCTTATGTACGAGTGTCTTCATTGAAAGCCAGACATCATTGTTACGTACCATATGAGTAAGTCAAAATTAGTTTAGTGACTATAATTTTGGCTGGTTGACCAAGGCATCAGGGCTTGATTTCCCATGGAGGCAAGAAATTTTTCTCTCCTCCAAAGGACACAGACCAACTCTGTGTCCCTCCCAGCTTCCTATTCAGCGGGTGTGTGGGGCTCTTTCCCCCCAAGGGTAATGCATGCAACGGACAATGCTAATGTGTCTCTAGATTCACAAATCCCCATGGATAGAGCAGCCAGGGTATGCAGTTGCCCCTGATCTCAATCTACTTTTGAAGTGAAGAATGCATTCATGCCTCTATATGCCATAAACGTTTGGTGCCTAATTAAGCATAGGGAAGACTACCTTTTATTTGTATGTTGTATGTGCTGATTGTTATTACATAATTTGATTTTATGGCATTCATTGTCTGAAATAATCAGTGTCATGTATTAGACCTTATAAAGGAAGATGTATCCTGTATATGTCAATGAACTCACCAAAATGTAAACTGAAGAAAATTCTTGGGTGACATCATCACATTGTGTATCTCTTATCAATAAGGTGTTAATTAACCATAATTAACACCTTATTGTGAAGAAAATTCTTATTACCAAATTATGGGTATGGTGTCCCTTAGGGGCCTAATCATACTCTTATGAATCATTTACACAATTTTAATCAAAGTGTCATATGTTTTCTGGCATTATTATATATATATATATTAATTGAATTATTAGTAATCTGTACTTACAAGACTTATTAAAATTATCATATTATACAGTTATATAGAACAACTTCACTTATAGTTTTTTAATTCATTTAAAAATAAAAAAGTTTAGTACCGAATCTCTTGTTTGTATGGTTATGACTCATGCATATTGTTGCTCTATAACATATGAGCAGTAACACCAACTTTCTGTTAACTATGTGCCTGACCCCTAAAATGGCATATGTTTAGCAACAATGAGGTTTACAATAAAAATTGGAGCTTCTCTCAGTCACTCTTATATTCCTGTCACATTGCTTCTTTTGTCACAGCATCATGGGATGGTAGGAGAGAACTCACCACAGGTATCACACATTCCATGTACCCCACATATTCTCAGTTTAGCCAATAATAATATCCTCAAATAAAGGTATGTACAAAACAAAATACTGATGTCTTAATTTTATTGCTATATATCTGGACAGGAAATTATATTTTGAATGTTTTTTGGCCACCCTGAAGCATGGTGTCAGTTTATTCTAACATCACTTACAGTACTTAAGAAAAATGTGGTTCTAAATATGCGAATCAACACATGTATACAGCGTTATGCAATGCATACATATTTAAATAAAACTCCTTAAGGATGGTGATATGTTGTAATAGAATGAAGCCACACATGTGAAAAATGCAGTAAGGCACTGATAAGTGCACATTTGTGCACAAGGGTCAGACACTCCTCCTGTTAAGTGGGATTGTTCTGTAATTTGTGAAGATGTATTGCATGTACCTGAATATAAGATGACCCGACACATAAAACAGCTCCCCCCTCCACCCCCCGAACTTCCATTTTCAGAATAATTTCCATACAGAAAATGTCTAGCAATTGCAAAATTATAAAGTGACTTCCCAATTTCTGATAATAAATTTGGGAGTGAAAAAAAAAACCTGTATTATAGGAAGGCAGAAACACTATACATGTCATGTCCAGTGTTATTTATTTACTATCTGATACATGTATCCCGAGATAAATGTCATGCATGCACACACTAACACTGCAGTAGGATCTGACCATGATCTTACAGTGGCCAATGGCATGTATTTTCAAATGGCCATAGAACCAAACACTAATCACAAACTCTTGCTTGTGATTAGTATCACAGAATCAAATGACACCAGCATACTGAACAAAATTTGGAGGTAGGAGGAATGTGAAGAGACTGAAGCAACAAAGGAAAGTAAGGGACAGTATGGAGAATTCCATGATGCTACATCTCCACAAGGGAGATTTGAGGAAAGGAATAAAAGGCTGGTGTGAGGTGGCCATGCAGAGACTACCCACCTTTATCATGTTATTGGATGGAGCAGTTAACAGCCTCCCAAATAATGTGGTTCATATTTTTGGATTTGGTAGAAATGATTCTGGTGTTCTGAACTTTGATGCAATGTTTCAGACTAATGATGTGTTCTGCTATAGAGGATGTTTGAGAGGAATATACTGGTGGTGTTCCTTGAACCCGATCTCAATACAGCATCCACTTTCCCCAGCATAGACTTTGGCCTCATTTGCAGGAAACATCATGCAAGCCTGATGTAGTGTGTCATAAACTGTTATCCTCAAGTTGAAGGAGACTGAAGATCTCACTTGGGAGGGAGGACAACACATTTAATGCTGTGCCTAGTCAGCAACTGAATAATGTGCTTACAAGCCATGCAGGCAATTGAAGCAGTCACCTCTTGTCAGAACAACTCTGATGTGGACTGACATTCCACTGACACTGCCAGTCACTTTCAGCCATTCTGTCTGAATGTAATCTTCAAAAGCTTCATCTCATGTAGACTATCATAACCACCAACAGCCCTGTGAACCAATGAGAGAAGCATGGTCTGTTGGAAAGGTGGTGGTGGTGGGAGTTGGAGGTGAGATATGGGCTGGTATGGGAGGGTTTTCAGTGTGCTAGTGAGACATTAAGTTTCTGGTAAATGTCTATCAGAGAAGAAAATTTTACATTATTTCTCCATGGTGAACTACACGTACTCATGTAGGTGACAAAAGGAGCTCCCCAGCTTTTCAAGTCCATCAGGCCAGGTCATTGATGCATTAATGTAACAAACAGCAATGCTAATGGGCTACCTTGTTGATAGTATTCCCTTCAAAATCTTCCATGAAAAAGCCTGGAATCACAGGTAATAAATGCAAACCCATAGCTACTAAAATAGAACACAGGAGAGTCTTGGAATGGCAAAAGAATCTTCATAACATCATCAGTTTTATCTGCACCAGACTGGCAATCCAGTAGTCCATGCTCCTTCTGGGCTGACATTTTTATGGCGAATACGTGAAATTGTTATATTAATTTGCCCTTATTCTTTGATACTGTTGTGAAACTTGGTATCACTCATTAATATACACAATATGGCATAAGTGTTTCAAAAGAGGATTCAAAGGATATCTGGACCTTGCAGAAAGTAATAACAGGCCAAAGCAAACTTCAAACGCAAGCTTCCAGATTGATATTCACAAATTAGGGTGATCACATTTAGGATGAGATCGATGGGTTATGTTACAGATGAAGGAAAATACATACAGTGTGATTCGTGGGTTAACCAACACAGCCGTGCCTACGCTAAAGACCTGTCTGTGGAAAATAATACTGAATTGGACCTTCATCCCAGTAGCGCAATCCTGTGAACACGAGATGTACCTTCTGGGTACTTGAAATCCGGGAAATTTCTTGGCCAGTCCTTGATAATCGGTGGTATTACGGTAGTAGGGACCTGTCATTGAAACAACTCTGTTCATGTTCTATATGCATTTAAAATGCCCAGCCTCCGAAACTTTATGGTTCAGTCGTGGCAAATTTCAAGCTCGCAGAGATGATGATAACATGTACTTGCCAAGTGTGTACAAATAAAAAAATACCTCTGCGTATTGCACACCACGTTATTAAACCCCAAACTGCCAACGCCACGGATTATCAATGTATGCACGAATTTGTATTGAGTGGCGGTGTCTTTTATGAACTGTGCCAAACGTTCAGGTAGGCCGTGACGTATGCTGGACGGGAGGGAATTTTCTTCAGCAGAAAAAGTGTGGTGTCTAGTTTGGGCGGTGAAGTAGCGTGAAATGTGTTGTTGCCATTTAAACAATTTTCAGATAATATAAATGGGATGTAATAGGATCAAGTAATTTTTTGAGTGGAATGTTAACGCTGATCAGAAGGAACTGCTGATAAAAGAAATACTGTCATTGTAACTACATATCTGCAATCGTAATGGCTGATGAAGGTGATAGCGAAGGCGGTGTTACGGATTCACCTAAGAAAGGTTGGAAGTGTCATAAAATGTTCGTAGGACAGTTGCATTCTTCTCATAGAAGTGTCGCTGAAGATTCTAGTCTACTGGTATGTTCAGCCATGCTGGCTGGTATTTAGTTGCCCTCCGTTTCGAAAAAAAAAAAAACATGGTACCTTAATCTTCAGTGTAAATTTGAGAAGAGTGACCTCTTGAAATGCTTGATCCTGAATGTGAAGTTACTGTGTTCCTTCGAAAAGTCGGTAACTGTATACCAGTCGGCACGGAGTAGCAACCTTACGACACGAATCTTCAAATTGTAATAACCGACATTACAATATTACACCATGAAGCAGTGATAGTGACTTGACAAAAATAACGAAAAAGTTTCACGTCCCAGATACATCACTAGGGGAATATCGGATTGACAGTATTTTAGAAACCACAATTTTTTGCAATTTTTAGTGATTGTAATATATGGTTTCTTGTTAATTGTAAGTGAAAAGTAGAAAAGTTTGTAGACGCATTACTTAGTATATGCTTAACAACCGTGGATACTGGATGTATTAGCTGATTAAACGACTTGCTCGTTCTGTGCATTTTTAGGAGATAAAATTTCTTACTGTGCTGTGGTTTCTTCATAAATGAAATGTAGGAAGATAACTTGAATGAACTTAAGTCCACTCTGGGATTGGAAATAATGCTGAAGTTTGGCCTGGTGGGAGATTCAAGTAATATTCTACATTTTAACCATTCAAGATTTTTAAATACTGTTTGAAGAGCAGTAACTGTGCTATACTGTGCAGTAATGCATGAGTTTATTTTTCATGAACTATTTTGCTGTTTGCAGTGATTAGCTACCACATATGATTCATGTAGTACGTTTAAGTGGTTATGTCATGTTGCTTCACATCTGCTGATTGGAGCATAGTAGTCACTACTCCACAGGTGATTTTAAATTAAATAAAGTGGGCTGTGTTGTCAAGTGCATTGATCAGTTAACATGTGTTATTAAATGTAATGCTTTTACAATGTCAAGGTAAACTGTAGATGACAATGTAAAATAAGCTGCTGAAAATGTTGAGAGGCAATATTATGTGAAACTCTATCAGCAGTAGTGCTACTTCCAAAAGTGCACAATCTGTATGGGGATAAATGTGTTGGTAACAAATGTGCTGTTAAAACTGAGCAGGAGAATGTAAGGCAATCCAGCTTGTGGGGCTAGTGTCCTGTGAAATAATTTGTTTATGTATGTACATTATGTGCAGATAACTTGATCTGCACCAGTTTTTGTGAAATGTGTTTGGGAAATATATTTACTACACATTTACAGGACCAACACTGTCCACAAGTACAAGCAGTTTTGAAGCCCTCGATCCACATGATCCAAATCTAAGTCGTCTGGCAACTACAATGTTTCAGAAAACAGCTGATTACTTGTTTGGTGAATTGACAGCAACACAGGTGTGGATAATGATGTACTGAATCTGTAGAATCAGAAATGCTGTACTGCCATTGGACATAGTCCTGAGCCAGTTCTGTTCATCTCCCATCTCTTTGTTCTTGCAAATGACCACATTGTAAAATGATTCATCCATCAAAATTGTATATGCATATCTTGTCTATCTCTTTTTAGCTTTCAGAAACTTTACAAGAATGGGTGACAAAATGCCCGTTTGCATGAATTTTAAGTTATCCAGGTGGAAGTATTGTCACCAGTACATTGTACTTGGGCAGATGTAATTTTGTAATATGTTTTCTTTTGGGTAATTCCCCGGCGTCACAGTGCTAATAGCCGATGTTTCGAAACCCTCTGTCAGTTCCATCTTCATAGGCAGGTGGATAAAGTATGACGGGATGGGATGTGGTGTATTTATACCTGACAGGGTTCTGGCAGACTGGTGGAGGAGCCAATGGAAGGCGAGTGACCGGAAGTGGGCGGGTAGGTGCACAACAGGTTGTGGAAGGGGGCAGGTATATAAGTGCGAGTGCGGGTGGGATCACTGTAGTGTACCCGGCGGATGCCTCCTTTTCTTGATTTTGTGTAGCAGTGGTTTCCAGGATCTGCTGAGGTTGAAACCCCCATCTCTGTTGATGTTATTAGGATGCATCTCTATTTTGATGGCTTCTCTGATGAGATGATCCATGTAGCCAGTTTTAGAGGAGAGGAGTTTAGTATCCTGTAATCTGATGGTGTGGTCATGATTGAAACTATGTTCGGCAGCCGCTGATTTGTCAGGTTGAACCAGTCTCATGTGTCTTTCATGTTCTTTAATGCGGAGCTGGATGGACCGTCCGCTCTGTCTGATGTACACCTTGCCACATTCACAAGGGATCCTGTATATGCCTGGTGTTCTTAATCCTGGTGCATCTTTGGTTAGTGACATGTAGCTTGATATTTTCCTGGATGGTATGGCGACGCTTTTGATATTGTATTTGGCCAACATTCTACTGAGTCTGCCATATGTAGTTTGGGTGTATGGTAAGTAGGCTGTAGATGTAGGTTTATCTTCAATCTTGTTGGTCCGTGTGGCCGGTTTTATGGCTCGTTGTATCTGCTGATGGCTGTAACCAACCAACCAACCAACCAACCAACATCCACCTGCCTATGAAGATGGAACTGATAGAGGGTTCCGAAACGTCGACTGTTAGCACTGTGACGCCGGGGAATTACCCAAAAGAAAACATATTACATATAGAATATGGCAAAAGCTTAAAATCAAGATGTAATTTTATTTTCTTCTGTCAAGTAAGACATCACTCATACACAATGAATGGCAGAATTGTTGTTATTACGGCTTCAAAAAGTAGACATGATGGTAACATTCTTCAAAGTGAATACTGAACCCAGCAACCCCTTGCCCAATGTGGTTTTTCCCAGCGATGTTCTCCCAGTGCATTTTTGTCTATACACATTTAAAAATGCTTAAGTATGCAAGTAAAAAAAAAACTGCTGAACACTGAAAAATGTAAATGCACATGGGTATACATAGGCAGTTACTCATTCAATTGCCCTGAAAGCTGGTAGCATCAGCTACCAAAGCACTGTGTAAATACCATTATCATTCTTCCTAACCCCAATGTTGGAAAAAGGATTGATGAAATTACAAGCATTTCCAGACTTTATTCTTGTAATTTTATCATGAACCTCAGTATAATATGAGAGGAGACACCATTGAAATGAGACTGATATGCAGTACTGTATATGACTTGTCATTGACCATAAAACATTTGAAAAGTTATTTTCTTTAATCCCTTACATAGGTTGATAAGGGCTCAACAAATACACTTGTTTACTCATTTAATAAGTGAAGACTCTTTAATGAATAAGATTTCTACATGTGAAGTGCAGGTGAACTAAACTAAAATTTCTTCTCTTTAATAAATAACTAGAGGTGCAGAAGGTCTTTTATTGTGGGGTCCATGTTTATTTGTTGGTAATTTCATATATAGCAGAATAATGGGGAAATGTGTTTTTGTATTTAAATTTTGTCTGTGATGTGAATTTTTGTAGGATGTGAATGCAGTGTTGAGGTTGAGAATACATGGAGTTTTGCCTCTGCTGCCCTTATGTGGTTTTCTGGCATTTTGATGAGAATGGGTACGACGTTAGTTTTTATTTTTTACTTACAAAATATCTGTTTTTTTTCTGCAGGAGGATTATAGGTTGCTGGAGACAATGAATCGAGTGACAATCACAAAGTACTCTGACATGAAGCAGATTGCTGGCAATGTGGCTCGCACCATGATTGATTTGAATGAGAAGTGTAAGTGACACTGATCTTCTAACACTGGTAATGAAATCGCAAATACTGGTGTCCACCAATTGGTTGTAGTTTTGAGTTATGTCCTTGCAATTCCCATTTCCACTGTATGTTTCCCTACTGTCCATCTTAATGCTATCCTCCAGTCTCCATTTTTGTCTTCATATTGGCTTCCTTCTATGAAAAGTCCTCGCCAAAATTCTGTATATATTTTGGGTCATCCCACTTTGTATGTAATCCATACCCCTGTAGTCTACATTACTTTAGCAATGCTGGGTAACCTTTGTATTTCCTTATTTTATAAATAAATTGCTGGCATACTATTTCCCTCCTAACTTACTTACTCCATGCAGTGGAGTCCTTGAGAAGCTAACCAGTTCTCAGCTAGTCAAGAAATTCCCTGCATTTTATGGAACCCGTAGGTTCATTACCACATTTACAAGTGCCTGCCATCTGTCCCTATCCTGAGCACTGTATCCATTCTAGGTATAAATATCTTCCAAGCATTTTATTTATTGTTATGTAATGTCTTAATAAACTGGACACTTATTTCATCCGTTCTGATGATGGTTTATACCACAGAATCACTCATTTCTTGGCCACTGCCAATCATCCAGTGTTTTGAATACAGAGATTGTATATTTTTCATAAACATTTGCTTCCATGATCAGATTAAGTGTGGAAGTCCCAGAACTGAGTGTTTCTAAGCTTGTAGTATGTGTTTTCCTCTTAGTGAGAAACCATGTTCTATAACCATACACAACAGCTGTTAAAATTACTGTTTTTATGTATCATTGGTAATTTGAAATGGGATGGGCTGATAAGAGCTTTGTGGTTCACAGGCAAATCTGCATTATGTGTGTCAGCAGTGTGAATTTGTGGTGTGGGTCATATTTGGGTCCTGCTGTAGCTGTGGGTGGTGTTGTGTTGTTGGTATTCTAGTTACAGTGTGCTCAGCCTTCCTGGCCCCTGCTGATAATGGCCCATGGGCAAGGTTAAGGAATGTTTTTGTAAGGTGGGCCATCTTTCAGCAGACTGTCTCTTAACTATTGCCGGTAGTGTGCTGGTCAACAGGAGTCCTTTGCTCTTTAATGGGTGCTGCAAACATACTGGCTGTCAGACCAGTGGCATGCAGTATTACACTTAAATGTCAGTCACTAGACCACCACACTGGTCCAGCCAACTTCTCCGTATGATACCCGTCGTCCTGAAGATGCAGCTAGAAGTGGTTTGCAAGACAGTGTGTGGGTGGATGAACTGGCACCATACGTATCACGCTCTTATGAGTCTGTTGTGTGCTGAGGTAATGTCTCATGTAGACCTTAACTGTTGTATACCATTGTGTGTTGTGAAGTTCCAGTCAGTATGTCACTACAGTTTGTTCAAGAGGCAGGGTTGCTCATGGGTTAATTGCAGGGTATGCACACTAGGTGAGGATGTCTTGGAGCTTTGGTGGATTGATATGTCCACCACTGTGCTGTTGTCATGCAGAATCATAACTTGTGATTTGAAGAGGGTTCAGCAGAAAGTAATATTTGACAGTTGTTTCTTGTTCTAAATGTATTGGTGAAAAGTTGAGTTTATGCATGCAGGTCAGTTGACACTTGCTACATCTGAGTTACTTTCTATATCTTTCTTTCTAAAGAAATGTGTTATACTGTTCAGAAATTACTGCTTGTATTTCATGCCTGTAAAAGTCTTCACCTATCACAGGACAATCAGTTTTTCCATATCATTCGTATTACATATTTGATTTTGTGCAGTGACCAACAGTGCTTCTGTCTATAGGTAATGTCTGTAAGTAGGTCTTAGCCCTTTGCACTGTGTTCCACTGACTTGCTCTCTGCCAACAGATACTTAGTTACATCTCTTTTCATGAAATGGACACCACTGTTATTTTGATGACTGAGTCATGGTTCACTATCTTATGGATTGTTTGGCAGCCGTGTACCAAAGTCATACAGCATTTTCTGGGATGTGACGCGGCATCACTGGTTGGTCTGTTCCTGATGTGTCAAAGGATCGTAATGCCTTAGTCCTCAAGGGTCTAGTGTTCTGAGAAGAAAATCGGTGGAGCATTGTTCCACGGACAACACAGACATGCAGCTTGGAGTAACTTACATCTCACTCTTCACTTCTAGTTCTTTCTGTAACTGTTTAACCTAAAATGTAAATTGATCTGTCCATTATAGATAAGAGTCTGCAGCCCTATCTGGAACAAATAGACCAGATTGAAGACAGTGTTACAAAGCTTGAGCAAGCAGCATACAAACTTGATGCGTATTCTAAACGTCTGGAGGCAAGACTGAAGAACCTTGAGAAGAGATAGACACATACTGTTTTACAGAATACCAGGCTATATGAAGTACCTTTGTGTCATTATATCAAATTGCTTGTAAGGTTGGCATTGTATGTGTACTACATGCATTGTATGTTATAATCTTTTGTTCTCTTTTGTAAATACCAGCTGTGTATGGTTGACAGTAGAAGGGTAAGTTACGTATGGATGTGATTCTGTAATAGGTGTGGTATTAAAAGTTATTCCCTCTACTTGTACAAGTCATTTTTCATGTAAAATATGTCATAGAACTAATCACATGTGTTTCTTCATAGTTGATGCATTCATACAAAACATACAGAGGTATTTGAAGTGACATGTACCAATGGCTGATTATAGGCCACTTTCTTCCATAAGAGGAAGATTCTGTGTGTTTGTACTTGTTTGTGTGGCTCCCATTTCAACTTTTTAACCAGTTGACTGACTTTCATGAAGCTTGTCATAAACACTGTGCCATTGGAGCACATCTCAATAACATACTTTTAATTCTGCACATTCAATGGTAATAGCATGGTTCGCATGCAAACTTGAGAACTTCAGAAGTGGGTAGTAGGAACTGTGAGTTCTGCTGGAGAAAACTCAAATAAGCACATGTACTAGGTCATGGGGAAAACATGCATATGTACTTCTTAACCCTCTTGATAACTACCTCAATAGACATTTCTTATCATGCTCAGGGTAAGACCTATATAGGTAATTTTTGTCCCATGTGGGAAAACCTGGCCTTCAGTTGTGGGACTGTTACTGAGATACATTAGAAATACTTTGCTAGTAGAAAATCTGTGCAAATATATTCTTTTATTATTATTGTTATAATATTGAATCATGAAAGGTTGTAATAATCACTTTTTCAAACGGAAATTGTAAAGAAAGTATGATTCTATTACTGGTGGTGTGCCTACGCTAGGAAATATGCACATAATATTTTCTGTTTTCCTCTCTCTTCCTGCCCTGAATGTGGTATGCAGTGTCTACAGACAGTATAATTTGGATGTGCTGAAATTTGTTTCTCATTTGTCCCTCTGCCGTTCGCAACCTCACCATTTAGTGCAAGGAAAAGGTGACAAGTTGTTACTGGAATGACAGTTTAAGCCCATAAGCCTTGTGTGTTAGAAAAGGACGTCTGTCATGTAGTGAGCTGCATGATGAAGTTTCTTGTTTATATCCAAGTTTGCCATATCTATATGCCACTCTCTCTTATGAGCATTAGCTGTGTGTGTTGTAGTGTTGGATTGGTGGGGCTTCAGTGTGTTCTGCAATTCATGCCAGACGTTTTCCTTGCCTGCATGCATTTTTATACTTTGTAAAACATACACCTTTGTCATGTGTGTAGTACACATCTGTGAGGTTGTTATGAATTCTGCTGACAATGGTACTTTTTTTCTGTAGTGTTATGCCACAAAATTGGTAAACTGGTACCAGTGCTTCAGATGAACATGTTGCTGCCATTCTTGAACCTAAAGTTTGGGGCAGCATGTTCTGTCACAACTCTGATACATAGTGTTGCATTGCAGAAAACAATAATCTTCCTTAAATGTGAGGTAATGTGGAGTTTTGATGATGGTATATTACCTTTAGGACTGCTTAGCTTTTGGGAGTTTATCCATCATTTGTTGCTCAAAAAAAAAAAAAAAAACAAGAATATAAAAGAGCCAACACATTTTGGACATTTGGTGTATTCCCATCAGGAAGAAAGGTGGGAAGGCACTTCTGCAGTTCAACCCATTAGACAGAAGTAGCTGGCTCCAGAGGTTGGAAAATTGCAAATCTTAATAGACCCAATCAAGCAGATGCCTTCCTTCCTTCTCACCAGGGGACAGAAACACCCAGTTTTTGAAATCTCAAACTTCAGGCATCGCTGTATCCCCTCTTTATGTTCAGGATTTTAGGACCAACATTTCAGGTCAATCCCCTTTCCTGTGGTGTCACACAGTGCTATGGCAAAAGAATCGTAAAGATCATTGAGAAGGTTTAACCAACTCTTTGGAGCATAGTCCTTGAGAAAGTAATAGTTCTCAGTTAGTTAAGTAGTCCCAATATTTAATGGAATCTGAAGGTTAATTGATGTGTTCACTAGTGCATACTTACTGCATGGTGCAGAGTCCTTCTTGAGAAGCTAACTGGTTTGCAGCTAGTCAAGAAATTCTCCGCATTCCCTGGAACCCGAAGGTTCATTACCGCACTCACAAGCCTCCGCCACCCGTCCCTATCCTGGGCCTGCCCAATCCAGTCCATATACCCACATCCCACCTCCTGGAGATCCATCCTAATATTATCCACCCATCTGTGCCTAGGTCTCCCCAGTGGTCTCTTTCCCTCTGGTTTCCCCACCAAGACCCTATACACCCCCTTCTCCTCACCCATACGGTTCACTAGTGTATACGTGTTGAAACTATTGTGAGCCATATTAATCCAATCTAACACCCTCTGATCCTGTTTCTGTAAGATCCAGTTAAAATCATCATCCCACGTATGTTGATATCTTTCTAACAGGTTCTCAATCCATATTCCTTGTATGCATTAATATTATGTTTTATGTGTGCAACATTCCCAGCCCATCATATATTTGATTTCAGCATGGAAATTATATTTGTCAATGAGTGCAAATCGTGGAAGTTCCTCATTATGCAGTTTTCTCCTGTCTCCTGTTACTGCCTCTTCATTAGGTGTAAACATTCTCAGCTTCCTTATCCATAACACCATTAATTAGTCTGTGTTTGTCCATCAGTGTGAGAGACCTATTTTCACACCCAGACAAATGGGCAGGGGAAACTGTAGTTATGTTTTAATTGATGAGTTTTTAGTTAGTAGTTGACAAGACAAAAAGATTAGGATGTGTAAACTAACTATATATATCTGGGAGCCCATATAGCTCAGTCACTTCAGTGACTAAGTTACAGGTTGGATGACCAAGGAAGCACAGTTTGATTCCTGCAGGGCAAGAGATCTCTCTCTCCAAGACTAGCTCTGTGGTTCACCCAGCTTCATATTAGTGTGTTCTGTGGAGTCTCCACAGGAGCAAAGTAGTCAGGGCATGAAGCTGATCATTCATTTGCGTCAAATGCCAAGTTTATGAATGAGTGGAGCTATACCTTTGCTTCCCCATGTGTTCAGGGTGTGCGCAGAGGCAATTTCACCTGTACATTTTTTGACTAAAATCCTTCACTTTTTTCATCTGCCAGATGTTACTGTGTGTAGTCACACCAGCAGCAGATATTGCATGCTGCCCTGCTGGTGAATAGGTTCTTTTGTGGTGATTCATGATCTTGGGTGTTGGTCTTATGAAGGTTATAGGGTCATGAATACCAGTTTTATTGAAAGAAAAGTTAGGTATTTTAAATATATTTAATTTGAATATTAGTTCTGTATGAAATGTCAGACAGCTGTAGAATCTAATAATCTCATAAAATTAATGCTGGAGATCTTTAATACCTGAATTAAAATATAGAGCAGGAAAAACTAAGATTTAATAGATGTAGTGAAATGAAAACAACAGAATCAGAGTGAAAAATTGCATCATATTCTAGTGCGTAAATCAATAAATGGAAAGAGTAACCTATTCCCAACACAAAAAGTGTCTTGTCATGAAGAATTTTGTGCTTCACTTTCACTTCCACTGTTTGAGAATAATGTTTTCTCTCGTGTATTATGTTTTAATAGCTGGTATTTCCTATTTGAACATGAAGGACTCTTAATTTTATTCCACCAAAATAGATATAATTTGGTCTGAGTGTCCTCTGCAATATGTGAATGTCACACTGCTTACATGTTTTTCATCATATTAATTCAGATCAGCATCAACATGAGATGTGGGTTATCTTGTTGGTTAGTATATGTGTCATAACCAAGAGTAAACAAGAACTTAATGCAGTGTTGTTGTGGATGATAACTGAAGTCAGTATGGAACATTCCATTGTGAAGTAGGTGATTTATTCATGAAAGCATCATTGCATTCATTCATCACTGAAGCTGTGGCTCTGTACAGAAATGTTGTAACATCGGTATGTATTAGTGGTTCATTTCTTAATTTTTGTGGAACAGATTACTTCTTGAGAACTTTGTTATTGATTAACTAGTCTATAAATTTCATCTGTTTTTTAGAACCCAAAAGTCCATTGCCTTGTGCACAAAAACCTGCCACTGGATTCAGTGCGGAGTCAGATGAATGCAATGACAAAAATGTACACCCCTTTTCTCTGGTCCATTATTGTATTACTATCCCCCCCCCCATTCCTATATATCAGAAGCATCATCCTGTATGATTTACCAACTAAAATTCCATATACATTTCTGTCTCTTCTACCATTATTATGTAATGCTGTAATAGTGATGTGTATAAGTGGCGTGGCCATTCGTATGTCATTGGCTGTTCTTTAAGTCAGAATACATCTACATTAATGAAATAAAGTTAACTGTGTTTTAAAGTGGAGGTGGGAATTCTTCATTATTGAAATATTTAACTCCTTGCTATTTTGTTGCATTGAGCATTGTGATGGCATATGTTGTCATTTTTCTGTTCAGTCTGATATGCATTACTGGACAAAATACAAGCAAGTGAATTTTTTTCTGGGAGCTTCTTGCTGGGTCTTAACTTTTCTGAATGATAATAAGGTCTGATGAATAAGTTCCAGGCCTAGATGTGCTGGGGAGGGAGGGGTGGTATGATGTTGAATTCAATTCATCTTGTCAAAGAATATTTCTATATTGCAATTGTCTCTCTTTGCTCTAGGACTTTTGTACCTTTCTTTTCTCTCTCTTTCTCCCCCCCCCCCCTCTTCAGGATTTAGTACTTTGGGTGATCTCAGACACTTACAGGATTCCCAACTTAATGTCTTTTCTGTTTGAGGAACAAAGAACACCAGTCTGTTTCAAACCTTGGTAATGTGAATTAGAGGGAACCAGTAAAATATTTTTTTTAAAGAATCCTTTTATCAGAGTGCTTGTAAGAAAACATCTTGATGAGTCATGGTGCGAGTTTTGTCAAGTTTCTTTTCAATCCAACATCACCGTTGTCCTACAGGAGGTGTCCAGTTGTGCTGTAGCTTCACAGATTGATTTTTAGTGTGTATTGTCGATTAATGACAAGAGCATGCATAATTTTCTATGTAAATTTTTCTACCTTCATGGAGCATACCATTTAAATTTCTTTTCCCATTGCTGTTTTCTCCAGTTTTACACAGAAATTGAAAGTCAGGTTTGCTCTTTTGTGTCAGTCATTTCACATCAGGACATGTCACTGAATTACATATGCAAAAAATAGTATTTCTTTCATGACGAGACAAAGTGATGTCAGCAGGATTTGCGATCTGTGCTACTTGTTTAATATTTTTGTCATGTACTTAAATTCCTGTAACAGAATCAGTCCTTGAACAATTTGATCACATCTCATGTAGACTACAGCAAACCAATAATACTGATTCATTCGTTGTTGATGAAGATACTTTCTGTGTTGCCCTTGTCATTTTATCATTGTGGCATACATACTCTTTGGATTAAGTTGTGATGGAATTGGACCAATGATGGGTAACGGTTTGTCCTTTTTCACCAGATAATGAGTTGTTTGTTTTGTCCTGCAAAGGAAATAAAGTAAGTGGTAACTTTCTTGCTGCTGATCAGAATGCATAATTTTGTGTAGCCAGGTAATGAGCAGTGGTGGAGCACCACATTAGCAGTGTACATATTTCAACATTTTTGCATATAATCAGAATGCTGAAATAACTCAGTAATGTGGATATGGTAGTGAGCAACTTGGGGTTCAGTTACTGGCATGGACATGCATTTATCTTTCTGTCACCACATCCATATCATTTCTGGGACCTGCTGCATCTCCTTTCCAGTTGTTAAGAGGGGTAGAGCATTCATAACAGGAATCTGAACACCATACTTCTGCTGAAAGTGAGGTTAAAGAATGCATTGTCATGGCATGCTGCAACTTACTTAACCTACCAGAAGTTCTGTAGATTGCAGCATACAAACACTTTGTACTCAAAAGTGGTGGGTAACCATTTGGCAATCGTATGCACATTTTTTGTACTTCATATTCCTTGCACAATAAATTAGAATAAGTTCACAGATTTTTGTAAATCATTCCAGACGTGCGTAGGATTTTATAGCTTTCTAATGCAGGTGTCTTAGAATTTGTAAGGTTTTATTTTTTCATACAGCTAGCCGTAGGATAATTTATGCCATGGGTACAGTAACACTTCATAACCGCACAAACCAATTTTGTACTATTAAGAGTTTTTTTGTTACGAGGTCACATGTAGAAACAAACCACTGCATCTTCATCTCCATCATTGTGATGATGATGATGATAGTGATATGTTTATTGTTTTAAGGCATGATAGGAAGCTTGTGTGTTCTTTCGTTATGTGCAGTGGCTTTTAGACAGTACAAGAATGGAAATGTCTCCAGTCTGAAGTAAAATCAAATAAAATAATGGTGACGCTAGGAACCATTGTAATCATAGGAATTGTAGGCACATTAGTAACCATGGTAATATTGGAAACAAAAGTAGTCATAAACAGATGTAGATCTTACTTTGAGTGTCTGTTTATTGTGTCCAGTTTTACCCAAAATTTGAATGTTTCAACAGATTGTAGTAACAATCCCCAGTATAAATTTCACACAAATCTCTGGTGGAATCAGATTGTTCCATACAAATGAACAGACAGACATGGTAAAGCCAGTAGTCACTTTTCACAGTTGTTTAATGGTGGCCTAAAAATAGATGATATGGGTCATGAATGGAAGCTAATTTTGAGTATTTTTTTATGAAGTATGAAGCTTGGCTTGGTACCCTATTCAACCTACCATCCAGCTTACCACTAAAGTCAGCCTTGTTTTCACATTCCCTGTGTGCCTTCATGGCATCGTGCTATGACACACTGGAAACATTGCCTTTTTCTTTCTACCACAGTTATGATGCTATTGATTATTGTCTTGTGTGCTCCACCATGGGACTTACCTATAGCCAAGCCTATCAGCTGTGTACTCAGTTATCCGTAGTATTCCCTGTGGATCAACGAACCCAAATTTCCCCTTGACTCTTCCGCTTGGGTCTCGAAACTCTTCACGGAAGGACTGATGTTGCATTAGTCCTAGAACATAACACTTCCATATTTGAGGCAAGTACTGTAAATAATTTTCAGATTTTGTGTGAAACCCTTCTGTATAGGGTAAAAATTACATACTTACTGGCAGAGAAAATATGAAGTTTTCTGAGAAATTGGACACAGTGGAAAATTATGCTAATGCAAATTATGCATAGAAATGGATCAGTGTATTGCATAATTATTTTTTTTATAATTTATGCTGGCTTTCTGACAGCTCAACGCATGTAAAGGAAAACAGGTGTTGTAGGTTCTTTCCAGAACAGTTTTGTTTTTTGTACATAGTGACCATCAGATCATTAAGTCCACAAAAATACACCAGAATTAATGAGTGTTGTTGTTGTTTATTCATTGTAAAGAATTGTCTTAATTCAAACAAAACATATTTGCAATGAAATTAGATGATGAAATATGAACAAATTCACATTTAATATGTAATTTTAATATTTCATTTTAAGTCTGTGAATTTAGGTCTATTAGTCTGTTGCCATATAATTTTAGAGTCTTAAGGGTTTTATTGTGATCCACATTCCTCATACATGTTTCTTGGTATCACACTATGTCAAAAGGGTAAATTTCTTTCACATTTTGGAAGTACTTGCACCTCTTCACCTCACCACTAAAAGGATGAATTCACTTCTTCTGAAGTGTTGGTGTTTTTTCCTTTCCAACATTGTGCAACACCAAGAACACTACAATGAATATATATTACTAATACATTCTTCTGGGTATCACTCCATGTAAAAGGGTTTATTATTTGACATTTTAGAAATTTTTAAGAAAGCATTTTGTGACGATATTTTGTGTAAATTCATACTTATACTCACCAGTGTCATAACCAAAATGGTAGGAACCATCAAAAGCATTCAGGACCTTGAAGTATGCTTCAGCATTAGCTGGAATGGGTGCTGGGATGTGGTAGCGTTGCTGAGGGGTTAAACTGTGGATGCATGGTCCACCAGCAAGTATCTGTTGGAATGTCACGTTTTATTAGTATTCATGATACTCTTAAAACTGTATATTTTGCATATTTTCATTCTCTAGTAAACTATGGCAAAATTTTTTGGCGTAACTCAGTAAATATAAAGAAGGTGTTCTCATTACAAAAAAGGGTATTGAGAGTAATGATGGGTCTAGGACTGAGGTGTTCTTGCAGAGAATTGTTTAAAAAAACTAAGTGTACTACCAGTACAGTGTTTTTATATGCTTTCCTTGATGATGTTTGTTGTCAGTAATCCTGAGAAATTTCAGTCTAAGTCATCACTGCATAGTTTTACTAGAAGACACAAAGATCATTTACATATAAGAAGAGTAAATCCTTCTTGTATACAAAAAGGGGTTACTTACTCTGCTTTAAAAGTTTTTCATAGTTTACCTTTAGATATATCAAGACTTGAAGGTGACAAATTAAATTATAAGGTGGCACTAAAGAGATATCTAATTGCACTTTTTACTGTCTTGAAGATTTTTTGCTCATAATCAAAAACCATTTCATTTACTTCTACATTTTTGGAGAATGGAAATTGTAGCTTCATGTTTGATGTGTTTTTAATGTGTTTTATGCAATTAATTTTGTCTTAATATTCTTTAGTTGGAATTAATTTGGTTTGTTTTGATTAGTGACTTGGAGTCATGTATTATATGGCTCTCAAAAGTATATTTGTTACATAATATGTTGTATTTGTATTTGTTATGTGTGTCTGTGTGTTTTCCAATTTATATGTTTGACATATTTCATATTCAATTTCTGTTTAAGGCAGAAAATGGATCTGTGAAATGTACATGTATGTATGTATGTATGTATGTATGTATGTAAGTAAGTAAGTAAGTGTGAATGTTTTTATTGGGACAACAGATTTCAACATTTCACAGTAATTGTAAGGGATGAACAAAATGCTGAGGGATTATTTGGACCTAAAAAATAGAAAGCAACAAAATGTTGAGGTTAAAAATAATGTTTGTTCATGATCCAATATTGTTAGGCTGGTTAAATGGTGAAGGAAGATGGGGGCAGGGCATATGTAACTCACAAAAAAAGTAATAAACTTATATACAGTGTCATAAAACTGCAGGGAGATTCATATAGGAACAAGTGACAGGATGGTATTGATATGTATGGTGTAGATACAAAGTGTGAAGAGTTGCACAATTCAAACAACTCAGGGTAGTAATATTTGATGTTTTGCAGTTGCACCAGTTGCCAGTGTAGTTGCTATTACTTGGGACCCTGCATTTGAACTTGCTGAGAACTCTGCCTGGTACTTTGGCATTCTCACCTGTGAACCATCCAGGCTTTTTCCCACAGCACTTTCTCTTCTAAAATTCCTCTGGCTCTTTTGGTCCTTAAAACTCATTTCTTTCCATTTTTCGTCTCAATAATTTGTTTCTCACCTCTTGGTTGGCTTACTGACAGCTGCAATTACCATTTGCACTTCTCTATAGCATTGCTGTGCACTTGAGATGGCATCATTACATCCCTCTGAAAAGACTGTACCTAGCTACCAAACTACATGGCCTCATCACATCCCATTAAACTGTAATTGACTTAGGACAGGATCAGATAGAATATTTTGGATATAACTGATGAATTTCAAGATGTATGTAAGCAGGGAGCTTCTTAATCACACACATAATTATCAGCATTTCAAGAAAGATCCTCTTCCATGGAGATAGTGAATTGTGTGATGTTCAAATAGGATTATGATTCCTGCCATTGTGTATCTAACGTTATATGTGGAAGGTCTTGTGAAGTTCTAGTACCATCGTTTCTTTGGAAAGGTGGATGTAAACTGTAATTTCTGTTGGTTTTTCTATGTTAGAATTTTATTAGGGCTGTAAAATCAGTAAGTAGAACCTTGGAAGGGTGGACACAAGCTAAGAGAGATATAACGTTATGAATAGTAGAGATGAAGAATGTTAGAAGTGCAAGGAAGCAAACAGAAAGAGTTAAAATCTGAAATCTGGATACAATTTGAGATCTACAGTGAATGAACAGCCACAAAGCTGAAGTTGGTTTAACGTTTATTTAACGACACGTTTTCAACTGCACAAAGTACAGGACGTTCCTAAATTAGTTATCCATAGCTAAGGTGTAATAACACAGAAAGTAGAAAACTTATAATATGTATCACATAACTAATTTAGGAACGTCCTGTACTTTGTGCAGTTGAAAACGTGTCGTTAAATAAATGTTAGACCAACTTTAGCTTTGTAACTGTTCATTCACTGTAGATCTCAAACTGTGTGTTAGTACATCTGTGTGAATATCTGTAGATAAAACTTAAACATTTACTGCATTTTGTGAATGTTTAAGTGTTATCTACAGATTTTCACGCAGGTGTTCAATGTGGTTTCCTCGTGTCACTCAGCAGATGTCCCATCTGTAAGCGATTTCGTCCCAAATCCTATGAATCATCTACGCGTCTATGGTCGCAAACGCGTCTATTATCCGTGCCCGTAGTTCTTCCTAACATGTAGGAAGAGTTGGAAAAAATTCTTTGTCTTTAACGTATCTCCACACAGAAAAGTCCAAGGGTGTAAATTCAGGCATCGTGGTGGCCAAGCTATCGTTCCACCACGTCCAATCCAAGTAATCGCCGTGCGACTGAGGTGCAGGGGTGCGTGAGCTTGAAAGTGTTAATATTCGCTGATTTTCAGCAAGGAAAAGTTTCATTAACATCAAAACCTTTCATCTCTGAAGGAAGAAATGTTGTTGACGTCTTGCTTCGAAAGAAACTTTCGAGAATTTCCGGCAGATATAATATTCCCTGTATACGTTCATCCCTCGCCTTTCGCGGTTTCGCAAATGCTCGGGGCCGCTCCGAGAGTGAAAATATACACCACTCGGTCTCTTCAATTGCTAGGAGCATTAGAATTGTTCGACAACTCGAACGGATATTCGAGCCGTACCGCATGACGTTCAGGGAATTTAAAGAGAAAAAAGGAAAGGAAAAAACGAGTGTTCCATCACGAGGTTTCTTCAAAGAAAAAACACTTTCATTCAGTCATTGAGGGATTTTCGTTTTTCGCGTGGTGTCTTGGAATCTCATCCCACAAAAGCGAGGGATGAGTGTACTGATTTATTGACTAACTCTTTCATTCTTAGCTAGAACAACTTGTAGCTTCAACATCGCTACATTCCCTAACCCACATTTGAGTATTGTCACGGATCAGTCGCGTTTATCTTGAATTTTCTTGTCTTTCACCCTAAGATACATCTCGATTTACTCACCCATCTCCACCACCAACAAAGTGATATTGTTTGAGAAATGCGAACATCAAAATTATGTTTGCACACTTTTTGTTCCCATCCAGAGTGCATCGTAAGGTAATTTATGCAAATACCTGACAGAAGCACTAGTCATGTGCAGATCACAAAACAATCTTGTTACGGAACATCTGGGACAGTTGACTGAATTCATCGCACGTGGGCCCAAATATTTTTGTGTGCGCATTTTATTTTACCAAGTTGGAGGCTTTTTATTCCCGAAATGTTTCTTTATTCTCTCGAACGCGTGTCGTATTTTTGAAATCGTGCATGACCCGAGGATGCCAGTTTGAGACACTTGCCGACCTTGCTGCCATACTGGTTTCACGAAGGCTGCACGAGGGCCGTTTTCGTCACGCAGCATCCTGGAGTGGAAGTGATATGGCGTTGTTTTAGGTTCGTCACATTTTTTTAAAAGTATATTTCACGGTCCAGACAGTAAATGGGACCGTCTTGTTCATAGTGTTCGCATAAACAGGCATATTGCCAGGCCACTAAACCATATTGATAGACATATTAACTGCAAACGTACTGACATTTTGTGAATGATAGCATCATGGAGCTCGAATACTTTCTCATCACCGCGATCGTAAAAGCCTCCTTTTGTAACGTAGTGTAGCCAGTTTAACCTACCGGTTCGTGACTTGCAGCGAAAGGAGCTTCTGATCGTAGTGACGTCCCTATACCAAAGAATCTCTGTTTAACTTTCGAGATACCAGAAGCCGATACCGAAAAGAGAGATCCCCCTGCGTGCAGATATGTAAGACCTCAAACTTCAGGGCGAGTTTGATCATTACAGTAATGGTACGTTAGTGGTCAAATTTATACCCCCCCCTTTTTTTTTGTAAAATTGATTCCATTGTGGTATATCATATTAAACTGAAATACGTGCTGCCTTAAACCACAACAAATTTCAATAGTCTTGTCTCGAGTACAACTGAAACATGTAGCATTTACTGACAAGAATATTATAAATTTGTTGTGGTTGACAGCAGCATGTGTATCGGTTTTAATTTTGTATCTCTACTGATTTGCAGCTGGAAGAGGTTTCCAGAGTCATTCTGGATAACAAGGAAGAAAACTATTCGTTCTCTGCCGGAAATCGAAATTCTGTTCTTAAGGAATACTCACTTATTTAAATAACTGAGCTGAGATGTTGTTTTATACAAACGAATATAAATATTATTGAGCTATCACTTTGATTGTTTTATGAAGTTGAGCGCATTACGTCTTGTTTAACATTTTTTTTACCTTCTTAATGCGTTTGCTTGCCAGCGGAACGTCCGTCCTATAGACATCTGATATCTCTACAACAGCTGAATGGATATTATTGAAATCTGATAATGGAGATATTTACCAAACATTGTTCAATTGTTTCTTTTTTCAGTTAGATCGAATAATTTAACGAATACTTTACACGAATACTGGTTGTTTTTCTGCTTGTAGGCCTATCTCGACTGTAATTCTCTAAAATTTTATCGGATTGAAAAATTTTTGGAACAAACTTAGACATTAGGTACTTATGTGTGTGTGTGTGTGTGTGCAATACGTTCTCCTGTGAATCTTGCGATTTTCGAGATAATCAACAAAAGGGGCGCTGTGCCTACCTTGCCAACTTCATATTGAGCAAAAGACAGCGATCTTCTTAACAGACCCATAAAAGTAAATTTGTCTCTGTTCACAACAATGACGGCACACAGGGGAAGTAGAAGAATAGCTCCAATAATTCTTAACCTCTGCGCTAGATAGTGGTGAGTGAACTTACATTTACTGCCACTTAAAAACAAAAGAAATGATCAATTTCATCCGGACTGCCTAGGAATAGAATTTGTTTTATTCTTGTGTTTCCTTATTGTACTACAGTACGGCTTTTCATATATGAAACTAGTTATAAACCCAGATAATTAATTTTTATATTTGTACCGTGCATCTTGATATGTCAAAGTTTATTATTCACCAAAGAATGCATAAGTGATTGTCTTAAAAAACAATATTAAAGTTTACATTAAAATAGCTCCGACATGTTTCGGTGCAATCACATCATCTTCAGGGAGCTAATTATCCGTGCTTGCAAAAGTTACACTGTAAAGTGTATTAGCTCCCTGAAAGTGGTGTGACTGCACCGGAACATGTTGGAGCTATTTTAATGTAAGATTTGATATTGTTTTTAAGACGATCACTTATGCATTCGTTGGTGAATAATAAACCCAGATATTTAATGATCATGTGGTCATTAACTTCTTAATGTTGATTATTGTTTATTCATTCAGTTTGGTTTTTTACTTCTCACCAATGTGCCTAAGTCTAAGTATCAAGTAACAGTGAATGAGTGTATGTTTCGTGTTTGTCCGTTACGTATGATGAAGGGGCCGTCGTCGTGTGAGCCCACACACTCACTGCATGGATGGTCTCATAGTGAATAACTGTTATGCCAGCCACAGAATATCACGCATCTTTTTGAAATCAGCTGCACAGATAATTTGAACAGCATTTCATTCATAATTCCTTCTGCTGGACACGCCTTGTAATTGAACACTGTATACTTTAACATCATTCTTTAGTGTAAGAGGTATTTGTTATGCGGTCTGTGCACCAAGTGAACTCACAATAGAGAGGGTTTATCCTGTCGTTCTTCTGGTCGCTGAATATTTACGTCTCTGCAACTACAGAACAGATTGCAATTAAAGTTTATATTTGAAGTCCACAAAAGGACATGTGGGGCGAATTCAGTTGTGGTTCGAATCGACGTATTGTAACCCCTATTAATTTGAAGTTAAATTTTTTAATTTCTACAATGGCACAGACATGAAAATTTACATAAAATACAAATCCAATAACACTTTTTTAGAGTCTGCAAACATATCACCAAATGCGACTTTTGTCCCCGGCTTTAATTAGCTTGTCAACTGTATATTTTTGTGTGCAATAAATAACGTGTAAAAGTATTAGGTATACAGAACATCTTAACAAGGGACTTCTAACACTATTAGGACTGTATTAAAGTACATCTTGATACAGGACTCTAAATTTAGACTATTTACGCAGTCAAGACTGATTTTATACGTACGAGAACAAGTAGTTTTATCGTAGTCATTGATGTCTTCCTGCTGATGTGGAGTGTTGACAGCGAGAGACGAGAAGTTGCTGAGATCCTCCTCTACCTGCCGTATAACAGCACTGTACTTGATAACCACACGCGTGACATATATTCCATATCGAGACGTCTGCTGTAAAGTGATGTTGGTATCTTCTCCACTTCAAAATAAGGAATGAGAAGTAAAGTGAGTTTTAGTCCTTGAGAACACTTTGAAGCCCTATCCCCACTTCTTCCCCCATGACGTTGAATATAATTCACTCCCCTCTCTTCCAGTTTGATAATACAACCCTTAATTTCAGCCCCCTTGAAAATACATTAAGTGGAATCGTATTTTTTTTAACGTTCAACTCATCTAGTTAAAATTATGTCCATCACTTCGTACTGAAAACCCATAATTCTGTTTTGTTAGCCTCTCATCAGTTCTGACTCTCACTTGATATATGCTGCCCCCAGTTTGCCCGGAATTATAACTTTACGTCTTATTTCAACATATAGTAACAAAGAGCTATTTTTATCTTGGACTAGCTTCAGGTATCCTGATGGGAAGTGTTAAAACTGGAGGCGAGTGCGGTGGACAGGTTGAATATACAGACCACGTGTGTGATTGTCTGGATGACCATGAGAATCGAATGGGGAGATGTTTTCAGATGACATTGATGGCTGTTTTGCATATTACTACATGGTGGTTATGATTCCTGAGAAAGAAATGTAAAACAGTTATTCTGAAGGCCATATCGGAACCAGTACAATGACACCATGCTGCTACGTGGAGTAAGGTTGGCTGTCTCAAGTAAATACACATTTCTGTCAAGGTGCTTCTGTTTAAAACCGAAAGAGGAGAGTTTTTTTTCTGTTTTGAAGTACACATATTTCACATTTCTTCTGGATGAAGACTATTATTGAATGAAGTACGTGTATTACACCTACAAATGTACTATTGCAAAGCTAATCACGCCGCGGATAGCCTTACCACATTCGCAGTCATGACTTTTTTACTGTATTTTGTTAACCATACAAAATACATACTTGTGGTAGAAATAACAGCTGCATATTTTACAACAAATAATTATTTACTTTATTAATTAATTATATATACCAAAAATACACATGCATATGTAGAGTATTACACGTTTTGTACGTATAATCTCTGCTACAAGTTTCGGCGAGTGTTTGCCACCTTGAGGGAGGTGATGGCACAAAGGAAATAATACATACGTGAGATTAAATCTTCGTACCTTACATATAGGACATAAAGATATCAGCTGCTATAGACGTGGCAATATAAATATTATGTTGTTGATCAACAGTACCAGTCTACACGAAACACAACACTCTGACCTTAGCACTTTCAGATTTATTCTATCCTGCTGCATGTTTCGGTAAATCACTTTGACCATAATCAGGCATAGAAAAAACACAAGTACAAAAGGAAAAATGCTACAGAGGAGACCTTCTCCTTACACCCGATCTATTAAGATGCATTAAGATGCCTGCTGGTGACCATGTCACCAGCAGGCATCTTCTTCGGTGCATTATACCACAAGCTGTAAACACAGTCAAGTGCTCCTGAAGATGGGCGAAATTATCGCCCGAAACATGTTCAGTTGATTGAATTTATTAATAAATTGCTATTGTTGCATCTAGTTGGTTAATTACACTATTGTTATTTGGCAGTATTCGCAATGTATTGTTTGGGTGAGAGCGTTAATCGGTAAGAGGTGGGTTGTGTATATAACGCAGATGTGGGAAATAGAAACAGCCACAGAAATGTAGTGGGAAAATTTTAAGGGAAGGCTGTCAGCCGAAGTGTGAAAATGCGCCTTTGCATTTATGTGGCACACGATATGAAACAGTGGCCAGCTTTTGTGAAAGGGGTAAAGAAATTTACGGTTACGTAAAAGGCTAGGAGTTTCTCAGCTATGAGGAATGTTAGCTTCTCAAGAAGGATTGTTGCATGGAGCTGCACGTGTATTCATCTGACCAGTTTCATGTGTTGTGGGATGCGGAGATAATCACCGGGGCCCGTTCGGGGCCCCCTTACCCCCTCTTTCTTTGACAAAAAACACCCCCCCCCCCCCCCCCCCCAGCACTGTGCTGCCAACGTCTCACAGAAGTTAATTTTAAGACGAGTAATATGTGTGTTTAGGAGAGTAGTGTGTGTTCAGGAACAACATTGATGTAACCAAAACGTATGATCCACTAGGGTTTACCAGCTTTGTGATGCGTACCTTGTAAACAAGACGTCAAGAATTTTATGCGATATTAAGAGGCTTTTATTTTGCCTCCCTTACTCCACCAGCAAATTTTGTGTGTTTCTACACGATCTTACACCACATAAAAACTGCGGAATTTTTAAGTTAGTATAGTTCCCACCTCAAAAGTTCGTACAGATACATGTTTTTATTAACGATTAAGAAGTGAAACTTTTTGATTACCTTTTGTACCGTGATTTCCAAACCAAGAGTTGCGAAATAATAAAACATGCATGCAATTTTGAACTGGTGGACAGTGGGGCGTAATATCTTTTTTATTCAGAAATTAAGAATAATTGGGTATAAGGAAATCAGCACGAAGAGTGGCGATGTGTTTTGAAAAGAATCGTCGTTTTGACACAGGCACACACCTCTCCATGTTTCGGAAGGGCAACAGTGACCTCAAGATAAGCACGACGATCGTCTAGGTGTGCGCGTCGCGATCCGCAGTTGTTTGGGCTGTAATCTGTACGAGAACATATCCGGCTACCGACATAACGACCCCATCCCCGCTTACGTCAAGATATACCCTCATGTTGCAGTTCGCCATCACCAACGTTCCCAAGTATCTGTCTGGGCGACGAATACAAGAGTCCAAAATCTTCACAGTTTATTATTTCATAATTTCTTATAGCCTCACACATTGAACTATTTGGATAAGAATAGTCTGTCGCACGCTATGCTTCGCCAGTACTTCAGACACGTACCCTATTTGGCATACCAGAGTTTATATAATAGAATTCATATAATTGTAAATATAATTAGATTATCAATGTATGTTCTCTTTTCTGATACCTAAATTCTTCGTTGATGATCATCTGGATTTATTTTAACTTTCTTTCTTTCCTACTTTCTTTCTGTCATTCATTCATTCATTCATTCTTCTTCTTCTTCTTCTTAGTCTGACCTCTCCTACGTACTCATTATAGGCGTAGAGGGTTATTGTTGCATTGGTCGCACTCAATCACACACACACTCGGTAGGACTCCCCTGGACGAGTGATCAGCCCATCGTAGAGACCGCTATCTGACAACACACAACATTCACAACAGACAGGCATTCATGTCCTCGGCGGGATTCGAACCCGTAATCCCAGGAAGCCAGCGGTCCCAAACCTACGTCTAACACCGCGCGGCCACCGCGTATCTTCTCACTGTTTTTTTTAGCTTATATTGAATTCTGTCAGTCTTCAAGATGTCTAGTGAGAATTACTTATAAAGTGTTTCTCTGTTTCTCAGGAGAACACGATGTATGAAATTGGAAAGATACTGCGTCTTTCTTCCCTTTGTCGGAATTCCTTCTTTGAAGCTTGACAGCCACTGTTTGTTACTGTATCAGTGTAAGCTTGTGGCTTGGAGTAATAAATCGCTGTCCTGCTTTCAGACGTGCAGGAGGACCGAATGTTTTGTCTCATCGGCAGACAGTGAAAGAAATATCTGCTGAGTTGTATTCGGAAATCAGCTTACTAGATTCGCTGTATAATTGGACTGTTTCCAGCGAAACGCTATACATGTACACGTACGATTTCAAAACCATTTTCTGTAAGAAAAAGGCTTAAAAGAAAAACAATTGTTTTCTCATGTTTTTAAACTGACCGGCCTTGTGTTCGTAGTTGGAACAGACAATCCACCATACTGTTTGCTGCTGCTGCCGCCAGGTGACCAATGTCTTTGCCGTAAGTTTCACATAACAGCACTAAAACAAAAGGAACTGTTGAAAATTCCGTGCATGTACGCAGTCCGTCATTGTTGTTGACTTGGTACAGTTTCTTAAGAAATGTAGTTAAGTCCCTTGGACTTCTGTGACAGAAGGGAGATGTGTTTTGTTGAACGACCCTATCGGTTGCTGAAATCGCATAGCGTCGGTGTTTCGATGACCGAACGTGGGTGAAATGTTATTCGTGGGACCCTGTTCCAGTGCCCTTTCATCCCTCACAGATAAAACTTTGTACGCAGTGCAAGTTCGCAACTGTGTCTGAACTGGCGGTTACATTGTATTTTCTTAGCTAGTGTGTCACTGTCAATAAGGCTGTTTCCAAGCTTGCAGACGCTGATATAGTCACTTTTACGGAGTAGACAAAAAAACCGGTTAGAACGTTCACATGGTTTTCGGCGATTTTTCACCTTTGGATCATTGGGTTTGCGGTTTCTAACCCATATTGAGCACTGATGTCCGAGTGCCCCTCTGTCGATTTGTCATGTTCAGCTAGCATCCATGTGCTGTGCCTGTCCCCTGTCAGTGAAGTTCTACAAAACGTATAAAAGTTTGATTCTTTTAGGATTTGTTGTTCGAGTCTTAGTTGAATTGTGGAATGTTTCGGGCGCCTATCTCCTTGGTTTTCTAAGCATGTCTAGACACATATGGGATACTAACTTCTAATTAACCCTGACCTTCCACATAGATTTAGAACAGGTTTAGCTGTGTTTAAACGGAATAGTGACTTAATTGTATTTACTATGGTCTTGGACGTAATGCCGCACATGGTGGCAGCAATTCTTATCGAAAGGCCGGTACTTGTGTACAACATTTTGCAGTTTCACATCCCATAAGACATTACGTATGTATTCTTTATAACAGGTCTGACGAACCTATTGTTCTGGTGCTCAAAATGGCACGCGACATTCACTGATGTCCCTAGTTTTTTTAACCCTGTAAACGCCGAATTAAATCCCATCTGCCATTTGCTGGTATTATTAGGAGCTCGCCCTATTCTCCACATTGGCAGGATAAGGGTTAATTACTTTTGCCCGACCAGCATCGCTATATTGTGAAGAATATTTTTGTATATACACATATCTGACTGTTTATAGATTGTGTATGAATCGCCGTTGTTACACAATAATATGGCGGGTGGAACAGTTTTACAAAAATTGGGAGCGGTGTGAAGTGTTGACAGGATATTTATCACTGGGCCTCTGGTTTGGCGGTGACTGAGCGGATACGTGACGCTGGACAGAACGTTTTACAGTCTTATTTTCAAATAGGAAGTAGTAGCAGCCCCAGTTACATCAAATTTATTTTTTTTATGGCATTCTTCGCGGAGGTCTTTATTTGAAATATAATAAATATAATATGAATTCATTCTACAATTATAATTATTATATGCATTAATTATAATAACGCAATAATTAATTCTGGTTATGGCAGGCTCCAAGAAAGCGTTTTGCTCTTCAGAATTTCCTTTGGCATTTGAAAGAATTTTTTCGAAATTTGTTGGCAATCTGGGCATGCGCCGTCGACAATGTTGGCCAGCCCTGCTTTACAACAAACTTCACATCGCAGTGTCATGCTGGGAAGTTGTGCATCTCTGCCTAGCAGCGGTGTTGAAGAAGTTTTCTTTGTGTTAGATACAGCAGTAGTTTGGATTTGTAACCCTGGACTCTAATGGATGCAGACATATATTTTGTCAAAATCATGTGGGTTGTGCTGTGTTTCTTAGTTTACTGTATTTCCTACAAATTTGAGCTTAAAATTATGATCATTACGGAAGTAAAAAGCGCTGCAAGATTACGTATTTTAATGTAGTATTAAATTCGCCCTAAAATAATTAGTAAGGTGTCCAGTGCGAAATATCTTAGAAATTAGTTGAAGAGCTACGGAGATGAAAGTTGCGGACGGACGGTCAACCATTACCTGCTTATAAAACTTACTTTTGTAAATTTTACACTTAATCCTTTGTGCCAAGTGCGCTTGCAACCGAAGTATGGTTTGTGTAGTTTTTCAGTTTCTGAAATCAATCTTTACGTCTCAATCAATCAATCAATCTGCCTGTCTGTCTTTCTTTCTGTTTTCTGTCCATCCATCCATCCATCCATCCGTCCGTCCATCCACATATGAACCGCCTTTAACAATAAGAAGGTCTTTTTAAGTCTGTCTCAACCTGTATAGATAAGGCTCCGTCCTTGTATTGGAAGTTTATAAAACATAATTGGCAACATGTGTGCCGCTGACCCAGGACGCAAGAGGTAGGTCATGTAGAGGGCACCAAGAGCGGGCAGGGGAAAGAATTTGTCCCGCTGAAGCAAAATGCAACTGGTTCAGCAAGAGGGCGTCCCCTGACCACTCTTTCCCTGAAAGACAGCATAAAGGGATGTCAAGCTCTCAAGTCACCCTAGAACTTCATCCAATCACAGCACCTGAGTACATATAACCAGCGAATCACGTACCCTGTATACAGAGAGCTTGTCACTGTAACGTGTAATGTTTTATATTGCTATTGTAAGAAGAAGAAGAAAGGCGATGAGCAGCCCAGACTAATGCTGATGTTTACTGAATATATCGTCCAATAGAAATTACTGCTAATCACTAATCCAACCAATCATGTTTCAACTTAAGTTTATTGTGTTCCATAATTAACAAAGAGGTAAAATTCGTATAGCAACTTCTGTGGAAACATATGAAGGACGGAATAAATTGCTTAATACGAGACTATTCTTCTTGTGTCAGGCATCTGAGATTCTGAGCACGTCCTGTCTGAGCCTAAGACTGCAGTCTTCGGGTATATATAGGTCAGTGGACGTCTGGAAGTCATCAAGAGTGAAGCCTTGAAGAACTGCACCATACTTCTGGATGATCATGAAAGTTCTGGTGAGTTTGCTGTCTTCGTGATTGCCTACCAGGTTACTTTGACAGACTTTACATATCAAGGGTGGTAATGTAGGGAATTTCGCTCTTGAGATACAAATTAGACGACAGTAATTGACAATTTATAATTACGATGTTTCGCTGACCGTGCATCTCAGCATAATCTTAGTAACTGACCAATTTAATGCACAAATTCTTCTTTTGTAATAAACTTATTGTATTCCTCTACATGTTTTGAGCACTTTTGTGCTCATCATCAGGAGGTCAAAATTGCATTATACAGCATCTGATATTGTCACACTCTGTAGGTGGCCGTCCGGTGTGCACCTGCGGACGGCCACCTACAGAGTGTGACGATATCAGATGACGTATAATGCAATTTTGACCTCCTGATGATGAGCACAAAAGTGCTCGAAACATGTAGAGGAATATAATAAGTTTATTATGAAACAAGCATTTATGCATTAAGTTGGTCAATTACTAAGACTTTATAATTAAGTCGTGTACTGTCTATGGGTTGAGATACGAATGTATTTGGTATGGTTTTTTTTTTGCACACAGAGCATTATGAGAATTTCGGGTCTGTCCATCAGGCCGCATGTTTCAAATCCGAGTCTACTCAAACGATTTCGGTGACGTCTAGCGTTAGAGGTCTGTACTGAAGGTTAGCGTGCGAACTCCAGTTTGGCCCAATCGATCCGCAATGACACTTATTTCACATTAACCGCAAATTGAAATTTATTTCTTTTGTCAGAAACGGTTTGTCATATATATGAAGTCGTAGAGACAGAACACACAACATGGACCCCATTAAGATCTAATTCTATGCAACACAGTCATTCCATATGAGCCGACAGTTACTTAGATGCTCTGTAAATTCTTCCCGTTTTTACGACCCCATCTTCCCAACACAGTTTCAGACGAGCGTATTCTCAGACGTTAATCTATTTCGAATTATTAAGTCATGATTTTTTAAGATTAATATTACTTTTATCACCTTCTACATTTTGATTTTCTACGAGATTTTTTATTTCAGGTTTTCCGACTAAATTTTTATGCATTTATGTACTCTCCCACATGAGTTTATCGTTTTTACATTATCACTCTACAAGGAAAAGGGAACATCTTCGTCTAATATACCATTTATACTAAATGTGCTATTTGTAGTGGAGATTTGAGTCTTCAGCAACTGTCCACTAAGTTTTCTGTTCCCTACAGCAGATGTAATACAGTATAAGCAAACAACAACAACAAGAGTTAGTATGAAACTTACTCCAGCCTCTTGCCTAAGTCTGTACAAGTCATTATAGTTTTTTTTTAAGTTGTTAGTTGCGATTTACATCTGCATTCTCATGATTCTATTAGTCATGTCAGTGAACTTTGATTTCTCCATTTCGTTGTTTGGTTCCTGTGAAATACAATCTCCGTGGCCTTAGTCCGCACGCGAACTATACAGACAGAGCGGCCGCCGCCGGTCGGCGAAGTTAGTGCCAACTTTTGCGGATAGAGGGGTGTCACGTGGTCAGCGCAACGGGTCCCCACAGC
>Ga0131853_10000329_pt1 | contig 86095 bp, 90 predicted proteins | sample TergutLab28metaG_FD_92764 | JGI IMG/M metagenome (GOLD analysis project Ga0131853, IMG submission 92764) | Labiotermes labralis P1 segment gut microbial communities from Petit-Saut dam, French Guiana - Lab288 P1 (version 2) (version 2) | ecosystem: Host-associated > Arthropoda: Insects >...
ACGCACTTCAAAGTCGTGATTGTGCGTTCGGGCAAAACCAATCCAAAACGGCTTGCCTTGCACTTTCGCTTTGCGAAAGCGGCCTTTGGCCGGTTTGCTGGAAGCAAACTGCTGGGCCGTTTTTGATAGCCCTCCTTCAATCACGCTTTTCAGGTGCGTTCGCTATACTTACAAACGCCACTTGCCTTTATGGCTGGGGCGGCGTTTGTATTTCCCGGTAAGACAAATGGTTACATGACTACACGGCAAAGTAATCCAAAATCCCCAAATAAATTGCCCAAGCCACCTTTTGCTGGTAATCCCCACAGGCAAGCTTGGTCATTTCATCATGGTTGGTTAAAAAGCCGCATTCCACAATAACCGCCGGCGTGGCGGATTCTTTCAAAAGATAGTAACTGCTATTTCCTTTGGCCTGCATACGGTTGCCTCCATCCAAAAATTCTTTTATCTGCGCCTGTATGGCTTCTGCTAATTTTTTACTTTGCTCCGACCCCTCGTAATAAAACACCTGCGCACCCCGCACACTTGGTTTCCCGTAGGCGTTTTGATGGATAGAAACCAGCAAATCCGCCTGCATATTGCCCGGTAACACACTGCGTGCGTGCAAATCCGCCTTTTTGTTGTCCCCCAGGGCAACATCGGCTGCCCTTGTGGTAAAAACCGTTGCCCCGGCACCTTCCAGGTACATTTGCAACATGCCGGCAATGGCCAGGTTTATATCTGCCTCCTCATGGTTTTGGCAGGAGACCTTGCCCGGGTCCCAGCCGCCGTGGCCGGCGTCTATAACAACAATCTTGCCGTTTGTGGACAGGGCCACCGCCGACATTATTAGGGTGGCCGCCCATATTTTTATTTTTGTCAAAATAATTTTCCCCTTCCCTTGTTTTATTTAGTGTGTCTTGGTATAATAATTACAACACATACAAATTTTTCCGAGATGGAGGCACCCATGAAAAAACAAAAGCGCAAAAATATAGTGCCCTTTGTCATCATCCTATTAGCGGGTGTGGGGCTTGTTGGCGGCATTTTTTGGTGGGGCCTTCGTGTGCAGGAGGAGATGGAGCAACCCTTTGTACACGAACGCCGCCATACCGCAGGCCAGCTATACAACGAAACGCTGGGAAGGGACATGGTAAACGATTACCCGGCAACCCCAAGGGCGTTGATGGAGTTGTACGCCGCCACCGTGGTATTTTTAACGGGGGACTTTATTGCGTGCGAGGATATGTTTTTACGTGCTATAAATTTCCAGCGCAGCCTGTTTACAGACGAGCTTGCAGCAACCACCACTGCCCAAGGGCAACTTAACACCCTGCGCCAAAATGTGGCAATTATGCAGGATTATGGCTTGGCCGTACGCCGCCCCGTGGTATACGAATTTACAATTGATTATTATGAAGGGCGCACGGCACTGGTGGAGGTGCGCCGCCCCTTCCGCTCCCCATTTGATGATTTGGACGATATGTACCGTGTGTACTATCTTGCGCTGGATTGGCAAGATAGATGGAAAATACACAGCTGGGCACAAACTGATGAAAATTTCCAATTATTGGGGGCGAATTAGACCATGGATAATATACAATGGTATCCCGGGCATATGACCAAAGCCCTGCGTATGATGCAGGAAAACCTTAATCTGGTTGATGTGTTAATAGAACTGCTTGATGCCCGCATACCCCAAAGCTCCAAAAACCCCGATATTGACAACCTTGCAAGGCACAAAAAGCGCATTATTGTGCTTAACAAAGCAGATTTGGCAGACGAAGCCGCAACAAACCGCTGGAAGGACCATTATAAAGGGCTTGGCTACGAAGTGGCAATTACCAATGCGGGTGCCAGCACCGGCTTAAAACAAGTAGCCGCCCTTGCCCATACCCTTATGGCGGAAAAAATTGAAAGGGGCAAGGCAAGGGGGCGGCTTATTGTACCAATAAGGGCGATGATTGTGGGCATACCCAATGTGGGCAAATCCACTATGATAAACCGTTATGCAGGCAAAAACATGGCAAAGGTAGCGGACAAGCCCGGTGTTACCAAAGGCAAGCAATGGATTAACATTTCCAAAGATTTTGAGCTGCTGGACACACCCGGCATACTTTGGGGCAAGGTGGAAGGGGGCTTAAACCTTGCCATTACAGGGGCAATTAACGATAATATTTTGGACAGGGAAAAGCTGGCACTTGCCCTAATTGAAATTGTGCAGTCCCAAAGCCCGCAAAACCTGGTTGACCGTTATAAAATTGAAGTAAGTGGGGATGACACCCCCGCCCAAATTTTGGAGAATATTGCTGGCCAACGGGGCTTCAAAACCAAAGATGACGGGCTGGATTTATTGCGCACATCCGTCATTTTGCTGGATGAATACCGTGGCGGCAAGCTTGGGCGGCTTACGCTGGAAATGCCCCAGCCCCCCACCTGATACCAATTCCATTCTCAATCATGGAAAAGCATATTTTGAAAACGCACTGAAACCTGCGATTTTCAAAATATCCTTTTCCATGTTTCGAATTGGAATTGGTATGATATGGACAATAACCATAAGGAGGAAAAAATGGATGACAACCAAAAAGACCACTGGCTCAAGGGTTTTATTTGGTTTTGTGCCCTTATTTTGTGCATAATTTCCCTATTTAACACCCCTGACGGACAAGCCCTTTTCGTAGGCTTAATGGGTCTGCTCGGCATTCCTCCAAGCATCCCAATGGGCGGCGGTTCAACTTTGCATGTGCTTGGCATAATCCCCATCGGGCTTGGCATTTTCTTTATTGCTAAAATGCGACGCTACTGGAAAGGGTATTCTACCAAATTTCATACCCTAAAGCCCGCCGTTTTCAAGGGTTTACCCTTGACCGTGCTCATAACCCTATTCGTTTTAACCCAAATAACGCCATCCCCCGTAGACCGTATATATTTTGCTGCCATGTCCCGCAGGGAAGGCTTCGACGCTGTAGCATATACACCCGACTTTAACCATGGGCGGACAGAAATAAGATGGCAAACCCATAAAGATGAAGTTACATATACATACACTTTTACAATAAGAAATTTTGCTGACACCCCAATTAGCTTCCGAGCCGTTGCTGTTCTATGGGGCGGCAAAGAAATCCCTATAAGACACCATGATGATGATGCGGTTTTTGATTTAGGATCAAGACATACTTTAACCCGCTTGGGAACATTTACTGCCCCTTTGGGCGACAAGCAACATTCCGGCGGCACAAGTACGATTTCCTTGGTACTTATTGATGAAGATGGCGTGCGCCATTATCCCCGCCGACTGGTGCGGCTTCCCCAATTTTAATATTTTGAAAACAAAATTTTAGGAGGAAATTATGGATATAAAACAAACAAAAATATTCGCAGCCAAAATACGTTTAGAAACCGTAAAAATGATTGGCAAAAGGGGCTTTGGGCATGTTGCCGGCTCCCTTTCCGTGGCGGATGCGCTGGCTGTACTTTATAATGATGTGATGCAGGTAAGGCCCGAAAATCCCACATGGGATGGGCGGGATAAGCTTGTAATGTCCAAAGGGCACGCAGGGCCTGCGTTGTATTCCGCCCTTGCCTTAAAAGGTTTTTTCCCCATGGACTGGCTAAATACCCTAAACCAGCCAAATACCAAGCTACCCAGCCATTGTGATGCAAAGCTAACCCCCGGGGTGGATGCCACCACAGGCTCGCTGGGGCAGGGTGCTTCGGTGGCCGTGGGCATTGCCCTTGCCCGGCAAATGGATGGGCTGGATGCCCGCACCTACCTATTTTTAGGGGATGGGGAATGTAATGAAGGGCAGGTGTGGGAAGCCGCCATGTTTGCAAACCAACACAAATTAGCCAATTTAACCGCTTTTGTGGACTATAATAAACGCCAATTGGACGGCACAGTGGCAGAGGTTATGGATTTAGGCGATATTGCCGCCAAATTTGCATCCTTTGGCTGGTATGTGCAGGTGGTGGACGGCAGTTGTGTGGAAGAAATACATAAAGCTTTAACAACCACGGGTGGCACGGATAACACGGATGGCAAACCCCTTTGCATTATCCTGGACACGGTTAAAGGCGCAGGGGTTAGCGTTATCGAAAATGTGGAGATGAACCACCATATGGTAGTGGAAGGCGACCTGCTTAACGCCGCCATTGCAGAATGTGAAGCCATTTTGGCGGAATTGGGGGCGTAAAATGAGCATAATTTATGACGGCAGTTTAGATAAAATTGTATACAAAACAGTATTTGGCGAAACCATGGAAGCCCTTGCCAAAGCCGACCCTGATGTGGTTTATTTGGATGCGGACTTAATGGCATCCATCGGCACCCGTGATTTTTGGAAGCGCAACCCCAAACAAGCCATAAACTGCGGCATTGCAGAAGCTAATATGATAGGTGTGGCCGCCGGCTTGTCATCAGCGGGCAAAAAGCCCTATTGCCACACCTTTGGCCCATTTGCCAGCCGCCGGGTGTTTGACCAGGCCTTTTTATCCGTGGCATACGGCGGCAACAACGTGCGCATTTTTGGCAGCGACCCGGGCGTTACAGCCGCATTTAACGGCGGCACCCACATGCCTTTTGAGGATATAGCATTATACCGTGCCGTGCCAAATGCCACGGTGCTGGAAATTTCCGACGGGGCAATGTTAAAAACCCTTATGTGGCAATTAAAAGACTACAAGGGGCTGTCATACACCCGTTTAACCCGCAAGGCATACCCAACCATTTACAGTGATGACCATAAGTTTACAATAGGCAAAGGCGAAGTGGTGCGGGCAGGTAAAGATGCCGCCATAATTGCCTGCGGGCTTATGGTGGGCGAAGCCATGGCCGCCGCCCAAACCCTTGCGGCAGAGGGGGTTGATGTGCAGGTTATTGACATGTTTACCATAAAACCCCTGGATGTGGATTTGGTGCTAAACGCCGCAAAAACAGGCATGCTTATCACTGCCGAAAACCACAATATCATCGGCGGGCTGGGGGATGCGGTTGCCGCCACCCTGCTGGAAGCGGGCGTATCGCCTAAATTCAAACGCATTGGTGTAAACGACCGTTTTGGGCAAGTTGGCCCGCAGGACTTTTTGCAGAAGGAATACGGGCTAACTGCCGAAAATATTGTAAACACCCTGCGAGGGATGGCGTAATGGAAATTGCCATTACCATAGCAACGCAACTTACCCTTACATGTGCTGCAGTGTTTATTTTGAAAGCCCATTTTCAAAAACGGATTGACAAGCAATTAAAAGAAAAGCAACATCAGCTGGATGTGGAGCTGGAAAAAAGCAAGGGCGGCCAACAAAACCCTAAGCCACACCATCCAATCGCTGTATGACGAGGAAATGAAGGCGTTAAAGAAAATAAGTAGCCTTTTGCCGCCGTTAAATCGCCAATTTCACCACGTTTCTAATGCTTTACTTTTTGATAAGGTAGAAATTTTAAGAGATGTCGAGGATATCGCAAGAGATTTGCATAATGAGCTAAAAAATGAGCTGGATGCAAATGCAATCTTTATTAACCAAGAAGTTTATGAGCGAATAGATTATTATGCAAAAAAATACAAAGACTCTCTTAATTTTGTTGTGCCGTATCTGTATGTAGAAAAAAATTTTGATGGCGGTGATGCGTGGGCTTTTTTTACGGAGAAAGAGAAAGAAATTGATCAAGAATACAAAAACCTACTTGCTTTCCTAAGGGATGAAGCATTAAAGAAAAAGGAGCAAGTTTATGGATAAACTTAACTTCATAGCCACCGCCACCTTTGGCTTGGAAGCAACCGTAAAAAGGGAGCTTACCCGCCTTGGCACGGCCATAACAGGGGCGGCAGATGGCCGTGTGGATTTTAGCGGCAACTGGGAAGATATGGCACGTGCCAACCTGTGGTTGCGTGCCAGCGACCGCATACAGCTAAACATGGGGGATTTTACCGCAACCACCTTTGACAACCTGTTTGAACAAACCAAAGCCCTGCCCTGGGAGGATTTTATTACAAAAGACGGTAAATTTACCGTGGAGGGTAAATCCATCAAATCCACCCTATTTTCCGTGCCGGATTGTCAGGCAATTGTCAAGAAAGCGGTGGTAGAGCGGCTAAAAACCAAATATAAACTGGATTGGTTTCCCGAAACAGGGGCAGAGTATAAAATACAAGTTGCCCTGCTACGGGACATTGCCACACTAACCATAGATACCACAGGGGCAGGCCTGCATAAGCGGGGCTACCGTGATATTACCAGCAAAGCCCCCATTAAAGAAACCCTTGCGGCGGGCATGTTGGAACTTTCCTATTGGAAGCGGCACAGGCAGCTGCTGGACCCCATGTGCGGTAGCGGCACAATTGCCATAGAAGCGGCCTTGATGGCGAAAAACCAAGCCCCCGGGCTTAACCGCCGTTTTGTATCAGAAACTTGGGCGCAGGTGGACAAAACCATTTGGAACAAGGTGCGTGAAGAAGCCAAAGCCGCAATTTATACAGGGGAAATTGCCCCCATCCACGCCAATGATATTGACCCCCAAATAATCATCCAAGCCAAAGAAAATGCCATAAAAGCAGGGGTTGGGGATTTAATAAATTTTACTGTGGCAGATATTGCCAAAGTAAAAACCGAAGGTGATTACGGTGTTGTTATGACCAATCCACCCTACGGCCAACGCATAGGCCGGGAAGGGGATTTGTTAAAAATTTACAACCACCTTGCCCGCCTTGTTCCAAAAAACTCCAACTGGTCGGCGTATATTATTACCAGTGATGAGGAGTTGCCAAAGCACTTCGGGCGCAAGCCGGATGCAAAGCGCAAACTGTTTAATGGTGCCACCAAAACGGATTTTTACCAATATCACGGGCCAAAACCACCACGGGCATAGCCGAACAGGATGGCGAATGGAAAAGGATATTTTGAAAATCGCAGGTTTCAGTGCGTTTTCAAAATGTGCTTTTCCATGATTGAGAATGGAATTGGTAGCAAATCCCGAGAGAGCTTTTCTTTATCGGAAATTCGGAGCAGGCAGTTATCGCTTATTTTGAGGAACATGGCGGCACAGTAGGCCCGCTTAGCAACCATAGTGAGTTTTGGGCAAACAACCGCCAAAACCCGGGTGTGGAATATATCCACATCACCTTTTCCCAAACCAACCTGCAATATATGGCGGCAATGCTGGATAGGGAGAGTGTGTGGTATAAAGAAGATATATTATTTGCATTTCCATTATTTGTCAGTTTTGAAAAGGAGGCGGATGCCGCCGCAACCCGCTTCACAATAACCGCCAACTTGGAAACCCTGCACAAAACAGGGGATATAGATGGATTTATCTGGCTTTTGGACTTTATTTTCCCCGAAGTGGGCATGACGGAATATTTTCGCCGCATCTTCCATCAATACGATATGGCGTTGTTGGAAGGCATTTTGTTTTATCTAAACGACTACCAATACCAATTCCATTCTCAATGGAATTGGTACAAACAGGCGAGCAAATATTAATTTACAGCTTTTTTGATGATGCGCCCGCAGGGCTTTCCATGCACCATGGCGCAAGCAGGGAGTGATATTTTGTTTGAAAACATCTTCGATGGATTGGAGAAATTTGGCTTTGAAGTTTTGGCGGATAAATCCATTGATATTTTTGAAACCAAGACAAAAAAACCCGCTGCCGCAGAAGAAGGGGCAGAAAAGGTTTTTGACATAAACGACTATGTATACGCCAAAAAGTTTAACTGCCCCGTGTGCTTGGAAAACTTTGAATCTTTTGTTGTGCGCTCCTCCAAAACCAAGCTGGAAGGGGTGGAGTTTGATTTGCGCCCCATACACAGCCCCATAAACCACCTGTTTTACGATGTTTTGTGTTGCCCATCCTGCGGGTACACGGCTGTTACCAAGGCTTTTGACAAAATAACAACAAGGCAAGCCGAACTTGTGCTGGTGGAGCTTAAACCCCTGTACAAACACCAACCCTATCCCATAGAACCCGCAATAGATGAAGTGATAGACAGGTACAAGCTTGCCCTGCTAAACGCCACCATAAGAAAGGCAAAACACGGCGAAAAGGCCTATATTTGTATGAAGCTTACATGGCTGTACCGCATAAAGGGCGATGATTTGGAAAACGAAGAAAAGTTTGCAACCCTAACCATAAGGGGCTTTATGCAGGCCTTGGAAAATGAGGTAACCCCAATTATGGGTATAGAAGAGGTTACACTGCTTTATGTAATCGCAGCATTTTCCAAGTTTATGGGCAATTATAAAAATGCCCTTAAAATCCTGTCCACCATTATAACATCCCGAAAAACATCCGAGCGGCTTAAGGAAAGGTCCCGGGATTTGCGGGATGAGATTAATGCACAAATTTCCCTTGACAAAAACGCATAAAAGACGCATGATATAGATAATAAAAGAGAGGATGCTTGGGGAAGTATCCTCTCAGCACATGTAAGCCAACAGGCTTTTCCTTGTCGTGGGAGCGGCGTTTGCTTTTTCCCTCAATATAGTTATTAATGTGACAACTGCCATAATACCAAAAAATATTGCATCTTTCGCCAAAAGTCAACATATTAAATTGCGGGCTTGATATTTTGCGCCGTTTGTTGTATAATGTGTTTAGAGGGGTGAGAAGATGGAAACCCAAATCCAATACCTAATATTTGATGAAAAATTTGAACTGGTGCAAAGCAGCCCACCACCAACCACTATTTTTGGCAACATTTGCCAAAGTGGCTACTTGGAGGCTTTTTTGCACTTCTGTGCACAAAACCAACCCTGCGGCACCCCATCACGGGAAAAGTTGCAACAATACCTGCAAAAGGCTGTTACAGAAGGCGGCATTGTCGTAAATTGGGCATACAACCTGCCCACAGAAGGGGAAGGGCTTGCTAAGGTGTCCATCGCCCCTTTGTTTTTGGGTGGCAAACAGTATATCGTATGCTGCAACAAAGACCTGAAAGTCCTTACAAAAGAAGAAGAGGCACGCCGGCTGTTGGAGCAAATTGTGGATATATCCCCACTGCCATGCGTTGCCTTTGATGAAAACTTTCAACTTATAAAGGTTAACCATGCCACCATGAGCCTGCACAACCTACCCAGCGAAAGTGCCTATATGGACATGTTTTTGGAAATATCCCCGGCAACCCAACCATGCGGCACGCCTAGTATGGAAAAAATGACAGCCGCATTTAGTGATGTTTTTCAAACAGGCAGCGGTACCATGGTTTGGATGCACAAAAACCGCTACACCGGCGAACCTATACCCGTGGAAGTTACCGCCGAGGCCGTACCGCTTGGTGACAAAAAGGCCGTGTTGGTTTACGGGCGGGATTTACGGGATTTTTATAACTACAAAGAAACAGAAGAGCGCATAAGAAGCCGCTTGGAAGCCATCTTGGACTCCTCCCCCCTGCTTGTTAGTGTTTATGATGAAAATGCAAATCCCATTTACCACAGCCTTTCGGGTGTGGGCTTTTACGGCTTTGACAGTAAAGAGCAATTGGACGAAGGTTATTTTCTAACCTTCCCCGAATTTCAGCCGGACGGTAGAAAGTCATTAGAATCTTCCGTGCAAATTATTAAAGAGGTTGCCCAAAAAGGCAGGAAAATGGTTTCCCCGTGGCTAATGCAAACTTTACAAGGCGACCCCATACCATGCGAAATATCCCTTGTACCCATGATGCTGGACGGCGAAGCCCATGTTATAGCCCATACCAAAGATTTGCGCTCGGAACATAAGTTGCAAGAAGCCTATACACGATCGCTGGCGGTGGAGGCGGCAGAGGAAAGCAATAAGGCAAAATCCCGCTTTTTAGCGAGGATGAGCCACGAAATACGCACACCACTAACAGCCATTTTGGGCATTTCCGAAATGCACCTGCAAGGGCAAAGCCTGCCTGCGGGCCTGGAAAAGTCCTTTATAAAAATACACAATTCATCCCACCTATTGTTGGGTATTATTAACGATTTGTTGGATTTTTCTAAAATCGAATCAGGTAAAATGGAGCTTTCCCCCCACGAATACTGTTTGGCGGATATGATAGCCAATGTGGCACATATGCACACGGTTTATCTGGGTAGCAAGGGCATTAAATTTACCATAAATGTGGATAAAGACCTACCATCCGTGTTGATTGGTGATACCTTGCGGATAGAGCAGATTATTATCAACCTGCTGTCCAATGCCTTCAAATACACCGAAGAAGGCTTTGTGGAACTTAATGTGGGGCTTGAAGAGTGCAAAAAATACGATGGCCACATCACCCTTGTGGTGGCTGTAAACGATACAGGCGTTGGTATGACAGAAGAACAACTTGCCATACTTTTTGAAGAATACGCACGTTTTTACGAGCGTGGTACCCATATCGTCAGCGGCACAGGGCTTGGCATGCCCATTGTTGCCACCCTTGCCCATATGATGGATGCCCATGTGGATGTGAAAAGCAAATTTGGATGCGGCACACAAGTTACAGTGCGCATACCCCAAAAAACAAAAGGCGAAAAAAAGCTGGGTGAAGAAGCGGTAAAGCGATTGCAAAAATTTGAAACCGCCACCCTAAGCAATGCCGAACAATTTAAGCTGCCGCCCGAACCCATGCCATACGGCAGTGTGCTGGTGGTGGATGATGTGGAAGCCAACCTTTATGTTGCCAAAGGCCTTTTAAGTTTTTATGACCTGCAAGTGGATACCTGCGAAAGCGGGCAGGCCGCCATTAACAAAATAAAGCAAGGTAATGTTTATGATATTATTTTTATGGACCATATGATGCCCGTAATGAATGGCACAGAAGCAAAACGTGCACTGCGTGAAATGGGATACAGCCAACCCATTGTGGCACTTACAGCCAATGCCATTATCGGGCAGGCGGAGGAGTTTATAAAGGAAGGTTTTGACGATTTTGTGTCTAAACCAATATCCCGAAAAAGCCTGCATGCGGTTTTGCTTAAATATGTGCGGGATAAGCAGCCAAGGCATGTGATAGAAGCGGCACGAGCCGCCACAAGAAACACAGAAAAGCTGGCGATTGATGTGGACAACTTCCAAAGCGGCAGCGAGCTGCAAAACAAATTGCGTAAAGATTTTGCAACAACACAGCAACATACCCATAAAGATATATGCGACGCCATACAGGCACAAGACCTGCCAAGGGCGCATTTGCTTGTGCATAGCCTAAAAGGGCTTGCAGGCTTGATACACGAGGGAGAGCTTACAAAAATTGCATCTAAAATAGAACGGCAGCTTAGCGAAGGTAAATTGCCTGAAAGCGCACTTCTTGACAGCCTAAAAGCCCAACTAAACATCGTATTAAAAAATATTGGAGCGGCAGAAGAAGAGCTTCCGCACTACGCCTTGCTGGACGAACTGGAAAGTATGTTAAGAGAGCGCAAAGCGGATGCCGTAAAATTAGTGGAAGAATTGCGCAATATCCCACAAGCGGCAATACTTGTGCATCAAGTGGAAAAATTTGACTTCAAAGCGGCACTTTCAAGCATTGCACCTTTGCGGGATATTTTAGGTTAAAATTAATATTGCGTGCAAAATGGAGGGATATATGGAAAACGAAAAAAAGGGCTTCTTCAAAAAAATCATCGGCGGGCTAACCAAAACCCGTGAAACCATTGCACAAAGCGTGGAAAATGTTTTCAAAGCATTTGCCAAGGTGGATGAGGAGCTTTTTGAACAGCTGGAAGAAGCCCTGATTTTAGCCGATTGCGGCGCAAACCCATCCCTTGAAATTGTGGAGAGGCTGCGCCAAAAAGTTAAAAAGGAAAAGTTGCAAGATGCAGAAGATGTTAAACAAGCCCTAACAGAAATAATTGCAAACACCATGATAGAAGCTGCTCCCCCGGCGGAGGAAATGCCCACCCCTGCTGTAATACTTGTAATTGGCGTAAACGGTGTGGGCAAAACCACCAGCATTGGCAAGCTGGCAACCAATTTTGTAAGGGACGGCAAACAAGTGGTGCTTGCCGCCGCCGATACCTTCCGTGCCGCCGCCATAGACCAGCTGGAAATTTGGGCAAGCCGTGCAAATTGCACCATAATTAAGCACCAAGAAAACAGCGACCCCGCCGCTGTTGTTTTTGATGCCTGCGCCGCCGCCAAAGCCCGTAAAGCCGATGTTTTGCTTGTGGATACGGCCGGCCGCCTGCATAACAAGAAGAATTTGATGGAAGAGCTTAGAAAAATATCCCGTGTGGTGGATAGGGAATTTCCCGATGTCCACAGGGAAACATTTTTGGTGTTGGATGCCACCACGGGGCAAAACGCCCTTTCCCAAGCCAAAACCTTTATGGGAATTGCTGATATTACAGGCATTGTGCTAACCAAGCTGGATGGCACCGCAAAAGGCGGCATCGTCCTATCTATTGCAACAGAGCTTAAAATACCCGTGCGCTACATAGGCATCGGCGAGCAGGCGGACGATTTGCAGGTATTTGATGCGGCCGCCTTCGCCCGGGGCATGTTTTTTGATGAAATTGCACAAACCCCTTGTAGCCAAGAGCAATCGGTGGTATAATAAGTCCAAATGCAAAAATGCGAATGAAAGAGGGGCAACCATGACCACATTAGATATTTCTGTAATAATCGAAAATAAGGAGAGTTTGGCAAATTTTGAAGGCCTAAATGGGGAGCATATACTGGCACTAATTGACCAACCCTTACAGGATTATGCTGAATATTTGGAAGCCGCCATCAACCTTTTCCCAATCCAAAAGGCTAAGTTGGAGCTTTCTTTTGGTGCAAAGGATTATTTGCAGGCTATGAAATGGGTGTCTGCCATTCGCAACAACCTTGTTAAAATTTTTGCAGACCAGCGTGCAAGCGAGTGGACAAAGTGCTTTGAAAACTTTAACGACAGGGAAAACCTGCACCACGAGCGGGTTGGCGCAACCATCGAATATCTACTGGCGGATGCCACCCTGTTTTTTACCGGCCTGCAAAGCATGTTGGAACAACAAGAAGCCAACCACCTTGCAACCATTGCCCGTGAGGAGACCTTTGCCCGCCACAAACAGCAGATTTTGGCTGTGTGCAGCTTAAATGCCGCCAAAGTAATGCCCATAGAAGATGAACAATTGGGGGACTATTTTACCCTGCTAAATGATTTTGTGGATGGGCTTGTGCATCAAGAAAATGGCATAAAAACAGCACTTTCCACTAATAACTATGATGGGGTGCTGGAATTGGTTGCGCAAATAGCACAAACCCTATCCCAAATCCATGCGGATGATTTGGCAGGCGAATGCACCCAGCATGTGCAGGCCCAGCAAGGTCAGGATCCCCCGCAGGCTGATAAAATTGAGCTTTTTGCCAACTACTTGCTTAAAAATTTGGATATTTTGGCGGATGATATCATCGCAATTAAACTGCCCCAAAAAGCCGCCCCAAAGGACGAGCAAAGCGGCACAACAAGTGCAATTGAAGGTATTATAGAGTTTAATGATTGTGATTGTGCAAAAAGCATACTATTGGTAAACGACATCCGTATTTTTCTGGAAAATTTTAGGGTGGCGTTAAGCAATACAGGCTACAATTTGGTGGGCGCAACCATGGGTGATGCCGCCTTGGAATATATGCGAAACAACAAACCCAGCCTGCTAATTGTGGATGACCAGATACCAAACCTGGATGCCATCGACTTTGTTAAAAAAGTGCGTGGCCGTGGGTATAATATGCCCACAATCCTCCTAACCAGCGATATCACGCAGGATTATATGGCAAAAGCCATGTCCGTAGGTGTTGTGGACTTTCTTATCAAACCTGTTATCACCGCCAAGGTGTTGGAAAAAATCGCTAAACACTTATCTTAGTGCATTAATGTAGGATGGGTGCTTACCCCGTGTAAAGGAGAAACCATGCAACAAGGTATAAAACGCAACCTAATAATAATTGGTGCAGGGCTGGGGCTTTACGGCCTTTATGTGCTGCTAATGATGGTGCTGGGGATGGAATTGTGGGTTTTGCTATCCACATATATACTTATTATTGCCGTGGCATATTTTGCCAACCGCAAGGCCATTTGGTCCCTACGGGGCAATTATTTTTACTTAACAGGGCATATGGAAAGGGCACGCCCCCTATTGCAAAAGGCGGTAAATGGCGGCGTTAAAAGCCCTGCCAGCCATATTTACCTTGCCCTAATTTTAATGCAGGCAGATGGGAATACTGCCGATGCCTTCCGGTATCTGGATAGGGCTATAGAGGTTGCCAAAAACCCGGTGGACAAGCGCTCTGCCACCATTGCCAAGGCAACCTGTTATTGGATGAACAAAGATGCAAAAAAAGCCATAAGCACCCTGGAAGAAATGCGTGCCACCCAGGAATATACCAATGCCCCCACAATGGTATCCCTTGGTTTTTTGTATATGATGGATGGGGATTTGGAAAATGCCATAAAAACCACCAATTTAGCTATTGAGGATGAGCCGGAACATGCCGCCGCCTGGGACAACTTAGGGCAAATACGCCAAAAACAAGGGGATACAGAGGGTGCAAAAGAAGCCTTTACCCATGCCCTTTCCCTGCGGGACACCCTTGCGGACAGTAATTATTTTATGGGCATAATAAGCGAAGGCGAAGGGGACAAGGAAGCCGCCGCCGAATACTTCCGCAAAGCGGCAATAAGCCCCATTGGCTTTTTTAATGTGGTAACACAAGCGCAGGCAGATGCCAAGTATGAGGAGTATCACCCCAATGGATGATAACCAAAGGCAAGAGGTAATACAACAAGGCAAGATGAAAACCGACAACTTCGTAATGAAATCCACCGACCCTAATATGAAAACCAAGGTTGCCACCAATATTACAGACCCCGGCGGCACCGTTTATTGGTATATCCGCTTTAATACCCCGCTGGATGCGGACACCGTCACCCGTAAAACGACGAATGTGACCGATACAACAGGGTATATTTTGCATACCCTGATAACCTACGATGCAACCCGCAACCTTATTGTGCTAAACCCCATGGATTTGTACCGCCAAAATGAATATTATATATTGCATATATCAAAAAAGGTGCGCTCGGCAAAGGGCCGCCCGCTGCCGAAAAATGTGTATATAATGTTTAAGCTTGTGGGGGAGCAGATTTCAGAATTTCACATGCTTAAAGAAGATTCCGTACCTAAGCCTGTGGAAAAACCCAAAAGCATGCGCCGTGCAGAACAAGCAGAGCTTGTATCGGTGCAAAATGCACAGCATGATTCCGAAACCACCCCAAACCCTGCAAAACCCACTGTACCATACGGCCCCATCGGCATAAAATTACACCTTGCCCTTATTGGGCTTTTGCTCATGCTTGCCAGCCTTGCTACCCAGTCCGTTCCCATTATTTTGGGGGGTATGGGGGCGGCTTTTATCGGGCTTGGGCATATTATTTTTCAGATGACAAAAAAGCCCACCATGTCCGCAATTAACTACAACTTGGGGGCGCATAATTTTAACAAACAGGCATATACCAAAGCCGCCAAGCTATTCGAAAAATCGGCGGCACAAGACCCCGCAAACAAACTACCCGCAAACGCCCTTAACAAGACAAAGAAGCTGATTTAACAAAATAACCTGCGAGGATTAAATGTCCTCGTATTTTTTTCAAAAAAATTTCAAAAAAGTGTTGACAGTGACGTAAGGGTAATGGTGTATTATATTTTTTGGAGGTGAAATGGTGGAAAAACACAAAGCGATACCCGATGGCTATATGCGCATTGGGGAAATGGCAAAAAAAGCGGGTGTAACCGTGCGCACCCTGCAATATTACCATAAAGAGGGGATTTTGTCCCCGTCGGCGGAAAGTGAAGGGGGATTTAGATTATATACCGACAAGGACATGGTTAAGCTAATACGCATTTTAACCATGAAGGAATGGGGCTTCTCCCTAAGCGAGATAAAAAGGCGGCTGCCAAATTTGGATACCCCTGCGGATGTGATAAATGCGCTAACAGAGCAGGCAACGGATATCCGTAAGGAAATTGAGGTTTTATCCGATTCCCTTGAAGCCATCCAGGCGTTAAAGGTGGAAATTGCCCAAATGGAGGTGGTGGATTTTGATAAGTATGCAAAAATCCTTATAAACCTTCAATTAAAAAACAAGTATTACTGGGCGATAAAACATTTTGACAATGAAATGATGGAGCAGATTGGAGAAAACCTGGATTTTGACTTGGAAAAAGCCAAGGAAATAGTAGATGCCTTTGGAGAGTTAAATGAAGAGGCCGTAAAGCTGCATATGACAGGGGCCACCCCCGAGGGTGAGGAGGGGCAAAACCTTGCCAAAAGGATAGGGGAAATGATGCTGCAACTGACAGGCGGCAACACAGAATTGATGGAAAAACTAAGCGAACAAATGGAAAAAGTCGGCACATACAACACAGATTGGGATGAACAAATGACCGGTGCAATGAAGTTTATGGAAAAAGCAGCTAAATTTTATTTTGAAGGGGATGCGCAAAATGATTAGCGTAAGTATGAAAAATATCAGCAAATCTTTTGGGGGCAATAAGGTGCTTAAAGATGTGACCTTTGAAACACATGATGGGGAGATTTTTGGTATGCTTGGGCCATCGGGCTCGGGCAAAACCACCATAATTAATATTTTAACCAAGCAACTAACCGCCGACAGCGGCCAGTGCCACGTGGCGGTGGGCAGCCACGAAATTGGGCTGATGCTGGAAGACGACGGGTTGTTCTCCCGCCTGTCCTGCCTTGATAATTTGATAGTTTTTGAGGATATCTACAAAATACAACGCAAACAGACCTTGGAGGTATTGGAGCGTGTAGGACTAACAGATGCAAAAAATACTGCTGTAAACCAGCTTTCCAAGGGGATGCGCCAGCGTTTGGTGCTGGCAAGGGCGGTGCTGCACAAGCCAAAAGTGCTGTTTTTAGACGAACCCACAAGCGCATTGGACCCCATGACGGCACGTGGCATACACAAACTTATCAGGGATTTGCGCAATGGCGGCTCCACCATCTTCCTAACCACCCATAATATGGAGGAGGCAACCCATCTTTGCGACAGGGTAGTAATGCTGCACAAAGGCAAAATTATCGAGCAAGGCACGCCGCAGGATATTTGCCACCGCTACAACGCAACCAAAAATGTGCTGGACTTGGAATATGTATTCGTACAATTGACAGGAGGGGGATTAGAATGCACAGCGTAAAAGCCATTTTCAAAAAGCAGATGAAGGATACCCTGAAAAACATGGGTGTGCTGATACAATTTATTATTTACCCACTGGTAGCCTTTGCCATGACTGTACTGATGGACACTGCCGCCATACCTTATGAAGTATTGGCTGTTATGCCCAATATGGTAAATGTTATGGCGGCAGTTTTTGCGGGCATGGCACTGGTTTCATCCGCCGCCGCCATAATTGCGGAGGATAAGGAGAAGAAAAGCCTGCGCTTTCTTGTTATGGCCAATGTTAAACCGCCGGCGTATTTGCTGGGTGTTGGCGGAACAGTGTTTTTTGTAAGCATATTCACATCCGTTGCATTTAGCTTTATCAGTGGGTTTGGCGGGGTAGATTTTTGGATTTTCCTTGCATCCATGATGTCGGGGGTTACGGCATCCATCCTGCTGGGGGCAACCATTGGCTTGCTTACAAAAAACCAACAATCCGCCACCGCAATTGCCATGCCAATTGCCATGGTTTTGGGCTTTGGCCCCATGATGGCAGGTTTTAATGATACCATTGCAAGGGTGTTGCACATCACCTACACCCAGCAACTTAACGTGGTTTCGGATTATTTAACCATTGGCGGGGTCGGCGCACCCCTTTGGCATTCGTTTGCAATAATGTGGGCAAATGTGGTTGTTTTTGGGATAGTGTTTGTTATTGTCTATGCTAAAAAAGGGATGAAATAACCCAAAAACGTCATTGCGAGCTATGCTTGCAATGACGTTTTTGGGTTGCATTATTTTTTATGGGGCTTATACCAATTCCATGTTTCGAAATGGAATTGGTATTATATCCCAACAGGGCGGTATTCGTCCAAAATTACGGTTAGGGTCATCTCTTCCGCACCCCGCCGTATTTGCAATTCCAGCGCATCCCCCGCAGACAAGTTATCTAAAATCTCCCGCAGGCTTTCGAATGTTGTGATTGGGGCAAGGTTTGCTGATAAAATAATATCGCCGGCTACAAGGCCTGCCAAATAGGCCGCCCCACCCCTGTTAACGGATGCGATTTGCAACTGACCGCCTGCTTGCCCAATTTGAACGCCCATCACGGCACGCCCACGCACAAAGCCATAGTCTATCAGATTTTCCACAATTTCCTTTGCGTAGCTGGATGGTATGGCAAAACCCAGCCCCTCCACATCCACACCAATGGATTTTGCTGTTACAATACCCACAACTTTCCCTTGCAAATTAAGCAATGGCCCGCCGGAATTGCCACGGTTTACAGCCGCATCGGTTTGCAGCATGTCTATGGCAATATCATCAATGGTAATGTGGCGGTTTAATGCGCTTATATGCCCTACCGTCATACTATTTGCAAGCTCCCCCAGCGGGTTACCTATGGCTGCAACTTGGTCCCCCACACGCATAATATCCGAATCCCCAAGGGTAAGATAGGCCGCATTTTCCACTTCAATCTTAATCACCGCCAAATCGCTGGTGGGGTGGGTGCCAACCAAGGCGGCGGGGCGTACATTACCGTCATACATAAGCACATTAATGGTGCTGGCATTTTCGATAACATGGCTGTTTGTTACTATGTACCCATCAGGCGATACCAAAAAGCCGGAGCCGGATGAGGGTTGGCTAATAGGTTGCCCAAAAATATTGCGCCCCGTAATTTGCGTAGAAATTGCCACAACGGCGGGGTTTGCCCCTTCAAATAATTCCGGCAAGGTTAAATCCCTTGTTTGCGGGGTTTGGTAGCCCACGGTGGTTAAGTGGTTTTGCTGCACCATTGGTGCCCCTAAGTAGCTTGCGGGCTGGTTTTGCATGGCAAGGCTTGCCCCGGCATATCCGCCACCAAACATCAATGCCGCAGCACATGCAACTGCTAAAAATTTTCTGCTTTTCATAATTAAATCTCCCCTATCGCTTCGCTTCGTTTCGTTTTATTGTTAAAATAATAACCCTTAAATTTTATAGACTTGTTGCCGACTTGTTGCCAAGTTGTAAAAACCACCCCAAGGCTTGGCGGCGGGCCGTTTTTATGTTACAATATAAGTAAGAGGTGACACCATGGCAAATATTTTAATTGTAGAAGACGAAAAACCCATAAACAACCTAATAAGGAAGAATTTGGAGGCAGTAGGGCACAGCTGCACATCCGCCTTTGATGGGGAGGCGGTTTTTAATGAATTGGAAAAACAGCAGTTTGACCTGATTTTGCTGGATATTATGCTGCCCAAAATGGATGGCTTTGAGGTGTTAGCCCATATCGAAGGCATGCCCGTAATATACCTAACCGCCCGTGATTCGGTGGATGACCGTGTGCGGGGGCTGAAGCTTGGTGCAGATGATTATATAACCAAACCCTTCCATGTAATAGAATTACAAGCAAGGGTGGAGGCGGTTTTGCGCCGTGCCCAAAAAACAGATAAAACCTTTGTTTTAAGGGATGTGGAAGTGGATTTGCATGGCAGGCTGGTATACTTCAAAGGGGCATTGGTGGATTTTACACCACAAGAATATGCCCTTGTGGAAACATTTATAAAAAACCGCAACATAGCCCTTTCCCGTGATAAATTATTGGAAATTGCCTGGGGTTACGAATTTGGCGGCGACACACGCACGGTAGATGCCCACATAAGCCGCATCCGCAAAAAACTGCATTGGGAAGATACCATCAAAACCGTGTACAAGTTAGGATATAGGCTGGAGGCAAGGCATGAAGCTTAAAACCTACCTTGCCACCTACCTGCTGTTTTTGGTGGTGCTGTTTTCCTGCTTTGCAATCGTATCCGCTTTTATGGTAAACAGCCAGATAAATATGTACATGGAACGCTCTGCGGCGGAATTTCAACGCATCGCTGTATCCCTTTCCCGGGATATTGCCATTTTAAGCGGCATAAGCCAAGATTTGGCAGGGGATTTATATGCACTGCTTAATAATTATATGGAGCATTACGCAGGTGCAAACGTTGCGCTGGAGCTATATGTTTTACCTTCCGGTTATACCATCCAAGCAACAGGGGTAACTGCCACATTTACAAGCTACCAAGATGGGCATTTTATTGAGGTGGCAGGGCAGCTGCCGGAGCCCTTCCGGGCGTTTTGGCTGGATTATTCCCTTGATATCACCCCATCCATGGCGGCTATGGGGCGCATCCAAAACATCCTATTTTATGTGTGTTTGGGTTTTGCCCTGCTAACTGCTGCTATGTTATATGTTATCCTTGCCCGCATTTTTAAGCCCCTTGGGCTGGTATCCCATGCTTCCCGCAAAATTGCCGCAGGGCATTATGACGAAAGGATAACCCTGCATGGCAAAAACGAGCTTGCCGCCATGGCGCAAGGTTTTAACACCATGGCAGATGAGATACAGACGCAAATGCAAATCCTAAAAGACGAAGCGGATGCCAAACAACAGTTTGTGGATAATATTGCCCACGAATTGCGCACCCCCCTAACATCCATATTCGGATATGCGGAATATGTGCAAAAAATAGCCAGTAATGACGGGGACACCATCGAAGCCATGCAGTATATTATGGACGAGGCGGAACATATGCAAAACATTGCCAATTCCCTGCTTACCCTTGCTACCCTGCGGGGCTATACCGCCGAAATGCATTCTATTAATGCAAGTGATTTGTTTGACCATATAAAAAAATCCCTACGCCACCAAACCGCCCAAATTATTACCGAAACAGATACGGAAACAATTTATGGGCAGGAAGATTTGGTAAGAAGCCTATTATTAAATTTAGTTACAAATGCCCTTAAAGCCTGCCCGCCGGAAGGCGGCGTGGTAACGCTGTCCGCAAGGGTGGGGGAGGGTGAAACCACCTTAACCGTCACAGACAATGGTTGCGGCATATCTGAAGAAAACCTTGCAAGGATAACCGAGCCTTTTTATAGGGCGGACAAATCCCGCAACCGTGCCATGGGCGGGGTGGGGCTTGGGCTTGCCATATGCACACGCATTGCACAAGCCCATGGCACGAACTTGGTAATCACATCCGTTGTAAATACAGGCACAACGGTGGAAATTACCCTGCCGAGCCAAAGCCCTCGCTTTTACAACTTGGCAACAACTCCACAACAATCCTGCAATAAGGCGGCATTATAATATCAATACAATCAACCGAAAGGAGAAAGTGAAATGACAAAAAACAAAATTAAAGAAATTGCAAAGGTTGCAACCGCATCCGCCCTATCCATTGCCGTGCTTGGCGGGGCTTTTATGGCAACCAACCACTTGGTTTTTGCAAGCACAATCGGCAGAACATTGGAGGTGCCCGCAATAGAAGGTATGCCCACATCCTTTATTGCCGCATCCCTGGAAAATTACGGGCAAGTACAGCGCAACCTTAATGTAACCGAGGATGTCGCACACCTATCCGGTTCTGCAAGGGGATATGGCACCATTTCCGCAGAGCAGGCCGCACAAGCCCTTGCAAACCGCATTTACGAGCAGTTTGGGGAGGATATTGACGGAGCTGATGTATACGCCACATTTAATGACCGTATGACCTTCGGGGGCTCTGATGGTGTGTGGAGCATGGGTGTAAGAATTGACGGCGAAGTGGCCTTTGCCGCCATAATGTGCGCCAACACAGGGCATACTGTGTTTGTGGAGTGCGTAAGGGGCGTTGGAACCCCGGGCATTATGATGCACAGCGGCAGCGGGTTGCGCATACACGTCTTTAACCAACAACCCTTGGATTTAGAAAATTTTGAGATTGAGATTAATGATTTGGGCAGGTTTCGCCGTATAAGCCCGGAGGAAGTGGAGGAACTTAAGCTTAGAGGGTGGAGGTTTGATTTTGTATGCCGTGACGAAGTCCTGCAACAAAGGCTGCGCATGCGTTGTGAAGAAGGATGCCCGCTTCCCGGGCAACAAATTCCGCAAAAGCAAAATATAAATAACCAAAACAGAAACCATCGTGGGTTCTAAAAACAAAAACACCCTACCCCAACAAACCGGAGTAGGGTGGGGGCTTGCCCCCACCCTGTTAATGGCGCATGTTCGCCCCGGAGCAAAAAGGTGCGTAAATCCGTACAACCCATTAGGGTTATCCTGCCAAACTTATCAATCACGGCAGGATTTTTTATCTGCTACCTAAACCAAACCGCTAAAATCCGCCCTGCCATTTGGGCAAAACTTGCCTTATCCACAGCTTCTTCCGCCACAAGGGCTGTTTTGCCTATAAGCTCCCCCTCGTAGGTGTATATAATTTCGCCAACCACCGCACCCGCTTCCACGGGGGCCTGCACACTGTCAAACAGCACAATTTCCGCCATAAGCTCTGTGTTGTTGCCCTTTTCCGTCACATTGCTTATGCGCTGTTGCACCATGGCATCCACATTCGGGGCTGCACCCTTGGCAACGGGCACTTGCCCAACAACGGTGCCGGCAAGCTCCCCATGCACAACTTTGTAGTTGGCAAAGCCATAATCCAGCATTTTCATGGCTTCTTGAAAGCGCACGGTGGCATTGTCTGCGCCCATCACCACTGCTATAAGCTCCATATCCCCCCGCATTGCCGTGGCGGACAAGCAGTATTTAGCCTCTCCCGTACTGCCTGTTTTAAGGCCTGTCGTCCCGTCATACCAGCGCACCAGCTTGTTGGTATTGGTCAATCCAAATTCGCTTTCGCCCCTTGGTGTTTTGTGTATAATGATATCCATCCAAATTGTGGCCACCTCCCGCACTTCGGGGAATTTTGTAATAAGCTCCCTGGACATTATGGCAATGTCTTTTGCGGTGGTAAAATGCCCTTGTGCATCCAGCCCGCAGGCATTGCGGAAACTTGTATCACCCATGCCAAGCTGTTGTGCCCGTTTGTTCATCAAATCCACAAAACTTTCCTCGCTACCGCTTATAAATTCTGCCAGGGCAACGGCGGCATCATTTCCGCTGGCAATTACCACTGCTTTTAGCAAATCCCGCACTGTTTGTTTTTCCCCGGGTTCCAAATAAATTTGGCTGCCGCCCATGGATGCGGCATGTTCGCTGGTGGTTACCACATCATCCCAACTTATGCGGTTTTGCGCTACGGCCTCATACACCAACAGGGTTGTCATCACCTTAGTAACGGATGCAGGCGACCGCCGCTGGCTGCCGTTTTGCTCAAAAATAACCTCGCCGCTGCTGGCCTCCATAATCACTGCCGATGGTGCATCCACCGTTAAAGCGAGTGGGGCACGCCTCTCTTCCGCCTTGGCTGTTATGGGTGTTAAAACCACCATGGCAAGCACAAATGCTGCAATTTTTATTATTCCCTTTCTCATATTAAAAGCCTCCTATCTATGGTAATTTCTATAAAAACTATTTTTTCCACAAACGCTGTGACAATGCCCGCCAAATTTTACAAAAAAATAGGGCAAGTCTAATGCCCTATTTAGATGTAATGTGCTGATAAGCCTTAAAATACGCTTTTTCACGCCCATTGGTTATGCAACTGCGCAATTTATCAAGCAAATACGCATCCCTTAATGCTTGGGAAATTATAGGCGAATATCGTGTGCCGGCTTGTTGGTGAATTTCTTCCACCACCTGCTCCAATGTTAAGGCTTTGGAGTAGCTGCGCCCCACAATATCCGTTGCTGCGTCAATAGAATCTGCTACGGAAATCATATCAATAACAAAGGGGCAATCCGTGGTGCGGTTGTCAAAACCCTCCACATATCCCAGGGTGCCGTCATACCATTTATGGTGTCCAATTATCACATCAGAAACAAATTTCATCCTGTCACAATCGGATTTTATCAAGTTGTCTGCATTGGCATGCAGTTTTATAATTTCAAACTCAAAATCATATAAATGGCGGGAGCATAGGGATACTTGATCCACATAAAATATTTTGCCTGCATCATGGCAAATAGCCGCACGGCTTATAAGTTCTAAAATTTCTTCTTTTTTGGTTTTAACATCTTCTGTTGTTTTGGTTTTACACATGCCTATAAACAGCTGCGGTTGCTGCTGTATAAAATACCGAGCCATAACAATAGTCAAATCCCTAACCATAAGGGAGTGCACGTGGGTTGGCAGATGGGTATATGTAGTAAAATCCAAAATCTGGTCTAAGGCTTCTTCAAAACTTAGCACATTTGTCATATATTTAGCAAATTTTGCCACATGCACATTAAATATGCGCCTATCCCTATCGGATGGCAGGTTTTTGCAATATTCCCTAATCCTGTTAATTATATCTTTAACTTCCCCATCACCTGCAATGCTTCTGGTTTTGCCAATATGCTGTATCAGTAAAAGAGGGACGAACAGCATGGCATAAATACCATCTGCGGAATAGTCTGCAGTGTCCGCATCCGCAAAAAAGCCTTGTAAATCCGCCATTAAATCTTCATAACTTATTTTGCCTAAACAATAGGCAATACAGCGGCTTGTATACTGGGTGCGCAAATTAGACCAAAACCTGCTGGTAAACTCAGCTTCATCCTGTTTTGTTAGAGCTAAAAAGCTTTCGTAAACATGCTGGGTAAGCACCATGTCACGCTCCCCGTCGGCTTGGTTGCGCACGTGTGCCAACCAGCTGCACATGTTTTGGTGGGCATTGGTTATAAATGCATCCCATGGCATGTCGGGGTCGTGGGCACGCACCTTTTCATCATTCCAAAATTCCATTGCGGCATTAAAATGGATGTAAAATTGTTGTTTTCTCTTATCCCTCTCCTCTGCATCCAATATGCCGCCCTGGGAAGATGTTACATATTTGTTGCCCATACAACGGTGGATAAACATGCGGGTTTCTTTGCTTTTTATATCAAAATATTGTTGCCCAAACGCTGCAGCCTCTTCAAAACATTCTATGGATTCTGTGATAAACAGGTTGTTACCGCCTTCTCTAAAATAAGCGTTAAGCTGCTGGTATATAATGCCTGCACCGTACAGGCTGCGCACAAGGCGGTCAATATCCCCCGTATTGCGGGCCCAATTTATAATGCCTTGATGGATTTCCAATGCCAATCCCATGTCCAAATTTTCTGTAAGTGTGAATAATTTTTGGGAAAGGGCATAGAGATGGTCGGCTTGCTGCATAGTCATATCTGCCAGCAAGGGCCGCAGATAATTGGTAATTATCCCGTTGTTTGCATCCATTATTTTAGCATTAATTTCCGCATGGTTGTAAAGGTATTCCATAAACCGGCTTTGCCCAAACCCGCATGGCGGTATTTTGCTTTCCAACTTTCTAAATTCCTTTATATTGTCTATTAAGGCGTCTTCAAAGCCTAAGGACACAGTCACACCCCCCTATCCAGCCAGTATAACATAAATTTTATTATTTGACAAGCCCAACCATATTTTGCTATAATAAAAAATGATGAATATTGTGTTGTTTGAGCCCGAAATACCCCACAATACAGGGGCGGTGGGGCGCACTTGCCTTTTAACAGGGGCAAAGCTGCATCTTATCCACCCACTGGGTTTTTTTCTGGATGAAAAAAGTTTGCGCCGTTGCGGGCTGGATTATTGGCAACAGCTTAATGTGGCGGAATATGAAGATTTTGATGATTTTTTAAGCCGCAACCCGGGTGCAAGGATATTTTTAGCAGAAACAGGCGGCGCTTTGCGTTATGACCAAGCAAAGTACCAAGCGGATGATTTTTTTGTGTTTGGGCGGGAAACAAGCGGCCTGCCACGCCGGCTTTTAGATAAATATGCAAACCAAATTATAACAATACCCATGAAAAGCCAGGGTCGCTCGTTAAATTTGTCTGTTTCTGTGGGTATAATATTGTATGAAGCGTTACGGCAGACGGGTTTCGATATATAGAGGAGAAAATTTATGTGCGGATTTACAGGATTTACAGGGGTGGAAAATAACACCGCCCTAAAAGATATGACTGATAAAATTGCCCACCGTGGTCCGGATGGGGAAGGATACTTTACAGCGGACGGTATAAACTTTGGCTTTCGCCGCCTTGCCTTTTTGGATTTGGAACATGGCAACCAGCCTATGACCACCCAGGACGGCCGCTATACCATTGTGTTTAACGGGGAAATTTATAACTACCAAACCCTGCAGCAGGAGCTGGAAGAGCAAGGCATAACCTTTACCACCAACGGGGATACGGAGGTTTTGCTTCAATTGTACGCCGCCCATGGTGAAAAGATGTTAACTAAACTGCGGGGCATGTTTGCCTTTGTTGTATACGACAAAGAAACAGGTGGGCTTTTTGCCGCAAGGGACTATTTTGGTATAAAACCCTTTTATTACGGCATTTTTGGTGGCCAACTGCTTTTTGCATCCGAAATTAAGGCATTAACAGCCCACCCCGACTTTACAAAGGAAATAAACCCTGCCGCCCTGTCGGCTTATTTGTCATTCCAATATTCGGTGCTGGATGAGTGCATGTTAAAAGGTGTGTTTAAGCTGCCGCCCGCCCATTTTATGCGCTATAACAACGGCGAAATGCACATACAGCAGTATTGGCAGGCGGAATTTGCAGCTGCAAAAAACACAAAAGGCAATAAGGAGCAGCGGGCAAAAGCCCTAAACGAAGCAGTGGAGCGGATTGACGACATTGTGGGGGATTCCATTAACGCCCATTTGGTTTCAGATGTGCCAATTGGCTCATTTTTATCCAGCGGTGTGGATTCCAGTTTAATCGCTGCCCGCTTTGGCGGCAAAAACACCTTTACCGTGGGTTTTGACTATGATGGTTACAACGAAATTGGCTATGCACAGGAGCTTTCGGAAGACTTAGGCGTTACCAACCATAGTAAAGTAATCACAACGGCGGAATACTGGGGAAACTTAGCCCGCATCCAGTATTATATGGACGAGCCCCTGGCGGACCCCGCCGCAATTGCCCTATATTTTGTAAGCCAAGTGGCCGCTAAGCACGTAAAGGGCGTTTTAAGCGGCGAAGGGGCGGATGAGCTTTTCGGGGGCTACAATATCTATCAAGAGCCACGGGCACTGCGCCCCATAAGCATATTGCCCAAATTTTTGCGCCGTGGGCTTTATAAAATAACAGGAAAAATGCCGGCCTTTCGTGGGCGCAACTTCCTGCTGCGTGGCGCAATGGATTTGGAGGAGCGGTATATAGGCAATGCCAAAATTTTTAGTGAGGATGAACGCAAAAAAATACTACGCACAGGGGTGGGCGAGCCATCAACAAAATCCATTACCGCACCAATTTATGCCAAAACAGCGGGCTATGATGGGGTAACCAAAATGCAGTTTTTGGACATACACACATGGTTAGTAGGTGATATTTTACTAAAAGCCGATAAAATGACCATGGCACATTCGTTAGAAGGGCGTGTGCCCTATATGGATAAGGAAGTTTTTGCGGTGGCATCCCAACTACCAACAGGGTTTAGGGTGACAAAAAGCACAACAAAATACGCCTTTCGCCTTGCGGCGGCAAAGCACCTGCAACCTAAGTGGAGCGAGAAGAAAAAACTGGGCTTTCCGGTGCCCATCCGCCTATGGCTAAAAGATGACACCTATTACGCCCGTGTTAAAGAAGCATTTGAAGCACCAGCGGCACAGGAATTTTTTAGGACGGACAAGCTGATAGCATTGCTTAACACCCATCGCCTTGGCAAAACGGACAATAGCCGCAAAATTTGGGCGGTGTATATGTTTTTGCTGTGGTATGGGGAATTTTTTGGGAATGACAGTTTAGGGGAATAACAATTTTGGGGGGATGGGATATGAATGTGCTGGAAAAGGCACAAAAAGGCAATATGGCCGCATTTGAGGAGATTTTAACCGCATATGAAAAATTTATATACAACTTTGCAAGGCGGCTAATGGGCAACACAGAAGATGCAGAGGATATAACACAAGAAGTTGCCATAAAAATTTACCGCAACCTGCACAACTGCCGCGGGGAGGGGCTTTTAAGGGCATGGATAGCACGCATAACCCATAATGCCTGCATGGATGCCCTGCGCCGCAAAAAAGGTAAATATCAAGATTCGCTGGAAATGGCGGAGGAGTTAAGTGGGTTGGAGCTTGTGGACGACACGGAAAGCCCCGAAGAAACCCTTGTGCGTAAGGAGCTTGGCCAGTATCTGGAAGGGGCATTAATGCAGTTGCCCCCGTCATACAGGGCTTTGATAACCCTGCGGGATATGGATGGATATAGCTACGAAGAGGTGGCGGAAATACTTAGCCTGCCCATTGGCACGGTAAAATCCCGCCTTTTCCGTGGGCGTGCAAAACTTAAATCAATTTTAACGGAACAAAGTGGCGGCGACATTCGTCTTAAAGGGTGAGGTGATTTTGATGAATAAAAAAAGCAATGATGATTTTGTAAATATAGAAAAATTGTTAGAGGATTTGCCGGGCCACGAGCTGCCCATGGGCCTACATGACAAAATTATGCGTGGTGTGCAGGCGGATAGGCGCAAAAGGCTTGGTTTGCGTGCAATAAAGTCCTTTGGGGCTGTGGCGGCGGCGGCTTTTGTTGCTGTTTTCTGGTTTGGCTGGTGGCACCAAGCCACCACCGAAATTGGTGAAAGCCTTGCCGAATCCCAAGCTGTGTCCATGGAATACAGTTTGGATGATGCTGTTTTGCCATCACTATCACCATCACCGGTAGCCGGCGGCGCAGGCGATTTGGCAGCAATGCCCACATTGCGTACCTACGATGCAGAATTTTATGAGATGCCCACAATATATCTGGAAGATTTTGACATGATATTTGAAAAAATTGCCCAACTTCCCCATGATGCCGCCACAATTTTTATGGGTGAGGAGGAAAATTTCATCATCTTTCACATCAATGATGGCAACCGCCCGCAAATCGAAAGGTTGCTGGCAGGATATGGCATACACCCCCCGGTATTCGGGGAGATGGATTTTTTTGTAGATTTGATAAAAATCCAATAAACCCCTTGCGTAAATTTGCAAAATGTGCTATACTGCCATTTGGAAGTAATTTCTACCCTACCAATGAAAGGAATAATTAAAAATGTCCAAACATCACAAAACCAAGAAACAAGACCACTTTATAAGAAATGCGATTATCACCTTTGTGGTGCTGGCTGTGTTGCTAACTGCCGGTGTTTTAATTAATAACCGCCATTTAAGCCACGCAGGCACCGCCGATGGCCACCGCATTTCCACGGCGGAGCTCTTCTTTGCCTATGATGCTAATTTTGATTGGTTTACACACCCTGTGGAGGTGCTTAACTGGTCCTGGTATATGTTAGCGGAATTTTATGTGGTAGCCCACCGTGGTGCGGCAGAATTTGGCGTTAGCCTAACTGCGGATGATATTGCCCAAGCCCGTGAAAATGCCGATATTATCAGGCAGGGCCACATCACCACTACGGGTGAGGATATTATTGCCCAAATGGGCTTTTCCCGCAGTGCTTGGAATAGCTTTAACGAGCTTTTGATACTGCACGACCGGGTGGTGGATGCCATTGCCGCCACCGCTGTAATTGATGAAGATGCCCTTGCAGAAGCTTTTATAGAGTATGAAGAATTGCACGGTGACAATTATATTGTACCAGTTGTGCGGGTGGTAGAAGCCGATACGGAAGAAGAAGCGCAAGAATTGTGGCCAACCATTGATGCTGATGAGGTAGAAGCCGTAAACGCCCTTGAAACCAATATGGGCACGGACAATATCCACTGGGCGATGGAGATGACACCGGGGCATATTTCCGAGGTTTTGCCCTTCCAATTTGGTACATGGGGCTTCTTCCAGCTGGTGGAAATGCAGCACATCCCGCCGGATCCGGAAATTTGGAAGGAAAACGAAAGGATTCGTTTAGGGCATATGCACTTCCTAAATTATTCCGAATTGTGGATGAGCCAAGCGACAATAGACCGCAACCAAAGAGCATTTAACCGCATTGTGCCACAGGATTTTGAATGGCAAAACCCATTTGGTGATTTTGACTTTGGCGACCTTAATATTGAGCTTGATTAAGATGAGAAGACTTACTTTCGGGCTTATTTTGGCGGTGGTGCTGGTTTTTACGCCGGCCGCCGCCCTAATGGCAGATTTTAATATAACCTTAGATGATGCTGCCGTGGAAATAGCTATGGAAGTGCGCTACGGGCGCACTTTGGTGCCTGTGCGTGCTTTTGTACAGGGTATTTTGGGTGGGGAAGTGGACTGGTGCGGCACAGCCCGCCGTGTTTACATTAACCATGCCCACAATGCCCTTATTCTGCATATAGATAGTGATATTGCGCTGGTAAACGGTGACGAAGTTATGTTGGATGTGCCGGCCAAAATAATTAATGATGCAACCCTTGTGCCCCTTCGCTTTGTGGTGGAGGCTTTGGGTATGGGTGTTACCTTTGATGATGGATCAATCCGCTTAACCGGCGGGCATATCCAAATTGTAGATTTTACCCATACCGTGCGCCGTGGCAGCGATGCTGCATTGCAGATAATTGGCCGCCCCTACACCTACTATCATTTGGGGGTGCAGTTTTTGGCGGGCGCAAGCACCGCTGCGGGGCTTGGATATGCTAAAACCGACCAATATGGCAATGTTTACTGGAACTGGCGCATCGGAAGCCTTACAACACCGGGCTTGTGGCCTATCACCATCAGCGGCGGCGGGCAGGTTTTACGTGAATATTTTGAAGTTGTAACGGAGTAGAATATGGAAATTGTTGTAAAAACTGACGAAATTGTGTTTAAGTATACATCACAACCCTCAACAGACGGTGAAGGTGAAAATAACGAAACTCCCCCTAAATTGGCTTTGGACGGCGTGTCCATCGCCATTGCTAAGGGGGAGTTTGTGGCGGTTTTGGGGCATAATGGCTCGGGTAAATCCACACTGGCGAAGCATATCAACGGCTTGTTGTTGCCCGAACAGGGTGCCGTTTGGGTAAAAGGCATTTCCACTGCAGATGAGGAAAAAATGTGGGAAATACGCCAATCTGTTGGTATGGTGTTCCAAAACCCCGATAACCAGATAATTGCCACCATTGTGGAAGAAGATGTGGCCTTTGGCCCCGAAAACTTGGGCATTCCGCCAACCGAAATCCGCCAGCGTGTGGATGAGGCTCTGGAAGCTGTTGGTATGACTAAATATGCAGGCAACCCGCCCCACCACTTATCCGGCGGGCAAAAACAGCGGGTTGCCATTGCAGGCATCCTTGCCATGCGCCCCGATATTATCGTCATGGACGAATCTACCGCAATGCTGGACCCCATCGGGCGCAGAGAAGTGCTTACCGTGGCAAAACGCCTAAACGATGAAGGTATCACCATCATCCTAATCACCCATTATATGGACGAAGCGGCGCAAGCCGACCGCATTATGGTGATGAATGGCGGAAAAGTGGTGATGGAAGGCATCCCAAGCGAAATTTTTACGCAAATTGGCCGGCTTAAAGAAATTGGGCTGGATGTGCCCCAAGCGGTGGAAATTGCCCATAAACTGCGCCTGGGCGGGCTAAATTTACCCGAAGGCATCGTAACCGGCAAGCAATTGGTGGAGGCGTTGATGAATGTCCATAGAAATTAAAAATTTATGCCACTATTACGGCAAGGGCAGTGCTTTTGAGAAAAAAGCTTTGGATGACATAAGTTTTACCATCGAAAAGGGCAGTTTTGTGGGACTTATCGGGCATACGGGCTCGGGCAAGTCCACATTGGTGCAGCATCTTAACGCCCTTATAAAACCCCAGTCCGGCAATATTATTATTGACGGTGAGGATATAAATGCCGATAAATCCCGCCTTAAAGCTATCCGCACCAAGGTTGGCTTGGTTTTTCAATACCCCGAACATCAGTTGTTTGATATGACTGTGTATAAAGATGTGGCCTTTGGCCCACGAAATTCCGGCCTTAGCGATGATGAGATTGACAGGCGTGTAAAACAGTCGCTGGAAATGGTTGGCATTGCGCCGGAATTACACGAAAAATCCCCCTTCGAGCTTTCGGGCGGGCAAAAGCGACGGGTTGCCATTGCAGGCGTGCTTGCCATGCGACCGGAAATTTTGGTGCTGGACGAGCCCGCCGCAGGGCTGGACCCCCGTGGGCGTGATGAAATTTTAGGGCAAGTAAAAAAAATGCACGAAACCCTTGGCATCACCGTCATCCTTGTATCCCACAGTATGGAGGATATCGCCCGCCTTGTAAACCGCATTTTGGTTATCAACAGCGGCAAAATCGTCCTAACAGGCACCCCTGCCGAAATTTTCAGCAAATTTGATGAATTGGAAGCCATCGGCCTATCATCCACCCAAACCGCATATATCATGCGGGATTTGCGGAACAAGGGTTTTGACTTACCTCCGGACATTTTTACTGTGGATGAGGCTGTTGAGGGCATCCTTGGGGCCATGGGCAGCCCAGCCGGGACTGATGCCAGATAATTAAGAAAGCTTATGCTGGGAGCTTTCAGCAGGCAAGCCACTTCGGCTCCACCACCGAATCACACCCGTCGGCGCATTATGCGCTAATATAAGGAGGCACCTATGAAATATTTCGACGCACACTCCCACTACACCCATGGAAAATTTAACAGGGACAGGCACGGGCTTTTTGCCGAAATGCAAAAGGAAGGTGTGGCGTATATTGTTGACTGTGCGGGAGAAGGGAAAAATAGAGACCTTGCCCTGCAACTTGCCCGAAAGTATGACTTTTACTATGTTTGCACCATTGATGACCATTATTATAAAACAGATTGGGATTACGAAGCAAGGGCAGGGGAAATAAACCGCCTTGTGGATGAAACTGTAGTTAAACTAAAAAAATTATGTGAAGAAAATAAGAAGATTGTGGCATATGGCGAATGTTATATAGATTTTCGCAAAGTTGAAAAAACTGCCGAGGAAGTGCGGAAACAGTCCTTTTGGTTTGGTAAAGACTTGGAAGTGGCACGCAAAGTGGGCCTGCCCCCGCTAATCCACTCCGGCAACGCAGATCAGGAAGCCTTTGATGTGATAAAACAAACAGATATGCCCGATTACGGCTATGGCAAAGGCATGTTGCACTGCTATCTTGGGCCGCCGCAAATGGCTTTGGATTATATAGATTTGGGCTACCTAATCAGCATTTCGGGCTTGGTAACCCACCGCTCTGCCCGTGGCAAAAATTTGGTGGAAGTGGTGAAGAAAGTGCCGCTAACCCATATGCTTATCGAAACCGATTGCCCATATCTAACGCCGGAGCCGTTTAGGGACAGGCGAAACGATTCCACCCTGCTGCGCCTTACTGTGGAAGAAATTGCCAAAATCAAAAACCTTTATCCCGAAGAGGTGGCCGAGCAAACCATGGCTAATGCCAAAGCGTTTTTTGGCATTGGGGAGTCTTAGGTAATGAATAATTACTATCAGTTGTTTTGTAAAGTTCATTCTTTTACAAATTAGCGAAGCCTTTGGATAAGATAAGCATAATTCCAAAAATATGTGAGCAAAGCATTTGAACGAGCTGAAATTGCCCCTCGACCCAATCACTTGTACGACATTGCGAAATCCCATAAAGGTAAATTTGAACCACCAGAAGAAATCGCTATCGAGGCTGCTGTTTTGAGGATTTGTGATAAGCTTGATAAGTATCGAAAAAGCAAAAAGAAGAAGGCTACAGAAAAGTACGAAGAAACTGTCTATATGGTTGAAGAGTACATTTGTAAAAAAGCAATTAACATCGATTGGGATGAATTTTACAACATTTGTCAACAGATGCACGAATACGCATCAACGCAACACAAAGTGAGGTAAAGTATGCTAAAAGTAACCATAGGCCAATACTACCCGGCGGATTCGTCTATACACAGGCTGGATGCGAGGATGAAGCTTTTATGCACCATGATTTTTATTGTAGTTATATTTTTCATTGGCAATTTTTTGGGGTATGCGTTGGCGGCGTTGTATTTGGCGGTGGTTATAAAGGTATCCAAGGTGCCGCCAAAGTTTTTGTTGCGGGGTTTGCGGGCGATATTGTTTATAATCGTGTTTACAGCTATTTTGAATGTATTTTTCACCCCGGGCGAAACGCTGGTTTTTGAGCTGGGATTTGTACGGGTAACCCAGGAGGGGCTTTTGGCGGCAGGGCGCATGGGCTTGCGCCTTGTTATGTTAATCATAGGCAGCTCCATTTTAACCCTTACAACCACCCCCATCCAACTGACAGATGCCATAGAATTTAGCCTAAAACCCCTTAAAAAAATTGGCGTACCCGCCCACGAAATTGCTATGATGATGACCATAGCACTGCGCTTTATCCCCACATTGATGGAGGAGATGGATAAGATTATGAAAGCGCAAATGGCAAGGGGAGCGGATTTTGATACGGGCGGAATTGTGAAAAAAGCACGCAGTTTGGTGCCCTTGCTTGTGCCCCTGTTTATTTCCGCATTTAGAAGGGCGGAGGAGTTGGCACTTGCCATGGAATCCCGCTGTTATCGGGGGGATATTGGGCGCACCCGTATGAAGCAGATGAAAATGGCAATGCGGGACCTTGGTGCATTTGTCAGCCTTGCTGTGTTTACGGCGGGCTTGTTTGCCCTTAACCATGTGGCGGCCGTATTTGGTATTTGGTAATGGGTGTTTTGTTGACGGTTGCTTATGACGGTACGGATTATAACGGCTGGCAGGTGCAAAAAAACGGCACTACCGTTTGTGGTTTGCTGGAAGGGGCTTTGGCGGGCGTTTTGGCGGGTCGCTCCTTTTCGATTTTGGGGGCAAGCAGGACAGATGCAGGGGTACATGCCCTTGGCCAGCGTGTGCATTTGCGCACTGATGGGACAATCCCCATACCGCTTGATAGGTTGCCCAATGTGATAAATGCTGCATTACCAAGGGATGTTGCTGTAACGGCGGCAATTAGCGTACCCGACAGTTTCCACCCTATTAGTGATGCTAAAAGTAAGACATATATATATAAAATCCACAACCAGCCCCATCGTTGCCCGCTTAGGTGTCGTTATTCCGCTTTTATACCAAATGCGCTGGATTTTGCGGCAATGCAGCCGGCTTGCCGCCATTTTGTAGGCGAATTTGATTTTGCGGCATTTTGTGCCACGGGCTCGCCTGTAAAATCCACAGTGCGGCGTATTAATTTTTTGGAGGTTAGCCAGCAGGAGCAGGACGGGCTTTTAGAAATGCGTGTTAATGGCAATGGTTTTTTGTACAATATGGTGCGGATTATAGCAGGCACACTGGTAGGTGTGGGTCTTAACAAAATTTTGCCTGATGACATACCTGCAATAATTGCCGGCAAGGACAGGGCAAAAGCGGGCAAAACCATGCCGCCGCAGGGGCTTACCTTACTGGAAGTTTTTTATTAGAGGCAGGAGCGGAAAATGCAAACCATAATTTTTGCATCCACCACCATCTTTTCCTTTTTGGTGGTTGTGGTGGTGCTTATATTACATAGGGTTAGGGAAAAAGCCCTGACAAAGGAAGTTTTTGACGAAGGCGGCTTTACCATGTTGCAAACACGGCGGTCGGCGGACGCTAATTTGGCAATGGTTGTTTTGGCTGTATTTTATGTTATTGCCATGGTGGTTTTTGAAATGGAGGGTTTGGATTTTACGCCTGTAATAATCTTTAACACCATAATTGTAATTGCCGCTACCGCCCAAAGTATTTACCGCATTTCTTGGCGTTGTGTGGTGGATGGTGATGAGATTATTTACAGGCAAATGGTGGTGATACCCCTGCACAGTGTTACAAAAGTGCATGTTATGCGTTTTCGCCGTTTGGCTTTGTTTGTGGGGGATGAAAGGGTAATCACCATACCCTTAAAACAAATTGACCATATTAGCCACGGCCTTCTTGTTGGCTTGTTAAAATCCAAAAACATAGACGGGGCAGAGCGGTTAAAGGAACCCACAGCAAAAAATGCCCACAGCCCCTCCTTATCTGCTTTATTTCTTACCATCCAATCCCTTTTGTTTTTGCTTGTGGCGGTGGATTTTGTGGATGGCGTATTGGGTATGCAGCCACGTATTTTGCTTCGCATTGCCTATACGCCAAAAGAGGTTTTGGAAGCCTATATCACATGGCACCGCAATGTATTAGAGGATTTGCCGTTTATCGTCGGCTCTGTTTTTGTCATTAACATAATTGCCGCTGTTTTGTCCAAACTATCCAGCAAAAGGGCACATTTGCCTTTTTGGGCGGCAGTGGTTTCTTGCGCTTCTGCGGCGGCTATGTTTGCAGCGATTGTTTGGGTTTATGATGCACCGGGCTTTATGCGCCAAGGGGAATATGACCTTGCGGCAATCGAAACCCGGCAATTACAGCGTGTGGAGGTTTTTGTCAGCTTAGATGATTTTGATAACAGCACCCCAATACATTTGGTGGGGGTGGGCAATGCGCCGGCAAGGCTGTATAGCTTGCAGGTGGAAGATGGCCACCTTCTTCTGTCCGCCCACCACCACCCCCATGATATTAGGGAAATTATTAGCCCTGAAAGGTTTCGCTATCCCGAAATGGAAGCGGATGTAAGAAGGCTTACTTTATACTATACGCCCATCCATAGAATTGTGGTGGAAATGTATATCCAATATCAAGAATACGAACAAGAACACGAGTAGCAGGAGGAAACATGGCTTTTGACGGAATTGCCGTTGCCGCTTTGGTGGCGGAGGCTGCAAATAAATTAAGCGGCGGGCGCATTGATAAGGTTACCCAGCCCGAAAAGGATGAAATTGTGCTAGCCGTGCGGGCGGGCGGGGCAAACCACAGGTTGCTGCTATCTGCCAACGCTACATTTCCACGCCTGCACTTTACAGTGCATACCAAGGAAAATCCAGCAACTGCACCTATGTTTTGCATGCTTTTGCGCAAACACATACAAGGCGGGCGCATTGTAAGCATTACCCAGCCTGGGTTGGAGCGGGTTGTGCGCATTAATATCGAAGCACGTAATGAAATGGGGGATTTGGAAGAAAAAACCCTTATTTTGGAAATTATGGGACGGCATAGCAATATTATTTTGGTGGCAGATGGCATGGTATTGGATGCGGCAAAGCACGTAAATGCAAGCCTTTCCGCTGTGCGCCAAATCCTTCCCGGGCGGGAATTTGCGGATGCGCCCGCCCAAGATAAATTAGACCCCCTAAATACGGATAAAGCCCGGTTTTTGGGCGTTTTAAGCGGCACAACAGTGGCTAAGGCAATTTTTCATAATTATATAGGTATTAGCAACTTTTCGGCAGGGATAATTTGCCAAATGGCGGGTATTGACCCGGGCACCCAAGCATCTGCGCTGGGTGATATGCAAAAAACGACATTATTTGAGGCTTTTGGGCAGGCCATAGGCGGCGACACGCCTTATATACTTTACAACGATGCCAAAAACCCACAAGGTTTCGCTTTTTTTGGGCGAGAAGTGTTTGGGGATGGGTTTACACAGACCTTTGAATCCCCATCGCAGCTGGTGGAATATTTTTATAGCAGCAAGGATAATAACGACCGTATCCGTCAGCGGTCCCAAGATATGCGCCGCCTTGTGCAAAACTTGATTGACCGATGTGTTAAAAAAGCGGACATATACGCAAAAACAGAGGTGGAGATTGAAGGGAGAAACACCATGCGCCTGTATGGCGAACTTATAACCGCCAATATTTATGCCATTTCGGCAGGGGCAAAGCTACTAACTTCCCAAAATTTTTATGAAGAGGATTTGCCCATGGTGGAAATTGCCCTAAACCCCCAAAAAACACCGGCAGAGAATGCACAAGCCTACTTTTCCAAATACAACAAACAAAAACGCACAGCGGAGGCTCTCGCAACCCAAAGGTTGCAGAATGAGGAAGAATTGGCATATTTAGAGGCGGTGATGCAAAGCATAGCCCAAAGCGATACAGTAGCGGATTTGGTGCAAATTAGGGAAGAATTGCAAGAGCAGGGCTTTGTTAAAAAACCTAAAAAGACGGGTAAAAAGCGGGCGGAAACGGCAACCAAGCCACTGCACTTTATAACAGCGGATGGTTTTAATATTTTTGTTGGTAAAAATAACCAGCAAAACGACCAGCTAACCAAAAGTGCCGATAAAGATGACATTTGGCTGCATACCAAGCACATTCCGGGTTCCCATGTAATTGTGCAGGCAAAGGCAGGGCAGGTAAGTGATGCTGCGCTGGAAGAAGCTGTAAATTTAGCAGGATTTTACAGCAAAGGGCGGGGCGGCTCTATGGTGCCTGTGGATTATTGCCCACGCAAAAATGTGCGCAAACCCACAGGGGCAAAGCCCGGAATGGTTATATATGACAACTATAAAACCGCCCACATCACCCCTGATGAGGGGCGTGTGAAATCGCTTACACAAAAATAAGCGGCTTTTACTTGACTTTTGGCCGGAACTATGTTATAATAATGTAAGTTAAACACCAATTCAGTCTTCACAAAAACTCGGTGAAGCATCGAGATTTTTTGCTCGACTTCATTGTGTTTAACTAAGTCGTTATGATATAATCCCTTTATGTATTTTGGAGGTGCGAAATGACTTACTAATCGATTCAACCCACGTAGCTGCATAAGGTCTGCATAGCGCAGGGCTTTGTTTGTGTTGGAATTGGATTGGTTAGCATATCATAAGCACCGAGATAAGGGCATTTTGTCCAATTTTTTGTGTGTTGTTTGCTTGATGTCCTTTTCCGCACAGGAAAAGGATTTTTTAATTTCAAAGGAGTGTTCGTCATATGACTAACTTAAAGAAGCAATTAACCCAGATAAAGGAAAGTAATTTCAAAGTGCCGGCAGATGTGGATTTGGACGAGTTGATAGCGGAGATGTTGAAAAACATAGGTGATACCGACAGCGAACTGCGAGATGGGCTGATTTATGAAGCCTTTTGCGGCTGGGCTGACGAAACCTTGTCCGAGACGCAAATTAGACATATTTTATACACCTGCCTTGGTGAACATCATCTGTTCCACAGTATTGGTGAAAGTGAAACGGATTCGGTGTTTACCCGTTCTTTTTCCGCATTGGGCGTGTCTGTTTGCCTATATACCCAGTATGAAAAACCCTTTTTATCTAATAAAGAGTTGGCGGATATTAAGGGCACGCTATTGCGCTACATAAGCCTTGAAAGGGATTTTAGGGGATATGTGGAGGGCAAGGGATGGGCGCATGCAATTGCCCATATTGCTGATGTTTTTGCTCACATTGTCTGCTTTGATAATATCGAAGGTGATAAAACCATAGGGCGCGATGCCATGTTGGAAATTTTGGATGCAGTAAAGCGCATGGTTTGCAATAGAGAAAGTGTTTATGACACCAACGAGGATGAACGCTTGGCAGTGGTTTTTGTGGATGCCTGCGACAGTGAGGTTTTAAGTGATGAGGAGCTGACGGGGTGGCTGGACGGCTTTAACATGGCGGATGACAAGTGGAGAAACCAGTCAATCCCATCCAGCTACTACCAATTTGTCAACTGCAAAAACTTTTTGCGCAGTGTGTATTTCAAATTATTGGCAAATGGCGGACATGAAGGAATTTGCCGGCATATGCTGAGTTTTCTTGTGAAAGAATGATGTTAAGGGAGAGGTTTTTATGACATACACAGTCAACGGTTTGGATATTTTTTATGAAGACATTGGAGCGGGCAAACCCGTGTTGTGCCTGCATGGATTTACAGAGGATCATAGGTCCATGAAAGGCTGTTTGGAGCCGATTTTTGCAGAGCAGGCAGGATACCGCAGAATTTATGTGGACATGCCCGGCATGGGCAAAACCCACGGGGCGGATTGGATTAAGAATGCGGATATTATGCTTGATGTACTTAAAAAGTTCATCAAAGGCGTGGTTGGGGATGAGGTCTTTTTGCTTATAGGCACATCCTATGGGGGTTACATGTCCCTTGGTTTGGCGCAGGATGACCAAGCTAATATTGATGGTATTTTCCTATTTGGCCCATGTGTGGTATCTGACCATGACAAGCGCAAACTGCCCGATGTGGAAGATGACGAACTGTTTGTGGAAGACGGGCTGGAAGATGAATTTGAGCATGATGATGATTTTGATGATTTCATAAATACCGCCGTCAACGCCACAAAGTGGGTTTGGGAAAGATACCAAGCGGAGATTTTGCCCGCCTATAAAATTGCGGATAAGGCCTTTACCGGCAAATACCGCAAAAACGGCTATGCCCTGTCATCAGAAGGGGAATTTGGTAATTTAGAGTTTGCAAAGCCCTTTACCGTTATGGTGGGCAAACAGGATGAAAGCGTGGGATACGAGGATGCTTGGGATTTACTTAAACACTTGCCGAAGCTGACATATGTGTGCCTTGATGGCGCAGGGCATTTGATGCAGCTGGAGAAGCCCGAAGTCTTTAATTTTCACATTAAAAGCTGGCTTGGACAAATTAAGTAGGGTGGGGGCTTGCCCCCACCCTTGTTCGCAAGACGCACATAATATCTTTTGTACAATAGGGGTGGGGGCAAGCCCCCACCCTACTAATTACCAGCAATATCCAAAGAACTTATAAGAAGGCTGGGAGATGCGATATTGCCGTGCATCCCCGGTATTTGGAATTTAAGGTCACCTGCAACCGCTTCTACTTTGGCAATTAATTGGAAAAAGTTGCCAGAAGCGGTGATAAGCTCCACAGGGCGTTCCTTTTTGCCGTTTTTTATGACAAAACCTTGTGCCTGCAAGGAAAATTCCCCACTGACAGGGTTTGCGCCGGCGTGCAAGCCGGCAAAGTCTGTTATCATCAAACCATCACCAACCTGCGCAAGCAAATCATCCAAACTTGTGCCGCTTGGCTGGATAAAGAAATTTGTGCCGCCTATGGTTACAGGGGCGTTAAATGCTGTTTTTAAGCCATTGCCTGTGGGGCTTACCCCATCCTTGCGGGCGGTTTTTGTGTTATGCAAAAATGTTTTGAAGGTGCCCATATCAACCACAGTTTTTGTGCGTGCCGCAACCCCTTCGCTGTCAAAAGCACGGGTACCCACTTGCCAAGGCAAAAGCGGGTCGTCAACTATGCTTACTGCATCAGATGCCACCTTTTCGCCCAGCTTGCCGGCTAATATGGAAAAGCCCTTTTGCGCCTGCTCGGCAGAAAAAGCAGGAAAAAACACCCCAAGCAAATCGCTTGCACAGCTGTTTTCCAGCACAACCTTATATTTGCCCGATGGCACAGGGGATGCACCAAGGCTTTCCAAGGCCTTTTTGGCGGAATTTTCGCCAAGCGATACAGGGTCAAATTTATCAAAATCGAAACCCACATGGCTGTCGCCGTCCATTTTGGTACTTGTACCATCGGATGCTTGGCAATAGGCATAGGCAAACATGTGGTTGGATTTGTCAAAAACATCCAACCCCTTGGAATTGGCAATTAGCACCTCCTGCTCCCCATTTACAAAGGCGCAGTATGGCACAGCCTTAACCCGTTCATCAAAAGCCTTTGCGGCGGCTTCCAGCTTCATCGCTTTTTCAATCTTATCTTCGGATGTAACATTTGCTAAATCAGAGTTGTGGTTTTGGACGGCAGGGTAATTAGCATCGCCCCCGTGCAACTCCTCAATCTCCACCGTTTCGATTATGGTTGCATTGGCCTTGGCGGATTCTATTAAAAAGCCCACAACCGTGTCGTCAATACGCTCGCTGGAAGCATATCCCATTTTGCCCCCAAACTTACCGCGAAAGCTAACCCCCGTGCTTGCCGCATTGGTAAACTGCTGCACCTCTTGGTTAAAGATGTTAATTGTGGTGCGTGCGCCATTTTGGCAATAAAGCTCGTATTCCTCAAAGCCCGCCGCTTGTGCTGCTGTAAATAATTTATCCTTAAAAGCTTTCAAGTCCATACTATTCACTCCTTCCGCCCACAAGAATGTTTTTAACCCGCAAACTGGGCTGGCCGCAATTAGCAGGGATGCTGCCGGATACCGACCCGCACATGCCTTGTCCGTGGTCCATGTCATTACCTATCATATCAATATTCATCAAAACTTCCGAACCACGGCCAATAAGGCTTGCGCCCCGCACAGGCTCGGCAATTTTGCCGTTTCTTATCATATAAGATTCCAGCACGGCAAAGTTAAATTCGCCGGTAGCAGGTGTTACAGAGCCACCGCCCATGCGCTTGGCGTAAATACCGTATTCGGTTGCTGATATAATTTCATTCAAGGTGCTGTTGCCGCTGTCAATATATGTATTTGTCATACGGCTGGTGGGGGCGAAGCGGTAGTTTTGCCTGCGGCCGCTTCCTGTACTTTCTTCACCCATACGCAAGCCATTTAGCTTGTCGATAAGGAAGGTGTTAAGCATCCCATCTTTAATAAGCACGTTGCGGCGGGGTTTGCCCCCTTCATCATCCATATTTTGGCTGCCCCATGCGCCGGGGGTTGTGCCGTCATCAATGGCATTAACAATGGGGTTGGCAATTTGTGTGCCCTTTTTGTCCCAAAATTCGCTGGCTTTTTTGGCAACGCCTGTGGCTTCCAAGCTATGCCCGCAAGCTTCGTGGAAAATTACCCCACCAAAACCATTGCCGATAACCACATCCATTTTGCCCGATGGGGCATAACCTGCGTGTAGCATGGTAACAGCCTCTTTTGCACAATCCCTACCCAAGCCGGCAAAGTCCATACCATCGTAAAACTCAAAACCCTGCTGTGCGCCGGGGTTGCGGGTGGCCGTTTGCTTTTCGCCTGCCGATGATGCCACAGCAGAAACCGATACACGGGTGCGGTTGCGCACATCCTCACCCCACACACCTTCGCTGTTGGCAACAAGCACATTAGTTACCACATCCAAATATTGCCCACGTGTGCCGGTTATTTGGGTATCTGCCTCCATAGAAGCTTTGCCTGCCACCCTAAGCATGTCCACAATTTGGTTTTTGGGTATGGTGTTGTAAGGCACCTTCATGGGGCTGATATTGTCAAAGTTAAGCACCACAAGGTCAGCCGCCTTGGTGTTTTTACGCTCCTTAACCGCTCCCGCCGCCTGTTTTGCCACCCGCAACAAATTATCACGGGACATGTTGTTGGTAAAGGCATAAACGGCATTAAGCCCGTCAAAGATGCGGATGCCCACACCATGCTCTATACCGCTGTTTGCCTGCTCCACCACATTGTTTACCAGCACAATATTGTTGTTTACTGTGTTTTCAACAAAAACCTCGGCAAAGCTTGCGCCGGTGGATAGGGCGGCGGTTAAAACATCCGCCACCAAATTTTTGTCAAGCATATTTATTTCTCCTTTCAGGTTTGTTTTGTAGTTACAGCTTTTTTATAAATTATTAAAAAGATAATGGTGGTGACAAACACCCGGTTTGGCATTGGAACTTCGTTTTGCCACAAAGCAATTGCCTTCTTGCTGTAAAGTGCATAAACCCACCCGCGCCACACTAATTAATATCTGCCATTTCAAGGTACCTATGCCCATGGTCTTCGATAAACTGTTTGCGCCCTTTGATATTGTCACCCAAAAGCACCTCAAACATTTCTTGGGTTTTTGCCACATCTTCGGGCAGCACCTGCACCAGCTTGCGGGTAGCGGGGGACATGGTGGTTTGCCACAGCATATCGGGCTCGTTTTCCCCCAACCCTTTACTGCGCTGGATGTGAACCTTGCCCTTTACACCCTTGGTTATGGCGTTTTTTTCTGCGTCAGAATAGGCAAAGAATATATCATCCCCAACCGTAATCTCGTATAAAGGCGATTCGGCTATATAGACCTTTTTTTCGGTGATAAGTTGGGGGGTTAGGCGGTAAAGCATTGTTAGGATTAGCGTGCGTATTTGGAAGCCATCATAATCCGCATCTGTGCAAATTATTATTTTGCTCCAAACAAGCTTATCCATGTCAAAACTGGACAAATCTTTGTTGTGTTTGGAGTTTACTTCCACACCGCAACCTAATACACGAATTAAATCCATTATAATGTCACTGGCAAAAATCCTGGCATAATCTGCCTTTAAGCAATTCAAAATTTTACCACGCACAGGCATAATAGCTTGAAATTCCGCATCCCGTGCCAATTTACAAGCCCCCAGGGCAGAATCGCCCTCAACTATATACAATTCCCGCCTTGTAATGTCTTTGGTGCGGCAATTTACAAACTTTTCTGCACGGTTGGTAAAATCCACACCTCCTGTTAGCTTTTTTTTGATGGAAAGGCGGGTTTTCTCGGCAGATTCCCTACTGCGTTTGTTTATTAGCACCTGCGCTACAATTTTGTCAGCATCTGCCTTATTTTCCACAAAATGTACGGACAGCTGCTTTTTAAGAAAATCCGCCATGGCATCTTGGATAAACTTGTTATTTATCGCCTTCTTGGTCTGATTTTCGTAGCTGGTAACGGTGGAAAAGGACGAAGAAATAAGCACCAACGAATCCTCGATATCAGCGAAGGTGATTTTCTTCTCGTCCTTTTTATAACCCCCTGCATTTTTGATATATGCGTCAATTGCCGATGTAAATGCTAATTTAACCGCCCGCTCGGGGGAGCCGCCATATTCCAAAAAACTGGAATTGTGGAAATATTGGCAGGTGCTTTTGTGGTTATCAAATGTAAAATTTAGGTAAAATTTTAGGCGATATTCGGGCAAATCGGCACGGTCCCGCCCTTTGGTTTCATGTTCAAAACTAACAATGGGGGTAAAGTTTTCGCCACTTGTCAGCTCCTCCACATACCCGGCAATGCCTGCGGGATAGTGATACACAAACTCCCCCCCACTTTGTTCGTGGGTTAGTACAAAGGTTACGTGGGGGTTTACAATTGCTTGTTTTTTCAGCATATCTTGAAAAAATTCCAATGGCACATCGGTTTCCTTAAAAACCTCATCATCCGGTTTCCAGCGGATGGATGTGCCACGCAAGCCGGCATCACAAGGCTCTTTTTGCAGGCCGCCCACATTCTCCCCCCGCTCAAAACGCAAGGTGTAACGATGGTTGTCCCGATAAATTTCCACATCCATCCAGCGGCTGGCGTACTGGGTGCTACACAGCCCAAGCCCGTTCAAACCAAGGCTAAATTGGTAATTGTCGCTATCGTTATTATTGTATTTGCCGCCGGCGTAAAGCTCGCAAAAAACCAGCTCCCAGTTAAACTTTTGCTCGGCGTTATTATAGTCCACCGGTATGCCCCGTCCATAATCAATATTGGAAATGGAGCCGTCAGTGTGTAAAATAACCTCAATACGGTCGCCGAAGCCCTCCCGTGCCTCGTCAATAGAATTGGAAATTATTTCAAATATGGAGTGCTGGCAACCCGTAAGCCCATCAGACCCAAAAATGACGGATGGGCGCAAACGCACCCTGTCCGCCCCTTTTAGCTGGCTTATGCTTTCGTTGTTGTATTCTCGCTTTTTATCGTTAGTCATTTTCCCCCCGCTGTAATTTGCCGCCCTACTGTGCTGTATTAAAATGTAAAGCTAAAATCTTGCACCAAACGTATCACAATGCCGTTTTGCACCTCTATAAAATGCGCCACGGATAGGAAGTGGTAAATCGAACACACTATCAATTATGACTTCACTGCCTTGAAACCCTAACCATCTTGAAAAAAACGACACCTGTTACCTTGTGTTTAAGCATGTACGTTTTAACGGCTTTGCTACAATCTCCATCTTCCCAAAACAAAAGTCTTTTTTCTTGGCCTTCAAAAGTGTCTATCCGCATATGCTCATTCTCCATCGCATTATATAAAATTGACTCACTACCGATTGCCATACCACTTACACGGTCTAATGCTTATTATCAGAAGTCAATCATCATCTGTTTCTTCAGTTATTGGTCTGCGGAAAAAACTACATAAAGCCCCTTTTCAATAGCCAACTTCCAAACTTTAAGTGATTTTTGAAGCCAATCCCAACTGTAGTAAAAATCTTCTTCACTTTTCGGGTAGTCATATACGGCTTCGTCAATCGCATCATACTTTGCTCTAAAATCAACTTCTGTGAGTTTTGAAAGAGCATCATATACATCTTTGACAATAGCAGGGCTGCTTAATGTTATAATATAATCTTCTTCTTCGTCATGCCCACTGCTTTTGTTGCCATAAAGAGCTTTTTCACCATAGATTGTATGGTTTAGCGGATAATCACCATTCTTCTCAAAAGTGGTGTCGTTGTTTGAAAAAGCAAGGTGGGTTGCAAACCATGACTTGTCAAATTCGGCTAAGTAATCCGCTTTCTTATCGTAAAATTCTTCTTCAAGTTCATCTTTTAAGTAGTCAACAATTTCGGTTCGAGATTGCGAGGTTAGCTGTTTTACCTCTTGCTCATTTAATGCAAACATTACCCCTAAACACGCCATAATCGTTCTCCTTCTCCGCATCAAAAATATGGGAATTATCAATTTCACACTATCTAAAATATAAAATCGTTACGCCACCACAACAAAAGAAGCAACGCACAAAATAAAACACCTTACCCATAATATCATAGCACAAACTTATAAGGTAAATTCTGTATCGTTTGTGATGGTGAAGTTTAGTGCTTCGATATTATAGTTTTCCACATCATCCCAGTCAAATACATGGACAATATTGCGAACCAACCGGTCTTCGGGTTCAAATGTGGTAAAAATTTCCACGGGTGCGATGTGTAGGGCATGCCTTCAATCCGTATAAAGCCGCCAAGGGTCTGTGCTTCGTTATTATCATCATTTCCGCAAGCAGAAAGCACAGCAAGCCCTAAAAATAGCAAAGCAATGGTTAAAGCTTTACCTAACATGCTTTGCTGCCTCCTCGTCCAAAATAATGGTAACATCTGGGTGCAGTTGCAAAATAGAGCCCGGCACCTGCGGGGTGATATTGCCATGGATTACCGCTTTGGCAATATCCGCTTTGGCTTCCCCGCTGATAAGCATGACTATTTTACGTGCATTAAAAATTGTGCCGATGCCCATGGTTAGGGCGTGTTTTGGCACATCATTACTGCTTGCGAAAAAGCGGCTGTTTGCTTCTATTGTGGAAGCGTCCAAAGCCACGTGGTGGGTGGTTTTGGGGAAATGGCTGTCCGGCTCATTAAATCCAATATGCCCGTTAAGCCCCAATCCCAACAATTGCAAGTCAATGCCGCCGGCATCATGGATGGCGTCTTCATAACGCCGGCATTCTGCCGCCGGGTCTGCCGCTTCACCATTTTGGATATGGGTATTTTTTTTGTCAATATTCACATGGTTAAATAAATTTTCGTTCATAAAATAATTATAACTTTGGTCGTTATCCGGTGTGATGGGATAATATTCATCCAGATTAAATACTGTTACCTCACTAAAATCCAGCTTGCCTGCCTTATGCAGGTCTATCAAATATTTGTATGTACCAATTGGTGTGCTTCCGGTTGCCAAACCCAGCACCAAATCCTCTTCGTGCTCTATTTGCCTGGCAATAATTTCACCTGCCATTTTGCTCATGGATTCGTAATCATTAACAATTATAACTGTCATTAACTTTCCCCCTCCTACACCAATTCTTCTTCCATTAGATGGCGTGCATCGCCCCAAAGCTTTTCAAGGCGGTAAAACTCCCGCTCTTCCTTATGGAATAGGTGAACGATGATGCAGCCAAAATCCATTAATATCCAGCGGGCGGATTGGGTGCCCTCCACATGGCGGGTGCGGATGCCCATTGGGGCAAGCTTCTCTTCCACAAATTCTGCCATGGCTTTTAACTGGTTGGAATTGTTTGCGCTGGCAATTACAAAATAGTCCGCAAGCGGCGAAATACCTGTGATGTCCAGCACCATAATTTCCTCGCCTTGCTTGTCGTCCACGGCTTTGTATGCGGCTTTTGCCCCTGCTAAAATTTTATCTTTTTCCATTTTGTTCCTCCAAAAACTCTTTCGCCTGTATGGATTTTTGGTAGACGTTTCGTCCACGCTCCAAATTACGGCGGATGGTTAATTCTAACACAAAAAGCAAGGCCTTGTCAATATCTTTGTAGGCAAGCTGCCTTGCGGCTTCCCTGTCTTCACTGGGGGCTCTGGTTGGCTCGATAAAATCCGACAGGTAGATGATTTTGTCGATAAATGACATGTTTTGGTCGGCAAAGGTGTGGTTTGCAATTGCACTAATAATTTCGGGGTCGGTTATGCCATATTTTTCTTGTGCCAGCACTGCACCCATGTAACCGTGGGCAAGGGCAGGGGTTTTTGCGAAAAAACCATCCAAAACATAGCCGCCACGGGCGCAAATTTCTGCCACTTGGCTGTACGGCATCTCCTCGCTCCAATTTTTGGCACAATCATGCAAAAGCCCTGCAATTTCCAGCTTTTTTAGGGTATCTGCATCTGCGCCGTGGTGTTTGCCAAGTGCCACAGCCTCCTCCATCACCGACATGGAATGCTGATAGCGTGGGCGGCTTAATTCTGCCGCTAAAATGGCGGTAAAACGGGAAATTTCGTCCCGATATAACTCGTGTTTGCTGATGTATTGTGCCGCCGCTTCGGGTAAAAGGTAACTTATGGAGCACCCCTTTGCTACCGCTTCACGAATCTTTGTGGAAGAAATATCCATCTGACAAATATCTAAATATTGGTAATTTCGGCTATGCTCGCCCTTGTTTTCGCCGGGGCGGCTAACCACCACCAAGCAGCAGTTTTCCAGTATTTTATCCGCATCACGCCATTTGTGAAATGTTTCCGCCGCATCCGTGCCCACAATAAAATATAGCTGTGCATTGGGGTACAAGCCCCGCAATTCCAATATTGTATCAACAGTATATGTTAGCCCTGCCCGCTGTATTTCCAAATCGCTAACAGAAAAATGCGGGTTGCCCGCAGTTGCCAAAAGGCACATATTAAGCCTGTCCTGTGCTGATGATAGCTTCTTATCCAATTTCAAAACAGGTTGCCCTGCGGGTATAAAAATCACCCGGTCCAAATAAAGTGCTTCACGCACCTCTTCTGCCGCCCGTAAATGCCCATTATGTATGGGGTCGAATGTGCCGCCCATAATGCCTATTTTGTGCAATTTGCATACCCCCAAAATCAAAATAAACCTGACTCGGCTAAGCGGAGCTTCTCTCGGCTAAGGGAATCAGATTTAACATTCTCAATAATCAAAAATCAAAACGGAATTTGCATTGCCAAGTTTTGCAAAATTGGCGTAAGTATGAAAAGCAACAAAATTACCACGATAAAGGAAAAATCTAACATACCGCCGCCTAAGGGCGATTTTTGTATCAACCTGCGCACAGGCGCAACAATTGGTTCGGTGATAAAGGATAACACCGAATGGATAAAACCGCCCGACGCACCAGGTATCCAAGATAGGATGGCACGTATAAACAGGGCTACACGTAAAATGGTGGCAAGCCAAAAAATGGCTTGGGATATTGCCACATTCATGGGCTATCCTCCAAAATTACCTATCTCTACGGGAAAAAGGTCTAAGTTTGCCGTTTGCGGCAGTGGGTAAAAGGCCATTTTTGGCAAGGGTGTCCCTGTGCATGTCGGATAATTCCATACCCTTTGGCGTTAGCATAAACACACGGTTTGTAATTTCTTTTATCCCGCCATCCAAAGTATGCACAACGCCGCTTAAAAAGTCCATAATCCGCTGGGCATTGGCTGCTTCCAAGGTTTCCAGTTTAACAATAATACCCTTACCCTCTTTTAAGATGGTGGATAAAGGGCCGGAATCCTCGATACTTTGCGGATATGCCATAAGTATTTCTGCATTTTCATTTGGGAAAATTGTACCAATCACACTTTCATCTTTTCCATATTGTTTTTTTGGTGTAATGGCTCTTGTATCCCCTGTTGTGTTGCGCCGCTCTTCCCTTGCATTGCGCAGGGATGCGATTGTTTCAATGTCGTCACCCACAGGATAGTCATAATGCTCTACAATTTCCTGATAGGTATCCTCACCTTGCTCGGCTTGGAAAATAAAATCTTTAACCTTTTGAAAAAAAGCCATGCTTTTGTCCCCCCTATAAATTTTTGAAGTTATTCACAAGTTATCCACAAACTATTATGCCATAATGTGGATAACTTGTCAAGTATATTTTTAATGTAATAGCAAGCGATTATCGACATTTTGACCATCCACCACAATCCAGTCAAACAGGTGTATGTAGGGATTGTTGGCAGGGTTAAGTATTACAAAATCCGTTTCATTGTAACCAAATTGTAACGGAAGGGTAATTTGGCGAAATACTGCATGCCCCCTATTTGCTACAAAAACCCCGGGCACGGTTTGGATAAACCCTAAAACAAATGGGTTGCCGTCATTACTAATTGTGTCGCCTACACGCAAATTGCTGCCGTCCGCTAAGATGTAAAACACCGTCCCGTCACTAGATGTCCAGCCCGCAACAGGCTCTACGGCGGTTTCGTTGTCAGATATACGTCGGTCCACAGTCATCATCCTATAACGCTCCTGCACAAAATCACGGGGGACGGGGAAGGTGCTTAGCTCCACTATGGCAGATGCGGGAACCCTTAGCCCCTGCACAGGATTTTGCTGCAACTGAAATGTTACTGTGCGATGGTTTATAAAGCGCAAAACCTCAAAATTTGTGCGCAAAACCACATAGGCATCGTTGCCGCTGTGCAGCAGGCGGTAAACCATTACAGGCAAGGCTATAAGCTCGTCACCATCGTTTATAAAAATTGTTATATTCAAGTCCACGTGCCAGTTTTGGGCATAAATCATGGGCACATAGCTGGCTATAAACCAGTCGTTACCCCGCACCACCCTAAAAGAATTTTGTGCTTGCGGGGCCTGTTCATAATCCTGCTCATCAGATTCGGGTAACTGTATTTCCATGGCATTTCTTGGAATATTACCCATGGTGTCGGGTGTAAAGGTGTTTTCAAAGCCATCCACGTGAAAACTAACAATCCCCGGCCGGCTTACGGCAACACCATTTGCCACTTCCTGCCCTGCTCGCACCCGCCTAAGTTCTTGCACACGAAAGGTTAAATTGCCGCCGTGGGGGCTCCTATAAACTGCCTCATCCCGGATTATTATGCCATTAAAGCCGGTAGGTTGGTCTGCATATCCCATTTCTATTCGCATTTGCTCCACATCTGCCCGCAGTACATGGGTGTAAACATAACCTGCCACATAAACCCCTAAAAGCACTAAAACAAAAGCAAAAAACACTTCTACCCTAAGTCTGCGTTTTTGTGGGTTTTTGGGTGGTTGGTTCATAGTTTACTCCTTTTGGAAAATTATGGCAGTGGCAGTGGCATAATTCTTCTCATGGGCGATTGATAGTGCAATATAGCTGTTTTGCGGCATTTTAACCCTGCTGCTTAGTTGCACTGCGGGGCGGCCTGCCTCATCATGGCAAATTTCCACATCAGCAGGCAAAAAGCCCGTAAAACCTGTGCCAAGAGCCTTTGCGACACTTTCTTTGGCGGCAAAAAGCCCTGCAAAGCTACCTGCCCCCTTGGGCAAGCAATAATCCACTTCCCGCTGGGTATAGCATCTTTTCAAAAATGACGGATTTGTAAGGGATTTCTTAATTCTTGCAATTTCCACAATATCCGTGCCTATACCTAAAATCACACTCACACCCGCCCCCGTAAAATATCCAGCGGGGCAACGGGCTGGTTGGTTTTTAATTTCAAAATTTGCTGGGCGTGGGGGGCGGCTTCCACTGCATTATCTTCTTCATCCAGCAAAATGACCACATTTTGGGCAAAATTTGGTTTGCCCGCACGCAAAAACTCCACCTCTTCACCTACGGAAAATTTGTTGCGTTGCTCCAAGGTGGCAAAGCCTGTATTTTCATCATAATCCCGTACAATTGCAAGGAAATTGTGGGTTTGTCCACGGGCGTTGTCATCGTGGTAAATTTGCCCATCCACCCCTGGGTTGCCAAAATAAAAGCCGGTGGAAAAATCACGGTTGGATGATTTTAACAGTTCCGCAAAATAATAGTCCTTTTTGCTTTCGTACAGGGCGGGGTCTTTGTAAAAATCATCAATGGCTTCCCGATAAGTTTTTGTGACGGAAGCCACATAATACGCCGTTTTCATCCGCCCCTCAATTTTAAGGGAGCATATGCCCGCATCCACAAGCTGGGGAATGTGCCGCACCATGTTCAAATCTTTGGAATTTAAGATGAACGTGCCGCTGTCATCCTCATAAATCGGGTGAAAGTCCCCTGTGCGCTTTTCTTCTTGTAAAACATACTTAAAGCGGCAGGCATTGGTGCATTCGCCCCGGTTTGCGCCACGGTGGGTAATATAAACCGAAAGTAAGCACCTGCCGGAATATGCCATGCACATGGAGCCATGCACAAAAGTTTCTATGCCGATTTTGTCGCCAACCCTTGCGTGGATTTCTGCAATTTCCGCCATGGTTAGCTCCCTTGCCAGCACCACACGTTTAGCTCCCATTTCCGCCCAAAACAAGGCGGATTGGTAGCTGGTAATATTCGCCTGCGTGCTGGTATGTATCTCCATTTCAGGCACAGCCCGCCGTGCCGTCATAAACACTCCGGGGTCGCTTATTATCAGCGCATCCACGCCAATTTCCGCCAATTGCTGAAAATACTCTGCCATCCCTTCATAATCCTCGTTGTGGGCGAAAACATTGGCGGTTACATAAATCTTAACGCCACGGCTATGGGCATATTTGACGGCTTCTGCAATTTGCTCCATGTCAAAATTTTTAGCTTTTGCCCGCAAGCCAAGGCTTGTGCCGCCCAAAAACACTGCATCTGCGCCATGGGCAACTGCTACTTGCAAACGCTCCATGTCGCCGGCGGGTGCAAGTAATTCGATTTTATTTTCCATTTTTAATTCCTTCCAATTCCTGTAAAATTATTTTGCGAAAGTCCCGCTTCCAGTAGATGTCCAAATGCTTACTTCCCTCTACAACCACATGCTTTGCAGCATTGCCTAGTCTTTCCAAATGCAACTTACGGGCTTCTTCTGATTTTTTGGCATCATCGGAACTTATCACCACAATAGGCACTTCTATGGTCGCATCCAAAGCGGCCACTTCCCGCAAATTGTCCGGCAAGGCCTTAAACTGCGCCACCAGCGTAGGCATATGGTTGCCCACTGCGTGAATCGCTTTAAGCTCCGCATATGTGTATCCTGCTTGGATATGAATCTGCTTTTTGCCGGCCAGTTTCATGTATAGGGGAATTAGCTTTTCCTGCCACTTGGAGGGTTTTATTTTTAAGTATTTAGCCTCTTCCTTATCAGACAATACTATTTTCTTGGCAAACTCTTCCACAGTGGGGGTGGTGTCAAGTAAAATTAGGGCTTCCACCTCTTCGGGATGCTTTGCGGCATAATATTCACAATAAATCCCGGCGCAGGAGTAGGGGAGAAGTGTATACGGCGGTTGCAAACCAGCCATTTGCAGGGCTTGGCGGATTTCCTGCATATAATTTTCGTTGGTGTGGAGCCTATCGGTGGGGTCGCTATATCCATAACCAAAAAATTCCAACGCACAGACCTTGTAATGCTCCGCTAAATCCCGCATTAGGGGTGCAAATTCCACAGTTGGCAAGGGTAGACCCCAACCGGGTAAAAGCACGACGGTTTTGTCGCCCGCTCCCATCACCCTAATATGTAAATTTTTGCCATCCATACTTACCACTTGTCCTGTTTTCACGGTATTTTCTCCTCGTTGGCCTTGTCCGTTATTTTTGTGCAAACCAGCAACCCGTCACCAATGGGCAAAATTGTGGATTGTAGCCGGGGATGGCTGGCGGCTGTATGCAAAAATTCGTTCAAATTGCGGTGTATTGTGCGTAAGCGGCGGGGTATGGTTTCCACATCACTGGCCACGGTGCCCTCCTGCAAAACATCATCAACACAAATAACACCACCATCCTCCAAAAGCTCCAAAAGATAAGGAAAAAAGCGGGAGTACTGACCCTTACCACAGTCCATAAAAATAAAGTCAAATTTTTTCTTTTGGGCAACTAAATCAGGCAGGGCAATAGAAGCGCATTGATGAATTAATTTGATGCGTTTGCCCATGTTAAAATTATCAAAATTTTTGCGGGCAAGCACCGCCATCAGCGGGAAACGCTCGATGGTAATAACGGGCGCAAATTGGGCAAATAGCATGGCAGAAAAACCAACAGCGCAGCCTATTTCCAAAATTTTCTTTGGTCGTTTCATGGTTAGCATTGTATTTAGAAAATTTACCACATCTTTTGTGATGATGGGTAAACCTTCCTCATATGCCTGTTGTTGAAGTTGCCCTAATTCTCCGTCCTCATATTTGGCAAATGCATCCAAATATTCCATCATTTCTTTGGTAATAAACCCCATTATTCCACATCGTCCCCATCGGCAGCATCCCTTGCGGCGATAAATGCCAAATACTGGTCACGGTCGCTGGTGAAAAAATGCCTGCCATCACCGTCATTAAGTGCTGCCATAAATAAATAGTCTGTATTAGCAGGGTTTAATGTGGATTGAATGGCATTAAGCCCCGGGTTGGAAATGGGCCCCACCGGTAAACCCTGGCGGTTAAAGGTATTGTAAGGGGAGGGATTGTTAAAATGGGAGGGGGCAAGCATATCATAACGGGTGTTGGTGGCAAAAACGACTGTGGAAACTTTTTCCAGCGGCATGCCGGCGGCAAGGCGGTTGTAGATGATGCTTGCCACAATAGGTCGCTCTTCCGCAACGGTGGTTTCCACTTCTATAATACTGGCGATTGTGATAAGTTCCGCCAGCGTTGGTTGCCAACCCAAAGCAAAGTGCATTTGGGCAAGGCTACCCCACATTTCTTGTGTAAAATTGTCTTCAAAAGCATCCAGCATGCGCACAATTAAATCCTGCGGGCTTGGGTTTGGGGGTAAATTATAGGTGGCGGGGAATAAAAAGCCCTGTAATCGGTTTTGTCCGCCGCTCTCTTCAAGCTCCGAAATAAAGAGGTTTAGAAAGGTGCCATGTTCCAGTTCATCTAAAAAATCACGGGCGGTAAAATAACCCATGGTTGCGGCAAGCTCGGCAATTTGCCAGTTTGTTAGCCCTTCGATAACTAAAATGCGCCCTTCTTCCACATGCAAATATTCCAAGCTGCCAAGGGCATACATGATGTAAGAATTTCCCATGGCTGTGTTTAAGTTAAAGGTGCCATGGCGGAAATGGTTAGCAGAGCCATTGAAAAATGATTCAAAGTAAAACATCCACCAGTTGTCAATCAACCCGTATTCTTCTAGAAGCTGGGCAATTTCCCGTCTGCCGGCTCCTTCGGGTATTTCAATAACAATTTCACTGGCTTCCACGGCCAAATAATCATCACTGCCCAGCAGGCTTGCACCTTGGTCAAAGGCCCATGTGGTTACAAAATAGGCCAACACAATTAATGCAATTGCCAGCCCAATATTAAACAACCCGCCAAATAGATAATTGCTGATATCCACGACCTTTTTTAACATTTGTTACACCTCAATCACAACAGGTAAAATCATGGGGTTGCGTTTGGTTTGCTTCCACATAAGCTGGCGCAACTCCTCTTTAATATTGTTTTTAATATTGCCCCAATCACCGTTTTTACGCCCTTCTTCCCATTTCAAAAAGGCATTTTCCACAACCTTACGTGCCTCGTCCATTAACTTCTCGCTTTCCCGCACATAAACGAAACCACGGGAAATAATATCCGGCTTGGTGGCCAGTTGCTTGGTTTTGCCATTATAGGTTACAACAGCGATAATCAAGCCATCTTGCGACAAAATACGGCGGTCCCGTAGCACAATATTGCCTACATCGCCAACGCCCAAACCATCCACAAAAATTGCGCCGCTTGGCACCGTTCCGTTAAGGCGTGCGCCGGCAGGGCTAATTTCCAGCACTTCGCCCAGCTCTAAGCAAAAACAATCCTCTTTTCGCATTCCCATTTCCATAGCAAGCCGCTTGTGCATTTTCAAATGGCGGTATTCCCCATGTACGGGCATGAAAAAACGGGGCTTTACCAAGGCGTGCATAATTTTTAATTCCTCCCGCTTGGCATGGCCTGATACATGCACGTCTGCAAGCCCGTCATACAGCACCTTGGCATCCTTTTTGAAGAGCATGTCAACTACCTTGCTAACCGCCTTTTCGTTACCGGGAATACTGGATGCAGAAATAACCACCACATCCCCCGGCTTTATGCTGACTTGTTTATGCTCCGACATGGCCATGCGGGAAAGGGCGGACATGGGCTCGCCTTGGCTGCCTGTGGTTATGATTGTAATTTGTTTGTCCTCAAAGTTGTTGATTTGGGAAGCGTCAATTAACACACGGTTGGGTATTTTCAAATATCCCAGCTCCTGTGCAACTTTTACTGTATTGCTCATAGAACGCCCAACAACCGCCACTTTGCGGTAATTTTTCACAGCAGAATCTATTACCTGCTGGATACGGTGGATGTTTGACGAGAAGGTGGCAACCATGATGCGGTTGTCGGGGTTTTGAGCAAAAATACGCTCGAAAAGAACACCCACATGCCTTTCGCTCATGGTAAATCCTTCTACCTCTACATTAGTGGAATCACATAAAAGCAAATCCACCCCTTCTTTTCCAAGTTCTGCAAAGCGTTGCAGGTCAATATGGCCGCCATCTACGGGGGTGTGGTCAATCTTAAAATCACCTGTGTGTACAACGGTGGTATTGGGTGCCTTAATGCAAAGCCCAACAGAATCGGCAATAGAGTGGGTAACGGCAATAAATTCCACGGTAAAATTGCCAATTTTTACCGTTTCGCCGGCGGCCACGCATTTGGTTTTCACTTTATCAAGCAGTTTGTGTTCCTTAAACTTAATGTCCAAAAGCCCCAAGGTAAGCCTTGTGGCGTAAATTGGCGCATTAATTTCCCGCAGCAAATAGGGCAGGCTTCCAATGTGGTCTTCGTGCCCGTGGGTTATGACAATTGCTTTAATCCGATGCTTGTTCTGCACTAAATAGGTAAAATCTGGTATTACAAGGTCAATGCCCAGCATGTCATCCTCGGGAAAGGCAATGCCCGCATCCACCACTAAAATATCTTGTCCATACTCAAAAACCGTGATATTTTTGCCGATTTCGTGCAGCCCACCCAGCGCAAATACCTTTAGTTTATTTTTTTTCGTTGCCAAAAAATATTCACCTCTCATCTGTTAATTTTGAATGAAAATAACAGCGCATACTTTGCGCTTTTATATTAGTAGATACTCAAAGTTCGATGCAAAAAAATCTACTGAAAGTCAAAATCTGCCAACCTGTCCTTTAACATAGGCTCCAACTTGGCATACTCATCCTCGCTAATTTCTTCGTAAACAAAATTCTCTTCATCGGTACCAACTTGCTTAAATATTACTGCTTCAACCTCGTCATTTTCAATTTCTTCCGCATCAATCATTACCAAAAATGTTGTGCCGTCCTGTTCAAACTCGTCAATGATGATATATTCGATTTCGTTGCCTTCATCATCAGTCATCACAATGGTTTCTACTTCCATCTCTTCCAAATCCGTATCAATATTCAAATCCATGTCAGCCATAGCTTTTTTCTCCTCGTTTCTTTTATTTAATGCAGCCCTGTCTAAATACCCTTGAAGGATTATTTGTGCCGCCATTTTGTCAACATTTTTGCGCTTTGCATCACCGCTTGCGCCCATTAAATCAAAGGTTTGCAGGGCAGAGGCGGTACTTAGCCGCTCATCAAAAAAATCAATTGCAACATCGGGATATACTTTGCCCAGCTGCTTGGCAAAAGCCTGCACTTTGCGGCAATTTTCCCCTTCTGTGCCATCCATATTCTTGGGCAGTCCCAGTACGATTTTCTTTACTTGGTATTTATGCAAAAGTTTTCCAATTTCTTCAATTGTAGATTTATGGTCAACAGGGTTTTTGCGTGAAATGGTGGGCAAGCCGCCCGCCGTCCAACCCAGGGGGTCGGAAATGGCAACGCCAACCCGCTTATCTCCGTAATCCAGCCCTAAAATCCGCACTACCGCTTATTCTCCAAATAAAAATTTACAACTTCTTCCAGCAATTCATCCCGCTCCAACCGCCCAATTAGGCTTCTTGCGCCATTGTGTGCGGTTATATATGTGGGGTCGCCACTCATTATATACCCCACAATTTGCACCACAGGGTCATATCCCTTTTCAACCAAAGCATCCCGCACTTCCTCCAAGATGGCTTGGGCACGGGTTTTCTTCTCTCTTCCTACGAAGCTTATTTTTTGGGTTTGTGAAAAATCTCGGCTCTGCATAGATAATAACCTCCAATTGGAATGACCGATGGTTGCTTCTATTTTAACCCATTTTCAATATTTTTGCAACAATAATTTATTGGCATGTACCTACAAGCCCGTTTTTATCAGCAGAATTTAGGGTTACATTAACAATTTGATTGGCCAAGCCGCCTTCATTTGACGTAAAAGCCACGGGCATATAATTGGCAGTTTTACCCAAATACAAGCCATTTTTGGAAACTTCTTCCACCAGAACGGGCATTGTTTGTCCTACAAAATCTTGATAATGCGATACTGCCAAATGATTGCCCATTTCTAAAAGTTCAGCAACACGTTGTTTTTTTACGGTTTTAGGTATTTGGTCAGCCATGCCGGCCGCTGCCGTGCCTGATTTGGCAGAGTATGGAAACACATGTAAACCGCTCAGATTAAGGGTTTGAACAAATTCCATGCTTTGGCGATGCTCCTCTTCAGTTTCTGACGGAAAACCAGCGATAATATCGGTGGTAATACTGATTTTTGGGCGCACAGCACGGATTTGCTCCACCGCCCTGCCATATTCGCCGGCGGTGTATTTGCGGTTCATCAATTGCAAAATCTTGTCAGAGCCGGATTGAAGGGAAAGGTGCAAATGGTCACAAAATTTGGGGGTTTTCTCCACAAAATCACAAAACTTATCAGTGACAACATTAGGCTCCACAGAACTAAGTCTAACCCGCTCAATCCCTTTTAATTCAGCAATTTGCGTAAGTGCATCAACCAAATCCCACTCTTGTAAATCTTTTCCATAAGATGCTACATGGATACCCGCCACCACAATTTCTTTGTATCCCGCATAAGCAAAAGCGGCGGCTTGCCCAATTAAATCCTCAAAATTAAGCGAACGTGATGGGCCCCGCACATGGGGAATGATACAATAGGTACAAAAATTATCACAACCATCCTGAATTTTGAGAAATGCACGGGTGCGGCTGGTATCGCTGGTAATGTGGGTGTTTTCAAAGCTTTTTTGCCCACGAATATTGGGCAAAACATCCATAATAGGTTGCTGATTAAGATTTTCTATATGATGTACCAACTGGCCACGACCCGATGTGCCCATAACAATATCCACGCCCAAATCCCTGTAAACATCAGGGTTTGCTTGGCTGGAACAACCAACTGCCGCCACCACAGCTTGAGGATTGCGCCGTTTAGCCTGCCCAATCATCTGCCTGCTTTTTTTGTCCGCTAAATTGGTGACGGAGCAGGTGTTAATAACGTAAACATCAGCAATTTCGCTAAAATCCACCACGGCATAGCCGTATTTGGCAAATATTTCTAAAATGCCCTGGGTGTCATAAATATTTACTTTGCAACCAATTGTAGTTGCCGCCACGGTTTTGCCGATCACTATTCACCACCCCCCAATAAATCGGGGCGCTTGTGTTTTGTGGCCTCCAAAGCCCGCTCCCTGCGCCATTTCTCCACTTCCCCATGATGCCCCGATAATAGCACATCGGGCACGGTGCGCCCCAAAAATTCATATGGGCGGGTGTATTGGGGATACTCTAAAAGCCCGTCATTATTGGAAAAGCTTTCATGGGCAAGGGATTCGGGTTTAATAACCCCGGGTACAAGGCGGGCAACTGCATCAATCACCGCCATTGCGGCAATTTCGCCCCCTGTAAGCACAAAATCCCCAAGGGAAATTTCATCGGTTACAATTTCGTCGATAATCCGCTGGTCAACCCCTTCATAATGCCCGCAAAGCAACACCAAATCAGCTTCCTGCGCTAATTCTTGCGCAAGGGCTTGATTAAAAACCTGCCCGCCGGGTGTTAGGTAAACCACACGGCAATCCTGCAAATTTAAGCTTTTCCATGCACCATAAATGGGCGGTGCACTGATTATCATACCAGCACCGCCGCCATAGGGATAGCCATCGGTTTGACGGCGTGCATTATCTGCAAAATCCCTGATATTTACAGGGTTTAGGGTGATTTTGCCATCATCCGCCCCACGCTTTATCATGGAATGGTTAAGTCCTTGAAAAGCTTCAGGAAACAGGGTCAAAATATGGAAATTCATGGCATCAGCCCTTCCAGCAGACGTACTGTAACAAAGCCGCCGACCACATCCACATTAAGTACGCATTGCTTGATTGCGGGAATTAGCACATCTTTACCATTTTCGGGGCGCACAACATATACATCATTGGCACCCGTTTGCAATACATCGGCGATAATGCCTAAATTGCACCCATCCTCAGTATCAACGCTAAGCCCAATCAGGTCGGAAATATAGTACTGGTCATCTTCCAACGGAAGGGCATTTTTGCGGTCTATTATAATGCTGTGCCCACGTAAACCAGCGGCCGTGTCCATATCGTCCACGCCGCTAAGTTTTAATATTACCACATTTTTCTGGTGCCGCACCTTGTCAACAACCCAAACTTTTTGGTTGCCCTTTTGGTCAATCACATCAATTTTATCCAATAGGTCAAACCGCTTGGGGTCGTCAGTGGTGGGGAAAACCTTAATTTCGCCCTTAATACCAACGGTATTGACAATTTTGCCTATTTGAAAATATTCCACAGCCACCACCTAATTGTTGGGGACGATGTCCACAGAAACAAATTCCTTATTATGGATGGCGGCGGCACGGATGACGGAGCGGATGGCTTTGGCAATTTTCCCCTGCTTGCCGATAACCTTACCAATATCATCCGGGCTTACACGAAGCTCTAAAACAGTGCCTCGTTGGCCCTCCTTTTCCACAACCGATACCCCTTCGGGGTCATCCACAAGGCGTTTAGCGATAATTTCCAGCAAGTCTTTCATAAGCAAACACCCCTAAATTACGCCGTTGTTTTTGAAAAGACGGCGAACGGTTTCGGTTGGCTGCGCCCCGTTTCCAAGCCATTTTTTGGCCTCGTCGCCATCAACACGAAATACGATGGGGTCTTTGGTTGGGTCATAAATACCCAAATCTGCGATGGTTTTACCATCCCTTGCGGTGCGGGCATCGGCTACAACAATGCGATAAAATGGGGTTTTTTTAGCACCCATTCTTTTTAAGCGAATTTTTACCATTTTTCATTTCCTCCAAAGATGTAAAATTTATCTATTTCATAAACGGAAAGCCGCCCATGGGCATTTTGCCCCGCTTTTTTCCAGATTTACCAGCGTCACTCATCATTTTCATCATTTTTTTCATTTCTTCAAACTGCTTTAACATGCGGTTAACTTCCTGCACACTGCGCCCGCTTCCACCTGCAATTCTGCGGCGGCGTGAGCCGTTGATAATGGCGGGGTTTGCCCGTTCCTTGGCGGTCATGGAATACACAATGGCCTCCACATGCTTTAAGGCATCCTCGTTAATATCCGCTTCGTTAATTTTCATATTACCCATGCCGGGTAACATACCCAAAATGTTTTTTAGCGGCCCCATCTTCTTAACTTGTTGCATTTGCGCCAAAAAGTCATTCAAATCAAACTCGTTTTTACGAAACTTTTTTTCAAGGGCGGCGGCTTCTTCCATATCAAAGTTTTGCTGTGCTTTGTCAATCAAAGTCAACACATCACCCATGCCAAGGATGCGCCCGGCCATGCGGTCGGGGTAAAAAGGTTCCAAATCTTCCACCTTTTCACCAAGGCCGACGAATTTGATGGGCTTGCCCGTAACCTTGCGCACGGAAAGTGCCGCACCGCCACGGGTGTCCCCGTCCAGCTTGGTGATAACCACCCCATCAATGCCAATTTTTTCGCTAAATGACTGGGCTACGTTTACCGCATCCTGCCCCGTCATGGCATCCACCACCAGCAATATTTCCTGGGGAATAATGGCGGATTTTATTGATACCAGCTCATCCATCAACTCTTCGTCTATATGTAGACGGCCTGCCGTGTCCACAATTACCACATCATGCCCCATATGCTTGGCGTGCTCAAGGGCTTCTTTTGCTGTGTTTACAGGATTTTGTGCGCCTTTTTCAAACACAGGTATGTTTAGGTTGTTGCCCAAGGTTTGCAACTGCTTAATGGCGGCCGGGCGATAAATATCACAAGCCACCAGCAGCGGTTTTTTGCCTTGGTTGCGCAGTTGCGCCGCAATTTTTGCTGTAGTTGTGGTTTTACCCGAGCCCTGCAAACCAACCATCATATAAACACTGGGCGGGCTGTTGGAAAATGTTAGTTTGCTTTGGGTGCTGCCCATCAGCTCCGTCATTTCCTCGTTTACGATTTTGATGACGGCCTGAGCGGGATTAAGACCCTTCAAAACCTCATCACCCACAGCTTTTTCTGTAACATCCGCTACAAATTCTTTGACGATTTTGAAGTTAACATCCGCTTCCAGAAGCGCAAGGCGAACCTCCCGCATGGCTTCTTTTACGTCTTTTTCCGTCAACTTTCCCTTGGAGCGCAAGCCTTTGAAGGCATTGCTTAACTTTTCGGTTAAATTTTCAAAGGCCATGTTTTCCCTCCTAAATCAGGCTGTCAAGTTTTGATAAAATGTGATTACTTTCGGCAATATCGCCTGCTTCCAATGCACTTTTAAGTTGGGCAATAATTGTTTTTGCGGATTTGTGGTGGGCTATCATACCAAGTGCTTCCTCAAAAGCTTCCAAATTTTTTTGGGTTTGTTTTAAGGAAAAGTTTACGGCTTGGCGGGTAATTCCAAATCTATCGCCAATTTCGGAAAATGACATATCTTCACAAAAGTGTAGGTGGTATATATCCCGTTGCCGCTGGGTTAGCAGGCCGCCGTAAAAATCCAGCAAAAGGGCGTTGTTAAGCAAATTTTCCACACCATCGCCCCCCTGCAAAGCAAAACACCTTTACACACTATACACCTTTTTTAACCTTTTGTCAAGTGTTTTTTGAAAAAAGGGCGCATATTAGGTGCGCCCAACAATATTAACTATCTTCGGCTATTGGCCATAAGTATAAACCTTAAAAGCTGGGCGATTGCCACAGCAGCAGCGGCAACGTAGGTCATGGCGGCTGCATTTAGCACTTTTCTGGTCATGGCAACTTCATTGTCCCCGTCAATATACCGCCCTGCCTCCAACAATTCCATTGCACGCCGGCTTGCATTAAATTCCACCGGCAGGGTGATAAGGTGAAAAACCACAGTAACGGCGAAAAAGATGATGCCAATGTCAATAATAAGCATGGACCATTGCGGGGCAACAAAGCCCAGCATGCCAAGGATAAAGCCGATAAAGATTAGCGGCACGGCAGCCCCGCTGGAAATTTTAACCACAGGGAAAAAGCCCGTGCGCACCGCAAGGGGCGAATACCTCTCGCTGTGCTGTATTGCGTGGCCAACCTCATGCACCGCAACTGCGGCGGCGGATATGGAATGGCCGTCATAAACATGGGGCGAAAGGCGGATGGTGCGGCATTTGGGGTCATAGTGATCACCCCAAGGTTTGTGATCCGGCAGCCGTTCCACTTTCACATCCCGCAGGCCGTGGTCTGCTAAAACTTGGCTGGCTATTACAGCACCGCTAAGCCCCCGTTTTGTGTTAACCTGTGCATATTTGTTCAAATTGGTGCTTACACGGTTTTGTGCCCACATTGCCAAAACTATGGCCGGCAGCAGGATGAAGATTGTCCAGTCAAAAAACATTAATGGCATAAAATCCCTCCTCAACAATGTAGCTAAACACTGAAATGCTTTAATTCAGTGTTTAGCGCAATGGTTTTTCGCCCAAAGGGCGAAAAAGTTTTCCTATCGGCCTCGCCCCCGAAAATAGTCGGCGGCAGGCATTTTTTTGCCTCCGGGTGGGGTAAGCTCCAAAAACTCCACTTGCCCGTCCACCACATGGGCTTTCCAAACTTTAACTTTTTGCCCGTCAATTTCGGTATAAGTGCCGGGAAACGGGTTGTAAGCACGAATGTGATTTACCACATCCTGTGGCTTTCGGCTTAAATCCAGCCTTTCCATATCCTTGGTTATCATGCCCGCATGGGTGGCAAGTGAATCATCCTGTTTTTGGGGCTTGCTGCGCTCTTCGGCAATTTCATCCAATGCAGCCAGCAGGGCTTCGGGGGCTATTTCGCACAGTTTATCATGCAAGCTGCCTCCGGTATCTTCATTTGTGATACTAACAGTGCGCTTTAACAACATATCCCCTGTATCCATGCCCGCATCCATTTGCATGATGGTGATACCTGTTTCGGTTTCGCCATCAAAAATAGCTTGTTGGATTGGTGCCGCCCCCCGATATTTGGGCAAAAGGGAAGCGTGTACATTAATACACCCAAATTTTGGTATATCCAATACCCGCTGGCTTAAAATTTGCCCAAAGGCTGCCACTACAAAAATGTCTGCATCAAAGCCCGCTAAAACATGGGGAAAATCACTTCTATTAACCCTTTCGGGTTGATATACAGGCAAACCACACTCCTCCGCAAAAACCTTGACGGGAGAGGGAGTCAGCTTTTTACCCCGCCCCGCAGGCCTGTCGGGTTGGGTGATAACCGCTAAAACCTCATGCTTATCGGATTTTGTTAAAGCATCCAGGCATACCTTGGCAAACACAGGTGTTCCCATAAATACAATTTTCATGGGTTAATCCTCATCATCTTCGGTGCTAAAAAATTCTGTTGCCTTGTCGGTGTACAATATACCGTCCAAATGGTCAATTTCGTGGTTTACCACTATGGACAAATCCCCCTCGCACCTTAACTCCTGTGGTTCGCCGTTGCGGTCCAAGCCTTTAACAATGGTCAAATAAGGCCTTTCTACCGTGCCCGACAAGTCAGGGATGGACAAGCAAGCCTCCTGATGCACTTGGGAGCCTTCGCTGTGCAAAATTTCGGGGTTTATTATTACAATGGGTCGGTTGCGCTCCTCGCTTACATCCATTACCACCACGCGGCGCAAAACCCCAACTTGCACCGCCGCCATGCCAATCCCTTCCGAACGGTACATGGCTTCCAGCATGTCTTCCACCAAGTCCTGAATTTTTTTGTCCACCACTTCCACGGATCGGCTTTTCTTCCGCAATATTTCATCCGGCACAAGGCGAATTTTTCTAATTGCCACAACATTTCCTCCCAATTATAATAATGTCTATTGTATATACGCAGGGTTTGGCGTAAGGTTTGCCCGTACACCGTCCATATTATGGGTCTTTTCCAGCTTTTCCAAACAATAATGGACAAACTGCTTCAAAATCTCTTCATCCCCACATTTTACCAGCAATTTCCAGCGGTAATTGGAATTCATTTTGCTGATAACGCAAGGTGCCGGCCCTAAAATCTCACACAAACCCTTGCGGTTGGCGGCTTTCATAATCCTTGCCAGCCCATGCAGCAGCTCCACCAACCGCTGCTCCTTTTCCCCCACAAACATTATTTGGAAAAGGTGGGAAAAGGGCGGATAATTCATTTGCCGGCGCATGGCTATTTCGTGATGGTAAAATGCAGTAAAGTCGTCTGCCATGGCATATTTTATGCTGTAATGGTCGGGATTATAAGTTTGTATAATTACCCGCCCCGCCTCCGCCCCACGCCCGGCACGGCCTGCTACTTGCGTCATAAGCTGATAAGCCGTTTCCGCCGAGCGAAAGTTGGCGTCGTTTAATGCCATATCCGCTGCCACAATGCCAACCAGCGCAACCTGCGGAAAATTAAGACCCTTAGCAATCATTTGGGTGCCTACCAAAATTTGGGCACCCCCATCTGCAAATTGGTTTATAATGGTTTGGTGGCTGTTTTTGCGGCTGGTTGTGTCCATATCCATGCGCAAAACACGGGCTGTGGGAAATTCTTCCGCTAAATATTCCTCAATCCTTTGGGTGCCAACCCCAAAATATTTTATGTACACAGAGCCGCAAATGGGACAGTTTTTTGGATTTTGCACCGTTGCGGCACAATAATGGCATGCCAGCTTGCCGCTGTATATATGATAGGTATAATTGACACTGCAATTGCTGCAACTCATCACATGTCCACAGCTGCGGCATGCCACAAAAGTGGAATGCCCACGGCGGTTGATGAACAAAATAGCTTGCTTGCCCGCCGCCAGTGTTTGCTTTAAGGATGTGTATAAAGCGGCGGAAAATATGGATTTGTTGCCCAAGGCAAGCTCGGTGCGCATATCGGCAACTTCTGCGATTATGGGCAGTTTGTTGACACGGTTGTGCATTGTTACAAGCTCAAAATCCCCATTTACCGCACGGTGGTAGGTGGAAATATTTGGCGTGGCGGACCCGCATATTAACAAAGCCCCCGTAAGCCGTGCCAATTCCTCAGCCACCGCCAAAGTGTCGTATTTAGGGGATTGGTCGGATTTATATGTGCTTTCATGCTCCTCGTCCAAAATTATAACACCAAGGTTGGCAAAGGGTGTAAATAAAGCGGAACGTGGGCCGATGATTACCGAAATTTGCCCATCCCTTGCTTTTTTCCACTGGTCAAACCGCTCACCAAGGGATAGGCGGCTGTGGGTTGCCGTCACCGCATCCCCGAATCTGGCTGCAAAAGCTGTGATTGTCTGTGGCGTTAGCGAAATTTCGGGCACAAGCACGATAGCCTGTTTGCCCGCCTCCAAAACCCGCTGAATCGTGCGGATATACAGCTCGGTTTTGCCGCTGCCTGTCACGCCCTGTATTAACACGGGTTTTGCGGTATTGCCAAGGCATTTCATGGCGGCGGCTTGCTCTTCGGTCAGCTCAAATTCCTTTTGGGCGATCGGGGCGGATACCACATTGCGACGCACCTCTACCCTCTCAATACGCACTAAACCCTTTGTTTCCAGTGTTTTTACGGGGGATGGGGATATGTGCAGAAAGTGCTGGATATCTGACATGGCCATGGAATGATTTTCCATAAGCAGACTAAGCACTTTTGCCTGTGCACCGCCTTTTTCCATAACTTTGTCCCGCAAATCGTCAAAATTTGGGGCATCATCCACCAAAAACACCGTGTTAATGCGCAAGGTAAAATCCTTAACCTCATAAATATGCCGCATTGTTAACATTTCTTTATCAACAAGGGCTTTTAGTGCGGTTTGTCCACTTTGTCCAAAATTTTCTAACAACTCCCGTTGGCTAACGCCACCATGTTCTGTTAAATATTCCCAAATCTGCTTCTGCTTACCCCGCAAGGGTGGGTGTTGCCCATCCCGGCTTGCTGTAATTTCCGCAACATAGTCATTTCGCAATCCAATGCCCGCAGGCATTATCATCCGCAAGCAAACTGCCAGCGGGGTGGAGTATTTTTCGCTCATCCACATGGCAAGCCGCAAAAACACAGGGCTAAATATGGGAAAATCGTCTAAAATATCAGTGATTGGCTTGATGCGTGCAGGGTCAAAATCGCTATGGTCGGATAATTCTACCACAAAACCCTCTGCATTGCGGCTTTTGCCGAAAGGCACAACAACACGGCAACCGATGGCAATTTTGCCTGCAATTTCGGGGGTTATGGCATAATCAAAGGTTTTGTTTCCTGTTTTACCTGCCGCCACTGCAACTTTGGCAAAGCTTGCATTAGTCATCGCCCTTGTTAATATCGTCTAAAATATAGTCATCCTCGTTATCTTCGGCAAGTGCGTCATTCTCTGCATCATCACCATCAAATCCTTTTAGCTCAAAACCTTCCAGCTCCTCATCCGACAGCACAAAACCATCATCAATAAGTGTTGGAAAATTTTGGATAACTATGGGGTTTATGGCATCCCAAGCCTCTGCCCCTTCTTTTGGCACAATTTTAACATGCCCCAAAGCCAGCTCGTTTACTGCAACGGTAACGGCCTTATCAGTGCTTATTCCCTTGGTTTGCGTTTCTGCACCTGCCACAATTTGGCGGGCACGTTTGGCCGCCGCCGTTACAATAGAATAGCGGCTGGTGATTTTGGAATCCACATCCGCATCCTTATTTAATACGGTTATTAGGGTGCTATACGATGGTGTAAGCATATTTTCCTCCTAAAATTATATGTCAACATCTGGATTATTCCCATAAAAGCTATCAATCTTGCATTGGTTACGGTGGGGCTTCATTTTTTCGGCTTTTACCACCATATGAATGTCCCGCATCGCCTGCTCTATATCGTCATTTACCACTAAGTAGTCATATTTGGAAAGCTCTGTCATCTCTTCTCTTGCTCTGCGGGTGCGCCGTTCAATCTCATCCTCGCACTCGGTACCCCGCTCCATCAGGCGTTTTCGCAAATCTTCAAAGGTGGGCGGCATTAGAAAAACCAATATGGCATCGGGATATTTGTCCTTAACCTGCAAAGCCCCCACAACCTCTATTTCCAACACCACCGTTTGCCCTTGGCTAATTTTTTGGTCCACATATGAAATTGGTGTGCCATAGTAATTTCCGCTAAATGTGGCATGTTCCAAAAACCCGTCATTATCACGAATACTAACAAACTCGTCTTTGTCACAAAAGATATAATCAACCCCGTCAATCTCGCCGGGGCGGGGCGCACGGGTGGTCATGGACACCGAAAGGGCGAAATTATCACAAGGAATTAACTTTTTTGTAACCGTACCTTTGCCGCTGCCCGATGGGCCCGAAATGATGAGCAGCTGGCCTTTTTCCGCTCCCAAGGGCATTTTGGCACCTCCTACAATCTTTGGGAAAGTGTATCCGGCATTAAAGCCGATAAAACTATGTACTGGCTGTTGGTAAAAATTACCGAACGGGTGCGCCGCCCGGCTGTTGCATCAACAATAATGCCTTTTTCACGACCTTCTTGCACCATGCGTTTTATTGGTGCCCCATCCGGGCTTACAATTGCCACAATTTTATCGGACATTAACATGTTGTTAAAGCCAATGTTTATGGGGGTGCACAGGGGCTTATTCGACATTTTGCACCTGCTCCCTAATCTTTTCTACTTCGCTTTTTAATTCAATCACAATTTTGGATAAATCTGCAAAATTTGCCTTGCTGCCCATGGTATTGGCCTCTCTCGCCATTTCTTGGGTTACAAAGTCCAATTTGCGGCCAATTGCCCCATCTTCTTCTAAAACATCCATAAACTGTGCCATATGTGATTTCATGCGGATTATTTCTTCACTGATGTCGGTTTTGTCTGCAAAATGGGCAATTTCGTTCAAAAAGCGGGTTTCATCAACATCAACACCCGATAAAGCCTCTTCCATGCGCTTTTTTAGGCGGTTTCGCTGGTGCTCCACCACTTTTGGAGTATCCTTTTCCACCATCACCAAAATTTTATGCAGGTTGGTGATGCGTGCAATAAAATCAGCTTTTAAGGCGGCCCCTTCGGTTTCACGCATGGTTAAAAAGTTGCTTAAAGCCTCATTTGTGGCGGCATTTAGCCCATCCCACATTCCATCAACTTTATCCTTGTCCATTTCCCTGTCAATCTCCACCACATCAGGGAAGCGTGTAACCAAGTTCAAAACCGTATTATCATTGGCATCCAAGGCAAGTTGGGTTTTGATATCCATCAAAATACGGTGGTAAGCCGTGGCCACTTTGGGGTTGTAACGCAAATTTTCCGCCCCCGAGTTTAGGGCTTGAAAATTTACATAAATATCCACCCGCCCACGGGAAACTTGATGGGACAATGCCTTGCGCAACCTATCCTCAAACCCGTTAAACAGCCGTGGCAGGCGAAAATTAAGCTCGCAATACTTATTGTTAACCGCCCGCATCTCCACAGAAATTTTGGCGGTTTCGTCCTCAAAAACGCCCTTGCCATAGCCTGTCATGCTTCTTATCATGGTGTCCTCCGCAATTTATGACTACAATCTAAATATTATAACATACATGCAAACACCTTGCAACCCCCCTTGACAAACTACTGTAAATATGTTAAACTTGCGCCATGAAAAATACCGAGCGACAGGTGGCACTTGCCGCCATAAGAGAAATTTTAGAAGATGGTGCATACAGCAATGTGGCACTGCGCCGCATTTTAGCTGCCGAAAACCACTTAAACCCCGTGCAAAAGGCTTTTGTGACGGAGCTGGCACTGGGTGTGGTGCGTAATTTGTTGTTGATTGACCATATCATATCCGCCTTTTCCAAAACACCTGTAAACCGCATAAAACCTACTATTTTGAATATTTTACGCATATCTGTTTACCAAATTAAGTTTATGGATAAAGTGCCCGCTCATTCCGCTTGTGATGAGGCGGTTAAGATGGTGAAAAAGCACGGTTTTGCAGGGTTATCAGGTTTTGTAAACGGCGTTTTGCGAAATATTGCCCGTAGCGAGGTGTTGCCACCACCACCCTGCGAAAATGCTGATTTAACGGCGCACTTGTCCATACGTCATTCCACCCAGCCGTGGATTGTGCGGCATTTTTTGGATGATTTGGGTGTAAAAACCACAAAAACTTTATTGGAAAACACTGCACAGCCCCCAAAAACAACAATTTGTGTTAATACCAACAAAACCACAACAGCGCAGTTAATTCAGATTTTGGAAGCAGAAGGGGTGACGGTTGAATCTGCTTTGTTACCTAATATGTTAGCCATCGGTAAAACTGCTGATATTGCCGCTTTACCCTCATTCACCCAAGGACTTTACCATATTATGGACGTGTCCGCTGCCCTGGCAGTACATTGCGCCAACCCGCCCGAAAACGCCCGGATAATGGACATTTGTGCTGCACCCGGCGGCAAAAGCTTCCTGTCATCATATCTGGCAGGGGAAGGGGCAAAAATTACCGCTTGCGATATTCATCCCCACAAAATACGGCTTTTGCGGGCAGGTGCGGCCCGCCTTGGTATCTCAAATTTCCAAACCCAGCAGGCGGATGCCCAAATTTACCGCCCGGAACTGGAACAAACGGCGGATTTGCTAATAATGGACATGCCCTGTTCGGGCCTTGGCACATTACGCCGAAAGCCTGATATCAAGCTAAATAAACAACCTGACAGCATACAAGCCCTTGCAAAAATTTCCCGGGAAATTTTTGTCGCTTCTTGGCAATATGCCCGTGTGGGGGGCAAGATTTTGTTTAGCACCTGCACCCTTACAAATGCCGAAAATGCTGACAATTTTAAGTGGATGCTGGATAACTTTCCGTTGCGGGCAGTGGATATAAGCCATAAAATCCCGGCGGGATTGAACAAAACCACTGCGCAACAGGGCTATTTACAACTTTTGCCCCAAGATTTGGATGGGGATGGATTTTTTGTTGCTGTTTTAGAAAGGCTGGAATAAAATGACAAAAATTGATATACGCAGTGCCGATTTAGCCCAAATTACCGCCCTTGTGGAGCAGCTGGGCGAAAAAAAATTCCGAGCTGCCCAAATTTTTGAATGGATACATAAAAACGGCGCAGAAAATTTTGAGGAAATGACCAATCTTTCCGCAGAACTACGGGAAAAACTTGCACATAATGCCCGATTTTCCGCTGTGGAAATTATCCAAACCCAAATTTCCAAAGATTCGACAAAAAAATTCTTGTTTAAGCTGGAAAGTTGTGGTATAATGGATACTGAGGGTGATTCTGCTATTGTGGAAGCCGTGTTGATGTCCTATAAACACGGGCTTTCCCTTTGTATTTCCACCCAAGTGGGTTGCCGCATGGGATGTGATTTTTGTGCATCGGGCATCCACGGGCTTTCCCGTAATTTAACTGCCGGGGAAATTGTAGCGCAAGTCTATAAAATCAGCCGTTTGGAGGGTGAACGCATCTCCAATTTAGTGCTGATGGGCGTTGGAGAGCCGCTGGATAATTACGACAATGTAATATCCGCTATACGCCTGCTTAACCATGAAAAAGGTGTAAATTTGGGGCAAAGGCACATAACCCTTTCCACCAGCGGCCTTGTGCCGCAGATGTATGCTTTGATGAAGGAAAACCTGCAAATTAACCTTGCTGTGTCCCTTCACGCACCCAATAACCAAATACGCCGCAAACTTATGCCCGTAGCACGCAGTTATAATATTGACCAGCTTTTGGATGCCTGCAAGGCATATACTAAAAATGGCCGCCGCATTACATTTGAATATATAATGATAGATGGCGTAAATGATAGCATTGGCAATGCCTTGGAACTAACAAAGCGGCTAAAAGGTATAAATTGCCTGATAAACCTGATTTTGGCAAATAAAGTTCCAGAAAAAGGATATGATAAAAGTAAAGACAGGGCATTGGCAGCATTTAAGGAAACACTGGAAAAAGCCAACTTTCACGTAAGTGTTAGACGGGAGCTGGGGCAGGATATTGATGCTGCTTGCGGCCAATTACGAAATACAGCAATTTTAGATTAGGGGCAAGCCCTGCATAAGGAGTAAAGTGTGGGTGACAAAAAACTTGTGGCCGCTGGGCAAACCCATGTAGGCCAAACACGGGACGAAAATCAAGACAGCCTTTTGGTAAGCACGGCAGGCATTGCTGCATTGCCCAATCTGTTTATTGTGGCTGATGGCCTTGGTGGTCACAATGCAGGCTCTATCGCCAGCAATGGTGCCATGGAGGCTTTTTGTGATTTTCTTAATAATACTGACGCAGATATCTCCCACGAATATATGCTTGCACTTGCCATTAATTACGCTAATTCGCAAGTTTTTAAGGATGCGGCGGCAAACAGGGCGCACAAAGGCATGGGAACAACCTTTACATCCGCTGTTATTTCCGGCAACCTGCTTTATTATGCCCATGTGGGTGACAGCCGTATTTACACCATAAAAAACGGGCAAATGACCCAAATTACCACCGACCACGCATCATGCACCGTGGAAATGGTGGCAGATGGCATTATTAGTGAGTGTGAAGCCCAAAACTACCCCGAAAAGGTGTTAACCCGTGCAGTTGGCACGGATGCCGCCGTGGAAGCGGATAAGGGCGTTGCGGACTTAGATGATGCAACACATATTTTGCTATGCACAGATGGTTTGACCAATATGTTGTTTGAAAACCAAATTTTAGAAATTATTGAAAGCAATGCTAATGTGGAAAATGCGACGAAACAACTGATAGATGCGGCAAACAAAGCCGGCGGCAAGGACAATATAACCGCAATTGTGATAGGGTGGGATAGATTATGATTTTGCAGATAGGTCGGGTGATTTCCGACAGGTATCAGATATTGGAACAAATAGGCTCGGGTGGCATGTCCGTGGTTTATCGTGCGCTGGATATGAATTTGCAGCGGGACGTGACCTTTAAGGTGCTGCGAGAGGAATATATTAACGATGCCGCTTTTGTGGCGCGTTTTGGTATTGAGGCAAGGGCTGTTGCCAGCCTTAACCACCCAAATATTGTAAAAGCTTATGACAGTGGGGAAGAGGGTGATATCCTCTACATCGTAATGGAATATGTGCCCGGCAAAACCTTAAAAGAGCTGATAAATGCCCGTGCACCCTTCCAAAATGAGGTGATGTTGGGGGTTGTAAGCCAAATTACTGCCGCTTTGGAGCATGCCCACGAAAACGGTATTGTCCATAAGGATATAAAGCCCCAAAACATCTTAGTTTCTCCCAATGGAGATGTTAAGGTGACGGATTTTGGCATTGCCGATTCTAAAAACGCAATTAAAATTGTTGATGCGGATTCCACCATGGGCTCTGTACATTATATCAGCCCGGAAATTGCCTGTAACGACCCGGCAGATGCCCGTAGCGACCTGTATTCCCTAGGTATTACCATGTATGAGATGATGGCCAATGGGCTACCTTTTGACAGCCATAATCCCGACGAAATACCTAAAATGCACGTGGAAATGCCCCTGCCAAATATTAGCAAAAAAAATCCCAACGTTTTGCCCTTGGTGCGGGAAATTATTTCAAAATTAACTAACAAATATCCCCACCAACGCTACCAATCCGCCAGTGCTTTGCAAAATGACATACAACGGGCTGTTTTGGAATGCGGAAAATACCGTGAATACGAAAAAGACGGCAAACCGGCAAGTTACCTGCCCCCAGTGGGTGAAATGCCGCCAAGCCGCCACCAAAAACGTAGACCGGATGGTGGCACGAAAAGTCCTGCAGATAAAAAACGGGAGCGGATGATTTTAGGCGGTGGAATTGTTGCCGCCGCTGTGGTTATCACCCTTATTGTTTTTGGTGTTATTTGGCTTATTGGCCTTTTTGGCGGGGATGACAACGGCTATGTTACCGTGCCGACCCTAAACGCCCGCCACATTGACGATGCCCGTGCCGAAATGGAGGCACTTGGACTAGTTTTGGAAGTTGCTGAGGAAGAATATCACGCATACCTTGAAGAGGGTTATATAATCCGCACAAATGTGCTGCAAGAAGGGCAGTTGCCCACCGGTACTGCCGTGCAGGTTGCCGTCAGCTTAGGGCAAGAGGGTAGCCAAATGTTTACCGTGCCCGATATTACGGGCTTGCATATATCAGAAGCGGCAGTTATTGTGGCAGATATGCCTATCTACATCGCCCAGGACCAGCCTATTTTCAGCGATACCGTGCAGGAAAACCATATTATCAGCCAAAACCCGTTACCGGGCACCTTAATCGCCTATGGAGAAAATATTTACATTGTATACAGTTTGGGTGCTACCGCACAAATGTCCACAGTGCCAAATGTGGTGGAAATGCTGGAAAACCACGCCCGCATTGCAATTACTGGTGCAGGGCTTAATGTGGGCACCGTGATGGTGGAAGAAAGTGAAACTGTGCTGCGTGGTGCGGTTATCCGACAATCCATACCGCCCCACCAACAGCGGCCATCGGGCACGGCTGTGGATTTGGTAATAAGCGATGGCGTTTTACCTGACACCCCACCGGCTGATGAACCCCAAGCACAGCAACCCCCGCAAGATACCCCACCACAGCAACCCCCGGCTGACGAAACACCACAACCCCCAGTTGACGAGCCTGATGATGACCCGGAACCACCAACAGGCAACCAACCAACTTTGCGTAGCCACACCCTGCAAATGAACCCCTTCCTGTCCGATGATGAAGTGTATAATTTAACCTTGGCACGCCGATTGCCCAATGGCACATTAAGCATATTGCAAACCCGCCAGATGACCAGTGCAGACTTGCCCTGGAATGTGACGGTGGAAGGTTATGGCACAATGGAATTTGTTTTGTTGATAAATAACTTAGAAACCTTCTCCCAAGAGGTTAATTTTGGGAACTAATATGCTGACAGGGCGCATTATCAAAGGGGTGGGCGGCAATTATACCGTTACCGCCCCTGATGGGCGTGATTTTGTGTGCCAGGCTCGTGGATTGTTCCGCAAACACGAAATTACACCGCTTGTAGGTGATTTAGTAGAAATTTCCAATGTGGATGAAACCCAGCTAACAGGCTATCTTCACCAAATCCTGCCAAGAACAAATGAACTTGTCCGCCCAAGGGTTGCTAATGTGGATCAGGCAGTGGTGGTTTGTGCCGTGCGCCCCGTGGTTAACCTGCCCATGCTGGATGCTTTTCTGATAAACTGCCAAATGCAAGGGGTTAAATCTATTTTATGTATTAATAAAATAGATTTGTGCGATGCGGAAAGCTATGCAGAAGTGGCGCAAATATACACCATGGCGGGATACCAAACCCTTGCGGTTTCTGCCGAAACAGGGGCGGGGATGGATGAGTTAAATGCCGTATTAGCGGGCAAAACAACCATTTTTGCAGGGCCGTCCGGGGTTGGCAAGTCCAGCATATTAAACCATTTGCATCCCGATTTGGGGCTAACAACAGGCGGGCTAAGCGAAAAAATTGGCAGGGGCAAGCACACCACGCGCCATACCCAGCTTATTAAGTTGGGGCAGGGCACTTATGTGGTGGACAGCCCCGGCTTCACCAACATCAGCATTGACAAAATCCCCAAAGCCGACCTGCAACACTATTATCCCGAATTTGCACCTTATCTTGGAAGTTGTTTTTTTGCCAAATGCGCCCATTTACAGGAGCCTGATTGTGCCGTTAAAGAGCAAGTAGGCAAAACCATACATCCCCGGCGATACGGGCAATACAAAAACTTTATGGAGGCAGTTAAATGACAAAGCACTTAGCCCCATCCATACTTTCTGCTGATTTTACACGGCTTGGAGAGGGTTTTTCCGATATTGCCCAAGGTGGCGCAACCTATGTACACCTTGATGTGATGGATGGGCATTTTGTACCCAACATCAGCTTCGGCATCCCTGTGGTGGAATCCCTACGTAAATTTGCCGACCAAAATGGCATAAACATGGTATTTGATGCCCATTTGATGATTGCAAACCCAAAAAACTATATTACCCCCTTTGCCAAGGTAGGGGCGGACATTATCACTTTCCACTACGAAGCCTGCCAAAATGCAGATGAAGCTGCCCAAATAATCCAAATGATAAGGGGGGAGGGGAAAAAGGCAGGCATTGCCATAAACCCCGATACCCCCGTGGAAGCCGTAAAAAACCTGCTGCCGGGTGTTGATATGGCACTAATAATGTCCGTTGTGCCAGGCTTTGGCGGGCAAGGTTTTATACAGCACACATTGGAAAAAGCCCGCCAAATACGCAGTTGGTTCCCTAATTTGGATATTCAAATGGATGGGGGCGTAAACCTTAGCAACATTCAAGAAGTGGCTGAAAATGGCGTAAATATCATCGTTGTAGGTTCTGCTATTTTTAACCACAAAGATGTGGCTGCAAAAACCCGTGAATTTGTTGATTTGATAATGTAAATAATTTCCACCCCTTGTCATATAATGCCAAGGGGTGGTTTTATGGGCAAAAAACCCATTAAATGCGGGCATAGGCGGCGGTTGCAAGGTCTTATCATGCTGGTTGCAGCCGGGGGTATGATATTTACTTGGTTTTTCCTTGGTGCCTCTTTTGTTGTGGCGGCGGTTTTGCTTGTTTTGGGCTTTTATTTCCTCTTTATGTAAATAGGCCAAAACCGCCCCAAAACTTTTTGTCAAATGCTAAAAATTCTTCTTGACAAATAAGGTGAAGTGTGGTATTATCAGCCTTGTAACAGGTGGAGATACCACCACAGTATTATTTTCAGTTCTTAGGAGGACTTTTAGTATGAAAAATGGCACCGTAAAATGGTTCAATGCCGAAAAAGGTTTTGGTTTCATCTCTGTTGAAGGCGAAGACGATGTTTTTGTCCACTTCTCTGCTATCATGACTGATGGCTACAAAACTTTGGAAGAAGGACAAGAAGTTGAGTTTGAAGTGGTTGACGGAGCTAAAGGCCCGCAGGCAGCCAATGTTTCCCGTATCTAAATTTAGATGCGTAATGCTTTTAAGTCCATTAGAGAACGACATATATAAGTGTTATTGATATAGTGGTTTATAAGCACACAAAAGCCCTGCATGGAACGCTATGCAGGGCTTTATTAATAAAAACATTATCACAAAGGAGCGGGTAAGTCTATGAAATCACCTTTATCAACAAAAATCGGCATTATTGGCGGTGGCCAGCTGGGTAAGATGATGATTTTGGAAGCAAAAAAAATGGGTATGACGGTAAATATTTTGGAAGCCGAAGAAAAATGCCCATCCCATAGCATTGCGGATAACCATATTGTTGGCAGCTTAAAAGATGCCAATGCAATTAAAAAGTTGGCAGAAATTTCCGATGTTATTACTTATGAGATTGAGCATATAAACGTAGACGCACTGTTTGAGGTGGAAAAGGCAGGCAAGCCTGTATACCCAACCCCGGCCAGCCTAAAAATTATACAAAATAAACTTTCCCAAAAAACACGTTTGCTGGAAGAAGGCGTGCCCGCCCCGGATTTACTGCCCGTAAACAGCCCCGCCGACCTGCTTGCCGCCGGCGAAAAATTCGGATACCCCATGATGGTTAAAGCTTGCCTTGGCGGTTATGACGGCAAGGGCAACTTCCTTATCAAAACCCCGGAACAGGCGGAGGAGGCCTTCAAAACCCTTGGCAGTACAGATTTGATGGTGGAAAGCTTTGTGGACTTTACCATGGAAATTTCTGTACTTGCTTGCCGTGGGCAAAATGGCGAAATTGCTGTATACCCCGTTGCCCAAAACGACCATGAAAATGAAGTTTTGAACGAAACCCGTGTGCCTGCAAATATTAGCGAAAAAACCAGCAAACAGGCCATGGATGTGGCAAGGCGTGTTATGGAGATTTTTGAGGGTGTAGGCATGTTTTGCGTAGAAATGTTCGTGCTGCAAGATGGCAGTGTATCCGTTAACGAAATTGCGCCAAGACCCCATAATAGCGGACACTATACCATAGAGGCCTGCTCGTCCAGCCAATTTGACAACCATATACGTGCTGTGGCAGGCTTGCCGCTGGGGGATACAACCTTGATAAAGCCCGCAGTGATGCGCAATTTGCTTGGCGACGCTGATGAGGATGGTGTTGCCGTGGTGACCGGTGTGGACGAGGTGCTGGCAATCCCCGGTGCAAGGCTGCATATTTACGGCAAAAAAGAAGTTAAGCCAAAGCGGAAAATGGGACATATCACTGTTATTGCCGATACATTGGAAGATGCGGTGGAAAAGGGCAACAAAGCCTATGCGGCTTTGAAGATCTTAGGGAGGTAAATGATATGAAGTTACCAAAAGTTGGAATTATTATGGGCAGTGATTCGGATTTGCCTGTAATGGCTGCCGCCGCTGAAATTTTAGGCGAATTCGGTATAGAATATGAGCTTACAGTGGTATCTGCCCACCGCACCCCTGACCGTATGTACGAATATGCCAAAACGGCGGCAAAGCGTGGTGTGGGGGTGATTATTGCAGGTGCGGGCGGTTCTGCCCATTTGCCGGGTATGGTTGCGGCACTTACGCCCCTGCCCGTTATTGGCGTACCTGTAAAATCCGCCAATTTAAGCGGTTGGGACAGTCTTTTATCCATTGTGCAAATGCCACCGGGCATTCCCGTTGCCACTGTTGCTGTTAATGGGGCGATAAATGCAGGCCTGCTTGCCGCAAAAATTTTGGGTGCTACAAATCCCGATTTGCTGGGCAGTGTATCGGCTTACAGCTATAATTTGGAAAAAACCGTCCTTGCCAAAGCGGAAAATTTGGAAAAAATTGGATTTGATAAATATTTGGAGGGTATGTAACCCGTGAAAACATTGATTTTATACGCCACAAAGCATGGTGCAACTAAGGAAATTGCAGAGCGTTTGGCGAACCAAATGAAAGATGCCGCCATCTGCGATATGAAAGGACAAATCCCGCCAATTGGGGATTTTGACTGCATTGTAATAGGCTCGTCTGTTTATGCCTCCAAAATCCGTAAAGAGGCTGCAAAGTTTTTGGCGGAAAATATTGATGTTTTGTATACCAAGCGTGTTGGCATTTTCCTTTCCGGCCTACTTGAAAGCCAGGAATATTGGCAGGAAAACTTCCCGCCCCGCTTGTTGGCAGATGCCAAGGCGGCGGCGTTTATGGGCGGCATTTTTAACCCTAAAAAAACAAATTTTGTAGAACGCATTGCCGTGAAGGCGGTTGCCAAAATAACCACCCATACCAGCACCATTGGCGACAAGAAAATTGCCGAATTTGCCAATAAGCTGAGGGATGCCTAATGAGAAAGCTGCTGATGCCTTTTTTGTTGCTGGCTGCGGTGTTTGCGTTGGCGGCTTGCAGCAGTGACAGCTACGAGCCCGTTTTTGTGCAGGATGGCACTTATACGGCGGATTTAGATGACAATTACCAAAACACCACCGAGTACGAATATATTACCGAACCCGTCCCCGAGCCGGAACCTGCCCCTGACCCAATCAACATCCGCATACAATTTGCCGGGGACATATTGCTACATGGCGGCCTGGGTGCGCAGGTGGGTGACGGCACATTTAACTACCGCCCCTTTATGTGGGCAATACAGCCCCATATCAACGGCGACCTAAATTTGGTAAATATGGAAACGCCCGTGGATGTGTTTGGGGACAATAGGGGCATTGCCACATGGCCCCGCTTTAATGCGCCCTTTGAAATATTAGACGGGCTTATTTACGCAGGTTTTAACCATCTTATAACCGCCAACAACCACAGCTTTGACAAAGGCTTTGAAGGGCTTAAAGCCAGCCTTGCTAATTTTGAGCGGGCAGGCATCGCACAAACAGGCATGTACACCAATGAGGATGATTTTAACACACCCACAATTGTGGATGTAAATGGCATTCAAGTGGGCATTATTGCTTACACCGATTCGGTAAACGGATTGGAAAGTCTTGTGCCTGCCGATGTGCGCCCTTTTGCCGTGCGCCGCTTTCGCTCCCATATAATGGATGATGTGCCGTATATGGCGGAAGATATTGCACGCATACGTGGGGCAGGGGCTGATGTTGTAATAATATCCCTGCATTGGGGTGCGGAATATGTGGATGCGCCAAACCCCATGCAAATGGAAATAGCCCGTGCCTTGGTGGATGCAGGAGCGGATATTATCATGGGGCACCACTCCCACACCCCACAGCCGCTGGAATGGCATTACAGGGCGGATGGTAGCCGTGGGCTTATCATCTATTCCCTTGGTAATTTTTTATCAGACCAAATTGCACTGGGCATACCCGCAACCCAATATGGCATGCTGGTAACGGCATATGTGGCAATGTGCCATATTTACGGTATTTCCATACCAAATGCCACCGTGCTGCCTACCGCCTTTGTGCGGGATGCAGGCCGCACCCTTGGCGCACCATATAGCATACTACCCGCCATAAACGGCGAAGTGCCGGAAGCTGTGGCAAGCGAAAACCTGCGGGCGTGGGGCAGGCGGGCGTATGCCCATGTAACCCGCATCGTTGGGGAAGAGTTTATTGACACAGCTCCGTAAATATGTTAAAATCATAATAACGCTCCCAAATACTCTTTTACAGGCAAAAATGTCAGCGGTGACAGTTCTTGTTGGGAGTGGACTTAAAAACCACCTTAGGAGCGATTATTATGATAAATATAGCAAAACTGATTCCGGAAGATTTTAATGGGGTTGTATGCGTTATTAAAAACGGCGAAACCCTGTTTAAGCAGGCATATGGCTATGCGGACTTGCCCAATAAAAGACCCAATAAAGTTGACACTATTTTCGAGGTGGCATCGGGTAGCAAAGCCTTTGTAGCCACGGGTGTTATGAAGTTGGTGGAAGAGGGCAAGCTGACCTTGGACAGCACCATTGGAAGTCTATTAGATCTTGGTTTCAAGCAAATTTCACCAGATATCACTGTGCGGCAGTTGCTTAACCACACATCAGGCATCCCGGATTATTTTGACGAATCTGTTATGGATGATATGTCTGAATTATGGGCAAAATTTCCAAATTACCAAATGCGCTTCCCATCCGATATGCTGCCAACTTTTATTGATAGGCCTATGATGTACCCTGCCGGCGAAAAGTTCCAGTACAACAACACGGGTTATGTGGTGCTTGCCTTGATTATTGAAAAGGTGACAGGTATGGAATTTGACAAATACCTTGCCCAAATGATTTTTAAGCCATGCGGTATGACAAGTACAGGCTATTATGAACTGGACCGTTTGCCCGCCAATTGCGCAACTGCCTATATTTATGATGAAGAGCGGGATGAGTATTTTACAAATTATTACAGCACAAATGTAAAAAGTGATGGAGCCGGCGGGGTTTACACCACAGTGGATGATATAGCCAGCTTTTGGAAGTGCTTTTTGGCAGGGGATATTGTTAGCAAAGAAACCGTAAAAATCATGACATCAGCCCAAGCCTATGACGAGGATGATGATGGTTATGGGTTTGGGTTTTGGCTGGACGGAGATGTGCCCTTTTTCCAAGGCATGGATCCGGGCATCAGTTTCATTACACGCCATCAACATGATGGGCTTTTAACAATCCTCGTCAGCAATTTTTGTGATGGGGTTTGGAAGATAAATAATGAGATTGAAGATGCATTAGGAGCGTAAAATGGCCAATAAAAAGGAACTGGCGGCAGAATTTATCGGCTCCATGTTTTTGGTGCTTGCATCGGTTGCTTCCATGGTAATGTTTACCCATGTGTTTTATGCGTCCAAAGGCGTGGCGGTGCTGGCAAATGCTGTGGCGGTGGGCTTTGTGCTAATCGCATTAATTGAGGTGTTTGGCGGCATTAGCGGGGCGCATTTTAACCCCGTAGTAACAATGGTTATGTTGCTGGATAAAAAAATCACTACTGCAAAGGCTGCTTTGTATGTGATTGTGCAGTTTATCGGCGGCATTGCGGGGGTTGTTGCCGCTAACGCCATGTTCCAATCCGAAATTGGTATGTTGCTGGCGGTTTCCGATAATATGCGAAGCCACACCTTTTTAGGGGAAGTTTTTGGCACATTTATACTTGTGCTGGCCATAATTTTGCTGGTTAAAGCGGGGTCGCAAAAAATATCCATCATTATTGGCATGTTGGTGGGCGGCATGTTATTGTCCACATCATCCACAATGTTTGCCAACCCCCAAGTAACAGTGGCAAGAATGCTAACCCCTACCGCCAGTGGCATACGCCCTGTGGATGGGCTGGTGTTTATTGCAATGCAAGTGCTTGGCGCATTGGTGGCCTTTGCCGCTTACAAGCTGATTTTTGATAAAGAAAGGCGCAAAGCCATGTAGAGGCGGCCATTGGCCGTCCGTCAGGATAGGATTTTTATGAGTAAGACGGGCAATTGCGCTTTGACGGCAAGGAAGATTTTTTTCGGCTTTGCCGAAAAAACCGCTTCGCAATTTCTGCATTGGAATGTTGCAGAAATTGCTACACTGTCGGGGTGAGGAAAGTCCGGGCATCACAGGGCAAGGTGGCAGATAACGTCTGCTGGGGGCGACCCTAAGGAAAGTGCAACAGAAATAAACCGCCCGACAACGCAACAAACACCGAAACGCTTCAATTACGGTGTTTGTGAAGTGGTTTTTCGCCTTTTAGGCGAAAAGTCTGCTTTTACGCTGTTGGGTAAGGATGGAAAGGTGGGGTAAGAGCCCACCGCATGGCAGGGAACTGCCATGGCACATGTAAACCCCACCCGATGCAAGGGAGAAGGCGTAAAGGACTGCCCGTCCTGCCTTCGTGGCTCCGCAGGAGCTGTCTGGTGACAGGCGGCCAAGATAGATGATTGCCGATAACAGAACCCGGCTTATAGTCTTGCTCAAAAATTTATACTAAATCCCCCCGCAAGCTGGCGAGCATGCGGGGGGATTTAGTGTAATGGCCAAGCTATTTAACGGTGCGCTTGATGATGAAGTGGAAATAATTGGTATAAGATGCGCCGCTCCCCCTTCATTTTACAAAAGTAGATTGAATGTTGGTTGATTGCGGTATGATGGTATTGTGCAGGATTGAGAGGGCGGGTTGTGCTTCTTGAAGGTCTTATCGAGGTATGTGATTGCTAACTGTACATCTAACGCAGGGGAGAAGCCGTGTCAGGCACGTTTAGTAGGTAATGATGTTTTGGGGAAGCAAGCAATGTGTTTTTATGAGTTATGGTGTTTTATACTCAAATCCCCTTAAAACAGTAACAGAGAAAACGCAGGATTTTTGTTCCAAGGCAAGCTTTTGTTACTGTTTTAAGGTATACCCATTTCCCACTAAAATTGCAACAATAAACTTGTCCTTTTGTCCGATTGACCCCACACCCGGGGCGACCCGAAGGACAAACCGACTACACTACACTCACTAAAATAACTTTCGCTTGAACCGAAATAAAATTATCAGTCAAAAGAAGCGAAAATATGGCTAAAACAATATCTAAAAGAAACCAAACAGCCTGCACCGATGGGTTTCGAGAGCACGAAGAGAACAGACTTATCAAGCTTCGTAAATAAAATAAGCAGCTGAAGATGGAGGATGATATTTTATAAACAGGCAGCCTTGATACTGGCTCAAAAATAGGCATTATCCAGGCTAATAGAAACAAGTACATCATATCTGCCATGTGCCGTTTGCTTGGAGTGACTTGCTCATTAGTATTGTATGATAAGGGTGAAGGGCTTGAATTGATTTTGGAAAAACGTCTTTAATTTAATCTTACGCATGGTATTTTAGGTCAAGAAAACAAAACCGCTTCAAAGTAAAATAAAATGCAGAGAGGGGGAGCGCAAATGGATAAGTCAAATCCGCTTGAAGATTCAATTGCTTTCATCGAAAGCAGTTTAACCGAAGATATAAACGTTGAGGTGCTTGCGGAACAAGCATTTTTCTCCAAAACGCACTACCAACGGTTATTTCGTGCCATAGTAGGTCAACCTGCAATGGAATATGTTAAGAATCGCCGCTTACAGCTTGCTTGTCGTGAAGTACTTATTGGAAATGACGGAATCTTAGACATCGCACTAAAATATGGCTATGATTCACACGAAGGATTCACAAGAGCATTTAGGGCTTATTTTGGCGTATCGCCCTCCGATTACCGCAAGCGTGGAAAAATAAGCGAAACGGAGGTTGTTAAAATGTTGTCGAAAGAGGTATTGAGCAGGATAGGTCAAAAAGCAGAGTTAATATCCGCAACATTGAGCAATTTTGCGGAAGGTGCAGAAAAATTATCTGCAAAAACCTATGAAATGGCGGAAATAAAAGGTGTAGGAACGAACATTGTTGCAAAGGAATTACGAAACCTTGCACAGCGAGTGCGCAAATTTAAGGACGAAAATGTGAAGAATTTGCACAATGGTAACGTTTCGGCATTTGAAATGGCAGATAAGATTTTCATCATAATTAAGGTGCTTGATGATGTGGCATTTCAAATGAATTTACTCCGTTTCTTTTCGGGCATTGAAACTGGTCGCATAGCTCCACCCAAAGATGAATTTGAAGTATTAGATTTGGATTACGCCAAATTGTGCAGTAAGATTGTGGAAAGAAAAGAGTGGATGATTGACTTGGTGTACGAGGCAATAGATTTGCTTTATACAGATATTAAGCAAGAAGCCATTAATCGCTTGGAATCTGCCGCAAATGCAATCACGAAAGCTGTTGAAGAAGGTAAAGATACAGCAACATCTACACACATCGCCGCCGAAGCGTTAGGTGAACGAGGGGGAGCATTTAGGTATATAGCCAAAGAAGTGAGCGATACTATACCTGCATTAACCGCCGTAGCACAGAATTATAGTAGTGCTAATAATCTGCACTCTGTCCCTTTACAACACGGCAACTTGGCGTTTAGCATGAATATCTGTGCTTTCAATGCATCTGTTGAAGCCGCAAGAGCGGGAGATGTTGCCAAATGCGTAACGGCAGCCGATAAAATAATGAAATATGCTGGTGTTTTGCAAAATGCTTACCTCGAATGCGAAGCTTTGGGGAACGAATACGAACGCTTAATCGCACTAACTCAACAAAAAGGAAACCGTAGTGAACAAGACCTATCCAATAAGCGCATAGACGATATTATTTTCCAATGCGGTATTTTATCGTCACAATTCGCCCTTGAAGCAGAGCGCATCAACCGTGACACAATTCGCAACCTTGCCCAAGCAGCGAATGAAGCCTATGCTAAATTAGTCAAAACAAGGGATGTTGTCGAGTGTCATAAATCGGTATCACTGTTTTTGCAAAACCTTAACAACGAGGTTTCTTCTTTGGAAATTGGTGGTAGTTTCGCATATTTTGCAAAGGAGTACGAACATTTTTTGAACCGCATATTAGCGTAACACTGTTGGCTCCATGACATTAAAATACCGCCGATTGTTATGAGCAATGGGCGGCATCTTTTACATCGAGGATGATATGATAGTGTTTCTTGCCGAGAGCCGTAGGCAAATATAATAGTCCGCAGAACCCACGGCACTCTGCACGAAGTGAAAGTGTCTAAGTGGGTTTTATTGCACTTTGCAAAAGTAGTCATGATAACGCTCCTAAGGCAACCATACGCACAATAATATTGACAAGTCCAACCGCTAAGGCCACAAGAACCCGCACGTACTTTTGGGTACGCACGTAACCTTGCTCCTTGTAATCGAATAAAAATCCTACGTTTCTTGCTGTATTTTAGCAGGAAGTGGGTATAATTCGAGTATAAATGTGAGATATATTTTATGATTCAACAATGTTCATAACCCCCATATAAAAACACCCCCGCAGGCTGACAAGCTTGTAGGGGTGTTTGTTTGCAAATCCGCCTCAGACGAATTATGGTAGGGCTTGTTGAC
>Ga0131853_10000330_pt1 | contig 86059 bp, 91 predicted proteins | sample TergutLab28metaG_FD_92764 | JGI IMG/M metagenome (GOLD analysis project Ga0131853, IMG submission 92764) | Labiotermes labralis P1 segment gut microbial communities from Petit-Saut dam, French Guiana - Lab288 P1 (version 2) (version 2) | ecosystem: Host-associated > Arthropoda: Insects >...
GTTTCGGTTGTTTCCAGATACGGGCAGTGGGCATGTGTTGGCGTTGAGCCGTTTGATGTGGCGGGTTGTTCATGTGGATGGCGACAGGGTGACGTTGTGGGCGGCGGGGGCGTATCGGAATAGCCAATTCCATCTGGCGGGAGATATTCCTGTGTACTTGAAGAGCCATCTGCGCCAGAACCTGTTGAGTGATTTCACTGGATTGGGGCTATTGAATCATATCCAGCTGCACTCGGTCTGTAGTGGAGTTTATGACCATATCTGGGTTCCGACATTAGCAGAGGTGAATGGTTGGGATTTAACCGTTGCCCAGCGCAGTTTTGACCCGAATGGGTTTTGGCAAAATGCCTGGTTGCGTTCTCACCAAGGCACACAATTCCCAAACAACGCCCACATCATTCTAGGTCAAGCTGGTGTTGCCAGTTCAGCGCATGGAATCCTTTGGTGTGCGGTGCGGCCGGCTTTGCATTTGTCGTTGGGGGCTTTGGTTGCGGCGTAAATACGTCGCTTTTTTCACGCACGGGGATAAATTAATTTGACAACGCAAAAACTAGCAAGGTAGTATAGATTACCTACCAAAAATACAAGGGGGGCGACAAAAGATGACATCACTACGAGACCGCTTGAAAGTGGCCGAGCAGCCACATTTTCCCGTGAATACGCCCGAGCCCGTTGTGGCACCTGAATCTGTTCCTGTTATGGGTAATATGGTCGCACCCGTGGAAACCCAATCCCCAATGTTTTTTGAACCCGCGCCCGTAACCGTTTTGGAAATCGCGGCATCAACACCAAAGCCACAATTCGAGGTCGAGACCGTCGCCGTCGAATTCGGCGAACGCCCCTCGGGCACAGAGGGCGAGTTCACATACACCGCCCCAACAAAAGTATACGGATATGATAAACGCAAAAAGGTCTGGGCCACAGGCCGCGAATTGGGCGGCAAAGATGGTGGCGGGGTAAAGAAAAGATGGGGCTTTATGAGTCGCATCCCAACAACCGCAGGTGCCTTTATCATTATGTTAATGTGTACGGTGTTCGCGGGCGTGGTTTCGTTCGCGGCAATGCCGCCTGCCGCCGCTTCGGTAACACCACCGGAAATCCTTTGGTCGGACGTTGCAAACACGGCATGGTACACCGAAGAGGAAGACGCAACGGTAGGCCGTACCAGTGGCAATCCGTTCATAATAGGAACGGCCGCGGAGCTGGCGGGTTTGGCCGTCCTGGTCAACAGCGGGGAGCAGGCCTTTGGCGGAATGCACATTCAACTATCGGGTAACATTGACCTGTCGGGCCGTATCTGGGTCCCTATTGGAACGGGCCAAGACCAGGGCCGTGCCTTTCGCGGAATTATTGACGGAAACACAACGGTGATAACGATGCCGACCGAGGGTATCTGGTCGCCTACACGTTACATGGGGCTGTTCGGCCGTTTGGAATATGCCGTCATCCGTGACCTTGCACTTATTGGTACAATGGGCACATATTACAACATTCAAAACGCATCACGTATTGGTGCGCTTGCGGGGCATGCCTACGCAACACGTCTTGACGGTATCATCAACCGCGTGAACATCGACGTTCCCGTGGCACGCGTATACACCGTGGGCGGGGTAGTAGGTTTTGTCAGCAACGTCATCCACGCGGTCAACATCGCTAACTTCGGCCACATAAGTGTAAACAGCGTCCACAACGTCGGCGGCATATTCGGCCGTGTTCACGACGGTGTATTGGCAAACACATTTAACCGCGGCGGCATCACGGCAATGGAGGTCACGGGCGGTATCGGCGGATTAATCGGTATCCGTCAAACAACGGGCGCAACACCGCAATTTTACATCGCTAACGTATTCAACACGGGCGTTATCTCGAACGGCGAATATGCGGGCTTTCAAATTATCGGCGGCCAAACATACTCATCCTTGGAAAACACATCTGTGTTGCACGTCCGCAACATCTTCGGCCGTACCGCAGTACTATTCGGCGGTAGCATAGCCGAGGTCATCGACCAAAACCTCACCGGCGTAGTCACGGATGAATACGGCATCACATGGATACTGGGCAACGGACACGCAAACCTGTTTGACCAACTGAACTGGGGTGTTGACAACATCCTGCCACCCGAGGTTGATGACCGCGGACGCCCATGGGAAATCGGTCCGGACGGCGGCCCACAATGGGACGGCTCTGGCTCTGGTGACTGGGGCTCGCTTGACCCTAACCGCCCTGGCTCTGGTGACGAAGACGAAGACACCGATTACAACCCCGACCCGCCAATCTATCCTGGTGACGGCGGAAACGGCGGTGGCGGTATCGGCGGATGGGGAATTGCCGGCATCATCCTCGGCGCATTGGCCATCGGCGGCGTTATATTCCTGTTTTTGATGTCACGCCGTAACTCTGACAAACCAACCGGCAACACATTGACCCGTGACGAAGAACGCGAAGACATCGCCGAAAACATGTTCACACCTGCGGCCGCTCCTGCTTACGTTGGCGTAACAACCACGGAAAAAATGACAGCCCACAGTGCCGAGACACGTAAAAAAGACGAAATCATCCCGGGCGCAACACCTGCACCGAAAATTGCACCAACACCTATCGATGACACGGCATCAAGCAGTCCCTTTGACCAACCATCGCCAATGACCACACCAAAGCCACCGATGGCACCCGCGCCTGTCGCACCTCCTGTTGCGCCAATGACCCCTGCGGCTCCAGTGGCACCAAAACCTGCACCAATGCCAATGGCTCCATCCGCACCGATGGCACCAAAACCAATGGCTGTGGCGGCACCTGTTGCACCTGCACCATCAAATCCATTCGCGGCCGCACCTGCACCCGCGCCCGTGAAACCTGCGGCGGATGAAAACAATCCGTCCAGCCCGTGGTAATCACGAACGACAGCACAGAATTGGGGGAAATACATGAACTACAGAAGCTGTAAAAAAATTCACGAGAGCTTTATCCTGGCCGAAAATAACGAGCCTCATTTGGCCGTCCGCAATGCAACGACCGGGGAAATCGAAAAAACGGTACCAATCACCAGTCCAATGGAAAAAGGCTATATCTACGCCAGCCTCTTCTTCTTTGACGAGGTTGACAAAGAGGTAATCAAGCTAAACAAAATGATACAAAAGGTTCTGGACGAACTGCAACAAGAGGTCAACATCGACAACCCGACCCTGTTGCTGATGGAGCTGTCCAACCGTGTCAAAAATGCGATAGGGGATGACAGCCTAGATGCCCTCATAAAGGAGATGCTGGCGGCCCAAACAAAGGCAATCGCCCTGATGCCTGATGCCGAGGAAATGAAAAAACTCATGGTCATCAAAGAGGCTATCTACACCGAACTGTTCAACAACTTTGTCAACATGACATTCAAAAACAGCAAAGACGTCGGCGGGTTCCGCACATTCAAATTCACCAACGAATATGTCGAAACCCTAACCGAACGCCAAAAAAAGCTCTTGGCCCCTGCTATCCGTATGGCTGGTTTCATCAACCAATTGCGGTTGGATGGATTTGAGTTGCAACCCGACTGGTCGGTTCGTTTCAAACCTCACCGAATTGAACAAACATTCAACGCCCGCGAAGACGAAATCAAAACCAACCTCAAACGCCTGATGGAAGAACACTTTCGTTAAAAAATGCGTGCCCAGCACGCGACTTTTTCATTTTTGGAAACAAATTATATTGCCTTGTCATCACCCATGTGTTATAATTCCATGTTTTGGTCACGTGGCTCAGTCGGTAGAGCACGTCCTTGGTAAGGACGAGGTCGGCGGTTCGAATCCGCTCGTGACCTCCAAACAATGGAACCAATTCGTGGCGATATTTATAAAGAGCGGGGCAGCACCTTTCACGGCTTTTACCTGCAACCGCAAAACATATCGGAATTTAATGATGCCCTAACCGACTTGCGCGCCGAATTTCCCGATGCCCACCATTTTTGTTGGGCCTATCGAATACGGGAAAATACCTCGGGAGACCAACTCTGCCTCTTTGACGACAAAACCCTGCGCGAAAAATATTCAAACGACGGGGAACCCAGTGGCGTTGGAATGGCAATGCTCAATCTGCTTGCTGGTCTCGAGAATGTGGCGGTTATTGTTGTGCGCTACTGGGGCGGCGAACTTCTCGGTGCCTACAACCTTATCCAAGCCTATAAACGTGCCGCCAAATCCGCCGTGCGGGTAAATTAACCTGTGCATTGAGGAGTGAATATAAATCCATCAGGGGGATTTATATGGACAAAAATAAACATTTCGAGGTCGACCCAAAACCAGTAACGCGGGCCGCGGGCGCACCTGTTGCAAATCACGATGATATGATGACGGCGGGCGAACGGGGGCCGGCGGTACTGCAAGACGTGTGGATGTTGGAAAAACTGGCACACTTTGACAGGGAGGTCATCCCCGAACGCCGAATGCACGCAAAGGGTAGCGGCGCACACGGAAAATTCACGGTAACCCACGACATCACGCGATTTACAAAGGCGAGTATCTTTTCGCAAATCGGCAAAGAAACCCCCGTCTTCATGCGCTTTTCAACGGTTGCGGGCGAACGGGGTGCCGCCGACGCCGAACGCGATATCCGCGGCTTTGCAATGAAATACTATACGGACGAGGGTAACTGGGACCTTGTCGGAAACAATACGCCCGTATTCTTTATCCGCGACCCAATGCAATTCCCCGACCTGAACCGCGCCGTAAAACGCGACCCGCGCACAAATATGCGCGACCCGCAAAACAACTGGGACTTCTGGACAATGCTGCCCGAGGCCCTGCACATGGTCACCCGCGTCATGTCGGACGATGGACTGCCGGCTTCGTTCCGTCACATGCACGGCTTCGGCAGTCATACCTTTTCCATGATTAACGCGAACAACGAACGAACATGGGTGAAATTCCACCTCCACACGCAACAGGGGTTAAAACATCTAACGGACGACCAGGCCGCGGCAATAATCGCCCACGACCGCGAAAGCCACCAACGTGACCTGTACGAATCAATAGAACGGGGCGACTTCCCACGCTGGAAGATGTTTATCCAAACAATGACAGAAAAACAGGCAAAACACCATCGCGACAATCCGTTTGACGTAACAAAAACCTGGGATGAACGCGAATATCCACTTATCCCTGTTGGAATGTTGGAATTAAACCGTAATCCGTCGAATTACTTTGCCGAGGTGGAACAGGCCGCCTTTAACCCCGCAAACGTTGTTCCTGGAATTTCTTTTTCACCCGACAAACTCCTCCAAGGCCGACTCTTCAGCTATGGTGATGCACAAAGATACCGACTGGGCGTAAATCACGAACAAATCCCCGTTAACAAACCATTGGCACATGCCCACACCTATCACCGTGACGGTAAAATGCGGGTGGACGGAAACCAAGGCTCATTAATCGGATACCATCCAAACAGCTATGGCATGTGGAACGCGGGCGGCCGCGCCGACCCACCAATGGAACTGGATGGGACGATGGATTACCACACCCAGCACACAAAAACCGACGACACGTTTTACCAGGCGGGGGATTACTATCGCGCCCTGACCCCCGACCAACGTACGCGAACCATTCAAAACACCGCCAACAATATTGCAATCGTTTCCGACAACGTAAAATATCGTCACGCCGCGCATTGTTACCTGGCCGACCATGAATATGGAACACGAATCGCATCGGCACTGGGATTGTGCATGCAAACGGTAATGGGATTGGGGCAAATGACACGGGAAGACCGCCTGTCTGCAACCTCCCACGCAAACTGGGCCCAGGGATGAAGCGGGTAATATACACTATCCTCGGATTGCTTTGTCTGATGATTGGCGTGGTGGGAATTGTTATGCCGTTGGTTCCCACTACGCCGTTTGTCATCCTCTCGTCCATCTGTTTTGCTCGGTCTTGTAAATGGATGAATCGGTGGTTACGGCGAACTCCGATATTCGGACATTTCATCCGAAATTACGAGGATAAAACGGGAATCCCAATATGGGTGAAGATTCAAACATTGGTTTTTCTCTGGGTCGGATTGGCAACATCTATGATTCTCCTCGACCGAACCTTTCTTTATATAAAGCTGCCAATCATCGGCCTTTGCGTTACTATACATATACTGATGATAAAAACATGGAGGAGAGACGGAATTGTGATATAATATACTATGGTAAAAAGAATAGCTTGTTTGATGATTGTGATTCTTTTGATGGTGCCATCCATGTGGATATTGGGTGGATGCAATTCAAGGAACAATCCGCCATGTCTGGATGATTTGCGTATGATTGTTGCAAACATGCGTGCACGTTTGGGTGGGGCAAATGCAAGTTTCAGTATAAATCAAAGTTCCATTTTCGGCGGCGAAGCATATCAAAGATTTATTGTTTCGGGAAATAATGCATTGCATTGGGAGTCGGGTTCATGGGCGACAAACCCAGGGGATGGTTTTCGGGATTACTTTCATTATGGAAACGGAATGTTATACCATCACGCACCAGGGACAATAGGGCAGCATGGATGGACGGGCGGAGAAAATATATCACATCGTTTCTTGGTGTCCGAACCATCGGACCGTGAACATTTTAATATGTTGGGTGCGGTAACGATGGGGCACAGATTAGCGAACGATGTTTGGCAAAAAACCATGCTCTTTGTCCACAGCGGTGAAAACCCGCATTGGTTTAATGTGCGGGGTGAATGGTGGTATTTCAATATGCGCCATATCAGGGAACTTCCCGAAACGGCGATGATTGCGGGGCATACCGTTGGGTTACGATACAGGGCGAGGAACAACCGATTACACACAGTTGAATATACATTTGACCCAGGGAACACGGGATGGGCACCGCCGCATGTGCGGTTGACATTTGATTTTTCGCCGCAACAAATAACATTGCCGTCGCAACCACAACCGCGAGAAGCATTGGATGTTGCAACCAATATTCGTATCCAGGATGATTCGATTGTTTGGGATGCGGTACCCGTGTATCGGACAAACCAATGGGGGGACACCAATCGTGACGATGGTGCAATTGTATTGATATATCGTGATGGTATATATGTAAATCAATTTAATGCATTTGATGATGGATTTGATTTTGATTGGGCGGTAATACATGGCGGGGCAGAGCGCGGGCGCACATATGAATTTATTATAGTCAGGGTGGATTGGACAGGCGGGCACAGTATGTCCGTACGGGCGGCACATTTCACCGCAACCATCCCGCAGGCAGGCTAAATTAGCATTGTTAAATCTATTGACAGTAAAGAACAAGTGGTGTAGAATAGGGGACTTGTTCTTTTTTTATGGATGAAAAAAGAAACACACGGGTGAGTTGAAAGATAGAGGAGAGAATATGACCAAGCAAAAAATTCGGGTAAAGATTTCCGGCTATGACCACGGTCTGGTCGAAACGGCCCTGGCGCGAATTATTGATGTTGCCCAAAAAAACGGCAGCAAGGTTTCGGGTCCCGTACCCCTGCCTACCGAGCGCGAAATTGTAACAGTTATAAGAAGTCCGCACAAATACAAAGACAGCCGCGAGCAATTTGAAACCCGTACGCACAAGCGATTGGTTGACCTGTATAACCCAAGCCAGAAATTGGTCGAGGCATTGACACGTTTGGAAATGCCTGCGGGTGTTGAAATCCAAATCAAGCTGTAAGTCTATTTAACTTGTAATCACAACTATTGAGAGAGGGAGATGTTATGAAGGGAGTACTTGGTATTAAGAGAGGGATGACCCAAGTCTTTGGCGACAAAGGCGTGGTTATTCCTGTGACCGTCATCGAGGCAGGGCCTTGTGTGGTTGTACAAGTTAAGACAGTTGCAAGCGATGGTTACAGTGCCATTGTTGTTGGGTTCGGTGACAAGCGCAAAGGTTTGGTTAACAAGCCAGACGCAGGTCAATTCAAAAAAGCAGGAACAACCCCAAAACGTTATCTTCGCGAATTCCGCGTTGACGAAAACCACGAATACAAAGTGGGCGACGAGTTCAAAGCCGATGTTTTCAACGCGGGGGACTTTGTCGACGTAACCGCAAAAACACGGGGCCGTGGTTTTACAGGTGTTATCCAACGTTGGAATCACAGCCGTATTGCTATGACCCACGGTGCGGGACCAGTTCACCGTCACGTTGGTTCGATGGGCGCAAACAGCGACCCAAGCCGTGTTTTCAAAAACAAAAAGATGGCCGGTCAATACGGTAACGAAAAGGTGACAATCCAAAATCTCCAAGTTGTAAAAGTCGACACAGACAAAAACGCTATATTGGTCAAGGGTGGCATTCCCGGCGCGGAAGGCACCCTTGTTGTAATTAAATGGGCCGTTAAAAAAGGCATCCAGGCGAAGTAAGGAAAAGGGTAAAGAGGTAGCACGATGAAAATTAAGGTAATAGACCAAAAAGGTAAAGCAGCAGGGGAAATCACCGTTTCGCCATCTGTTTTCGGAGTAGAGCGCAACGACGCCCTTATCCACGAGGTTGCGGTTGCCCAAATGAACAACCAACGCCAAGGAACAAAACACGTTCTTTCACGTCCAGAGGTTCGCGGTCACGCGAAAAAGCCTTACCGTCAAAAGGGCACGGGCCGCGCGCGTCAAGGTTCGACAAAATCACCGCACCACACAGGTGGTGGTGTTGCGTTCGCACCAAAGCCGCGTGACTTTTCAACCAAAATCAACAAAAAGAAAAAAGAAGCGGCGTTCAAAAGTGCAATCAGCGGCAAATTGGCCGACCAAGAAATCGTTGTATTGAAAGACGTTAATCTGGCCGAGGCAAAGACAAAAAATGTTGTTGCAATTTTGGAGGCACTTAAACTTGACGGCAAGCGCGTTATGTTCATAACCGCAGGCAAAGACGACAACTTCCTGCGTGGTGCAAATAACATCGAAAAGGTAGAAGTTCAAACGGCCGAGCAACTTTGTGTTATGGATATCGTTAACAACAAATACCTGGTCGCAAGCAGCGACGCAATCAAAGCAATCAACGAGGCATATGCCGCGGCGGAGGTGAAATAATGAACGTTTATGACATCATCAAGAGACCAATCTTGAGCGAAAAGAGCTTTGACGGCATCCAATCAAAACACTATACCTTTGAGGTTGACAAGAACGCGACAAAGCCAATGATAAAGCGCGCGGTCGAAGAAATCTTTAAGGTAAAAGTTGACAGGGTAAACACCGCACGTTACGAAGGCAAGCCAAAGCGTCAAGGCCGCACAGAAGGAAAGCGCGCGGATTGGAAAAAAGCATACGTACAACTTTCCGCAGACAGCAAGCCAATCGAATTCTTTGAAGGATTGCAGTAAGAACCTCGCTTCGCGAGAACCTTGCCCTTCGGGTAATCAACAGCCAACTGAATTAATTAGGGAGAAAAGCAAATGGGTATCAAACGATTTAAGCCAACCAGTCCGGGTTCAAGACACAAAACGATGTCTACTTTTGAAGAGATTACCGACAAGAGTAAGCAACCAGAAAAGTCTTTGACAACCGTCAAAAAGAAAACGGGCGGCCGTAACTTTCAAGGTAAAATCACAACCCGTCACATCGGTGGTGGTAACCGTCAAAAATACCGTATTATCGATTTCAAACGTCAAAAGCACAATGTGCCTGCGGTTGTTGATGGTATTGAATATGACCCAAACCGTTCCGCGAACATCGCACTCTTGCACTATGTAGATGGTTCAAAGGCATACATCTTGGCACCTCTTGGATTGTCCAAAGGTGACAAAGTTGCCGCAGGGCCAAACGCAGAGGTGAAAGTCGGAAACGCAATGCCACTGTCGGCGATGCCAATTGGTTCAACAATTCACAACATCGAAATGCAGCCTGGCAAGGGCGGACAAATCGCACGCTCGGCGGGGAACTATGCACTTCTTGCTGGTCGTTCGGACGGATATGCAACATTGAAAATGCCTTCGGGCGAGATGCGTCGCGTTCCTGAAAAATGCTATGCAACAATCGGACGCGTCGGAAACGTCGACCACGAATTGATTAGTTTGGGTAAAGCGGGCCGTAAACGCCACATGGGTGTAAAGCCAACCGTACGTGGTGTCGTTATGAACCCTGTTGACCACCCACACGGTGGTGGAGAGGGCAAGAGCCCAGTTGGTATGCCTGCACCAGTATCCCCATGGGGAAAACCAGCACTGGGCAAAAAGACCCGCAAACAAAAGAAGCCAAGTAGCAAATTTATAATCAAGCGCAGAACAAAGTAGCCAGGGGTGACCCCCTGGACCCAGTAGGACCAGACAGAAAGAATTTCTAGGAGGAAAAAAGTGAGTAGAAGTATAAAGAAAGGCCCATACGTCCACGCAAAATTGGCGGAACGCGTCGAGGCAATGAACGAAAAAAACGAGCGCAAGGTCATCAAAACATGGTCACGTTCGTCAACTATCCTGCCATCTTTTGTCGGACATACTATCCAGGTTCACAACGGGCGCAAATTCATTCCCGTATACGTCAAGAGCGAGATGGTCGGTCACAAACTTGGTGAATTCTCGCCAACACGTACCTTCCCTGGCCACGGCGGGGTAAAGGCCATCAAGGCAAAGGGCAAAAAAGGTTAAGCGGGGAGCCCCCGCGGGCAATATTGATAAGATTCTTTAAGGAGTAAAAACATGGCAACAAATGTGAGGGAGAGGGCAAAGAAAAGGGCGGAAACACGCGACCGCAGGCCTTTTGCCGTTGCACGATATATCAGGATTTCGGGCGGCAAGGTCGAGATTGTTTTGGACCTTATCCGTGGCAAGTCATACCAAGAGGCTGTGGACATCCTGTCGACAACCAACAAATCGGCTTGTGAACCTGTGTTAAAGGTTGTGCAATCTGCTGGGGCAAACGCCGAAAACAACCAAAACATGCCAAAGGAAACCCTCTATGTTGCCGAGTGCTTTGCAATGCAAGGCCCAACAATGAAACGTATGATGCCACGTGCAAAAGGACGCGGAGACAGAATCTTCAAACGCACCGCACATATCAAAGTAATTCTTGACGAGCGGGGAGCCCCCGCGGGTGATAAGGCCGTTGTGCAAAAAGAAACAAAAAAAGCCACAGTAAAGGCAGCAGCACCAAAGGCCGCGGCTCCGAAAAAAGAAGCAACAGCCCCAAAAGCCGCACCAAAGCCAAAGGCAGCACCGAAGAAAGAAACAGTTAAGAAGGAGGTCGCCGAATAATGGGACAAAAAGTTAATCCACACGGCTTCCGCGTAGGAGTCAACAAAGACTGGAACAGCACATGGGTCGCACCGAAAAAGGACATTGCGAACTTTATCAAAGAAGACCACGAATTGCGCAAGCACATCATGGACAATTACTCTAACAAAGCTGGCGCGAACAACTGTTCTATCTCGAAAATCACAATCGAGCGGACAAGCGGGCGCGTTGCGGTCAACGTATACACGGGTCGTCCAGGAATGTTGATTGGCCAAAAAGGTGCGGGTATCGACAAAATCAAGGCCGAATTGCAAAAAGTTGTTGGCGTAAAGGCACTTGACCTGAACATTAAAGAGGTCAAGAACATCGACGCTGACGCAGTGTTGGTCGCACAATCTATCGCAACACAACTGGAAAAGCGTGTCGCATGGCGTCGTGCGATGAAAATGGCAATGCAAAAAGCCATGAAAGCAGGGGTTCGCGGTATAAAGGTTATGGTTGGTGGCCGTCTTGACGGCGCGGACATAGCCCGCAGTGAACACTACCAAACCGGTATCCTGCCATTGCATACATTGCGCAGTGACATTGAATACGGATTTGCCGAGGCAAAAACAACATTCGGTATCATCGGGGTAAAATGCTGGATATGCCATGGCGAAATCAAAGGCAAGACACGCCGCACAGGGGAAGTAACCCGAAGCACACGCCCAGACCGCGACAGCCAAGAGCGCAACCGTCGCCCAGGTGGATTCGGTGACAAGCGTCGTCCATTCGACCCAAATCGTAAACCACCATTCGGTGACCGCGAACGCCGTCCATTCGACCCAAACCGTCCGCGCCCACCGTTTGACCCAAATCGCCCACGAACACCACGGCCAGAGGGCGGGGCACCACGTCCAACCACACCCGCTAACTAATTAACCAAGAACAGATATATAGGAGACACACACCATGTTAATGCCGAAACGAGTTAAGAGAAGGAAACTTCACCGCGGCCGCATGACGGGAAAGGCCACCCGTGGTAATCAAATTACCTACGGTGACTATGCACTTGTCGCTACCGAGCCATGCTGGATTACAAGCAACCAAATCGAGGCTGCTCGTATTGCTATGACCCGATACACAAAACGTGGCGGTAAAGTTTGGATTAACATCTTCCCGCACAAATCGGTTACAAAAAAACCTGCCGAAACCCGTATGGGTTCGGGTAAAGGTTCACCGGACAAATGGGTTGCGGTTGTGAAACCTGGCCGTGTCCTGTACGAACTGGCGGGTGTGTCCGAGGAAGTCGCGCGCGAGGCCCTTCGTCTTGGTATGCACAAACTTCCATGTAAGTGTAAATTTATAAAACGCGACGTAATTCGCGAAAAACGTTACGTAAAGGGCAAGGTCATCTACCTTGATGAACAAAAGCCAGAGGCAGCAACGACTGCCACAACTCCAACTGAAGGAGGAGCAGAATAATGAACAGAGCTGCACACTATCACAACATGACGACGCCTGAATTGCGCGCCGAATTCCAATCAAAGAAACAAGAGCTTTTCAATCTTCGTTTCCAACACAGCACAGGGCAACTGAAAAACCCTCTCGCCCTGAACACAGTGCGCAAGGACATTGCTCGCGTATTGACCGTATTAAAAGAACGTGAAGAGCAACTTCCACGTAACCCAGGCAAGAGGGGAGCGGCAAAAACCGCCCCAGCCGCAAAAAAAGAGGCACCAGCCAAAAAAGCTAAAAAAGATGAAGGAGGGGCCAAATAATGGAAAAAGTTCAAACAGAAGAACAACGTAGCCTACGCAAAACCCGAGAGGGCAAGGTAGTTTCCAACAAAATGGACAAAACAATCGTTGTCCTGGTTGTGGAAAAAAAGCCGCACCCATTGTACCGTAAAACGGTTACCCGTTCAAAAAAGTTCAAGGCTCATGACGAAAACAACGAATGTGGCATCGGCGACACCGTTGAAATCATGGAAACACGGCCACTTTCCAAGGACAAGCACTTCCGCCTTGTTCGTATAATCGAAAAAGCGAAGTAATCAAAGCAGGCATGTAACTACTAGATAGAGGAGATTATTGAGATGGTTCAACCAGAAAGTAGAATGAATGTGGCCGACAACACCGGGGCCAAACAAATCGGGGTGATACGTGTCTTGGGCGGTTCTTTCCGTCGCAGTGGCGGTATTGGCGATGTTGTTGTTGCATCTGTAAAGGTTGCGACACCTGGTGGCATGGTCAAAAAGGGTGATGTCATAAAGGCAGTTATCGTCCGTACCGTTAAAACAAAAAAACGTGCCGACGGTACACACATCCGCTTTGATGACAATGCGGCCGTTATTATCGACAAAGAGGGCAACCCAAAGGGAACCCGTATCTTTGGCCCGGTGGCAAGGGAACTTCGTGAAAAGGGCTATATGAAAATTGTGTCCCTGGCACCAGAAGTGTTGTAGGCATTTGAACCGATATATATAGGAGAAACAAGATGGACAAAGTGAAAACAAATATCCGCCGCGGCGACAGCGTCGTTGTAATTGCCGGTAAGGACAAGGGCAAAAAGGGTAAAGTGATGATGGTTAACCCAGAAGACGGTACATGTATCGTCGAGGGTGTCAACATTATTATCAAACACAAAAAGGCACGCAGCGCGCAACAAAAGAGCAGCCGCGAGAAAAAAGCTGGCCCAATCCACATTTCAAACGTTCAAATTCTTTGCAAATGTGGCAAGGCAACCCGTGTCGGACACAAATCCGTCAACGGCAAAAATGTTCGTGTATGTGTTCGTTGTAACGAAGTCCTGGATAAAAAATTCGCCAAGGTAAAAGAAAAGGCGAAAGAAACCGAGGCCGAGGCAACCGACAAAGAAGCAACGGCCGAGAAGAAACAACCGCTGAAGCGTCGTGAGGTAAAACACACCGCCGAGTCAAAGGTCAAGGCACCAGCCGCCAGCGCAAAGCCAACCGTAGCCCTTCCAAGAAAAACTGGTGGAGCGTAACCAGGGAAAGAACATAAACCATCGAGGAGAGAATCATGGAAAAAGAACAGGTAGAAAAGAAAAAAGCAACAGCTCCGAAAGCCGCGGCGCCAAAAGCGCCAGTGGCCAAAAAGCCTGTTGCCCCAAAAAAGGAGGCTACCGCTCCTAAATTTCACAACCGCCTGCACCAAAAATACGTGCAAGAGGTCGTTCCGGCCCTCATGCCAAAATATGGCAACATTATGGCCGTGCCAAAAATCGACAAGATTATTTTGAACATGGGTTTGGGTGACTGCAAAGATGACACCAAAAAATTCATGAGCGCGGTCGAGGAAATGGGCCTAATCACCGGTCAAAAGCCAGTAATCACAAAGGCAAAGAAATCTATTTCTAACTTCAAACTGCGCGAGGGACAACGAATTGGTGCAAAGGTCACACTTCGCGGCCGCAAAATGTACCTCTTCCTTGACAAACTTATCTCGGTCGCATTGCCGCGTGTTCGTGACTTTGCGGGATTGAACCCAAAATCGTTCGACAAATTCGGTAACTACGCAATGGGGATAAAGGAACAACTTGTCTTCCCGGAAATCAGTTACGACAAAGTCGAAAAAATCCGTGGGTTCGACATTGCCGTGGTAACCACCGCAATGAACAAAGAAGACAGTCTAGAGTTACTAAAGGCATTGGGATTCCCATTCAAGAAGTAAAAAGGAGCATTTGAATAATGGCAAAGACAGGAAAAAAAGAAACGCACAAAAGAGGTGGACGTCTGAATGGCAAGCCATGCAAAGTGCGCGAAGTTACACGATGCAGCATCTGTGGCAGACCAAAAGCCGTCTTGAAAAAGTACGGGATTTGCCGTATTTGCTTCCGTGAAAAAGCCCTCCAGGGCGAGATTCCAGGCGTACGCAAGTCAAGCTGGTAATCAAAAAAGATAAATTGAACAGTTGATATATTAAAGGAGAAAGACCTGATGAAAAAAGCAAGGAACACAGTCGTAACGGACCCAATCGCGGACATGCTGACCCGTGTGCGTAATGCAATCGGGGCACGTTTCGAGGCGGTAGACGTACCAAGCAGCAAGATTAAAAAAGAAATCGCGCGAATAATGCTCGAGGAAGGTTACGTCGCAAACGTCGAGGAAGTGGCGGACGAAATTGGGCGCAAAATGATTCGCCTGACTTTCAAGCTCCAAGAGGGTAAACAACGCGTTATCCAGGGCCTGCGCCGTGTGTCAAAACCTGGCCTGCGTGTCTATTCAAAGAGCGACGAGCTTCCGCGCGTTCTCTCTGGTCTGGGGATTGCAATCATCAGCACCTCAAAAGGCATCATGACGGACAAAACCGCCCGCGAGCAAAAATTGGGTGGCGAAGTATTGGCTTACATCTGGTAGCCAGGGGGTGACCCCTGGACCCGGTAGGGCAAACGGTAGTTAGAAGTTTTACGAGAAAAATTTTAGGAGAAAGAACATGAGTCGAGTTGGAAAAACAGTAATCACAATTCCAAACGGTGTGAACGTAGAGTTCGCAAATGGTATCGTGACCGTCAGCGGTTCAAATGGCACATTGAAACAAGAAATCAAAACGCCAATTACCGTGGTTGTCGAGGCAGGCACCGTAAGGGTAGAGCGCGGTGCGGAAAACAACCAAGCCCGTGCGCTCCACGGTTTGTACAACCGCCTTATTAACAATATGGTTATCGGTGTGTCCCAAGGCTTTACAAAAACCCTCATTTTGAACGGTGTCGGTTACAAAGCGGCAATGAAAGGCGAAGACTTGGCCCTGAACCTGGGTTACAGCCACCCATCCGAAATCAAAGCGGTTGCGGGTGTCAAATTCAAGGTTTGCACGCCACAGGAAATCGCGGCCCTGAACCTTGGAAAAGAAGGTATCGGTCAAGTCGTCCAAGTATCGGGTGCAAGTAAAGAACTCGTCGGTTCGGTTGCATCAAAAATCCGTGACCTGCGCGTTGTTGAACCATATCACCTGTACGGTATCCGTTACAGTGACGAACGCGTACTACGCAAAGAGTCAAAGTCGGGCGCAAAAGGTAAAAAGAAGTAATTAACATCCGCACACATAATCAAGGAGACAGGAAATGATTATCAGAGAAGACAAAAACAAGGCAAGGAAACAAAGGGCAAAGCGTACCAGTGACATTCACGGTACCGCCGTACGTCCTCGTCTTTCGGTGTACCGAAGCACATCCGAAATATATGCCCAAATCATCAACGATGACACGGGCGAAACTTTGGTGGCGGTCAACAGCCTTCAAAAAGAAATGGCAAAAAAGCTCGAAGGCAAAACCAAAAAAGAGCAATCTTTTATCATTGGCCAAGAAGCCGGGAAACTGGCTCTCGCCAAAAAAATCAAAGAAGTTGTCTTTGACCGTAATGGTTATGTGTACGAAGGGCGCATAGCCCAAGTCGCCGAAGGCGCACGTGAAGTAGGTCTGAAGTTCTAGGGTATAAATAAGGAGAGATAGAGATGGAAGAAAACAAAGAAATCATCGAAGACGTAACCGCCGAGGTTGTTGCCGCGGGTGGGGAAGCTGCGTTGGAACACGGTGCAACCGAAGGGACACTTGTCTCTGCTGATGCCGCCCTGAAATCCAGTGCAAAAGACCACCGCGCCAGTGCAAACGACGCCGCGCGCAAGGCTATGTATTCAAAGGCCGCACCACGCCAAAAGCGCGAGGAACAGGCCGCTGGCGAGATTTCATCAAAACTCATCGGCGTAAACCGTATCACAAAGGTGGTAAAGGGTGGACGTACATTGCGTTTCAACGCCGTTGTTGTTGTCGGTGACAAGGCTGGGCGCGTTGCGGTCGGTTCGGGAAAAGCTCGCGAGGTCACCGAGGCAATCCGCAAGGCCGAGCAAGATGCAAAAAAAGCATTCAAAACCGTACCTATCCGCGGAACAACCGTCCCGCACGAGGTTATCGGAAGATTTGTTACCAGCAAGGTTAAAATCCTTCCTGCCCGCGAGGGTAACGGATTGGTTGCGGGCGTTTCCGTCCGTGCCGTTCTGGAACTGGCGGGGTACAAAGACGTTACCGCAAAATGTTACGGCTCGACCAACAGTACAAACGTCGTAAAGGCAACTATGGACGCACTTGCACAACTGCGCACACGTGAAGAAGTTGCATACCTGCGCGGACGGGCAACCATCTAATCGATACTTAACTTGACACCACATGCATTATAATGCGACAATAATAATTGGAGGATATAACCATGGCAGAAGAAACAAAAAAGGCACCAGCAAAGAAACCAGCCGCACCAAAGGCAGAAAAGCCAGTAAAAGCTGAAAAACCAGTTGCGCCAAAAGTTGAAAAAGAAGTAAAAGCAAAAAAGGCACCAGCAAAGGCCGAGGCTCCATATGTTTCAACTGGCGAGGTTAATGTAACATTGACTGGCGGTTTGCAAGGACAAACAAAACGTCAACTGCGCACTGTCCAAGCTCTTGGATTGAAAAAAGTTGGAGACACCAAACTGCACAAAGACAACCCTGCTATCCGCGGGATGTGCAAACTCGTTGCTCACCTGGTCAAGGTAGAGCCAGTTACAAAATAATTCACCCAGTAATGCGGGGTGGGGCCGAGGGGGCCCAGCAAAAGGAGTACATTATGTTAATTAATGAATTGGAACCGGCACCGGGCGCGAAAAAACGCGCAAAACGTCTTGGACGCGGTATTGGTTCGGGAAAAGGCAAAACCAGTGGTAAAGGTCACAAAGGTCAATGGGCCCGAAGCGGCGGCGGCGTTCGCCCAGGTTTCGAGGGTGGTCAAATGCCTCTTTTGCGTCGTTTGCCTAAACGTGGGTTTACGAACAACTTCGCAAAGGAATACTCTACTGTGAATGTTGGTGCATTGAACCAATTCAAAAAGGGTACCGTAATCACGGCCGAGTTCCTAAAAGACTTTGGTGTTCTTTCAAAAATCGAAGAATACGGTCTTAAAATCCTTGGTGATGGCGAACTCACGGTTGCATTGACCGTCAAGGCAGCCAAGTTCACAAAGCAAGCAAAAGAGAAAATCGAAAAAGCAGGCGGAAAGGCGGAACAGGTATAATGTTTAAAACATTAGTCGAAGCAATGAAAATGAAAGACTTGCGGCGTAAAATTCTTTTTACGTTGCTTTTGCTTTTCATTTTTCGTGTTGGTGCATGGATTCCAATCCCGGGTATTGACCCGACATTGTTCCGCGCATCTATAGATGACAGCGCAGCCTCCAGCTTCCTCCACCTCATGTCATCCTTGGCAGGTGGGGCATTGGCAAACGGTGCTATATTGGCATTGGGTGTTGGGCCATATATTACGTCCAGCATCGTCATGCAACTTCTGACAATCGCAATCCCATCCCTCGAACGTCTTTCAAAACAAGGTGACGAGGGTCGCCGCAAAATCGCGGTTTACACGCGTTACGTTGCATTGTTCATGGCATTGGCCCAGGCCATTGCAATTGTCGTCTCCCTCGGCGCGGGACAAAATATTAAATCTAACCTTCTGGGCGAGGATATCCCTGGCATAGTCGTAAGTATGATTGTTGTTCTGGTCTTGGTCGCTGGTTCGATGTTTACCGTGTGGATTGGTGACAAAATCACCGAGCATGGGGTCAGCAACGGTATGAGCATGCTCATCTTCGTCGGTATCATCTCGACGGGTGTCGGCGCATTCTTCAGCAGCATCGTCGCCGTATTCGACGACATCAACGCAATCTCAACACCAATCGTGTTCATCGTAACCTTGACAATCATCTTCTTCTTTATCGTATTTGTCGACTTGGCTGAACGTCGCATCCCCGTACAATACGCGAAACAGGTCAAGGGCAACAAAATGTACGGCGGACAATCGGCGAACATTCCAATTAAAATTAACGCCGTCGGTGTTATTCCAATCATTTTTGCGTTCAGCTTAATTACATTCCCGCAACTCCTCATGAGCATCTTCGCTCCTGAATCCAACGCCATGGTTTGGTATTCCCAACACTTGGGTGCGGGCAGCTGGGCTAACATGGTGCTAACCGCTCTCATGATTTTGGGTTTCAGCTACTTCTACGCATCCCTGTCATTCAATCCTGACGACGTCGCACGCCAAATCCAACAAAACGGTGGTTTCATTCTCGGGTTCCGCCCTGGTATTCCAACACGTGATTACTTGAAACGCGTGCACAACCGAATCACACTCTTTGGGGCATTGTTCCTTATGTTCATGGCCTTGGTTCCGTCGATTATATTCGTCGCCGTCATGGGTGGGGAAAACGCATTGACCAACGCATTTACATCTATCGCACTCTTGATTGTTGTGTCGGTTGCCCTCGAATTCGATAAACAGCTTCAGGCAAATATGCTCATGAAGTCTTACAAAGGGTTTCTAAAGTAGACCGCGGGGCAGGTCGCCCCAACAGGGGGAACACAGTATGAAGATAATTTTTATGGGTCCCAGTGGGGCTGGTAAAGGCACAATATCCGCATTTATAACACGCGACTATGGTATCCCTCACGTTTCGTCGGGGGATATCTTTCGTGACCACCTGCGGCGGGGCACGGAACTGGGGCGCGAGGTCGAGGGCTTTATGAAAGCCGGCCATTGGATACCCGACGAAATCACAATGAAGGTAATCTTCGACCGTCTGGGCCAACCTGATGTCGCCGATGGGTTCTTGCTCGACGGTGTGCCGCGCACTATGGCCCAAGCCAATTTACTAAACGAACAAATCAACGTCGACCTGGTAATCGAACTGGACGTCTCGGATGAAATCGTCATCGACCGTTTGGGCGGACGTTTTATGTGCCGTGGTTGCGGAACAATTCACAACCGCCGATTTGATTCGGTAGACGTATGTAAAGAATGCGGCGGCGAGTTGTTCCAACGCAACGACGACCGTGATGATGCAATCCGAAACCGCCTGGCATCTTACCGTAAATACGCGTCACAAATTGCCGATTTTTATCGTGACATGGGCAAACTCTTTGTTGTTCATGTAAAACCTTCTGACCTGCCAATCGACAACTACAACACAATAAAAGAAAAACTAGAGGAGTTCTATGGGGATTGAGGTATACAACGAGGCCGAACTTGACCACGTGCGCCACGGTGGCCGAATTTTGTCGGGCGCATTGCAACTGATTGAAAAATCATTACGGGTTGGAATATCCACCCTCGAAATCGACCAAATTGCCGAGGAATTCATCCGCGCAAACGGTGGCGAGCCCAGTTTCAAAGGCACCTACAACTACCCATTCTCCGTATGCACATCAATAAATGACGAAGCCGTACACGGTATGCCGCGCGCCGACAAAATAATCGCCGACGGGGATATCGTTTCTGTCGATGTCGGGGTACGTTACAATGGTTTCTGCACGGATGCGGCGCGAACCTTTGCGGTCGGTAACGTAGGTCCCGAGGCCCTCGACCTAATAAAACACACCGAACAATCATTCTGGGAATCAATTCGGGGCCTAAAGGCAATGTCAAAGGTCGGTGACATCGGCGCACGGATAGAGGACTACATCAAAAAAAACACAACATACTCGATAATACGAACATACTTGGGCCACGGCATCGGCAAAAAACCGCACCAAGACCCACTAATCCCTAATTACCGCTTGGACAAAAAATCCAAGGTCGGACTAAAGGCACATGTGCGCTCGCGCCTGCCCATTGGCTCGATAATCGCAATCGAACCAATGATAAACGCTGGCACCGCGGATGTAAAACTGGCCGATGATAAATGGACTGTTTCAACCGCCGATGGCCGACTATCCGCACACTATGAAAACACACTTATCATCCTTGCGGATGGGGTAGAGGTCGTTACAATCCATGATAAATCTTGATATCGTCTATAGAAAACAAGTATAAATAGCCCCATAAATATATGATAAAATGGTCGGGTATATGGACGGCTTTGTTGGTACGATATGTATATCGCGGGCCGGTCACGACAAGGGCATGTTCTATCTTATTGTACGGGAATTGGACAAAAACCATGTCGGGGTGGCGAACGGACGGAATCGCACAATGGCGAAACCGAAACGTAAAAACATTCGCCATCTGTATGTGACACGGGCCAGGGTTGAAGAGGTCGAAAGACTCCTAAATCACGAGCCGGTCGGCGGCAACCTCAAACTGGTTGCCATACTTGATGCAGTCCAAAGAGGATAAAGAGAGGAGGGCACTTGGCACAAGAAGGCGCAATCGAAGTCGAAGGAAAAGTGGTTGAAGTTATGCGGAATGCCAACTTTAAGGTCGAGGTCAAAAACGCCCGCAGTGGTAACGTGCACGTGGTCCTGGCTTATCTATCTGGAAAACTGTACAAAAACAATATCAAGGTCTTGGAAGGCGACATGGTGAAAATCGAACTCTCACCGTACGACCTGACAAAAGGCCGAATCGTATGGCGTTCAAAGGGCGAGGCCCCAAAACCACCGCAACAATAGAAGGAGAGGACAATGAAAGTAAGAGCAGGAGTTAAAAAGATTTGCGACGCGTGCAAAATTATCAAGCGCGAAGGTAAAGTCATGGTCATTTGTCCAAAAAACCCAAAACACAAACAAACCCAGGGGTAATTTTTTAATCTAACCACATATAAGGAGAGGTAAATATGGCACGGATAGCGGGAATCGACATTCCAAAGGACAAGCAAGTAATGTACTCGCTTTGTTACATTCATGGCATTGGACAACCAATGTCAAAAAAGATTTGCGAAGCAACCGAAATCGACCCAACAACACGGGTAAAGGATTTGTCGGACGCGCAAATCAACACAATCCGTACCTATATTGATAAAAACGTCAAGGTCGAGGGTGACATGCGCCGTGACGTGGCTCTTGACATCAAACGCCTGATGGAAATCGGGTGTTATCGTGGTGTCCGCCACCGAAAAGGCCTGCCTGTCCGCGGACAATCATCAAAACAAAACGCACGTACACGTAAAGGGCCAAAGAAACACGTCACACGTTCAAAAAAGAAATAAGAAATAAACCGAAGACAGAGTAGAGGAGAATCGAAATAATGGCAAAGAAAGAAGCAGCAAAACCGAAACCAACGATGAAAAAGAAACCAACCACCAAACGCAAAAAGAAGGTTTCCCATAACATCGCCCAGGGTCAAGCACACATAAGTGCCAGCTTCAACAATACCATCGTAACCATCACCGACCAATCGGGTGCGGTTCAAACATGGGCCAGCGCGGGTACAAGCGGCTTCAAAGGCAGCCGTAAATCAACACCGTTCGCGGCAACAACCGCCGCCGAAAAGGCAGGGGCCGCCGCAAAGGACATGGGCGTTAAAAAAGTCGACGTCATGATAAAGGGCCCTGGACACGGCCGTGAAAACGCAATCCGTGCCCTGCAAACCGCGGGATTGGAAGTCACATCTATCACAGATGTCAGTCCCGTCGCCCACAACGGTTGCCGTCCACCAAAACGCCGCCGCAAGTAATTCAATTCAACTACTACTTATAATAAGGAGATACACATGGCAAGAGAAACAGGACCAAGTTGCAGACAATGCCGTCGGGAAGGCATGAAGCTCTTTCTAAAAGGGGAGCGTTGTGTTTCCCCAAAATGCGCAATGGAACGCCGCCCAGTTGTCCCTGGACAACACGGCCTCATGCGTCGCAAAGAAAAAGAATACGGAACACAATTGCGTGAAAAGCAAAAGGTCAAGCGCGCCTATGGTGTCCTTGAACGCCAATTCCGTAACCTTTACGAAGAGGCTGTTCGCATGAAAGGCGTTACTGGTGAAAACCTGCTTTCCATGTTGGAACGTCGTTTGGACAACGTCGTTTACCGTATGGGTATCGGGTCATCCCGTAAAGAAGCCCGTCAAATCGTTTCCCACCGTCACATCACCGTGAACGGTCGCCCTGTCAACATCTCGTCATACATCGTCAAAAAAGGCGACAAAATCGGTATAAAGGAAAACAAGCGCGAGCTTGAAATGTTCAAAGACCTGAAAAACCAAAAACCTATCATGCCAAAATGGTTGGAATTCAACGGTGACAAACTTACTGGAACAATTCTCGACCTGCCTGCACGTGACGACATCGACCTGAACATCCAAGAAAACCTTATCATCGAACTTTACAGCCGTTAAACCAAGGGGCTGTAGTTACAACTTGGGGACTATTACAAATTTTGGAGGTGCATTATGCAAATGGAACTTGAAAAGCCACGGATTAACATGACCGAATCCGCCAGCCAAAGGTCAGCAAAATTTACCGTAGAACCGCTGGAACGCGGTTACGGGAACACACTCGGAAACATGTTGCGCCGTGTTCTTCTTTCATCTCTTCCTGGTGCGGCTGTTGTTGCCATCAAAATCGAAGGCGTGATGCACGAATTCTCAACCGTTCCTGGTGTTGTGGAAGACGTCACTGACATCGTCCTTAACCTCAAAAACCTTGTTGTTAAAACGGTATCTTCGGACCTTGGCTTCCGCGGCGTAATGCGTATCAAATCGAAAAAAGCTGGCGTCGTAACTGCAAAGGACTTTGAATTCTCGTCCGACATCACCGTCTGCAACCCTGACATGGTCATCTGTACCTTGGATGGTGGGCACGAGCTAAACATGGAAGTAATCATCGGCCGTGGCCGCGGTTACGTCGTTGCAAAAGACCACAAAGGCGCAACCGAAAACATCGGAACAATCGCAATAGACAGTCTCTTCTCACCGGTTGAAAAGGTAAACTACTATGTCGAGGCCGCTCGTGTCGGCCAAAAAATCGACTACGACAAACTGGTTGTGGAAGTCACAACAAACGGCAGTGTAGAGGCCCGCGAAGTCGTATCCCTCGGCGCACGCCTTATCCAAGACCACCTGCAAATGTTCGTCGACCTGGTATCGGGCATGACAAACATCGTTACATTGATTGACCGTCAAGAAGACGCAAAAGTCAAAATCCTTGAAATGTCAATCGAAGACCTGGAACTGTCCCCACGTTCAAGCAACTGCTTAAAACGTGCAAACATCAACACAATTGATGACCTTACACGCAAAACCAAATCTGAAATGTTGCGCGTCCGCAACTTGGGCAGCAAATCTCTTGACGAGATTGAACAAAAATTGATAAACCTTCTTGGGCACGGATTCCGCCAAGAAGACGACCAGGCCTGAAGGCCAGGACCGCAGCATAGAAAAGTTGCGGGGCAGTATAACTGCCAGAGCGAGAGGCTCGGTAAACTACTAAAAGAGGAGAACTAAAAAATGGCAAAACCAGCAAAATTGGGAAAACCAACCGACCAACGTATGGCAATCATGCGTAACCAGGTCAGCACCCTTCTATGGAACGGTCGCCTGGAAACAACTGTCGCAAAGGCAAAATCTGTTCGCGCAATCGCGGAAAAGATTATTACCATGGCGATGAACACCTACACCGACACCGTAAAGGTCGAAAAAGAAGTCGTCAACGCAAAAGGTGTAAAAGTTAAAAAGAACGTTATGCAAGACGGTCCAACCAAATTGGCTGCTCGCCGTCGTATCATGACCAAGGTCTACGACCTGCACGAAATCAAATCGGCCGAGGAAACCAAACGCTCATTTGAAAAACGTACAAAAAATATCAACCACCCACTCGTTGAAAAAATCTTCAACGAACTTGCACCACGCTACGCAAAACGCGCAAAAGAACTGGGCCAGGGCGGGGGATACACACGTATCATGAAACTCGGAAACCGTAAGGGCGACGATGCCCCAATGGCAATCATCGAATTGGTTTAATTAAAAAAAGGGGCTTTGACCCTTTTTTCTATGCCGTTAAAAATAACTTACATCGCATCGACCTGAACCTCGCCGCACAATATATCACTATACGAATACGTCAGGGCATCCGTATCATTAATACGCACAACAAACACCCGCGAAAAGGCATTTTCAATAACACCGCGATAATTATGCACCTGCTTACGTCCGCGACAAACCTGCATTTTAATATCTTGGCCCACCATCTCATCAATCTTCTGTCGTATCATATCAATCGTTAAACCATTTTTCTTTGTCATTGGTTCTATTTATTGCCAAAACCCTCATAGATTAGACTAACAACTTATTGGGGAGGGGGCAAAATGTCGTTTGAAGTGGTGCATGGAGAAAAAAGACCAAGGGGCCTAGAACAAATTATGAAATCACAGATACGTGTCGAGGGCCGTATCGAACTTAAAACGCCCGCCAAACGGATACTCGAAACGTCCGCGCGGTGCTTTATGACCGAGGTCGAACGAACCGAGGCCGAGGTCACAATGCGTGGCACCGTAACAACCCGTGTCATTTTCATAGACGAAACAGACATGTATAACAGTGAAGAACGCACGGACAGCTTCACCGAAAAGGTAAACCTGCAAAACCACGAAACAATAACCTCGGTCGCGCCGATGGTTCATGTCATGGAAACTCGCCACAATGACGCGGGCGGGGGAATGGTCGACGTAATCAACGTGATTGAACTCGTCATGATGGGACTGGTAACGCGAGAGGTTCGCTTTGTCGCCGACCTGCGTGGCGATGTCGAATGCCGCCGCGAAACGGTGGCTCTACCGTCATTCGGCGCGCAAATGACCTCCCGCTTTGAAATCGAAGAAACCATCGACCTGGACAAAGACTGTGACGGGGTACTGGGCACGGATATCGTTGCGGGCCTGCGCGATGTAATCATTGGCGACGGCAAGGTAGTCCTAAAAGGCGTCATGAGTGCAAACGTAATCTCCGTCCGCGCGGGCGGCGTCCACGCCGAGGTTCGCGAATTCGACTTCTCCAAAACATTGACGCACCGTGACTTGGGAATCGATGACAAAATGACGGGACGCATAACGGTGGGCGCGGTAACAATGCGCACCGACAACCGCGAACGCCCTCAACTAACCGTGGTCGCCGAGCTAATATTCGTTGGATACACCGTAACCACGGAAACGGCCGAATCCATCACCGACGCATTTTCGTACACAAATGCATTGGATTTTGTGCGCGGAACGGCGCAAACCACATCCGTATTGCCACAACACAACTCGGTGCTAGAGGTCGAGGGTAACCTAACGATGCCTGCCAATGCGCCGTTTATAACACGCATCTGCTCCGTCAGCGGTGCTCGGGTCAGCGGCACTAACATCGTCGTGGCAACTGACCGTGCAACTGTCGAAGGCATGATTACGGCACAAATAGTCTACGAGTGCGAGGAACGCGGCATCCACATCCACACTGTCAACGTTCCATTCTCGGTCGCAACCCGTGTTGACGGACTGACAACTGCCCACAACGTCGCATTGTCGGTAACTGTCCTGGCTTGCCGTGTAAAGGCCCGCCGCGGCCGCGAAATCATGGTCGATGCACGGGTGGCGATATCACTCTCTGGGGTATCTAACGTCGAAACCGCGGTCGTAACCGACATCACCCTGGGGGCCGAGATTCCGCGCGACACATCTGCCATCCTTATATACACCGTTCTGGACGGTGAAACACTATGGGATGTTGCCAAACGTATCGCCGTTCCAACCGCCGAAATCACTGGCCAAAACCCTGAAATGGGCGAAAACCTAAAATCGGGCGACAAAATCTTCATCTACCGCCAACATGTTATCAACTTCTAAATCCCTGTCAATGATATACACATGAAAGTAGTCATTGCTGGGGTATTCGTTCTAATATCGGTCGTCATACTTGCGTTTGGCGGCCTTTTTACTCTCGGTACCCCTAATGCTGGTGTCGACGATTTCCTGCGGTTTCATATCCGTGCAAATTCAAACACCGCCTCCGACCAAGAGGTCAAATACCTAATAAAACAAGAAATCCTAAACCAATTCACCCCAATCTTCTCGGGCGTAACATCTCGCGAAATGGCAATGACAACCTTGGGGGGAAACATATCCCGCCTGGAACGAATTGCAAACAACGTCCTGCACGCAAACGGCAAATCATACACTGCTCGCGCGTTCCTGCGCTCCGAATACTTCCCAATGCGAACATACCATGGATTCACATTGCCCGCGGGAAACTATGACGCCCTAATAATCGAACTCGGCCTCGCCCGCGGCGAAAACTGGTGGTGTGTGGTCTATCCACCCCTCTGCTTCCTCGACAATAACATAGGGGGCGAGAGGGGAGTGGTCTATCGCTCCCGTCTCCACGAAATCATCCGCCGCTTCCAATAAAAAAGTCGCGCCCAGCGCGCGTTACACGCGTCCCGACTTTTTTGGACATTAATGAATCCAAAAAATCACACGGAAATATCTGACGATATTTCCTAGGTCTTAAAAAAAGAGTAAATCTTCTAAAAATTAGTTACACCGCTATTCGCACCGCGCCTTGCTGCATCAATACTGTTTTGGCTGACTGTTTCAAACGAAGCAGTCAAAAGTTTTTCCGCATGTTTATATGCCTTTACGGCAATTACCTTGTTGTACATTGCCGCCTCATCGGCATTCCCCATGTCAAAACGCATCGGATATGTTCTCCCGACAAAACCATATGTTAATCTGTTATACCAATTTGGCGGCGGATAATAAACACGTGACCCTAAAACAGGGCAGTTATAATAAAGTCGGTCTTGTGTCTCTGTCCCAACTTGGGGTGCAAATGGAGACTTGTCTTCCCGATACCATTTTGAAACCCAACCTTGGTTTGTTCTCTCGGGGAAGTTGTACCAACGCATCATAGGCGTGGCTTTGGCCGCATCAACAATGGTACCGCACGTCATTAATTTCACGCGTGATTTATCATCATTATAATGTCCGCAACGAATGGCTCGAAAAGGCCTATTTTTCTTGTCCGCTAACTCTACCAAGAACATATGACATCTAATATTTCGCATGAACCAATTATACTACATGCCCCATCTAAACGGCAAATATATTGGTTATAATGTCACCAACCCCCTTGACGCCCAAAAATCTCATGCTACCCTAAAATGTAAAGGAGGGTAGTATGTCTGGTTTCTCGGCTGCCAACGAGATATGTTTTTCATCTTCTGCGGATACACTGTGGATGTTACATACTGTAGGTGTACCAGTCCTCGAAGACAAAAAACACATCTCGGGCGCGCCTCGAAAACCCCCCCCCAACAGAAAAACATAAAAAGTAAAAACCCCCCCCAAGGCCCAGAACGGAAAACTCTTCGGAATTTTGCTCGAACTGTGATATATGTAAAATACATCTTGGAAAATTGGAGGAAAATAAAATGACAACACACCACAGCCCAGCGGTAAAGGTAACAAACCCGGACATGGCACTAAAACTGTTAAAAGACGGTCACGCACGATTTCTGGCAAACGAATTGGCCGAATCAAACCACCCATTGTCGAAAATGAAAACCGGAACTCAACAAAGTCCATTCGCGGCAATCCTGGCCTGCGCCGACAGCCGTTGCGCCCCCGAAATCCACTTTGACCAGGGAATCGGAAACCTCTTCGTCGTCCGTAACGCGGGCAATGTCGCGGACAAAGAGGCCATTGGCTCATTCCAATTCGCAACCAATGTCCTGGGCGCGCAAATAATTGTGGTCGTCGGACACACCGAATGCGGCGCGGTCTTCAACGCCCAAGACGGGACAAAAGTAGAGCTAGAGGAACTGCAATACGTCCTAAATAACATCAGCTGCAAAGTCGAGGGGGCAAAAACACGGGAAGAAAGTCTAGAAATGAATACACGGGCCCAGGTCGAGATACTAAAAAACTCAAAAGGCATCACCGTTCCCGTATATGGATGTATATATAATGTTGCAAACGGCCAAATAGAATGGTTATAAAGGAATAAACATGCTTGTCGCGGATGAAAATTGCAAAAGAAACACTCGACGGGTCGCGGCCCTAACCATCTCGTCCCTATTCATCATGGGATACCTGAACGCGCTTTCATTACATACATATGACTTGGATGCAATGATTACCGCGCAAACTGGCAACTTGGTTTGGATGGGTATCAACCTCGGTTCGGGATATTGGGTAGCACTACTGGAAAACCTCGGACTACTCTTCGGCTTTATGTTCGGGGCGGTGTTCGCACTCTATACCTACAAGATGTTTCGGAACAAACAACTACAATTCTTCTACAACTGGACTGTCTTCATCGTTCCAATAATCCTTTATCCGTTGCTATTCCAATATTCCGCACCGCCCGTTATCTCGTTTCTAATTTTGGGATTTGCTGCGGGGGCGACGCTGGGATTCTTCCGAAAAATCTACCATATGGAAATCAACACATCCATGGCCACCGCGAATGTGCGATTTATGGGCCTCTACTTCGCAAAAGGGTTTTTCAAGCGGGACACTCGGGGAAGCCAGGGCAGGGCAACCTTCTTCATATTCTTCATCGCTGTATTCGCATTCGTGTTCGGGGCGTTTACATATATAATGTTCTCGCGTATGGATATTGTTGTAATCGGTCTGGTCATATTCTGTGTGCTTCCGTACTTACTCTGTCCGGTGCGCGTAAAGATTGGCACATGCGATAATTATGCGGCCGAGGAAGACAAGCCGGACACCAACGAACTATTCGTTGCAAACCTGCAAAAACTTGTGACAATGGCCCAAAGCTCCGACGACGTAACCCTAAACGCATCACCTACGGAATTGGAAAAATTCAAAGAACTGCTGACAAAAATGGTAGACTAGAGCAGTAAATTTGATACCTAATATTAAAACTCCCTATTGACAGAATTGCACGATAAATGTTATCTTTATACTATGTAGGGGGCACTATGCCCATTATATGGTATGGGGGTAACTCATGATAATTAATCGTATTGGTAACTTTGGCTTTCTCGGCGGAGACAACTTGGCACTTGACATACTACTGGTCATTGCTATTATTGCCGTCGGGGTTTTTTTAATAGCCGCAATCGTCTACTTCTTCTCTTTATGGAATGGACGAAACGGACGACGCAATGGCGAGGGTGGCGGCCGCGACCGAAGCGCCGAGCGACGCGAACGTGACTTGGAACGACGTGAACGGGAACAACGCGAACGCCAACAACGGGATTTGGAACGGCGAGAACAAGAACAACGTGAACGCGAACAGGCCGAGCGTGAAAAACGCGAGAAGGAATTAAAAGACCGCGAAGAAGCATTAAAAAAAGAACAGGAGAAAAAACCAGAACCACCAGCTCCGCAATCCCAGCCCCAAGAAAAAGAAGCATTCGGTGACTTTACAAGAAACGAAGTAGCAACAAGGCAAAAAGCAGAAGAAGCGAGGACAAACCAAGTGACAACAAACCCGGGGAACAGACCACCATCAAACCCAAACCGCCCAGCAGGCGGTCGGAGCTTCTTTGACGAAATGAACAAAGAAGACCAAGAGATTTTCCCAAAACGCCCCCCAGCAAATCAGCAACAGCCACAACAACGCCCCCAACAGCAACAGCAACAGCCACAACAACCACCGCAATACCGTCCGCCGGCGAACCAACAACAGGGCTCGCCATTTGGAAATGGACAAAATGACCCATTTGCCCAACAGGCGCAACAACGCCCGCAACAACAACCACAACAATCTCCGTTTGCACCGCAACAAAACCCGTACAATAACCAAATGATGCAACAACCGCAAAACGGAGCAGGGGACAAGGCAACCCAAGAAAAATTTGACAAAATCCTGGACCAACTCCAGGCACAAAACGCGGCCCAGGCCGAGGCACTGCGAAAAGCCCAAGAGGACCAACGCCAAAACCAAGAAAACCAACGCCGCGCGGCCGAAGACCAACGCTTTGCCGCAATGCAACAACAATTGGATGCTCGTAACCACCACCAACAACCACAAGACAATTCAAATGCCCAGGTCGAGGCAATGCGCCGCGAGATGGAAGAAATGCAACGCCGTATGGAACGCGAACGTGAACAGGCCGCGGCCCAAGCCCAAATGGAACAAAAGAACGCACAACTAGAACAAATGCGTCGCGACATGGAGGAAATGCAGCGCCGCATGGCCGCTGGAACATCATCTCCTATGGCATCATCACCTGTCCAAAACCAAGAAATGATGGCGCTCCAACAACAAATCGCCGAAATGCAGCGCAGCATGGAAAAAGAGCGCGAGCGTATGCAACGTGAACAGGCCGAGCGCGAACGCCAAGCACAATTCGATGCACAACAGGCGGCAACCCAAGCCCAACTTGACCAAAAGAACGCCCAACTGGAAAAAATGCGCCAGGAAATGGAAGAAATGCAACGCCGCATGACAACACCTGCCGCCGCTGCCCAAAACCCAGAGGTCGCGGCACTCCAACAACAAATTACCGAAATGCAACGAAACATGGAAAAAGAGCGCGAGCGCATGCAACGTGAACAGGCCGAGCGCGAACGTCAAGCCGCTTTCGATGCACAACAACAAAAATACACTGATGCATTGCGCCAAATGCAAGACCGCAACGACCAAACAATCGCTGACCTCCAAGACCAAATCGCGCGTTTAGCACACGGTTCGGAACGTGAACACGTTCAACAACGCATCGACCGCGAAAACGGCGACCACGACATGCTACGCCGTGAAATGGAAAAACAAATGCAGGCCCTGGCTGACGAACGCAACGCACAACGTGCCGAGTTCGAGGCAATGAAAGAACAAATGCGCCGCGAAGCCGAGGAAGAGCGTGCCCGAAAAGAGGCAGAAGAGCAAAAGCGCAAGTTTGAAGAAGAAATGGAACGCCAACGCGTAGAGCTGTCCGCCCTTAAACAAAACCTGCTTGCCGAGCGTGAGAAAATGATGTCGGCAATAGGGGAGGAACGTGCCCGCCTCGAAAGAACCATCGTCGACGCAGAAGAAAAAGCGGCAAAACGCGCCGAAGAGCTAAAACGCATGGAGCACGAGCAACTGCAAAAAGCCGCCTACGGCCCGCAAAGCCCATATGGTTACCAGCAACAACAACGCCCGCAACACCAACAACAATATGGCCCATACCAACCTGACCAATATGGCAACACTTACGGAAACCAATATCAACAACCTGAACCACAGGTAAAAGTCGTCGAAAAAATTGTCGAGGTTGAAAAACCTGTCGACCGCATTGTCGAGGTCGAAGTCGAAAAGATTGTTGAAAAACTCGTCGAGGTCGACCGCCCAGTCGAAAGAATCGTTGAAGTCGAAAAACTGGTCGAGGTAGAGAAATTAGTTGAAGTTGAAAAAATTGTAGAGGTAGAAAAGCCAGTTGACCGCATCGTCGAAGTCGAGAAGATTGTTGAAATCGAAAAGATTGTCGACCGTCCATTTGAAACCATAGTCGAGGTCGAGAAAATCGTCGAAGTGGAAAAACCTGTCGAAGTCATCGTCGAAAAAGAAGTTGAAAAGCTCGTCGAAGTAGAGAAACTGGTCGAGGTCGAAAAACTTGTCGAAGTTGAAAAGATAGTAGAGGTAGAGAAGCCAGTTGACCGCATTGTCGAAGTCGAGAAAATTGTGGAAGTCGAAAAGATTGTCGAGGTCGACCGTCCGTTTGAAACCATAGTCGAGGTCGAGAAAATCGTCGAGGTGGAAAAACCAGTAGAAGTTATCGTCGAAAAAGAAGTTGAAAAGCTCGTTGAGGTCGAGAAACTTGTCGAAGTAGAAAAACTCGTCGAAGTAGAGAAACTGGTCGAAGTTGAAAAAATCGTCGAGGTCGAGAAAGAAGTCGAAGTCGAAAAGATTGTGGAAGTAGAGAAAATAGTTGAAGTCGACCGCCCAGTGGAAGTTGAAAAAATCGTTGAAATCGAGCGTATTGTCGAGGTCGACCGCCCGGTAGAGGTCGAGAAACTTGTCGAAGTAGAGAAGCTCGTAGAGGTTGAAAAAATCGTCGAGGTCGAGAAACTGGTCGAGGTCGAAAAGATTGTTGAAATCGAATCGGCAGCCCTGAAACAAGAGGCCGAGCAACTGGCCGCACGTAACGAACAACTCATTGCCGACATGGCGCAACTGCGCGACACGAAAAACACAGAAATGGAAGCCGAGCGCGCACGTATGCAACAACAAATCCGCGCCGAGTACGAGGCCAACGAACAACGTCTGAACCAAAAATACCTTGAACTACGTGCCCAACTGCAACAGGAAAGTGTAGACCTTGAAGCCCGCGTAGAAGGCATTCGTGAGGAACAAGAGCAACTCAAACTGGCAAAAGACGAATTGGCCGAAGAACGTGCAATGGTAAAAGAACGCATGGAGCTAGAGCTAGAGGTCGAACGCGCTAAACTTGACGCCGAAAAAGCACGTATCGAAGCACGTCTAGAAGGCGAAAAGGCAAAACTCGAACTGCGCCTGGAAAAAGAAAAAGTTCTAATTGAAGGTCAAAAAGAAGTCGAACTGATGAAGAAGATGGAAGAGGACAGAATGTTCTTGGAAACGGAACGCACCCGCCTCGAAGAGCAAAAACTCACATTGGAAACCCGCCTGGTCGAGGAACGCAGACTGCTGGAACAACAACTCGAATTCGAACGCGAGAAACTCATCGCCGCCGAACGCGAACGAATGATGAGCCAAGTTGGAACAGAAGCCTCCGCAGAAGACCAACGCCGCCTGCAACTTGAAAAACTAGAGGCCGAACGTCGCTTCGCCGAAGAAAAGCGCGAGCTCCAAGAACGCATGACCGCCGAACGCGCCCGCCTAGAGGCCGAGGTTCGCGAAATCTCCGCACTGCTCGTCCAAAAAGACGAACAGGTACAGGAAATGCGCGCAAACCCTGGCACCGTGATGGTTGTCGACGAAGGCAAACTTGAACTGGAAAAAGCCAAGTTAAAGGCAGAGGTCGAGGCTGAACGTGCCCGCCTGCGTGAAGAACACACACGCACAGAATCCGAACTGCGCGCCCGCTACGAACAACTGCAAGTCGGCCTGCGCCGTCAAGAAGAACAACTCTCCGTCCGTGCAAGTGAATTGGAACTAAAAGAACAACAAATCACGAACGAAGAAACACGCGTAATGCAGGAACGTCACGAAATCCACACCCTCATCACCGAACGCGTGTACACCGCCGATGAACGTGTGAAAATCGTGGAAGACTACCAAGGCCGCTTGGAACAACTGCGCGAACGTCTGCGTGAAAACGAAAAGGCCCTGCGCGGAAACAACAAGGAATTCATCCCATTGCGCCGAATTCGCGACACCCTTGAACGCGACATGAAACTCCTGCGCAAACGTGAGGCCATCGTCGCCCGTCAACAGGTTCTTGTGTACGGTGTCAACAACATCACAACCCTGGACCCAGAGCGCGTCAAAAAACTCGAACAAGACGTTCAGCAACTCACTGGTCTGCAACAATCCGTCGCGAACTGTGAAGACATCATGCACAAAAACCGTGACCGTTTCCCAACTCTGGAAAACTTGGACAAGGTATTGCGCGGACAAAACCGTCAAATCCGTTCGGACATCGAAGAATACGAAAAAGCAATCTCATTCTTCGAGACCCAATCCGCATCCGAGTAACAACCAAAGAACCCCCGAAAGGGGGTTTTTTGTTGGGGATTTTGTCGAAACAAATGCTATATTAAGAGGGTGAGACGGCGGTTCTTCATATTCTCTATTTATCGGGGCGTATTGTTTACTGGGTTGGCAATTGCGCTAACTCTTGTTGCCGTTTTTGGTGATGCAATTCGTGCGCACTATTTCGGCGACAGCTCGGCTTTCCGCCATACAACGGGGGAGCTGGCCGTTCACACAATCGATGTGGGGCATGGCGACGCGATTGCAATTCGTTTTCCGTGCGACCGTGTCGCGTTGATTGATGCGGGCGATGTTGGATATACGGGCCGAATTTCCGATTATCTTCGCCGCCGTGTAACTGGTCGCCGCGGTCGGATTGATTGGGTTGTGCTAACACATCCGCATCTGGACCATATGGGTGGCATGACCGAAATTCTAAATAACTTCGATATCGGGGTAGTATACAGGCCATTGATAAGCAGTCAAAGCACCCACGACACAAACAACGGCACGGTTACATTCATGGGCGGTGAAACCCCACACCCCGTATATACGGATGTAATCTATGCCACATATGCCAACGCCGAAGACGTGCGGATTTCCACCGCGGGAACATATTTCGGAACTCCATATTGGCGGATGTTCTTTCATACGCCTACCGTTGATGGGACATGGGCGGGAATGCGCCATGCGAATATGAATGAAATGTCGCCGATTATGACCTTGGAATTTGGCAATCAAATCTTTGTGTTCACGGGCGACGCAGGCTTCATGGCCGAGGGCGACTTCCTTCTCACCGACACCGCACGCTATATGTTTGGAACGGGGCGGCGCGACCGCACGGTGCATCTAAATGTCGGCCATCATGGAAGTAACGGCAGCACAGGCAACGACTTCCTCCGTCTAATCCAACCAACCACCGCAAGCATTAGCGTCGGCACGCGGTTTGAAACCCTGCCGTCCGCCACCGCCATCAATCGAATTCGCGGAAATGGGGTAACGCGGGAAAACCTCTTCATCACCGCCGACTCAGGAGCCATCGCGATTGTGACGGACGGCAATACATGGAATGTTCACGTCGGTTTTCGCAACCCGCCTAATCTGTGGTGGCTGTTTTCCCTTTTAATCATCGGCTTGTGGTTTGCCTGCTTTTTTGATTGGAAAAGAGCACATAATTAGTGCACTTTGACGGAGTTTTTAGGCACTTTCCACAATATATTGTGTATAGAGAAATTTTGCTTGCACAATATGTTGTGGTTTGGTAGTTTAGACACATACACATATTGTGGGCAATGGCCCAAAGGGAGGAATCATGGCAAAGCAGGTGCTAAAGCGAGACGGAACAAGACAGGCGTACAACCGAAAGAAAATTGCGGACGCGATTTACAAAGCGGTAGAGGCATGCGGGGGGAGTGACCGTGCCCCATGCGAGGCAATCGCAGAGGCGGTAGAGGTTGAAATCACCGAGAACTTTACTGGCCGCAAAATCCCAAACGTGGAACAGGTCCAGGACATCGTCGAACGTCACCTGATAAAGGCGGGCTATGACCAGGTTGCAAAGGCCTACATCCTTTACCGTGAAAAACGCCGCGGCGCGCGAGAGGAAAATGCCCTTATCGGTGCAACCATCCAAACGTTTGAAAAGTACCTGGGCGGCGATGACTTCGCTATAAAGGAAAACGCGAACCAACAAAAATCCGTTATGGGACTTATGAACTTTGTTCGCGAAGAATTTACAAAGCGTTACTGGCTGAACGAAGTATACCCATTTGAAATCGCCGAGGCTCACCGCAGCGCGACATTCCACATCCACGACCTTGGATTCTTCGGCGCATATTGCGTGGGCTGGGACGTCAAACAAATCCTTATGATGGGCTTCACGGGCGTTCCGGGCAAGATTTCGTCCGCACCACCAAAACACTTCCGCACCGCATTGGGCCAAATCTGTAACGCCACATTCACGTTCCAAGGCGAAACTGCGGGGGCCCAGGCATGGAGTTCCTTCGACACCTACTTGGCACCGTTCATTAAATACGACGGCCTAAACTATAAACAGGTTAAACAGGCTCTCCAAGAATTCGTATACAACATGAACGTTGCGACCCGCGTGGGCTTCCAATGTCCATTCAGCAACATCACCCTCGACCTAAAATGCCCAAAAACCCTCGCCAACGAACACGTCATCATCGGCGGGGAACCCCAGGCCGAAACATACGCTCAATTCCAAGAGGAAATGGACATGTTCAACAAGGCCTTCTGTGAAATCATGCTGGCCGGCGACGCCCAGGGCAGGGTCTTCAGCTTCCCAATCCCAACAATCAACATCACCACCGCAACCGACTGGAAATCACCCGTCATGGACGCAATTATGGAAATGACATGTAAATACGGAACACCGTACTTTGCAAACTTCGTGAACAGCGACCTGGACCCCGAGGACGCCGTATCCATGTGCTGCCGTCTCCGTCTGGACGTGTCCGAACTTCGTAAAAAGGGCGGCGGTCTCTTCGGCTCCAACCCATTGACGGGCAGTATCGGTGTCGTCACAATCAACCTCCCACGTCTGGGGTACAAAGCCGACAACGAGGCAGAGTTCTTTGAAAACCTCGAACGCATCGCTAACATGGCGAAAAACAGTCTCGAAATCAAGAGAAAAATCGTCGAAGACCAAACGGTCAAGGGCCTGTACCCATACTGTAAATACTATCTCCAAGGCATCAAAGACGGCAAGGGCGCGTACTGGGCCAACCACTTCTCAACAATTGGTCTGGTCGGAATGCACGAATGTCTTCTGAACTTCCTGGGCGCGGACAAGGGCCTAGACACGGAAGAAGGCAACGCCTTCGCCGTGAAAATCCTTAACTTCCTGCGCGGCAAAATGCAAGAGTACCAGGCCGAAACGGGCAACGTCTACAACCTAGAGGCCACACCAGGGGAGGGTACTCAACCGCGCTTTGCAATCATCGATAAAAAACGTTACCCTGATATCATCACCCAGGGCGGCGACACCCCATACTACTCCAACAGCAGCCAAATGCCGGTCGCGTTCACTGACGACGTGTTCAAGGCTGTCAAGATGCAAAACGAACTGCAATCCCTGTACACGGGCGGAACGGTGTTGCACGTCTACATGGGCGAACGTCTCGAGGACAAAGAAACCGCGAAAAACCTCATCCAAAAAATCTTCAACTCGAACACTCTGCCATATGTTTCCCTAACCCCAACCTTCAGTGTCTGCGCCGAACACGGCTACCTAAAGGGTGAACAATGGACATGCCCAACATGTAAAGGCGACACCGAGGTCTGGAGTCGCGTCGTCGGCTTCCTACGACCTGTCCAAGACTATAACGCAGGAAAGCGCACAGAATACAAAGACAGGGTAAAATACAAGGTTTCAGGTAGCTGCAACTAAAGAGGGGGCGGGGCAGGCATGAAAATTGCAGGTTTCCAAAAAAACAGTTTCATAGACTTTCCGGGAAAGATAGCTTCGGTTATCTTTCTTGGCGGTTGTAATATGCGGTGTTATTACTGTCATAACTACAACATATTGTGTTCTTCGTCGAATACCCACGACTTCGCCAACATATTGCCGCAAATCCGCGACCAACTGGGTTTCATCGATGCGGTGGTAGTCAGCGGCGGTGAACCAACCCTATACCCGCACTTGGAACAACTGATTCGGGAAATCAAAGGCATGGGACTGCTCGTGAAACTGGACACAAACGGCACTAACCCCCGATTGATGAAAAAACTGGTGGGGGAGGGCTTGGTCGACTACGTGGCAATGGATATAAAGGCTGGGCCGACCAAATACGACCAAATAACCATGGTCAAAAACCCAATGGACAAAATCCGCGAATCGATACAATTTCTAATTGGCCAGGATAATGTAAACTACATGTTCCGAACAACCTTGGCTCCAATTCTGGGGGCGGATGATATGGCCGAAATCGCCGAACTAATCCGCGGGGCGAAAACCTACCAAATCCAACAATTCGTTCCAAACGAATTCTCAAACGACCAATCTGTCATTATGTTCCCACATACACTTGCCATGGCCCAGGGTTTTGCTGATATAATAGGGGAGAGTGTGGGGGAGGTACTACTGCGTGGGTTCTAGGGGCAAATCACTCGTAATTGTGTTGCTTCTATGTGTCATAACACTATCTCTTGTGGGCTGTGCGTCGCGTACCCCCGACAATCCGCCTGATGTCGGGCCTGATTTGCCCAACGTCCATCACTTTGAACGTCGTGTGTTTGAACTAACAAACATCGAACGGGAACTTCATGGCTTGCACCCCCTGATATGGGATTACACATTATGGACGGCGGCCCGTGACCATTCCCTGGATATGGAGGGGAACAATATCTTCGGCCACACGGGCTCGGACGGCACAACTCCGCGCCAACGCATCGAACGGGCGGGAATAACATGGGCAACGGGGTGGAGCGAAAACGTCGCCCGTGGCCAAATAAGGCCCGAAGATGTCGTCGCCGCATGGATGAATTCGCCTGGACACCGTGACAATATCCTGCGCGTGACCTCAACACATATGGGCGTGGGCTACATCGAACGACGGCCTGGCGGCTTGGCCATTTCTCCGACATACTGGACGCAAAAGTTTGTACGCATACCGTAAACGGTCAATGTTCATCGGTGTTTTTTGGTGCTATCCGTTTGTCATTGGACGAAATTTGTGCTAGGGTGGATTATGACAGCAGAGTATACCTCATCTAAAATCCAGGTTCTCGAGGGCCTGAACGCCGTGCGGATGCGCCCAGGTATGTACATAGGCAGCACAGGGACAAAAGGCCTCCATCACCTCCTGTGGGAAATTGTCGATAACGCGATTGACGAACTGGCTAACGGCTTTGGAACCGAAATGACTGTAACATTGCACCGGGACGGCTCCGCCTCAGTAGAGGACAATGGCCGCGGTATCCCCGTCGACACCCACCCACAACTAAAGGTCAGCGGGGTCGAGGTCGTCTTCACCCAACTGCACGCGGGCGGCAAATTCGGCGGCGATAACTACAGCTACAGCGGCGGTCTCCACGGTGTCGGTGCCTCGGTTACAAACGCCCTCTCCGAATATTGCGAGGTCTCGGTCTACAAAAAATGGCGCGAGTACTTTGTTCGGTTCAGCCCGAAACAGGTCGGCGACAAAATGCAATACGGCGCGGCCGAGGCTCCGCTCAAGGAACTGGGCAAAACAAACAAGCAGGGTACACGGGTGAAATTCTTCCCCGACCGCGTAATGTTCAAAGGCGCAACTTTCAACAACGACACGGTTAATAAAAGGCTAAAGGAACTGGCCTTCCTAAACAAAGGCATCCAAATCACCTTCACGGATGAACGCGTTGACGTGGAAGACAACGAAGACGGCGAAATAGCCGAGGTTGTCTACAAATACGACGGCGGTCTCTCCGACTTTGTTCGATACCTGAACGAAAACAAGAGCCCTATTTACAACGAACCATTCCTATGCGAGGGCCAGGGGCCAAGTATAGCCATCGCATTCTCCATCCAACACAACGACTCGTATTCGGAATCGGTCTTTTCCTATGTAAACAACATTCCAACGTCCGAGGGTGGTACACACGAAACTGGTTTCAAAATGGCCCTGACCCGTGCATTCAACCAAATCGCCAAACAAAACGGAATGGTAAAGGAAAAGGAAACGGCCCTGCTCGGCGAAGACTACCGCGAGGGTATGACGGCCGTACTCGCAATCAAAATGCGCGAGGTTCAATTCGAGGGTCAAACCAAAACAAAATTGGGCAACCCCGAGGCCAAGAGCGAGGTCGAACAATTCGCCTACGCAAACATCCTGGAACACTTCAAAGACGTTGACAAAAACCCGAAAAAGAAACAACTGTTCGAGGCAATCCTAAACAAAGCCAAGGGTGCGGCCCGCGTTCGTGAATCGGCCCGCCGTGCAAAGGAAATAGCAAGGCAAAAAAACAGCATCGATGGCGGAATTCTTATTGGAAAGTTAAGCAGCTGTACTGGACGCCGCGCTGAAATGAACGAACTGTATATCGTCGAGGGGGACTCTGCGGGTGGAACGGCAAAGGTCGCACGGGACAGGTCTTTCCAGGCCATCTTGCCCCTGCGCGGTAAACCATTGAATGCCGAGAAAAAACGCCTTGACCAGGTTCTGGATAACGAGGAATTCCGAACAATCATCTCCGCCCTCGGCACCTCCATAGGCGAGGACTTTAACCTCGAAAACCTAAAATACCACAAAGTCATCGTCATGGCCGACGCGGACCAGGACGGTGCCCACATCCGCGCAATCCTCCTGACATTCTTTTACCGCTACATGCGACAACTTATTACCGAGGGACATGTCTACATCGGAATGCCACCATTGTATAAATTGTACCGAAAAGACTTCTCGGCATACGCCTACGACGAAGAGGAACTGCGCACCCTAACCGCCAAAAACAAGGGAACTATCCAGCGGTACAAGGGTCTTGGTGAAATGAACGCCGACCAACTATGGGAAACGACAATGGACCCAAAACAACGAAAACTTTGCAAGGTCACTCTGGACGATGCGGCAATGGCGGAAAAACTCATAACAACCCTAATGGGCGATAATATAGAGAGCAGGAAAGAATACATCTCAAAACATGCAAACTTTAATAAACAAGAAAACTTTGCAACAAAAGCCGTAAAACAAAAAGTTGATATCCCAGCAGCGGCCAGCGGGGAGGTGGCGTAAGATGGACGAGAACAAAGGAAAAGACAAAAAAGACCATATCATAACAAACGCGGATGAAATCATAGAAATCGCCGAGGCCGATAAAAACATCCCCGACCCCGCCGATGCAAAGGGCGGGGCATTCCGCGGTTACGGCCCGGCAAAATCTAAAAAGAACCACGGGCACAGCGAATTTGAAAAACCCGAAGAACACACAACTGACGAGGGTGGGACTCTCATCTACAAAAACCTATCCCAAGTCATGCACGAGAGCATGATTCCATATTCCGAATATGTCATACTCGACCGTGCTTTGCCGCGGGTAGAGGACGGCCTAAAACCGGTACAACGGCGTGTGTTGTTTGCAATGCACGATATGGGATTGCTTCCCGACCGACCATATCGAAAATCGGCTGGTATAGTGGGTGAATGTCTTGGTAAATACCACCCGCACGGCGACACCTCGGTCTACGATGCCATGGTGCGCTTGGCCCAACCATTCAACATGAACATGCCACTGGTAATTGGCCAGGGTAACTTCGGTTCGGAAGACGGTGACCCACCGGCTGCTATGCGTTATACCGAGGCTAAATTAAGCCCCCTCGCCCTCGAACTCCTACGCGACATTGACAAGGAAACGGTTCCATTCTCCCTCACCTTCGATGACCGAAACGTCGAACCTGACATTCTGCCTGGACGGTACCCAAACCTCCTCACAAACGGCGCAACTGGTATCGCGGTTGGTCTGGCAACGAACATACCACCGCATAACCTGGCCGAGGTCATCGACGCCCACATTGCTTACATCGACAACCCGCGTATTACATTGCCTGCAATTATGAAAATAATAAAGGGTCCCGATTTCCCAACGGCTGGTTTCGTCATAACGGGCGATGACCTTGTCCGTGCCTACACAACGGGAAAGGGCAAGGTCATCATGCGTGGACGGGTGCATATTGAAATTGAACCGGGTGACAGGCGGAACATAGTGATAAGTGAACTGCCGTACCAGGTCAACAAAGTAACTCTGCAACGTAACATCGCCGACCTGCGAGAGGCCAAAAAAGGCATTCTCCAAGGCATATCCGAAATAAGGGACGAATCCGACCGTAAAGGTATGCGTGTCGTAATAAAGGTCAAAAACGGCTTCGATGCCCGCGCAATCTCGGAACTACTGTTCAAACACACAAACCTGCAATGTAACTACAACATTAACATGGTCGCAATCGCAAACGGGAAACCGCGCCTGCTCGGCCTGATGCAACTCATCCAATACTATTGCGAATACCAACGCGAAATCATCCTCAAACGCTGTATCCACGACCTGCACCAGGCACGGGAAAGGGCACACATCCTCGAGGGGCTCCTTGTCGCAATCAAAAACATCGACGAAGTCGTGCGAATAATAAAGACCAGTAAACACACGACCGAGGCCCGTGGCCGCCTGCGCGAGGCATTTGAATTAAGCGAAAAACAAGCCCAAGCCATCCTCGACCTGCGTCTGGCTCGATTGACCAGTCTCGAGGTCTACAAACTGGAACAAGAACTCGAGGAACTCAAAAAACTCATCGAAAAGTTGGAAAAAATCATCGCATCCAAACGCCTCCAATACGAAGAAGTCAAAAAAGAAATGCTCGAAATCAAGCGCAAGCACAAGGTAGAGAGGCGCAGTAAAATCCTCGCCAAAATCGAAGACGCAATTGTAACGGCCGACGACGATGCAAAACCTGTGGAAGAGGTCGTAATTGCCCTCACCGCGGGCGGCACAATCAAACGCATGTCGGCAAAACACTTCTCAATGTCACAAACCGAATTCAAAGACGGCATGGGCCTGTTTGAAACACATACAAACATCCTCTCAACCCAAACTGACAAACTGCTCTATATCTTTACCCAATCTGGCAACTGTTACAAAATTGACGCGGGGGATATCCCTGAATGTAAACTGCGTGACAAAGGACTGAAACTTGGTCAACTGTTCAAGGGTGCACCCGAAACCGAACTGCCTGTATCCGTCTACGCAATCGTACACGAACAACTCCCAGCCGAAGAAGACGAATCCAAAGACAAAAAAGAAAAAGCCAAAAAGGAAAAAGGCCCGGGCCTGTCGCCCGAACTGGTATGGCTGTCCAAATACGGAATGATTAAACGCTCAACATGGACGGAGAGCTGCGGCGTCATCAAATCTGTATTCCAATGCGGCAAACTTACCCGCGACGACGATGCAATACTAACGGTGGACGAGTTCAGGGCGGGGGACAAAATCCTCCTCCTAACAACAACGGGCATGGTCTTGCACGCAACAACGGGGGACGTACCTGTCCAGGGACGTATTGCCGGTGGTGTCAAGGGCATCAACTTCGGCACTGAAACCGAATGGTGTGCATGTAACGCGGTCGCGGGTGCGGACACGTTCTTGGTCGCCGTCACAAACAAAGGCAACGTAAAACGTACGGCGGTAAAGGGCATTGAAAAAATGGTTCGCTACCGAAAGGGCCTGCAATTCGGCGGCTTGGACAAAAACGAAGAAATCATCTTCGGCGCAATCGCCCGCGGTGACGAGGACATCGTTGTCAAAACGGAAGAGGGCGCTGTCGCATCATGCCCGGTCGAAAAAATCCCGTTGACCGAACGTACTGGCAAATTCCGCCAATTCCCACTAAAACCAAACCTAAAGCCAGTCGAGGGCTGGGTACACCAAAGAACAAAGAGGTAGAGGTAAGTATGGGGGAAGACAAGCCATATTGCGGTCCAGGGGTCACCCCTGGGAAAATTCTGGGCATCGACTATGGTATGCGACGCATAGGTATTGCTGTGACCGACCAAAACGGCACTTTTGCCTCGCCTCTGGCTGTCATACCAAACCACGGTCACAAAAAAACCGCGGCCGCCCTCGCCGACCTCATCAAACGGGAGGGGGTCGAACTGGTCGTCATGGGCCTGCCTCTGTACCGCGACGGTAACGAAAGTCCCATGTCCACCGCCGTGCGTGAATTCGCCGCGGTCTTGGCGGAAACGGGGGTTGCGGTCACCTTCTGGGAAGAAAGTCACACCAGCCAAAGGGCAGAAGACCACATCAAAAACACCCTGGGCATACGCAATCCAAAGAAAATTGCGGAAATCGTGGACAAGATGGCGGCCTATATGATACTTTCTGAATATATAGACTGCAATAAAACAACAAGGAGATAAAACAATGGCAAAGCGAAAAGTGGCAAAAATAACAAACGACTGTATTAACTGTATGGCATGTGCATCGGTGTGTGATTTCGATGCAATCCGCGAGGCCGAGAGCGGCGAAAAGCACGAGGTCATCCCCGAAAACTGTACATATTGCCAAACATGTATGGGAATGTGCCCGGTTTCGGCAATAATCGAGGACACAGTAACAGAGTAGAGGGAGAACAACCAATGGCAAAAAAAGACGAAATAATGGAAGAGGGCGAGGACTTAACCCTCCTAACCCGATTGCTTGATGACGAAAACGACGAAAACATAATCCTGTTCGACGAAAACGGGGACGAGGTCGAACTGGAGCAGGTCGGCATGGTTCCATATAATCGGGAACTCTATGCAATCCTGCGCCCAATCGACGCGGACGAAGACAGTGCGGCGGTGTTCCGGGTAGACACCGAGGACGAGGAATCCCTAACCGCGGTCGAAGACGACGCCCTCGCAACAAAAATCCTCGACCTATACAACGCAACAATCCAAGGGTAGAAGGAGGCCCCTACATGCGCATTAATCCTCCAACCCTATAAGGAAGTCGGCCGACACGCCGAAGAATTTCGCCAATTTGTAAATTGCATCCGCCGATGGCATATTGTTACAATTCTCCCAATCATAAACCGAGGCACTGCTTGCTCCGATTGCTTTTCCCAATGTTTTCATCGACAGACCTTTCTCTGCTCTTAACTCTTTCAACCTCTCGGAAAATATTTTCAAATCCATATATTTGATATTACTCGCTATACCGAACAAATCGCTTGCATGTTCGCTACTCCGAATGATAAAATGTTTTATTCGGAAAGGCGAACGGGGGAAATATGAACGAACTGGAACAATACACGGAAGACTTGCACGAGTTTTCACTATATATAAACAGAGTAGAAGAAATCGCCAATACCCTAGGCATCCCTCTCAAATCCATGTACATTGATTTCACCCCCGCCCGCTGGCTGGTCGATTACCTTAATGGTTATATTGACTGTATGCTCGCAAATAACTTATCAACAAATGTCAGTAACCCTCTTGACCCTAAATAATTCCATGTTACTGTAACATGGAGGGACGAAACATATGGAGCAAATAATTTTCGCCAGGCCGAGGACAAGCGGAAACGGCCTACCCACAAATGAAGCTCATTTCACTATGACCATGGTGGTCTTTCCGCCTCCACAGGCCAAGAAAATTCATTTGTCCACTATGTTTCGTCCCAACGCCACCTGTCCGCGTTCGGAATTCCGAAAACCCCCCCCCAACAAAAAACGCAAAAGTAAAAAAACCCCCCCCAAGGCTTCGCCTTCGGACCAAACGAAAATTCTTCGAATTTTGTCCGAACTATTTGGTTTGCACTGCGTGCGCATCACACACGGCTTCGCCCTCGGGCCAAACGCTCGGTCAAACACAAAACACTTGATTTCGGGAGGGCACATGGTGTATACTTATTGGTATAATCACTCTTTCGGTGATTCCTTGCCTGTTGCCCCATACGGGGTGGGCCAGGGGAGCTTGAACGGAAAGAGGGTGAAAAAACAGGAGGTTTTTTAATGAGCGTAATTTCGATGAAGCAACTGTTGGAGGCGGGGGTTCACTTCGGCCACCAAACACAAAAATGGAATCCAAAAATGAAGCCGTACATCTACACGGCGCGCCAGAATGTCCACATTCTGAACTTGGAAAAAACAACCGTCCTTATCGACCGCGCATACGAATTCATTCGTGACCAGGTCGGCATGGGCAAAAAGGTTCTCTTCGTGGGAACAAAAAAACAGGCCGAAGAAGCCGTCAAAAACGAAGCAAACCGTTGCGGCATGTACTACGTCAACAGCCGTTGGTTGGGCGGAACCCTTACAAACTTTGAAACAATCCGCAGCCGCGTTGATCGCATGAACAAACTCTACCAAATGGAAAAAGTAGGAGAGTTCGCCTACCTTCCAAAAAAAGAAGTCATCAAGTTAATGGACGAACGCGACAAACTGGAAAAATACCTGCGCGGTATCGCCGAAATGACCCAAGTCCCTGGCCTAATGATTGTCGTGGACAGCAAAAAAGAACACATCGCCATCAAAGAGGCCCGCAAACTGGGTATCCCGGTGGTCGGCATCATCGACACAAACTGTGACCCTGACGACGTTGATGTTATCATCCCTGCTAACGACGACGCAATCCGTTCGGTTACATTGATTTTGACCGCACTCGCGGACGCTGTTATCGAGGCAAAAGAGGGCGTTGAGCTCCGCGCACGTAACTTTGACGAATCTGTATCCATGTCGGATGCAATCGCGGCAAAGGCGATAATGGAAAACAACGACGCAAAGGACGAGGAAAAATCCGAAGAAGTCCCAGTGAAAAAGTCCAAAAAAGAAGAACCAATGGAAGAGGGTAAATAATGCAACAACAAACACCCCTGGGAATGGTATTGCGCAGCTCGATGGGTGCATCGGGCGCGGCACTACACATGGTGGGGTTGTTCGGGTTACTGTTTATCCAATTCTTTGACGCATGGGGCACTATATACCTGCCCATCATTGCCATCACGGCCATCCTGGTCGGTGCGGTACTATTCGTAATTGCCGCACGAATGGCCGCCAAAAATGTTCAACAAGAAAATATAAATAAAGGAGAAGAAGAATGAACGACATTATGAAGCTGAAAAATGCCACGGGGGCCGGAATGATGGATTGCAAAAATGCATTGGCCGAAACCAACGGCAACTATGAAAAGGCAGTTGCACTCCTGCGAGAGCGGGGCATAGCAAAAGCCGCAAAGAAAGAGGGCAGCGACCGCATAAACAGCGAAGGCGCAGTCTTCAGCTACAACCACATGGGCGGAAAAATCGCCGTGCTGGTCGAAATCAACTGTGAAACCGACTTCGCGGCAAAGGCCGAGGCCTTCCTCGAACTCGGAAAAAACATCGCAATGCACATCGCGGCGGCAAAACCACTTTACCTGGACGAAACCCTGGTGCCAACGGGCGAGCTAGAGGCCGAAAAAGAAATCCTCAAAAAACAAGCCCTCAACGAAGGTAAGCCAGCGGCCGTTGTCGAAAAAATGGTCGAGGGTCGTGTCAAAAAATACTACGAAGAAATCTGCTTGGTGCACCAGCCATTCGTAAAAGACCCATCAAAAACAATCAAACAAATCGTCACCGAAACCATTGCCGTAATAGGGGAGAAAATCTCTATCCGCCGCTTTGCACGATTTGAAATGGGCGAGGGGCTCGAGAAAAAAGAAGACAACTTCGCCGAAGAAGTTGCAAAACAAATGGGCACCAAAAAAGAAGAAGCCAAGCCCGCCGCAAAAAAACCCGCCGCCAAAAAGAAATAATCATACCAACAAAAATCAAACAGAGGAGTGCCAACCCCCTCCACGCAAAACCAACAGAGGGGCTAACCTGCTCCACGCAAGCCAACAAAGGAGTGCTGACCCGCGCTCCTTTTTGTGGTAATATGCCACACAGACTACCTACATATTGTGGTCTACGTGACATGCGTGTTTAATGGCTCGAAATATTGATTGCCCCTGTTTCGCTTGTGATGGTATAATAATTGCATGGAATATCTAAACGACCGCGTAAATATGATGCTGCTCGAATTTGAAGAGAAGCTGGGAAAGGCCGCTGGCCACGTCACAAACGAATTCTTGATGGTTCGTGCGGGGCGGGTTAACGCCGCTATGGTGGAGCGCATAATGGTTGACTACTTTGGAACGCCTACGCCAATGCGCCAATTGGCAAACATCTCATGTTCGGACAGCCGCACCATAGTCATAAGTCTTTGGGACACCGCAATCTTACGCGAAACCGTTCGAGCTCTGACGGTTGCGCAGCTGGGCGCAAACCCAATCGACGATGGTCGTTTGATACGAATGATTTTCCCTCTCTTGACCGAGGAACGTCGAAAGGAATTGGTAAAACAAGTTCGCACAATAGCCGAACAGGGCAAAGTAACAATGCGTAACGAACGTCGAAGCGCAATGGACAGTCTGAAAAAGATTTCAAAAGATGATAATATAAGCGAGGACGAAAAAGCCAGCATAGAAAAGGATATACAAAAACTACTAGACAATTACGTGGGAAGTGTTGACAAGCTACTGGCCAAAAAAGAATCCGAAATCCTGGAAATATAACATATGATAATTAGCGCAAAAGAAGAAGAGAAACTGAAAAAGAGGCTTTTGCGTGTGGTGAAAATTAACAAGCGTATTGATTTGAATCGTGTGCCTGGGCACGTGGCTTTTATAATGGATGGAAATGGACGTTGGGCTGCGGCTCGAGGTATGCCGCGCAATTATGGGCATCAACGGGGCTACGGTGCGATGGTTGGCGTTCTGCGACGGTGCGTCCAACTGGGCATAGGAGTGGTCAGTGTCTACGCCTTTTCAACCGAAAACTGGAAACGTCCCCAGGATGAATTGGATGAAATCTTTCGCATCGTCCGCGAAAACATGGATCGCGATGCCGAAGAATTTATTGCAATGGGCGTCAAGGTGGTGGCTAGTGGGGACATAACCAAATTCCCAAAAGACCTGCAAGATAAATTGGTCGAGGTCATCGACCGTACCCGCGATGGCACCAAATGTGTTCTGAACATGTGTATCAATTATGGCGGACGGGCGGACATCGTCCAGGCCGTGAACGAAATCATCAACACGGGCAAAAAATCAATAACAGAGGCTGAATTCGGGGGATATCTGTATAACAGCGACCTGCCTGACCCCGACTTGGTCGTAAGGACGAGTGGCGAGCAACGGGTCTCAAACTTCATGCTCTGGCAAATGTCATATTCGGAATTTTTGTTTGTTGACTGGCACTGGCCGGACATGGATGCGCGAAAGGTAGACAAGTGTATCTTGAATTACCAAGGAAGGAATCGCAGGTTCGGAAGTATTTCCAAATAGAGTGCAAAATGTGTTTGCCCCTCATTGCGCATAATGCTATGATAGATGGTACCTATGGTACCTAAAAAAATCTTACTTGCGGGGGACAAATGACTAAATGCCCATTTGTACTGGACTATAAAATCTTTGAACGCGTCGAGATAAAGGACGCGGACGAGTTGCTCCGGGAATATAACGACTTTTATGTATATAACCAAACCCAATATCGCGACCTGTTTACCTTTGACCAAAGCGGAGACAGTAACGCCGAATTGGATGACCAAGAGGACGGGGAAGTGGTGGTCGCGCGGCCATTGGTTCCCGCCCCTAACGCGGTCGAGCATTTTACAAAACTCTTCGGGTCAAAGGACTTTGCCGAGTCATGCTTTACTGGTTTGAAAATCGGATGGTATGACCTCCAACAAATATTGTTAGAGGAATTTCGCACAAAGACCCCGGCACACCTGTCGGCTATGAATTCGATTGCTCCGCGTTTGCGGGCAATTGCGACCGTATTGCTCTTTGCCGAATACATGCACACCAAAGTGGAAAAAATGCGTAAAGAGGGCGAGAGTGAAAAAACCGCCCAACACAACCAAAAGGTGGACGCGGTCTTGGCGCATGTGACCGATGTTTTCCCTATTCTCTTTGAAAAAATTGCTGTCGGTGGTGATATCGTGTTACCTGAATACAACAAATCAAAGAACGCGTTGGCCAAATTAAAAACACCCGAGGCTGTTACAGAGTTCATCGAGCAAAATTTGAAAGTATAAAGGAGGTTTTGTATTATGAAGGTTTGCGTATTCGGCGGAACAAACCCCGCAACAAACCCAAAATGGTTCGCGGTAGGCGAGGAAATGGGCAAATTGCTGGTTGCCGCCAATTATGAAAAGGTGTGGGGAGGGAATTCCCACGGCGTTTTGGCCCAAATTCACAAGGAATATGTGGAAAAGAACGCTCCTAATACCTTGGTAATGCCAACGGCCTATGAAAAAGACTTGGAAACAATGAAAACAGACAAAGTCCTAAAAACCGAGAGCATTTGCGAACGGGCAGAGGCGATGTTGGCCGAATCCGATGTTGTGGTCGTTATGCCTGGTGGAATTGGAACAATTTTTGAATTTTGGACGGCGGTAGAGGTCCGCAGGGCAGAAGAGTACGATTTCGACATCATCCTGCTTAACTACGATGATTTTTACCAATATCAATTGGCGCACTATGGGTTCATATATGCCCAAGGCTTTACGAAAATAGGCAAGGGAGGGGCACCGTACAAAATCGACCCAAAAGACCTCTTTACTATTGCGACAACACCCCAAGACGTTATGACCAAGCTAAAAGAAATCGAAGCCCGTCGAAAAAAGACCAAGAAAAAATAATCAAAGTAAAAAACTGGTCCGCGAGGGGCCAGTTTCTTTTTTCTTCTGGTGCTGTTCGCGTATCGCGGTCCAGGGGTCACCCCTGGTTAGCAGCAGTGTTTCTCTTTCTTGTCACGACAGAAAAATTGTCCGCCGAAAACAACAAGCAGGATTACAATAGTGCATAGGTCCAGGCCAAAGAGTCCGCCGTTAAAGACCAACATCAACAGGATGATAATCCACATGATGTCACAACTCTCCATGCGTGGTGTGCACTTGCGCTCGCGTGGTTGACATCCGCAGCCACGACCGAAAATTTCTCCCAACATTTTGGTATTCTCCTTTTGGTTTTCTTGACAGAGTAGTGGTAGTTTTGCCACGCAAAGCACAATATGTCGTAGGTATGGCACACAGACCGCCACAAGTCGATTTGTAGGTTATGTTCACAAGACACAGGTGGAGGCCTCCAAGAACCCGCATCAAGAGGTTTGTACGTCTCATCACTTACTCCCCGGCGCGCCATCTTTTGTGAGGATAAAGAAGGGTGAAAGCGGTGAGATATCCAAGCCTACGTCAGTGTACGCAACGGGTGGTGTGGTTGTGCTTGCGTGCACAAAAATACATGTTTTCATCTGGATGGTTTTTTGATATACTATTTACATGAAAGAAATCATCCGCGTAGGAAAAGGAGAGTATACGCACTACGAAAACGGTGTGTATACGGGCAGTATGTATTTTTCCAAAACATTGCTTTGCTCGGCCGTCGCGGCCGCGGCGGGCAGGGTCGAGGGTGTCGTTCGCCTTAAATCCGATTTTTGGTTCGTGCTTCGGAACCTGCTACGTCGGGGTATGGGGCGGCGCGGTGTCGTCGTTCGGCCTGTGGGATACAACACAATTGTCATAGAGGTTTGCTTCGTGTGCGAGATTGGTTATTCCAGTGCAGATTTAAGCTACAGGGTTCAAGAAGCGGTATTAAGTGTAGCTCAAAACAAATCGCTGACGGACAAACGTATCAAGCGCGTGGACGTTCGTATCTGTGGTGCTGCGGCGGCTCAACCCAGTGAAATTGACCTGGTGACCGCGATATGAGCATAAGTCGAAAACAGGCACGCGAGGCGGTATTCAAACTGGTATACGGTTTGGGCTTCGAGGCCGAGATGGAGAAGGAGCTAGGGACAGAGGAACTGGCCCTTGTCTCTGATGAAATGCCAAAGGGCCCCGAATTCGCATTCATCCAAGACACCTTTCGCACCGTTGTTGACAACCTGTCCGAAATTGATGACATCATCCGTGCAAAGGCGCGCGATTTTTCCTTTGAACGTTTGTTCCGAATTGACCTGGCCCTCTTGCGGTTGGGGATTGCTGAAATGCGGTACACGGACACGCCGCACGTGGTGGTCATGAGTACGATTATCGACCTAGCAAAGAAATACAGCACCCAAAAGTCCGTAACCTTTGTGAATGGGGTGTTGGGAAGCGTGGAGGGCAAATAAAATGCCTCTTTCCGCAATCACCGTTTCGCAACTGAATAACTACATCCGCCAGGTGTTCGAGGCGGAAGAGCTTCTGCATAACGTCACCGTAGTCGGCGACATCGACGGGATAAGTATCCGTGGCAATGCGGTGTATTTCTCCCTGCGTGACGAGGGCGCAACAATCCCATGTGTGTGCTATATCCCTAGCAAGCTAAAAGGTATTGAGAATGGCACAAATGTCCAAGTTCGCGGAACGGTAGGCTACTGGCACAAAGCGGGCAAGATAAACTTCACCGTCAACCATATCGAGGCCTTTGGTCTGGGCAAGCTGTTCATAGAGTTTCAAAAGCTACAGGAGAAATTGGCAAAAGAAGGGATGTTCGATGTCGGCCGTAAAAAGGCAATTCCAACCGACCCGCGACGCATAGGCGTAGTCACCAGTCGGTCTGGCGCGGTAATCCACGACATCATTCGTGTCGCACATCGACGCAATCCGTCTGTTGGCATTGTCCTGTATCCCGTTACTGTCCAGGGCATCGGGGCAGAGGGGGCAATCGCCGATGGCATAGAATTTTTTAACGCTGTCGCCAAGGGGGAGTATCTAATCGACCCCGTAGATATAATCATGGTCGCGCGCGGCGGGGGCAGTAAAGAGGACCTAGCACCCTTCAGCTCGGAGTCCGTCGCACGGGCGGCATTCTCGTCCAGCATTCCAATTGTTTCCGCGGTTGGGCATGAAACGGATTGGTCGCTATTGGATTTGGTCGCCGATTTGCGTGCCCCAACACCGTCGGCGGGCGCGGAAATTATCGTACCGACCAGTTTAACGCGAAAGGAAAAGGCCATCCAGTCATGGCGGTTAATCAAATATATGACGGGGCAGAAGCTCTCGGCCGTACAATCAACCATCCAAATGACTTGGGGTGATATTCGTTCGGGCACAGAGAATGCGCACAAAAATGCCATACAGGCCACAATATCTCGTTGGTCTGTCATACGAACTACCACAACGCACAGGGTCGACAGGGCCGAGGCACGCGGCCGAGAGCTGGCAATCTATGTCGAGGAAGCCAATCCGCTAGCCATCCTGCGCAAAGGATACGGGCGTGTGTTCTCGGGAAAGGATGATGTCACAGAGGTGGGCCAAGTTTCGATAGGTGACGTAGTATTGATAAAGATGTATAATGGAGAAATAGAGGCAAGGGTGGAGGAAGTGAAATGAGTGTCGACAAAAAATTGGCCGAACTAGAGGCCCTGGCAAAACAAATCGAAGGGGAAAAGTCCTTTGACAAAACATTGGACAGATTCACGAAGGCGGCGACCTTGGTAAAAGATGTCCTAGAGGGCGTCGGAAAAGAACGGGGAAGGGTGACGGAAATAATCCGTGACATAGACGGCGCAATAGAGCGCGAGATAAAGTTCGACGCAACCGAAGATGAGGAGTAGGCCATGCCCATAATTGAAATGTGCGAGGAAATGGAGTTCGACACCCCAACGATTGTATTGGCCACGGGCTCGCCTGCGCGCAAGAAAATACTGGACAACGCGGGAATACCTTTCGTGAAAAAGATTGTTCCGATTGACGAGGAGCTGTTGAATGCCGAAATCCCGCACGAGGGGGTTTCGCGGCGGTTCGCGGAACGCTATTGCCATATGCTGGTCAACGAAAAGCAAAAGCCCTTTCGGGGCAGGGTGCGCAATGGTGTGGTGGTCACGTGTGATACGGTTGTGTGGTGTGATGGGCGAATCTTGGAAAAGCCGTTAACACGCGAAAAGTGTGTGGAGTGCCACGAATTCGTCAGCGGAAAAATGACATACACGGTCACCGCGATGGCGGTTTACTATAACGGTAAATCTGCCAGCAATGTAAAAACAACATGGGTGAAAATTGCAAAATTGCCTCCCGCGGTAATTGACGAGGTCGCAAACGAACCGGCAACTCTCCTCGCGGCGGGGTACAGGACCCAAGGCGCGATACAGTGGTATATCGATTGCAAGAAAGGGGAGATTATGAACGTGGTGGGCCTGTATCTGCCTACTTTACGGCGATTGCTGAAAAAGGTCGATTTCCCCATCAACCCACAATGGTTTGCGTGATGCACCTACCAGATATTGTGGTATTTCACACATATCGACACTAAAGATGGAGGAGCTTCATGAAGAAAAACCCCTGCACAATAATCGTGGTTCGTCACGCTCAAACGGATGGAAATTTACAAAGGCGTGTTTTCGGTAATGTGGAGTTGCCGATTAACGAGGCAGGGCGAACCCAGGCAGAGGGGCTGCGGGCGGTCTTGTCTGGCCGTACGGTGGATGTGTGTGTATCATCTCCTATGAACAGGTGTCTTGAAACGGCCGAGATTTTGTGGAATGGGGCTATCCTTGTCGATGAACGTCTGACCGAGCGTGGTTACGGCGAAAAGGAAGGTGCCTCCTTTGATGAAGTCGACTACCTGCGATTTTGGAATCTGAACAACGAAATCATGTATGATGGGGCCGAAGCTCTGACCGCCATTCGCGCACGGGTAGAGGATTTCCTGCGCGACATGGCCGAAAGCCATGCGGGCAAAACGGTCATGGTGATAACTCACGGCAGTGTAGCTCGCACGATGCGTGGTGTCATAGCGGGCCAGGATTTCGACGGCAACTATGCGGTGTTGCCGCGTGTGGGTAATTGCGAGGTTCTAGAGTTCTCGGTGGGGTGATTTGCTTGTCTGTGGGTGTTCGTGTGTGCTAGGCTCGTTCTATGGAAAAGAAGTCATTGCCTGACCTTGGGCGTTACAAGGCCTTTTTGTTTGACTTGGACGGGACGCTGGTGGATTCCTTGGGCGTGTGGATGGAGGCGTATTCGGAATACCTGCGCCGCCATGGAAAGGTTCCGTGTTCACCGGCCGACCTTCATGCTGAAATAGGCGGGTTTTTTGCCAAGGCCGATGGGGCGGTAAATATGAACGAGGTGCATATGGCGCACCTGAACGAGGCTTACGGGATAAAGGGCTTGAGCGGGGCAGAGTCTCTGGCCCAACGTGACGCAATTCTGGCCGAACTCTATATGGATGTTCGGTTTGGGGTGGGTGTTGCTGAATTCTTGCGGCATTGGCAAGGTGTGGGACGGAAGATGGCGCTCGTAACCCTGTCCCCGCGATTTGTCATAGATATATGTTCGAATAAAAATCCGCACATGATGTCCGAGGTTATACTAAATGATGTTTTCGGCGAATTTGTGTTCAGCTCCGATGACGGCTTCCGGAAAAAACCACATCCGGACGGTTTCTTACTCGCGGCAAAACGTCTGGGGATAGAGCCAGGCGAGTGTCTGGTTTTCGAGGATGCGATTTATGGCGTGCGTTCTGGCGTGGCCGCTGGGATGGACGTTTGTGTCATTCGCGAACGGCACAGCGCGGGGCAGCGTACAGAGATTGATGCCCAGGCCACGTATATCATCGATTCGTTTGTGGATATCTTGTAGGTGTGTCACGCATACATACAAGATATTGTGGTGTGTGAGATATCAGTGCAGTTTGCCGTGGCATTGTATGTATTTGTCTGTTGCTATTTGATATGGTACAATATGACATTATGTTGCAGAGTTTGCGAATCCAAAACGTCGCACTTGTCGAATCGGCCGAAATTGAATTTGGCCCCCAATTTAATGTCCTGACTGGGGAAACGGGGGCGGGAAAGAGTATAATTCTGGGCAGCCTGAACTTTATCCTCGGCGAAAAGCTGGGTAAAAGCATGGTGCGCAGCGGGGCGGCATCGGCTCGTGTTGATGCGGTCTTTTCTGCCGATGACGCTTTACTGGTGGAAATTTCCACTGCCTGTGGCATTGATTCGGATGACGGGGTGGTTATTTTATCGCGAACTATGAAATCGGATGGAAAGGGCGAGTGCCGCATAAACGGCTCGGTCGTTACGGCGGCAATGTTGCGGGAAATTGCGGGTATGCTCGTTCACATTCACGGTCAACACGATACCGAGGTTCTTCTCAAGCCCCGAAACCACATTGATATCTTGGACGATTTCGGCGCAAAGGAAATTCGACCCTTGCTCACGGCCTATAAACATGAATATGACGAATGGCGCGCACTGGAAAAACGGCTTAAATCCTTGGGCGGGGACGAATCGGAACGTGCGCGGTTGGTCGACTTGTACCAATTCCAAATTCGGGAAATTGAACTGGCTGACTTACAAATGGGGGAGGACGAAGCCCTCGCCGAAAAAAAGGTCACAATGCAAAATTTTGAAAAAATTTCGACCAACTTGGCCCAAGGTGTCGCGTATCTGGCGGGTGACGACGGCGGGGCGGTGTCCCTATTCAAACGGGCCCTGTCCGCACTTGGCTCTGTCTCTGGCTTTGACGAACGCCTTGGTAAAATCTACGACAGGGCGGTGGAAGCAGGCTACGCACTCGGCGAGGTCGAAGACGAACTTCAAGGCTACTTGGATGATATGGAATTTGACGAGGAGGAATTTGCACGTGTCGATAAACGCCTGGACGAGATAAAAGCCTTGCGCAGGAAGTACGGCGGCAGCGTCGACGAAGTACTGCGATTCCTGGCCGATGCACGCACAAAACTGGACGCATTGTTAAACAGCGAAAGAGACATCACAGAGGTGCAAAACGCAATACAGGCCAAATTACGGCGTCTAGAGGCATGTGCTGCGGAACTTTCGGCCGCGCGCTGTGCCCAATCTGACAAAATGCGGGCAAAAATTGTTGCTGAACTCGCCGACTTGGGCATGCCATCCTGTACGTTTGCGGTCGATTTTCGGGATGTGTCTCCACGCGCTGACGGAACGGACGATATGGAATTTATGTTTAGTGCTAACGCGGGCGAACCATTGCGACCCCTGGCAACAATCATCAGCGGCGGGGAAATGAGTCGCTTCATGCTGGCCCTGAAATCCATCACCTACGGTGTGGGCGAGGGCGGCGTGCACAAGGTCGGTACGGTCGTATTCGATGAAATTGATACTGGCATAGGGGGAATGATGGGGCACAAACTGGCCGAGAAAATGTCAACGCTCTCCCAAAACTGCCAAATCATATGTGTAACGCACTTGGCACAAATTGCCGCGGTTGCGAATAATCACTTCTTAATACAAAAGTGTGAACAGGGCGGGCGTACCGCAACGAATGTATTTCCGCTGGATTCCGACGGACGGGCGGCCGAAATCGCACGTATGCGGGGCTAGTATGTCATGCATACCATGGGGACATGCACCAAATCTATTGACGAATGTGTGGCAAATTGTATATATTATGTAGCGTTCTTATAGGTTGAAATCGGAGGATAGATAGTAATGTTAAAGTTGTTCTTGCTGTTCTCGGCACGCGACTGGGTGCTTTTTTTTATCGCCTTGGTCTTTATTGTTGCTGGGGTATGGATGGCCTTGGCTGTGCCGGAATACCTTATGGAAATCACCGACTTGGTGACCAACCCACACAGGGACGGTACAATAGGCGATGTCTGGGTCCAGGGCGGCTATATGTTCGCTTTCGCTATTGGGGGGATGATTACATCTATCATTGTGGCATGGATTGGGGCGACAATCTCGGCAAACCATGCGGCGCGTATACGTCATACGATATTTAATCGTGTGGGGGATTTCTCTACCGCCGAAATGAAACGGTTTTCGGTACCCAGTTTAATTACCCGCAGCACCAATGACGTGGTCCAGGTTCGTATGTTCACCGCCATGGCAATCCAAGTTCTGATACAGGCCCCAATCCTCGCAATATGGGCAACCATGCGAATTTTGGATACATCGTGGGAACTATCGGTTGTAACATTTATCGCGGTCGGTGCACTTTTGGTTATCCTGACCGTCTTGATATTCCTTGTTATGCCGCGGTTCAACCGTATCCAAAAACTGACCGACCAATTAAACCTGGTCACGCGCGAAAATATCAGCGGCCTGCGTGTCGTCCGTGCCTATAACGCCGAGGAATTTGAACAAAAGAAATTCAGCGACGCTAACACAACCCTCATGCGAAACAACTTATTCGTGAACAGGGCAATGGCCGTGTTCTGGCCCTTCCTTACATTACTTATGTCCGCGATGAGCGCGGCAATCTACTGGGTAGGCAGCTGGGTCATAACCACGGGCCGTACGGACGACCCAATCGGGTTCTTTGGTCATATGATGGTCTTCGGCCAATACAGCATGATGATACTCTTCAGCTTCATTATGCTAATCATGGTCTTTGTAATGTTCCCGCGCACGCTCGTCTCCGCACGCCGTATTATGGAGGTCATCAGCACCGAATCAACCGTCATGGGCGGGGAAACGGTTATCGAACCCGCAAACCTGGCTGGCGGTATTGTTATGCGTGACGTAAACTTCCGTTATCCGGGGGCCGAGGGCAATGTTCTGTCCGACATATCATTGGAAATCAAACCTGGCGAAACTGTGGCCTTTATCGGCGGTACGGGTTGCGGGAAAAGCACCCTCGTCGGCCTCGTCCCGCGAATATATGACGCAACGGACGGCTCGGTTCAAATCGGCGGAACATGCATTGGCGATATGACCCTGGAACAATTGAACAGCATCGTCGGTTATGTCCCTCAACGTGCGGTCATATTCAAAGGAACAATCAAATCCAACGTCGCGTTCGGCGAGGGACTTAACGGTGCGCCAACCGACGACGATGTTGTGGTGGCCCTGAAAACCGCCCAGGCATGGGAATTCGTTTCCGAATTGGAACGGGGTATTGAATCGGATGTCGCACAAAAAGGCAGTAATTTAAGTGGAGGTCAAAAACAAAGACTCTCTATCGCCCGTGTAATCGCACGCCGTCCAAAGATATTTATCTTTGATGATACGTTCAGTGCCCTTGACTATAAAACGGATAGAGAGTTACGCAGGGCGTTAAAAGAGGAAACCTCGGGCGCAACCGTCTTGATTGTGGCGCAACGAATTGGCACAATCAAAAACGCGGACAGGATATACGTAATGGACAAAGGTCGTATCGTCGGCTCGGGAACGCATGACGAATTAATGAAATCAAACGAGGTCTATCAACAAATCGCCCAAAGCCAATTAAGTAAAGAAGAGCTAGAAGGTGGAGAGGCAAGGCCTCTGCCCGCAAAAAAGCCAAAACTGCCAGCGGAGGCACTCCGCAAAGGGGGTAAGAAATAATGGAAGAAGTAAAACAAGAAACAACCCCAGAAGTGGAAAAGAAAGATGAAGCAACGCCAGAAGCCCAAGAGGGCAAGGCAAAGAACTTTCGGGCGGCATGGGGGCGTCTGTTGCGTTTTTGTAAACCTTGGACGGTTCCAATCATCATCGCCGTGGTTTTGGCCGCGGGCGGTGTTGTGATACGTCTGGTCGGTGTTGACCAGGTCGGCTCGATGGTTGAATACATCATTGCGGGCGACCATGATTCGGTGGTGCGGATTGGAACATTGCTGGCAATCCTTTTTGGTATTATGTTCGTCATGATGTATGCGGGGGATTTCACGACCGTGTCGGTGGTGCAAAAGGTCGCGTATGCATTACGTAAGCGCATCAGCGGCAAGATAAACAAAATCCCGTTATCGTATTATGACAAATCATCTACGGGTGATGTGTTGTCGCGTGTTACGAATGACGTGACGACCCTGGAAACATCATTGAATTTCAGCATCAGCACCCTGGTCGCCAGTGGCACCATGATTATCGGTGCGGCGGCGTTCATGTTTTGGACGAACTGGATTTTGGCATTGGTGGCAATAGGCAGCAGCTTCATCGGCTTTATCATCATGGGTATGGTAATGGCACGAAGTCAAAAGCACTTTACGGCCCAACAAAAGCGCATAGGCGACCTGAACGGTCATATCGAGGAATATTACACAGGGCACCAGGTAATGAAGACGTCCAACGCGCGCGGCGTGGTGGGTCGGGAATTTGACGAACTGAACGACAAATTAAAGAGCAGTGACAAGAACGCGCAATATTACGGCGGATTGGTCATGCCGATTATGGGCGCGATAGGTGACCTTGGGTTTATCGCCGTGTGTGTGGTCGGCGGGGTGTTGGCGTTCAACGGAACAATCGGTTTTGGTGTGGTCGCGGCGTTCATGTTATATGTAAACATGTTTACATATCCATTGGCGGAAATTGCCCAGGCCGCGCAACACATGCAAATGGCGGCGGCCAGTTCCGAACGCGTGTTTGAATTTTTGGACGAAGAGGAATTGACGGACGAATCGGAATTAACGGGCAAGGTCGATGACATTCGCGGCCGCGTGGAATTTATCGATGTCAAGTTTGGATACAAAAAGGACGAGCCAATCATAAAGGGTTTCAACATCGACATACCCGCGGGTTCGCGTGTTGCGATTGTTGGGCCGACGGGTGCGGGCAAGACGACGATGGTCAACCTGTTGATGAAATTTTACGAGGCCGACAGCGGTCAAATAAAGGTCGACGGCGTGTGCCTGTCGGACATGCGGCGTGCGGATGTGTCGGCCTTGTTTGGAATGGTGTTACAGGACACGTGGCTGTTCGAGGGAACCATTCGCCAAAACTTGCTTTATAATATGAACTTGCCCGAGGGGCAAGAGCAGGAGATTATCGACCGTGCCTGTGCCGCGGCGGGGGTTGACCATTTCATCCGAACATTGCCGGATGGTTATGAGACCATGTTGGGTGAAAAGGAATCGGTAAGTGATGGGGAGAAGCAATTGCTGACGATTGCGCGTGCGTTTATAAAGGACGCGCCGTTGTTGATACTGGACGAGGCTACGTCTTCTGTTGACACACGGACAGAGGTTTTAATTCAAGAGGCCATGGACAGGTTGTCAAAGGGGCACACGTCGTTCATCATTGCACACCGATTGTCCACCATTAAAAATGCGGACATTATTTTGGTAATGCAAAGCGGCGATATTGTTGAACGCGGTACGCATGACCAGTTACTGGCCAAAAACGGCGTATATGCCGAATTGTACAACTCACAGTTCGCGGCATAATTTTGTCAGCAAGCATCTTGACTATGCAAATTTCCATGTTACTGTAGGGTGCAAAGGCATCGGCTGCCTAGGCAAGGTCTTTCTTTCGTCTGCGGATAAATCAGATGTGTTATATCCGCCAGATATGGGGGAGTCCTCGACGTACAGAAAGACTTGCCTGGCGCGCCTCGCCCTCGTCCATGTTTTTGGATGACTGAAAATTGAAAACTAAATATTTAACACCGTTTAACATGCTTACCTCCAACTGGAGGACGGTTACGCTCGTAATTTCACCAAACCACGGACCACGTGTTATAAATGTGAACATAGTTCACGGATTAATGGAAAACCCCCCCCAACGGAAAATATAAAATGGAAAACCCCCCCCAAGCTTCGCTTCGGGCCAAACGCTGCTCTCGCGGCCTCGGCCCGAACTATTACGAAGAAATTATCCCAAGGGCGACGTACACAACTTGTTGAAGTATTTGTGCAAATGTGCTATACTTTCTTCGTTTGAATATAATTGATATACAGGGATGGGTACAGCCATGAGTGAAGAAGTAAAAGACATCGTAACACCGCAAACGGACGACCAAAAGAAAGAGTCGATGATTTTGCGGTTGAAGGAAAAAATCCGATTGGCTCGCCGTGAACAGATAAAGAAGTTGATTTTGGTTGCGTTTATGTTGGCGGGATTTACCGTTGGGATGGTGTTTGTTTTCCGCGCGTTTGGGATTAACATATTTGATGCCGAGAGCAGCGCACCAGGCAGTGGGGACAGCCGTTTCGCAACCCTGGCCATCCTGTTCATCGTTTTGTATTTTATCCAGGCCATGACGTTGAATTTAATCCCAGGGACAACAACGGTATTCGTCAGCGGTATTGCGTTCACGATGCTGGGCGGCCAGGATAACATATTCGCAATATACGGGGTGGTGGTTGCCGCCGTTCTGTTGGCATCTATTGGTTTGTATTTTTTGGGCAGATATGGCGGGCGAAAGTTGCTGTATTGGTTGTTCAGCAAGGATACATTGGATAAGCGGTTAGATTGGTTTGCGCGTAATGGTTCGCGCGGTGTGCCGTGGCTGTTCCTTATCCCTATGTTCCCGACCGATCTGATGTGTGTGACATGTGGTGCCGCAAAGATGAAGTTTTGGCAATATGTATTAATCGTCTTTGTGTTCCGTCCGGTTGAAATTGCGTTGCTGTTGCTTTATCCGATTATCCTGGGTTCCGACGTGTTCCAACAAATGGATACCGTTACGCAAATCTTGGTCGTGAATGTGTTGCTTATAAACATCGTCCTGTTGATGGTTTACCACCGCACGATATTGAATATCTTTAACAAAACATTCAACATTAAAAAACGTGAAGAACAGATGTTACATGCAATGATGGCCGCGGAACAAATGCGCGAAATGGAACAAGAGAGGGCAGAGCAACTTCGGAGGGAGGCAGATGAAACAAACAAAGAAACAAGCGGTGTTAAGTAATTTCCAAGAGCAAATATTGGCCCTGATAGAAGACAAGGACGTGCGGACGTTGAAATCCCTGTTGGCCGAGGCCGAGGAGATGGAGGTCCTGTACGTAATCCAGAGCGAGTTTACGCGAAAGGAAAAGGCGTTGATTTTCCGACTCCTGACCAAGGACAATGCCCGCCGCGTGTTTGAACAATTGGATACGGGGTTACAGCGCGAGTTGCTAGAGTCCTTTACCGATAAATATGCGGCCGAGGTGATAGAGGAGTTGGACCCGGATGACAGGGTAAATTTGTTAGAAGAATTGCCGGCCAGTTTCGCAAAGAAGTTAATGGGTATGTTATCACCGGAAGAGCGGCGGGTGACGAATTTGTTGCTGGGCTATGCCGAGGATACCGCGGGACGTATCATGACACCGAAATTTATTACCTTGCGCCGCGACATGGATGTTGACACCGCATTGGCAAAAATACGCCGCCAAGCCCAGGACAAGGAAACCATATACGCCCTGTACGTGACCGACGAACACAAACGATTGCAAGGGGTTTTGACCCTGAAAGAGCTTCTGATAGCTCCACAGGGCGTCAAAATCGGTGACATCATGTGTGAGGCGGTTATAAAGGTCGAAACAGACAGCAACAGGAGAGAGGTCGCAAAGGCGTTAAAGGACTTTGATTTGTTGGCAATTCCCGTTGTCGACCGCGAGGGTTTAATTGTCGGTATCGTTACTATTGACGACGCGGTAGATATATTGGAGGAAGAGGCCACCGACCACATTTACGACAAGGCGGGTTTGGCAAATTTCACGGGAAGCGAAACCAGTCGTAGTGAGGTGTTGGTCAATGGTTCGTTATGGGCCATTTGGAAGGTGCGGATGCCTTTCCTTATAATAACCCTTGTTGCGGGGTTGGCCAGTGGTCTTATCATCGATGGGTTCGAGGAAACGTTGCAGGCCATTGCCGTCGTTGCCGTGTTCATTCCAATCATCATGGACATGGGCGGAAACGTCGGTACACAATCGACCACCGTGTTTGTGCGAGGGATGGTGTTGGGGCAAATCCAGGCGAAAAAGTTTTGGAAACATCTGGGTAAAGAATTTACGGTCGGTTTAAGTATAGGTGTAATAGTCGGTACGGTTACGGGTGTGATTGCATGGGTGTGGCAGGGGATGCCGATGTTAGGCCTGGCGGTCGGATTGGCATTGGTGACAACATCGACATTGGCGTCTATGCTTGGATTCATCGTGCCGTTCGTCCTTATGAAATTAAAGTTCGATTCGGCGGCGGGCAGCAGTCCCCTCATAACGTCCATCAAAGATATGGTCGGGTTGACCGTGTACTTTGTCCTGGTAACAACCTTGATGTCCAATATGATGTAAATAGGTTTTTATGGCTTGTCGGCTATGCCGACGTGAATGGTTTAACATTAATGCCCAAAAAAGGCGAGCATGGTTCGCCTTTTTTATACTTATAATAGAGTCCTCGTCTACAGATACTAATTGACAGAGACATGCCCCTTTGGTATTATGGGGGATAAGTCTGTCTTTAAGGAGTTTTACCGCTAATGAAGAAGTTTACCGTTGTTGCTTTGATTGCCGTCCTTGCTATTTCTGGGATTATGGCCGTCATGTTATCCCCATTCCACATGTCGAACGTTCGCGCATCGGGCGGTGCATCATCGCACAGTGTTCGGGCGAATTATTCGATTACACGCCTGCCACGGCGTAATGTATCGTTGGGCGACCTGGTCGGCGTTCCGCGCCAGGGTAATACAAACGATGCGGCGTATTTCGCATTGGTTCGTTCATCCGGTTCGGGCGCATTCGTAGTAGGGGTCAGCCACCCAGTTGGAACCTTGCCATTGATTGTAGAGGGGACAACCACGTTTGAAAATGCAGGTGTTTTCCAATACCGTTTCTTTCATGACTTTGCAACATTGCAAAATGGCGCAATGGCAATCCACGAACGTAACAGCGAGAACATTTCTACATACCGTCACTTTCACACACACGACATCACAGTAATGCAGGACGAGTTCCTGATGACCCTTCCCGAGAACAGTGCCGACTTTGTTCCGAATATCGTTGTGCCAGGCCAACAAATTACATTCCCATTGCCAAGTTCATTTATTGACCGTTCGGGACGTGACCTGTTCACCGTTCGTCGTGACCCAGATTTGAACCTTTACGCACCGTACCTGGAGCAACTGCAGGCACTTTACCCAACGGTAACCCAAGGAACGGCAACAGACCTGGAACACCTTGGCGCATTGCGTAACCGCGTATTCCAAGACATGACAGTTCAGTTCTTTGGTAACGATGGTGCAATCGAGAGCCAAGCCGAAGCCGGAAACGTAACAGGGTTGACAGGTATCGCCGACCCACGCACACGTACATTTACAATTCCACCACAACCCGCAAACAATTATTACGCCGAGTTCACATTTAACCACAATGGCGGAAACGTAACGGTTGCAAGTTACCGTACAAACAACATCATCGTTGAAAATGTTGGTATTCCATTGAACCAAATTATGGGGAACGATGTTGGGTCGCACGCAGGTGCCGACAATCAACGCCGCAACCAAATCCGTTTTGAGTTTAACCCAAGCGTTGCATTTACACCATCTAACCTGCGTTTGAACATGGAAGTTCAACTGCCAGGCGCGACCGTAAACATCAGCCGCGAAACAGACACAGAAAGCCGCGCATTCAACAGAGTAGATTTCAGCCAAGAAACATTCACCGCGTTTAGCTTTGTTCGTGTTGAAATCCTGCCTGGTATTGCGGACGGGGCGGCGGATGCAAACGACCCAAGATGGCGTTTGGCACGTACCCCAGAATGGCGTCCAGAACACGGCGAGAACGTGGGCGCGTTCCCAGGTTCGTTCTTTCACCGTGTAGAAGACTTTACATTTATTCCAACCGAGTTGGGCGAGTACCGTTTCACGTACTTTACCACAACCGTATTTGGTGCAGGTTTCGACCACACACCATTGATGGACCAAGTTGTCCGTGACCCAGCAACATGGCCAGCAGGCGCAACAGCAACATGGCCAACCAGTTCAAGCATCATCGAGCAACAACGTCCAGCAGCAGGGCAACAAAGCTTTATCCGTTTCAACCCATTCGAGCCATTGTTTGTTCGTACAGACACCGTTGCACCAACAATCCGTTGGACCGAAGAATACGCATGGGGTGCAATCCCAGGTGTTACCGACAGTTGGACAGGAACCGCGGGTACCGCGCCAATGCGCCCAGTAACCCGTCCAGACCCAGGTGCAACCCCACCATACGCGGGTGGCACACCAATCAACCCATTCGAGGCCCCAGACCACAGTAACTACCTGCCGGGCAGTGGTTCAAACAGCCGTACCGAAATCGCAACAAGTTTGCAAGCAAACCACGGCGACAACCGTCACCAGTTGATATTGCCAGCGTTGATGGGACATGACAACGCAACCCCATCAAACCGTTTGGTTTACAACATTACAATTCGTCGTACCGTAGAGGGTGTTCAACACCGTCACAGCATCACATGGGCATCGACAAACGCCAACGTTACCGCGGGTGCGGGTAACACAGGGCCACAAATGCCATACGACCCAACAAGCCGACTTGTATTGGACTTTGAAGAAGGGGAATGGACCAATGGTGTGTTCTCGGGTTCATTGGACGAGCTTATGCGTGGTGTAACCGGTTCCGATGCATCGTTCGTAGGTTTCTATGACATCACCGTGTTCGCACGTGACGAGCGTTTGGGTGGAATCTTGGGGTTGCCATCTGTTCAATTGCTGTACAGCTTTAACGTTGTTCGTGACACCGCGTTCACAATGGACGAGAGCCGTCCAGAGTTCCACGGCGGAATTCAAATGCGCCAAACCGCGTACTATGAAGACGACACAATTTCTTTCCGTCGTGTTAACGTCAGCGACAACTTTACCGACGACCGTAACATTGATGTAGCGTACTGGTTAAGTTTTGGTACCGAATTGGTTGATGTTACAGAAGACCTGGTCGAGGCGGGCGGTAACCTGACCTTGGTATTGAAGGCAGGCGAGAGCGATATCGCCGACCAACTGCTGGCCGAATTGGAGGCCGCGGGCGGGTTCATGGAAGTCCGATTGGTTGTTGTTGCACGTAACTTCTTTGCAATGCACAATGGGATTACGCATGCTGACCTGGCCAGTTATGGTTTCCCAAATGACCCTATTGACCTTGACAATGCTCCTGCTGGTATTAACTTTATCGGTACGACATTCCGTCTCTACAGTCTTGATTTCGGTTACGCCTCAACAATCGCGGGTGCCGACCTGGCAAGTCCTGATTTTGGACGCGCTATAAACGACCACCAATGGAGTGAATCGTTGACGGCAGCTAATATAATCACAACGGGAACAAATCCAAACCCAACTGGTGAGATTCGTCAAAACCGTCGCGTATACTTGCCCGAATTCCGTTTCTTCTATGAGTACTTTGTTGGAATGGATGCGGACATCGCGGACAGTGGATTGGCATCCAGCATTCAATTCGAGGTAATCCAACCATTGAGCGGACGTCGCCTCGGCCTTAACCGTTCGACCGTGTCTACACAAGTTCCAGTATGGGGCGTAGAGGTTCCTGTTGACCCAACAACCGCACCACTTGGATTGCGTGCGCCAGAATTGTCAAACCGTCCAGGTGCAACGGGCAGCGTTCACGACTTGATTCGTCGTGACCCAATGGTCAGCGGTTCACCTGTGGTAGAACACTTTACACGTATGGGCGGCGGCCAGGGTAGCGCAAACAACTCGTTGTTCTTTATCCCTAACGAAATTGGTGTTCACACCGTTATCGCCCGCGTAACCAACGCCGGTGGAAACGTAACAATCTTTGTTGCGGACATCTTGGTCAGTGGGCAAGCAGTCTTCAGCGTTGGAATCGTCGGCGGGGTAGACACAATGCGTGTTGCCGAAACCGCATCGTTGCCAACCGTTGTTGTGACAATCAACGGCATGTCATTCCGTACAAACAACAACTTTGACGTTATCGCGGACTTTGGTTCCGAGGTACGTGTTGGTTCATACCGTATAGAGGCATTTGCCGACAACCAGTCACCAGTAACAATGACCCAAAACAACTTCACACCAAGCTTTGCGGGTCGTTACACATTCAACTTCATCATTACAATTGACCACACCATTTTGACGAACAATCCATTGTTGCCGGAAATGGCGGGTGTCATCGCAACCGAAAACATCATCGCCGAGCGTTCCTTCGACATCGTTGTATCACAACTTAACGAAGGTGACGTACGAATTGGCTTTATGCGCGACGAATTCCGTTTCTTCTATGACAACCCTGTGGCTGGTGGTCACGTTGTAACGGGTGATTCGGATGTTGACCGTATTCACCAACACAACATTCTGCCACAATTGGTGGGTTCACAAGCGGGTACAGGCGTAACAAGTTTCAACGTTTCGGACAACACATTGCGTTTGGGATTGGAGCAAGTAGGCCCTGCGGCAGACCGCGTATTCCAATACGGCGTGTTCTTCCTCCCTGACTGGCAAGTGCTTATGGCGGCTGGCTTGACCCCTCCTGTTAACTTTGACACCGACGTTGAAACACACGTGACTGTTCGTGCTCCGCGTGCGGGTGCCGATGACTATCTCCTTGACACACGTAACGATGACGAGACCAACTGGGTTCAAGACGCACGCGGACAACGCTTGCACTTCTTCCGCCCACAAGGATTGTTGCGTTTGACGGCGGCCCAAGCCGACCTCCCAGCAGGACAGCGCGACCTTTCACAGGCCGACCGTTGGCCATTGAACACCGACGTTTATGTTGACGGCGAGTACGTGATTACATACACCGCGTCATTCCAAAACGTTGTTACCGTCGTTGAATTCCGTATCTTGATTGGTGACGTTGCAATGCCAAGAATTGACTTCACCCTCTCGGAAGAGCAACAATACGACCTCTTTAACCGTCCGTACCGTGTTGGCGACCGTGACCGTGGTACATTCCACTTTGACACCAACTTTGTAGTTGTTCACGCAAACGGTGGTAAAACAGACTTTAGCCCATTCTATATCGCAAGCAACCTGCGTATGGAAGTCCTGCGTCCAGACAGTACCGCTGCTATTGTTGGCCCAGACTGGGAAGCCGGTGACATTCGTCAATGGTACAGTCTCGAGGAGCCGACTAACCCAAGTGACCCTTGGATTGGTAACGCCCTGGGCGCAAATGCAAACGGGTCGAACTATGTTGATGAAGCAGGTGAAGTCATCCGTTGGCGCGAAGGTCGTCAGCGTTGGGATGTAAACCTGACCCAGGCCGGTGAATACCGCTTTACATTCCGTATCCGTTCCGAGGCGGGTGTTGAAACAACTCTGTTCCGTACCATCACAGTCGAGACAGAACAACCACCGCGCAATTGGGAAGCTGGAGAAATCTGGGGATGGATTCTTATCGTTGTTGCTAGTGGATTGTTCCTTGCCGTGCTTGTTTACTTCATCAGAACAGGCCGTCAAACAAAGTTCCAAACATCGGGCAACGTAAAGAAAATTGCCGAAGACAAGCCAGACCAGGTCTAGGAAAAGGTACATAAACCAAGCAAAAGCAGGGGAAACCCTGCTTTTTTGTTGTACTCGTCTTGGACTAATGGTATACTATTTGTATGCTTGATAAACGTTCGCGCCGCCTGATGGACCTGTTGCTGCACATGTGTGGCGAGGATGGTGCCTATAAAATTCTGGAAATTTGTGATTTGCAAAATGGTATGAAGCAAAAAATGGATATCGAGAATTTGGGGCATATTATGAAGTTCCTGGCGGCTATGGAGCTTGTCGACATAAAGTACAGTGACGATAAGGTTTATTGTATAGCCATATTACCAAAGGGACGATTGCACGAGGAGACGATAGTTTCAAAAAAGCACGAGGGCGTGGTGAACAGACGTTTAGCGTTCCTGATAGTCTTGGGCAGCTTTATTGGGGCGGTCCTGGGCGCGGCGTTCAGCGAAGTTATAAGGAGTCTTTTCCAGTAATAGGAAAGTGTAGGGGAGGGGTTGAAAATGTTGTTCAAGGCAGAAGCAAAGGTTATGGATTACCTGTTCGAGAAGTGCCGCGGCAAGAAAACGGTTTTATTAACACCGAAAGAAATCTTGCAGGCGATTTTACCAAAGTACGAACTAACGGCAAAGCAGCTGGATGCTATTATGAAAAACCTGGCCCTGGATGGGTATATTGACGTGCAGAACAGCGACAAGCAAGGGTCGTTGGTTTATGTCGTCACGTTGAAGCTAAAGGGTGAGGCGTACGAGCGTGAGCGGCAAGAGGCCAAGAAGAAAATCGTGCGCAGTATTGCATTCAAGATTGGTTTGGGTATTGTTACGTTTATAATTACATTCGCATTGGGCAGGCTCTTGGGCAGATGGTAAAATATAACCTGGTATCGAAATATAAACCTGCGGGGTCACAACCAGAGGCTATTGAACGCTTGGTTACAAATATTGAAAGTGGTGTTGCGCGCCAGACTCTGTTGGGTGTCACGGGCAGTGGCAAGACCTTTACAATGGCAAATGTGATAGAGCGCACGGGTCGTCCCGCGTTAGTTATTGCGCATAACAAGACGTTGGCGGCCCAATTGTGTAATGAATTCCGTCAGTTCTTTCCGAACAACAGGGTAGAGTATTTCGTCAGTTATTACGATTATTATCAGCCCGAGGCGTATATTCCGTCGTCCGATACCTATATCGAAAAGGACATGAGTATTAATGACGAGATAGATAAATTGCGCCACAGTGCGACCAGTTCATTGGCCGAGCGGCGCGATGTTATAATCGTGGCGTCGGTGTCGTGTATTTATGGTTTGGGCGCGCCGAAGGAGTATTACGACCTGGCGGTCAGTTTGCGGCCAGGTGACAAGGTGTCTAGGAATGACCTGATACGGCGTTTGACGGAGATACAATATAAACGGGCCAGCGACGTGATGGAGCGTTCTACCTTTCGCGCAAAGGGAGACATAGTAGAAATTATGCCAGCCAGTACCTCGGCCACCGCGATTCGTGTGATGTTTTGGGGTGATGAAATTGAAAAAATTACCGAAATTGATGCCTTGACGGGGACCCTGATTGCCGTGGTTAATCATGTCGCGATTTTCCCGGCCAGTCACTATGCGGTCGGAACCGAGACCTTGAAAAGTGCGATTAAGAACATCAGGGGGGACCTGGATATACAGTTGGACCTTTTCCGTAACGAGGGGTTACAGATTGAGGAACATAGGTTGCGCCAAAGGACGAATTACGATATCGAGATGATGCAGGAGATGGGGTATTGCAACGGTATCGAGAATTACAGCCGCTATTTTGATGGGCGGGTTCCTGGCGAACCACCGTATACCTTGATGTCGTATTTTCCGCGTGATTTTTTGGTGTTCATTGACGAGAGTCACATCACCGTGCCGCAAATCCGCGGTATGTATCATGGGGACAGGGCCAGGAAAAAGTCATTGGTAGAGTACGGGTTCAGGTTGCCCAGTGCGTATGACAACCGACCTCTGAATTTTGACGAGTTTTGCGAGCGATTGGGCCAAACGGTGTATGTTTCCGCGACCCCCGCCGAATACGAGGTAGAGCAGAGTGGCGGAGAGGTGGTAGAGCAGATTATACGCCCCACAGGGTTGCTTGACCCAGAAATAGAGGTGCGGAGCCAGGAGACCCAAGTCCTAGATTTACTTGACCAGATTAGGAATGTTACCAGCCAGAGTGCGGGTATAGAGGGCAAGAACATCAACGGAAAAGTTTTGGTTACGACGTTGACCAAGAAAATGTCCGAGGATTTGACCGCCTTTTTGACGGGCGAGGGGATAAGGGTGCGGTATTTGCACAGCGAGATTGATACCCTGGACAGGGTAGAGTTGATAACCGCCCTCCGTCGTGACGAGTTCGATGTGATTGTGGGGATTAACCTCCTGCGTGAGGGATTGGATATTCCAGAGGTTGTTTTGGTGGCGATTTTGGATGCGGACAAAGAGGGGCTTTTCCGCAACCAAAGGGCGTTGATTCAAACAATTGGCCGAGCAGCACGTAATTCCAGGGCGCGGGTAATCCTGTATGCCAACAAAATGACACCAAGTATGGATTTTGCTATTGTCGAAACCAACAGGCGGCGCACCCTGCAGCACGAGCACAACGTTGCCAATGGAATTACCCCTAAAACGGTGTTCAGTGATATTCAAAACACCCTCTATGTGTCGGAAAAGGATACCGCAAAGGGCAGGAAGATGACCAAGAAAGAGGCCAAGGATGAGATAGAGAAACTCTCGGCCCTTATGAGTGTGGCAAGCAGGTCCTTGGATTTCGAGGCGGCAATCAAATTCCGCGAAGAAATCGCCAGATTGAAGAAATTGTAGCACCTTGCGTGACATACCACTAGATATTGTGTGATATGTATAGCAGGTCACTTGCGGGGCGGATTTATCATGTTGAAAAAGCTGGTGTGCTTGTGTTATACTATAAGGTTATGCTTAGAAATATTGTTATAAAGGGCGCGGCCGAAAATAACCTGAAGAATCTTTCCGTGACGATTCCGCGGAACAAGTTAGTGGTGTTCACGGGTGTGTCGGGCAGCGGGAAGAGCAGTTTGGCTTTTGGTACCATCTTTGCCGAAGGGCAGAGGCGTTTTATGGAGAGTTTGTCCAGTTACGCGCGGCAGTTCCTGGGGAATACCAACAAGCCAAAGGTGGAGTATATAGAGGGTTTGTCGCCCGCGATTTCTATTGACCAAAAAACGACTAGCCACAACCCGCGGAGTACCGTTGGTACGGTGACCGAGGTTTATGATTACCTGCGGTTGTTGTATGCGCGGGTGGGGCAGCCGCACTGTCCCCAATGTGGCAAGGAAATTACCCGTCAATCGGTTGACCAAATCGCCGAGCAGGTTGTTGCGATGTACGACGGCCAAATGGTGATGATAGAGTCGCCGGTTGTGCGCGGCCAAAAAGGCAGGTTTGAAAAAGAGATAGAGGGGTGGAAGCGGAGCGGTTTTGTCCGTGTAAAGATAGATGGCAGTATCTATACCCTGGACGAGGAGATAACATTAGACAAGAATGTCAGACATACTATCAGCATTATTGTGGACAGGATAACGGTATGCCAGGAAGAGGTGGGGCGAATTAGCGAGGGAATCGAAACGGCCCTGCGTTTGAGCGACGGTTTGGTCGTCGCGGCCACCACGGATGCAGAGGGTAATGCGGTCGAGAAAGTCTTTTCAAACAAATATGCGTGTATCGAATGCGGGATAAATATCGAGGAGTTAGAGCCGCGCTCGTTCTCGTTCAACAGTCCGTTTGGGGCTTGCTCTCGTTGCAGTGGCTTGGGCTTTACCATGGAAATTGACGAGGAGAAGATTCTGCCGAATAAAGAGCTTACGTTGGCAGAGGGGGCGATAGTCGCAAGCGGGTGGAACATGGAGAGTGGCAAGATTGCCCACATCATGTTAAAGGCGTTCGCGGCAACATTTGAGATATCGTTGAACCAAAAGGTCAAGACGATTGCGCCAGAAATTGTACACAAGTTGTTGCATGGCTGTGAAGAGAAGCTGAAATACGAATACGCATCTGGGGCCTTTGATTTTCCGTTCCATGGAAAGTGGGAGGGGATAATCGGCAATCTGAAGCGTCGGTACAAGGAAACGTCGAGTGATTGGATGAAGCAAGAGATTGGGAAATTGATGATTAACACCAACTGTCCCGAGTGCGGTGGGCGGCGTTTGCGCAAGGAGGCGCTGGCGGTCAAGGTCGGCGGCATCAACATCGCAGAAATGACATCTATGCCAATCAACAAAACGTACGAATTCTTTGGTAAATTGAATCTGGGGGCCTCTGAAGCCGTTAAAATAGCAGAGCCAATCGTGAAAGAGGTTCGGGCGCGGTGTAAATTCCTGGTTGATGTGGGCTTGCATTACCTGACTTTGGCGCGCAATGCGGATACATTGAGCGGGGGAGAGAGCCAGCGAATACGCCTGGCAACGCAAATAGGTAGCGGCTTGGTCGGCGTCCTCTATATATTGGACGAGCCAAGTATTGGCTTGCACCAACGTGACAACGAGAAGCTCTTGGGCACATTGTTCAAGTTGCGAGATTTGGGGAATACCCTTATAGTTGTTGAGCATGACGAAGAAACGATAGAGGCGGCCGATTGGATTATTGACATCGGGCCAAAGGCAGGGAATCACGGCGGCGAGTTGGTCGTTGTTGGGACGCCGCAAGACGTAAAGGATTGCGAGGCTAGCTTGACTGGGCGGTTCCTGTCTGGGAAAGAAAAAATTGCATTGCCAGAAGAATATCGCAAGGCGGGGGACAGGTGGTTGGAGGTTCGCGGTGCGCGTGAAAATAACTTGCGCGGTGTCGATGTGCGGGTGCCTGTGGGTCTGTTGACCTCTGTGACGGGTGTTTCGGGCAGCGGCAAATCAAGTTTGGTGAACAAGATTTTGTATCCTGCCTTGCATAATATGTTGTATCGCGGTGCGCGCAAGGTGGGCAAGCATGACGAGATTGTGGGTGCCCAGCACTTTGACAAGGTGATTGACATTGACCAATCGCCGATTGGGCGGACGCCGCGGTCTAACCCAGCGACCTATACGCATGTGTTTGATTTTATTCGTGACCTGTTTGCCGCGACCAAAGATGCCAAAGAGCGTGGGTATGAAAAAGGACGATTCTCGTTTAACGTGCGAGGCGGCCGATGTGACCATTGCGAGGGTGATGGCGTGCGCAAGATTGAGATGCATTTCTTGCCGGATGTCTATGTCCAGTGCGAGGTGTGCAAAGGGCGGAGGTTTAATAAAGAGACCCTAGAGGTCAAGTTCAAAGGTAAAAGCATCCACGACGTGTTAGAGATGACGGTCGACGAGGCGTGTGATTTCTTCCAACACATTCCACAGGTTTTCAAGAGGCTGAAAACTGTTCAGGATGTTGGTTTGGGGTACATAAAGTTGGGGCAGTCGGCCACGACGTTGAGCGGCGGAGAGGCCCAGCGAGTGAAGCTGGCCACAGAATTGGCAAAAACGTCAACGGGGAAAACCCTGTATATTCTGGACGAGCCAACGACGGGTCTGCATAGCTATGACACTAAAAAATTGATAAACATTTTGCAGCGCTTGGTCGCCGGGGGGAATACCGTATTGGTCATAGAGCATAATTTGGATGTGATAAAGGTTTCCGACCATATAATTGACCTGGGGCCCGAGGGTGGTGACGAGGGTGGCTATATTGTCGCTACGGGAACTCCGCACGAAATAGCGGCGTGCAAGGGCAGCGAAACAGGAAGATTCTTGAAGAAGGTGTTATAGGTGCTGTATATTGTGTAATATGTCACGCGAAATACCATATACGGTATAGTCTATATGACATTTTGGATGTGCGTGCCTGCATTGAATGTGTGCACCCTGATAAGGTATCGTGTTTGAAGAAGGCCCACCATGGCTTCTTCTTTGTTGTCGAACTCGATGAAATTCTTCGCGTATATGATGTTAGTGCTGACCTGGGCCAGGTCGAAATGCCGTGTAATCATACTTAATCGCCGCTCGTTGCGTTGCCAATAATCATACATATGGTTGATTAGCTTGATGTTCTCGGGTGTGTCGACTTTCTCTTGGCCTCGGATGGTGGAAATTAGGGCTTCGTTGTCCCTGCCTAGACGGTCGTATGCGCCCATGATGGCGCGTTGTTCGACAATGGCGGCCGCAACCAATATGGCGGCCAAAACTATAACGATTACTAGGCGTCTCATTATTCTTCTGGCTCCTTTTCCTGTGTTTCTTGTGGTGGTGGCATCGTTATTTTGATTGACTCCATCGTGCCGTCACCCTTTTTTTGTACATATCCGTTTCCGCTTTCGCTTAAACTGGCAAACGCCAGGTCTTTTTCCCTGCACAACATCTTGTGTATTATGTCAGAGGTAATACACTTGATGTTGTGTGTTTGGTTCAATTCCTGGAACCCGCGCTTGATGACTTTCCCGTTTTCAATGATGCAAAAGAAGATTTCCGACTCTTCTGGTTCTATTTTCATGTCCTCGCGCGTTGACGGCATTGATTCCGCCTTTGGGATGACGCTTATTTTTCCGTTCCTCTCTACTATCGCGTAATTCACGTCTCCGATATCGAAAAAATTTAGGTTTCGCAGCTGTTCGATCAGCTCGTCGCTGCTCATGTTTAGGGTTTTCAGCTGTTTGAAATCAATGCTTCCTTGGTCGATGACGATTACGGGCTTTCCGCTGATGATGTCCCTTATGCGCGCGCTCTTTTGGGTCGTGAATGTGATAATGAAATGCAACAGGCATATAACGACCAGCGGTACTACTCCATACCATATGGGAATTGTTTGTTCCGCCATAGGAATTGTTGCCAAATCGGCTATTATAAGGGTTATGACCAGCTCAAAAGGCTCCATTTCTCCTATTTGACGCTTGCCCATCAGGCGCATCAGGAAGATAACAATGAAGTAAATTATGGCTACGCGCAACATTATATTGAACATCTCTATATTCTGCTTGAATACCGTGCCGTTTATTCCATCGTGGAATGTGCCCATAGGAAATTTCTATAGGCAATGTCCATTGTGATGAAAATGTGGATAAAATTAGGCAAATGTGGATAAGTTTCGCTCGATGTGGACAAAGGGCGGGTTATCGGGTCAAATTCCTGTGTCTTTTTCGGAATATTCGCAGGTGTTCCAGGTCAACCAGGTTCATCACATACGCCATGGCTAGTGATGCTCCTACGGTGATGCTTCCTGTGATTGCCAGGTTAAAGAAAAGCGGTATCGTGTCAAAGATGTCAAAAAGCGCGCGCCCGATAATGACCGCAGGGACACAGGCAACGGCAAATCCGGCCAAGCCACGTATAATGTGCAAACCCGTACCTGTCTTTTTTGAAATCAGGTGTATGTTCAAAACAGAAGCAATAGACGTACAGGCCCCCAGGCCGACAATCAACGCGCCCACACCAATGCGCCCCGGCAGAATCCATACACAGGCAAAGAGTGCAACCGACCCGATGACATAATGCATCATCGCGCGGGTTTCGGCACCCAAGGAATTCAAAATCGCATTGGTAATCAGAGACAGCGACATGGGTATCATTATCCACGCGGATTGGGCCAAATAAACTCCGGCCATCTCGTTGGCAAAGAGGAATCGACCTATCCCAGGGCCAATCGCGATAAAGGCAGGGATAAGCATAAAGTTTATAAGGAGAGTCGCGCGGATACAGGAATTGATTTGACGATTAGTGCGCTCTGTATCGCGCGAGCTGCTTGACGAGGCAAGGTCAGGAACCAGGGCGGTTGCGATGCTGCTGATTACTGTTTGCGGAATGGACAGCAACGGCAATGTCATTCCGACCGCAATACCGAAACCCGCAACGGCCTCGGCCGGTTGCCATCCCGCCGCGACCAACCGCAAGGGAATTATCACGGCGATTACGGGCAATGCGATACTGGTAATGACCCTGACGGCCGTTATCGGCGCGGCCGAGCGGAGGATTACGCGCGTTTCCGTCATGTCCATTAGGGGCCCGCGCGGAATGGCTTGCTCTCGCCGAAAGAGATTCAGGACAATCAAGGCCGAGAGTAGACTGGCCAATGTGAACGAGAGCGCGGCGATAATCGCCATATCCTTGAACAGGAAGCCCAAACCAACCAACCCAAAGAAGAGAAGTATTCGGGTCAACTGCTCGATAAGTTCGGTCAGACCCAACAAAAAGAACTTCTTTTGTCCCCACCACACGGCGCGAAGGACGGTATACACGGCGGTTCCCAACAAAGCGGGAACCAAAAAGAGCAAAATTCTGGTAGAGCGCGCGTCAGCGAACAAATACCCGATAATTCCACTTGTGGCGAATGTGGTTAGGATAATTATGGCCGCCAGGGCAAACGCGATGACCAGGCCGCTTCGGACAACCTGGCCCAATTTGGTGGGGTATCGCGCATCCCCTGGTATGGTCGATGTCATGCGCGAAATGACCAAGGGCAGGCCGCTGGCGATAGCCGTCAAGAACACCATAAAGAACGAGAACGCGATTTGGTAAACCCCCAAAAGCTCGGCCCCCAAAATCCGCGACAAAATGATGCGGAATAAAAATCCCGCCCCGCGCGTGGCAACGGCAAAAGCAGTAATAAGGGCGACAGAGCGCAGAAAGGTACGCATAACTATAATTAGTTAAACATCTACATGGGTATGCAGATTCAGATAAGGTTCGAGAAAGAGGGCGATTTGGTCGGGATATCACGGGCGTGCGGGATGGCTCCGTGTGCGATTTTGGCTATGAACGGGGCAACGAGTGAGAGTGACCTTGTGGGTCGTGCGATATTTGTCGAAATAAAAACGGCCGCGATGTTACGGCCGATTGGTTCGTTTTTTATGTGTGTGGATGGTGTGGTTAAGCGGGGGAACGCCACCTAACGAAAATACAACAAGATATTAACATGCGCCAGTTCAAATCGAATAGTATTGCGTGTGGAGGGGAGGTTCTGGCTTGTCCCAACTAAACTGTGGTCGCGGGTAATATTCACCCCCGTGCGCGATGCCGCATCAATATAATGCAAAGTAACATACGACGAATGACGGGTAAAGGTTCCAACGGCCGAGAAAATTATTACATCATCACGGAAAATTTCCATGTAAAAATTACCATTACCAAGGAGTTGCAGGTGGCTGCCTCCGTATGTCGACACCGTGGAATTTGGCGCATCGGACACACGATAGTCTGTGGGGTTGCGGAGAATAAGTATAAGACCAACAACGACAACGGTTATCAAAAGTTTGATTGCTATGACGGTTAAAACGGTACGCCTGCGTGAACGAAGAGCCATTATTCATCACCTCCGCCAATTCCCATAAATGCGGGCGGATTGAATGTAAAGGAAAGCACCAGGTCAAGGCGACGGAACTCGCGCTCGTACCCCTCGTCGTCTGCCTCGTCAATATCAACATGATAAGGCATGTATTTGTGAATTAAAATGTTTCCATTCGACGACGAGAGGTAGAGGGTACGGACATATCCATTCAAAATTCCCCGTAACTCGGCCGTAAAAACACCGCGCCGCTGGCTGGTGGAACTTACCACAAATGTAAATGTGCGTTGCGAGAAATGAACGTCAAATCGGGTAAAGTTATGGTTGAACATACCAAAAGACGTATCCTCGGTTGCCAGGCCAATTCGATTGCCGTTGTCATCAAAAAATGTATTAGAGCGCAACGTCAAGATATGGTATCGGTGGCCGGCAACCAATGGGTTGTCACCCGATTGACCGATTATTGCAAAGGTAACCACGCCGGCAATAACACCGACGACGATTATCAAAATCAATACCCCAATAAATCTTCGTGCACTCATCTACTTACAGATTAATCTTCTTTCTTTTCTTCGTCAACTTCTTCGTCTGCGGTTGCGGCTTCTTCCGTCGTTTCCTCAACAGGGGTTTCTTCAACAACATGGGCCTCTTCCTCGACAACCTCTTCGGATGATACCTCGGATTCCTCGGCAACAACTTCTTCTTCCGCTTTTGGGGCGGTTTCTTCTTCGATTACGATTTCTTCCTCGGTCGCGTCTGGTGTCTCTTCGACAATTTCTACTTCTTCATCCGTTGGGGACTCTTCAACTGCGCTGGCGGCAACTAGGCTTGGCGAGGCCTTTGTCGCTCCACGAACACCTGCGTCGTCTTTTGCATAGCTTGTGTGCTTTTGGTCATAGTGACGACGACGTTGGTAACGGCGCAATAACACCGCAAACAATGCAAATATAAGGGCCGCCGCCATGATGATGGTAGGGATAATCAGCCAATCCAGGTCACGGTCACGCCCCGCACCTGGGCCTGTGTCCTCATCATCGTCATCGTCTGGGTCATAACCGCGGTCATGTTCACGTGCGATTGCAATGTTCGTGTGGCGGTCTTCGGCCACCGCCTGGTCATGCAGGTCGCGCGACTCGTTAAAGAAGAACTGGTCAATCTCTTCCAAATTCGTGTTGCGAATTTCAACCGTACCTTGAACGGCATAAAATTCGTTACCAAACTCAATCACAAGCTGTAACTGGCGTGAGCTGTCCACACGGATATAAAAATGTAATGTAACCCAACCGTCATGCGTGAACGTAGGCATACGCATCAGGTCAGCAGGGCGCAGGTTCGTAAACCCGCCGTAAAATTCGGAAAGGGAAACATTCACACCCCATTCCAAATCGTCTGGACGTTCAAAGTTAGGGTCGCCGTCATAACGGTCAGGGGTAATGGCAACCGCGGCCAAGTCGGTAATAATACGGAAGTCAAAACTGTATCGGTAAAACGACCCCTCGGTACTGCCATACAGGTCTTCGGTCAGGTTATTGCGAACAACAACGTGTTGGTGGCTGACCGTGTTTATGCGCAGGGTATTGTCGGCCGTCACTTGGGTGGATATACGCGCGGCGTTGTCTTCGTCCGTGCCAAAGAACTGCATGGTAGACGACAGGTCTGCGCTAACATGTCCTGGCGCGAACTCGAACGGCTCGTGCAATGTAACGTTGTCGATGAATGCGGTCGCCGCTGGGCCACTGGCTGGGATGCCTTCGATACCCATGATGAACGCGATTTGAACATTGTGGGACGTAAAGTTACTTCCCTTGATAACAAAGCCGTGTGACCTCCAATCGGACGGGGTAAAGTTAACACCCGTGGCAACTGGGCGGTTCATGTTGATGCGTGCGATTTCGTGTGTTTGGCCGTTGTGTTCAAATTGGATAACGGCCGACAAAACCAATCCCTCGGATGGACGGTGAATTGTGGACATGTCAAAGGTAATCAGGTTATACGCACCCTGGTGCAAAGAGAATGTCGAACTGGTCAAAACCTGGTACGTTGGGGCGGTGTTTTGCAACATAAAGATGTTGTTGTTTGCATGCGGAACCAAGTCGGTTGTAACTGGGCCTGGGTTTGTTGCATTTGCGAAATTTGACGGGTCGCCCGCTGAACGTGCCCAATGTTCGGCATCCGTGTTAACGATACCACTGCGGGTGTCTTCCTCGTTGCCTGCCGTCAACTCCCAATCTGCGGCACGCAGTGGGAAAGGCATGTTAACATCCGACACGGTACCCACGTTGAACATTCCATTAGGAATTGGGGTGTGTGTTGCAACTTGCTCCATGTGGATTGTTTGTACGTTTGGTGAACCCTCGTGTTGTGACATGTATTGGTGGGATACACGCGAAATTTGGAAATCATCGACCAACAACCATCCTGTCATAACTTGCTCGGGCCCGCCAATCCAAAACTCTATGTCAACGTCAACGTCCTCGAAAATTTCGCCCGTGATGAATACGGTGTTCAATGTCCAACCATTGCGCGATTGTGTTGCGTCCGACTCGCCACTGAATACGGGGAATACCTCGCCAAACGGAACAAAGTGTTCGTGTACGTCGTCTGGTTCACGCGGGTCAATAATTGCCATGTTCGCGTTACCGCTCGACAGGGAATAAAAACTTATCATGTACGAAATACTGCGGTTGATTGTAAAACCCGAAAGACGCATGTACGCATTTCCATTACGCGCCGACAACGCAATTACGTTGCGCGCCAATGGGCCGGTGTGCGGGTGCAGGAAATTCACATCCTCGAAATTGAACATGGTTGGGATTTGTGATGTGTACGCAAATTCGCTGTGTGCCTCGCTCATTGTACGCTCGGATGAAAAATCCTCGATTGTGTACTCGTATGGTTCGCTGACTTGGTCATTTTGTCGCAGGTCAATTTGCAATGTAATGGCCTCGTAATTTGCACGTCGTTCCAGGTCGCGTTTGAAAATCTCCTCGGTCACCGAACGGGCACTTGCGTTGTCGAAATACACAACACCGCCGTTTGTTTGGATACTACGGTTCCCAAGCCACAATCCCAGGTTAAACTCCGCCCCCGAACGCTGGTCTGTCTGGACAAAGAACATGGCACGCTGCCAAACACTGCGACCTTCGGCCAACTCGCCTGTGCCGCCGTGAATGAACGGGTGGTTCAATGCGGGAATGGATGTGCGTGTTCCGTCTGGCAACATGTCGTCGGACATAGGGATGAGGTACATCGCACCAAACCCGCCAACGGCATAAAAATCAACTTCAACGATAAAAAACCCATCTGCATGGAATTCCAAAGGCACCCCAGTTGTGTATCCGGCGGACGCGGGCAAATTCACCCCGCGTGTGGTAATTGCCAAAACATTATTGTCGGCACCCGAACCGCCCGCAATTTGGGTTGGCGGGTGTTGCAAGAACGGCAGGTTCGCTAACGCGTCATCATTATTCCGCCATGTGTTGAAAAGGTGTGTGTCCAAAATTCCGCTGGTTGCATTCGGACTGGTTTCTGCGGGTGACCATCCTGCGATGGTGGTGGTGAATCCTGTGGTGTCGCTGATGGTTGCATCGGCAAAGTTCCCATTGTTGATATTAATCTCGCGTGTGGCAAACGCTTGGGCCGCTTGTGTCGGTGCCTCGTGGTTAAAACGCTCGGTCGATGCGCTGACGTTAAATACGGTCGCATTGATAAACGAAAGGGGTAACGCAGCCACACAAAGCAACAGCGCAACACCCAAAGCAATTAATCTTCTTCTGTTAAACATACCACTCCCTCACAGCACCAGTTTGCCCAAAGGTGGGCAATACAATACCGATACTATACCATGGGGACGCATATTTTTGCAAGGACAAAACGGCCCTAATAATGATTAAAATCTTGTATACCCGACCCCCTAGGCAAGTGGTCGGTTTTGTGCTAGTTTGGACTTTAAGTAAAGTAATTTGGAGGACACCGAATGGACAAAGTCGCGCTGCTTGAATTGGGGCTTACCAGCATCCGTTTAACACTCTGCATGGTAAAGGATGGGGCGTACTATACCACTTATAAACAAATATCGGAACAAATCGCAATCGACGAACACATCGCAAATGACAGCCTTATCAACAGTACAAAGATAAAGGAATGTGTAACCATCCTGCAAATGTACAAAAAGATTTGCGAATCCGAGGGGGTTTCACGATACTTGGCCGTTGCATGCGAAACTCTGACATGGGCAAAAAACTATCAATCATTTGTTGACGAATGCGGCACGGCAATCGGCCTGGATTTCAAGATTCTGACGTCCCAGGACGAGGTCAACGCAATCTACACCGCCGTTACAAACACCTTGGACACACCAAAAGGCATTATCGTCAACATCACGGGCAACTCGGTTCGTGTTATCCACTATAACCGTCGAATAGTCCTGGACAGCGCAACGTTTGATTTGGGGTCATCCAGTCTCTTCCGCAAAGTAGGCGAGGACGGCGACGTCGTCACAAAGGGCATAGAGTTCTTTCGCGACCAATTAACAAAAAAGGCACCATTCCTGGCAACTCTGGACCCCGAGGCAACTATTGTCGGCGTGGGCGACGTGTTTACCTCATACGGACGACTGGCGCGCAAAATTTCAAAATCTGGTCTTGAAATGGAACATAACTATACAACTGACTCTGACATGTTCAACCGCGTGTTTGAATTCCTGAAAACACTCGACCCCGAAAAACGCCAAAAACTAAAAGGCATCAGCGACCAACCGGTCTCAAACATCCTGGCTGGTCTCGCCATCATCTCTGCGATTTTGGAATATACACGTGTTCAAAACATCGTGGTGGGTAAAAGTTACCGTAACGTCGGCCTGATGTTCAACTACGCACTTCCGCACACCCTGGAACGTCCTATCGCCGATATCTTGGGCTTCTCGCTCGACTCGGTCATCGACACGGTCGGCCTTAACAAAAAATTGTCGGAACAAATGTACCAGGTCGGCCTTATGCTGTTCAAGCAACTAAAGGTTCTTCACAAACTCCCGCGTGGCTACGCAAAGGTCTTGCGCATCGCCGCCCACCTGTACCAAATCGGCCGCAAACTAAATGCAATCAACCCTGAACGCGGCAACTTCCACGCAATCATGCTCTCACCTATAATGGGTTGCACACACAAAGACATCGTTCTTGCGGCCTTTGTCGCATCGGTAAAACGGTGGGAGGACTTTGACCTGGCTCAATGGCTCCGTTACAAAGACATCATGACCGAAGACGACCTCGACGCCGTGCGAAAATTGTCGAACATTCTGGCAATATCCGAGGCCCTGAACATCCGCAACCAAGAAATCGTAAAAGACATCAGCTGTGACATCCTCGGCGATTCGGTCATCCTCAAACTCATCACCGAAACCGACACCAAAAATATCAAGGTCGACCCATACGCGGCCTACATCGAAATATACTACGCCAAAAAATACTGCGGCGAGTTCAACAAATCCTTCAAGAAAAATCTAGAAATACTCTAAAAACAAAAAGCCCCGTGATGGGGCTTTTTTGTTTATACATCTAACTCACACTAACATACTGCTTTGAAACATACCCGAATCGGTTGAACGCAAAAACATACCACCAATCACCCTCATCGCCCAGTATCAAAATCCGCGACCCATTCGGCAAATTTGCAACAACTTGCGCGTCCATCGATGGGGTTTCACGCATGTTCAAATTGCTGCCTTGCGTCTGGACGGTCGCCATACATGCCATGGTTGGCATCTTGCCGCAATTTGCTGGCGGTAACGGTGGAACAATCCCAATCGGTGGCACGGGCGTGACTGGCGGAAAGATTGGTGGGACAATGCCAATAGGGGGTACAGGGGTAACTGGGGGCGGACACTGGCATACTGGCGGCAAAACTCCAATAGGGGGCACAGGCATTACCACAGGAGGCGGGATAATTCCAATCGGCGGTACTGGGGTTACGATTGGCGGCGGAGGAATTACAATAGGTGGCTGCGGAATCTCTGGCCCCGTCTGCCCGTCGCAAATGCATAAAAACTGTGCGGATGCCCAACCGCTTTGTCCGTTGTGAAAAACCTGAACCCATCCATCCTGAACGGGGCTCATAATGGTCAAACTTGTGCCTCGCGGTACCGTGGTCATAACCGCGCCATTCGGCGACACGCGAATGTTCAACCCGCCGTGTTGTGTACATACAACGCCCTGAACGGGCACGGGGTAGACCAAATTTGTAATTGGCCGATTGCAATGGTGGTTGTGCATATGAAAATCCTCCCTAATATAGAACTAGGATTTCTATATGAAAAGACACTCGCTCTGTGTGCATCATCTGCACCTCTAAAACTGTCAACAATCCCCTTGGCTCCAACAACTATGATTGCGTCTGAATAAACTTTGGACACAACTTGCATTGTTTCAAATGCATGGCGGCAAAGGTCGCGGCCACGGCTCCATCGGCACAGGCAGTTACAATCTGCCTCACATGCTTCTCGCGAATATCTCCCGCGGCATAAACACCCTCAATGTTTGTCTCCATCTTTGGATTGGTCTTTACATAACCCGCACGCGACAAATCTAACTTCCCCTTGAACAAAGCAGTAGACGGTGCCCGCCCAATCGCAACAAAAACACCATCACATGGAATAACGGTTTCAACTCCCGTTCCCGTATGTTTAATCGTAATGGATTCTAAATTCTTCTCGCCCGAAATCTCTTTCACCGAATGCAAATGATGCACACCAATAACATTAGGCAACTTTGCCATCGCATTCAAACTAACCGCATGCGCGGCAAAATCCTCGGTCACGTTAACAATGGTAATGGACTTGACAATAGGCGACAGGTACAAAACCTCCTCAACCGCACTATTACCGCCGCCCACAACAACGATATCCCTATCCTTGTAAAACGCACCATCACACAGGGCACAATAATGTATGTTCCGCCCGTCAAACTTCTTCTCGCCGATGGCACCCAATTTCCGTGGCCCCGCACCCGCACAAATAATAACCGTCTTCGCTGCAAACTCCGTGTCCGACGTCGTAACGGTATGCACACACTTTTCAAACTCTATGTTGGCAATCTGGTCATAAACAATTTCAACACCCGACTTCTCGGTTTGTTCCATCATCGCCATCGCCAAATCGGCCCCACCAATCGACAGGAACCCTGGCATGTTCTCAACCGTCTCGGTCGATGTAATCTGCCCGCCACACACGCGCTCCTCGACAATAACTACCTTCTTACCCGCACGCGCCGCATACATCCCGGCCGTCATTCCCGCCGGCCCGCCACCAATAATCAAAACTTCCACATCCACTTTTTTCATCAGTCCGAGTATAACCCGTGCGACGTACGGAGCACAAGTGAATAGTTGACATTAGTGTTCAAGGTTCTCGACCAAGGGGAGAGGTTCTTATAACCCGTGCGACAAAGGAGCACAAGGGAATAATTAAATTTTAATGTTCAAAGGTTCCCGAAGGGGTTCTTACCGCGAAGCACAAGGTTCCCGAAGGGGTTCTTACCGCGAAGCACAAGGTTCCCGCAGGGGTTCTTATCGCGAAGCACAAGGTTCCCGAAGGGGTTCTTATCGCGAAGCACAAGGTTCCCGAAGGGGTTCTTATCGCGAAGCACAAGGTTCCCGAAGGGGTTCTTATCGCGAAGCACAA